>Ga0209097_10003712_pt1 | contig 11593 bp, 4 predicted proteins | sample AD_UKC052_MetaG_FD_184419 | JGI IMG/M metagenome (GOLD analysis project Ga0209097, IMG submission 184419) | Active sludge microbial communities of municipal wastewater-treating anaerobic digesters from USA - AD_UKC052_MetaG (SPAdes) (version 2) | ecosystem: Engineered > Bioreactor > Anaerobic >... | reverse complement strand
TCTGAATTTTTTATTATCATCGATTATGACTACTCGAATATCCATGGTCAAATTTAGCTTAAATGCTAGTGAATTAATCCCCCATTTTTGGTAGGATTGATTAATATTCGAATGCTTGTCCCCACTCCTATTCCACTATCAATAGATAGTTCCGCTTGGATTTCGGATGCGCGTTGTTGGATGTTTCTCAGGCCATTACCACCTGAATTCTTGTAGTCTAATAAGTCCATATTAAAACCTTGACCAAAATCTTTGAGTTCAATACAAATTTTATGTTCTACCACATAGGCTCGTAGTATAGCTTCGGTAGCATTTGAGTACTTAACTAAATTGTTAATAGCTTCTTTAAGAATAAGGAAGATGTTTCTACGTTGCTCCATCGAAAGTTTTAATGAGCCTACCTGAGGATCATATTCGAGTTTAAACTGAATGTCTTTCGCTTGCATGATATCCGTTCCATAATTATGAATCCGGTTAATTAACTTTTCAATAGTATCATTATGTGGTGAAATGGTCCAAACCATATCACTCATTCCATATACCATGTCCTGAGCTTCTTCACTTATTTTATCTAAGATTTTTTCTGTTTCATCGATCTTATTTTCATGTAATTTTTGCTTTACAGTACTGCTGTATATATTTATACTGCTTATTGTAGCACCTAGGTCATCATGTAAATCCCGAGAAATTCGTAAGCGTTCTTGAATAATAAGTGCTTCTTTTTCATTCTCCTTTTTTAAACGGTAAAATTTGAAGTATAAATAGGCTATAATCAGCACTAATACTAGTATCGCAATGGCAATTAATTTCTGATAAAACTCTTTGTTTCGGCCCAAATACTCCGCATCTTTTTCTTCTTTTAATTTCTGAATTGTTTGTTCATTAGATATATTCTTCGATTGCTGACCAACTTGATTAATAATTAAGTGCTTTTTTAAATTATAAATACTATCCTTAGTTGTATGGTAAAGATTACTATATTTTAAAGCATTAGAAAGGTCATTTACTTTTTCGTATACTAATGAAAGGCCTTTATATGCTAACATATTATGTTCGCGATATTGATCTCGAGTTTCTAAAGTTTCATTAAAGAACTTGATTGAATTTGGATAATCAGCTAATTCATAGGATGCTTCTCCTAAACCTAATAAAAGAGATTTTTCAGCAAAGTAATTTTCAATTTCACGGGCAATATCAAGCCCTTTTTTATAATTCTCAAATGCCTTTGAATATAATTTCTGATTGAAATAAATTGTTCCAAGACCCAAATAGTTATATGGTAAATAACGATCGACTTCATGAATGGAAGCGAGTTTCATAGCCGAATCGATATAGGTAAATGCTAAATCATTCATTTTAGCAAAAGCATAGTAATTACCTGTACTCGAATACGTATTTACTAATTCCGGAAAATTGTTTAATGATTTATGAAGAGGAATAACTTCTAATAAGATTTGAGCAGCATCAATATATTGTTCGTTTAAGTTAAAAATGTTGGCTTTGTTTTGTAGCGATAATGCCAATGCATTCGTATCTCGACAAAGACGAGCATATCGTTCAGCTCGTTCGTAATTCAAAATGCTACTGTCGAGTAACGATTTGTAACAGTATCCATCAGCAATTGATTTATAGTTAATTGCTAATCGGTAGTGAAAAGTTTTATTTTCGGGTATAGGATGGTTGAATAATACGGTGTTAGCTAATAAGCTGTATTTAAGACTTGAATCGTACTCGGATTTATATTGATAAATACTCACCAGATTATTTAAAGCCCGAGAGAACTTTATTACATCAATTTTCAAGCGAGAATATCGTGTAATTGCCTTTCGGAAAAAGAATATTGAACTATCTTGATTTTCTTGAAATATAAAAGTACCACGTAAAAAATAGTAGTCAGCAATGCTCTCCTTACTATTTAACTTGATAGCTGATTGATAGAGAATTTCAGCCAAGCTCCTACCCTTTTCCCTGTCTGTTCTTCTAAAACCATAACAATACTCATTGAGTAATCGTAATTTTTCATACACATTTGAAGTAGTCTTCGCTTCTAAGAGTAAGCTGTCCTGACTTCTCGATTGTGCATTCGATAAGTAATAAAGTAAAACAAATAAGGTAATGAGAATATGTTTGATTAAATTCATTCGATTAGGCAGGTAATTTTTCAACAATGTATTCAAATTCTATATATAAGCGAATATGAAATTGAGGATTGAGAAAATCAACTCTTTCAAATGAATTTACTACTCAGATTTAATTTAATTCAAAGCCAATTAATTTGTCGTACTCTTCAAGAATTTAACATGAGTATTTATAGACAATTCTGGGCAATTCAATTGAATTACATATAATCCCATCGCTTGTTTACTCATATTGAACATAAATTCGTTTTGTAATGCATGTTCAAATTCTACTGTTTGAATGAGTTTTCCAGTTATATCGAATAAAGCTATTTGAAGTGGTTTATTTTGAACGATTTCAGGAACTTTAATTGTTATTTGTTGATCACAAGGATTCGGAAAAAGATAGAACTGATCCTTTATTACTTTACCTTCAATGGTAGTAGTAAAATCGAAACTTTGCTGAAACCCTTGAGTTAATAGGATATCATTCACCGCACCCAAGGTTTGAACTATCGCTTCTCCTGTTGTAGAAGACAATGAAAATCCGCTTGATTGTGAAAACGATCCAGTCGAAGCAATTACTTGTTGACTAAGACTTTGAGCCATTAATTTACTCGCGGAAAAGAGTAGCAAAAATGCTATTAACCTAAAACTGTATTGCATAAATTAATAGAGTTTAATGACACTGAAATAGGTGAATTCCTGTTCGTTTTTGATGTTAATGGTAGTTGAACCTGCATTTTGAAACGTTACCTGCAAAGTATCACCAGCATTTACACTGATTGCAGTGCAGAGTTGGAGTTGAGGGGCAATGATAGTTCCAGAAATTGGATTCGAAACAGCATGAAAAGCCGAAACATTGGATACAATTGAACCGGACGTTTTGAGTACATTTAAAACATTCGTTGCCGAAACAACATCAATATTGCTATTGATTGAGTATTTCACTGAAGCTGAAACAAGGTAAACACCCGTTTGAGGGACAGTAAATACATTGCTACTGTAGTTATTGCCAGTATCAAACAATTCATTCGTAAAAGATACTGTTGATGTTGCTCCTGATGAGACATTTTGTGTGACTAATTGAGGTTGTCCAGTTAACGGTTTCGTAGCTCTCGACCCATAATAAGAAGGCACCGAAATACTCATGGGTCTCCATTGTCCATTCGCAAATTGCAAATACTGTCCCTCCTGAGGTGCACTATTACTTACAGCTGAACCTTGTAAACCATCAACCGTTGGATTCGGATAGGTGCCAGCTAAATCACCACCTGCAGTTGTAGTATTGGTGATATCATTTGTAGGATCAGTATCAGCAGTTATACTAATAACATTTGATCCACTAATTGAAACACCTGTGCCCGCAGTGTAGGTTGTTCCGGCATCTGCTGCTGGTGCCCAAGCTGAACCATTGTATTTCAAAACCTGTCCATTTGTAGGTGCTGTACCTAGAACCGATCTTCCTTGAATTCCATCAACAGTTGGATTCGGATAAGTACCTGCTAAGTCACCATTTGCGGTAGTAGTTGTTGTAATATCATTTGAAGCGTCTGTATCACCAGTATTACTGATAGTATTACCAGCTAAACTAATTCCAGTTCCTGCTGTATATGAACCTGCAGGTCCTGCTGGTCCGGTTGCTCCAGTTGCTCCAGTTGGACCAATTAACGAAACGGGAGCCCCCCAACCACCAGCTGTTTTGGGGCCATAAAGTTGATTTGTAGTTGTATTTAAATAGAAATCTCCTGTTGTTCCTAATCCAGCTACTGGTGTTGATGTACCATTCAATATTGTTTTTCCATTTGTTCCTGCTGCTCCTGTTGATCCAGCTGGACCGGTTGCTCCTTGAGGTCCGGCAGGTCCTGTTCCACCAGTTTGTCCTTGTGGACCAGCTGGTCCTGTTGCTCCTGTTGCTCCAGTAGAGCCTTGTGAACCTGTAGCGCCAGTTGGACCAATTAACGAAACTGGTGTTCCCCAACCACCAGCTGTTTTGGGGCCGTAAAGTTGACTGGTAGCTGTGTTTAAGTAAAAATCACCTGTAGTTCCTAAGCCAGTTCCGGGTGTTGTTGTACCATTCAAAATCGTTTTACCATTTGTACCAGATGCTCCCGTAGCTCCTGTTGTTCCAGTAGCTCCTTGTGGTCCTGTTGCTCCCGTTGCACCAGCAGGTCCAGTTGCTCCAGTTAATCCTTGTGGCCCAGCTGGTCCTGTAGCTCCAGTTGCTCCGGTTAATCCTTGTGGTCCTGTTGCTCCTGGTGCCCCGGCAGGGCCTGTTGCTCCAGTAGAACCTTGTGGTCCTGTAGCACCAGTTGGACCAATTAACGATACCGGTGTACCCCAACCGCCAGCTGTTTTAGGCCCGTATAGTTGATTGGTAGCTGTATTCAAATAAAAGTCGCCCGTTGTACCTAAGCCTGTAGCTGGTGTTGTAGTGCCATTTAAAATTGTTTTTCCGTTTGTGCCTGCTGTGCCTGCTGCTCCAGTTGCACCAGCTGGACCTGTTGCTCCTGCAGCACCTTGTGGTCCTGTTGGTCCGGCAGGTCCCGTGGCACCTGTTGCTCCTGTAGCACCTGCAGGTCCTGTAGCTCCAGTTAGTCCTTGTGGTCCGGCTGGCCCTGTTGCTCCTGGCGGAATGGTGATGCTATTACCATTTGATATTGTTAGGGTGCTACCATTGATGCTTAATGTTTGGCTGTCGGTACCCGAAACTGTCCCCGGAACCCATTGAGTACCGTTCCATTGAAGCACTTGATTTAACGTAGCTCCTGAAGTATTTACATCATTGAAATCGTTTATGCTCGAATTCGAATTGTTCGTACTACCGGAATATAAAGCATAAGGAACCGACATCAGTTGCGTGGTTCCCATATCGAGAAATGTGCTACCAGCATTTGGATCAAACTCCACTTTTAGGAATTTAGCACCATTCGCCCAGTTTATACCAGCCATGGTTCCTGTTTGAGGAGTACCAGAGCCAATTGAAAGTGTAAATAATCCTAAATTATTTGTGTTGACACTTGAATGTATTTCGGAATACACAGTTGTTCCACTTGCATTATCAGTTAGTATAGAAAATCGAACAGAAATAGCTTGATTTTGCATTACTGCACCAGATATATTTCGAGCTATGGCTTGGTAATTTATTCCTTGTGGAATTTGTGCTGAAATATTCAGACAAAGTGTTGTGAGAATAATTATGTAATACGAACGGAAGCTTTTCATAATGTCGATTTTTCAATAACGGACAAAGCTAGAGTTTGAGGTAATACCAGTCTCCCCCCATTATTGAGGGTTGATGCTCCTAAATGGAATGATCAAATTTGAAAGCTCAATTCAATCCGAAACACTAGAATCTATTTTGATTAAACTGAATAATTATTTCTTATCTGAAATTAAATGGAAAATATTTTTTCCACATGGGATTTCCATGAAATTAATTCTGGCTATTTTATTATTTATTCCTATTTCCAATCTGAATGCACAGGATTTAGATCAAATTAAATATCAAAAACCTATTTCTTACGGTGGAAGTATTTCTCTTTCGGGTGGACCGTATTTGCATTTTGGTGATGGATTGCCACGAAACAACCCATTTTGGTGGAATATAAATACAGCCTTTCAGGTGAGTTTATATGGCTGGAGTATTCCATTTTCAGCCAATTTCGGTCCCGATCAAAGGAATTTCTCTCAGCCATTTAACCGTTACGGAATGAGTCCGCGGTATAAAGCATTGACCTTGCACTTGGGATATCGTAGCATGTATTTTAATCGCTATTCCTTATCCGGCTTACAGTTTTTTGGTGCTGGTATGGAATTAAATCCCGGAATTTTTCGGTTTTCTGCTTTTTATGGACGATTTACCAAGCCTGTTGCATACGATTCACTTGCATCCATTACTCCTATTCCTGCTTATAAACGTATGGGCATGGGCTTTAAAATTGGTATTGGAAATCAATTGCGTTATATTGATTTATCCTTTTTAAAAATTAATGACAATCCGAATTCTATTGATTCTTTAGCTTCTTTAAAAGGATATACACCCAAGGATAATTTTGTTGTTGGATTGACTTCACGCCTTTCTATCACCCGCTATTTTACCTGGAATATTGAAGCAGCCGGTAGTGTCATTACAGATAATGTTCTAGCTGAGAAATTAGAAGTAAAAAATTGGAGTGATTCACCTTTTCTAAGTAAGCTAATAACTCCTCGAATAGGCACACGCCTCTCGCTAGCCGGACAATCGAACCTTAGTTTTCAAGCTCGTAAATTTGGTATGAAATTCACTTTTCGACAAGTTGATCCTGGCTATTCTTCACTTGGAGCTTTGTTTTTACAGAGCGATGTTCGTTCACTAACGGTAGATCCTTCACTTAAATTGATGAAAGGAAAATTGCGAATTCAGGTTAGTATTGGTAAAGAGCAGGATAATTTATCACGAAAAAAACTATTTACCAGCATGCGAAATATTGCTGCATTTAATATAGCGTTTGCACCAAAACCTGTATATGGAATTGATGCTTCATTTTCCAATTATGGACTAGCACAACAAGCCGGATTAATTAGCATTAACGACACATTCCGTGTAGCACAAGTAAGTCGAAATGCTCAATTAAATCAACGATTAAATTTCCAGAATAAACAACGTGTTATTGGAATTAATTTAGGAGTTGGATATCAAGAATTAAAAGATTTAAATACCTATTCAACGAATTCCATGAGTGAAAACCAGATTGTATTTGCCAATCTGAACAGTAATTACTTTAGAAATCGAGATAAATTAAGCATTACAAGTGGATTGACCTATAATAAAACAATGTCATTTATAGGTGATCGAGTTGGATTAGGACCTTTAATTGGAATAGGAAAATCCTTTCGGAATAATAAACTCAAGTTTAATGGAAATCTGATGTATCAATTTATTCGAGTCAATCAGCAAGCATCCGGATCCATTGCTAATGCCTATTTCACGGGTTCTTATCAACTCAAAGGCGGACATCAATTTCAATTAAATATCAACTTTTTACATTCTAGTTCCACATTACAATCATTCTCCGAAATGAGGATGATGGCTGGATATGTATTTGCATTTCATTCAAAGCAGAAAAAATGAAAAAACACCTATTTATTTTCATTTTATGGTTAGTGCATGTGCCATTAATGGGACAACTACCCTTACAAGTTCATGTAAATATTGCACCACCGTATTCGGCTACCTATCAGGCTTATGTGAATAATCCTACATCTTTAACGGTAACAATTACGAATAGTACAACCGAAACTTATCAGATTTATTTAGCCGGAAGTTTAGAAAATACCAGCACCGGCGCACGCGTGTTTACCGATCCTTCTAACCCATGGACAGCTCCCGGTTTAGTAATAATGCCGGGAGCATCGGTATTTACAGGACCTGATGCAAATATCTTCAACGATATTGGAGACATTCAAACGGTTAACGTTGATCCGGCAAGCTATATAGATGGAATATTACCCGAAGGAAATTATCAACTCTGTTTGCGTGCTTATAATTATTTCAGCGCCGAACACGAAGCGCTATCACCCGAAGCAGTACTAAATAATGGATGTTTCGAATTTTCCATTTCATTTCCAACTGCACCGGTTCCCGATTATTTCAATTGCGAACAAACTTTTCCAGCCACTCAACCACAAAACCTAACATTTAGTTGGTCGCCTTCCATGAGCATTCCGCTAGGATCAACTGTTATGTATCGGTTTAAATTGGTTTATTATCCCGAAGGAATTGATATTCAATCGGCATTAGAAAGCACTTCTCCCTTAGATATGGTTTATGAGGAAGAAAACATCATCACACAAAGTATATTTTATGGTGCCGATAAACCACCATTGATCGAAGGAAAACGTTATGCCTGGCGCGTTGAAGCGTATGATCCACAAGGACAAATAGTATTTCAAAATAATGGAATTTCTACGCCATGTTATTTCTTTTACAATAATGCTGCTGCACATCAAGGTAATTTCAGCATGGATTTTCCATTATCGGGTGATACACTACCGTGGAATTTTATGCCCATGGTTTCACGGTTTTCTCCTTACAACGAAAATTACAATCGGTTCCTAAGTGATTTCAGTATTTCGGGAAGTAATGGTTCTTCGCTCGATTTTCAACGCGATTTAAGCTGGCCAAATGGTCCTGTTAGCGGACAAAGTAATGCCACACAACAGGAAATTTATTCTGCACAAGCTGTATTTGTTGGTGTATTTAAACGTCACGATGAAAACCCATTATCCTTTCGATTTACCCATGGTAATTTATATGAATGGGAAGCAGGTTTAGAATTACGCGTGTCCAATGCGGATGATCCAACAGGAAATATTTCTGGGAATTTCTATTCGGGTATGGGAATGCCACGATTAAATTTTCCTGAAAATGCCGACACACTGTATTTATCTGAAATTGCTAGTGGAAACCTTGATTTAAGCTTTAAAACATCCAATCCGCCCGGTAAGATGTTTACTTTATTTGATCTGCTTCAAACAAGTGATGATATCAATGATAATGGAATTGTAATTAATGGAACTATTGATGAACGTTACGTTTCGGAGGTTTCACGTAAGGCCGATTTTAGTGATGTTCTCCAAACTAAAACTGAACGTTTAGGAGAAGGAATGAATCTAGCTAATTCGGCCACAAATGCCTGCAATCAAACCTGCATGGTGGATGAATTATATAAAACGGTTAAACACACGTTGGCTTTAACGGATACTGGCTGGTATTATTGGCGTGTAAAGTGGTTGCAGAATCCATTAGAAGAAAATGGTGAGGCATATTTAACCAGTTCGGTTGTTCGGTTTTATGTGGCTGATAGTCTTCGTTTGCCGGATCAATTAACCAACGAAGAAGAACGCCCAACTCCAGGTTCGTGTATAGCAACTTCTACTATTGATCCAGTTCCTGTAGATCAACGAATTGCAGTGAATAATATTACTGTAGATCAACTCGTTCAGGTTGGACTTTTTACCATGAAGGTGACTGAAATTAATTGGTCAGCTTCACGAGCAACTGGAAAGGGATTAATTGATATACCGTTCTTAAAAGCTCCCGTTCGTGTAGTTTTTTCTAGTATCCAGATAAACATGCAAAAACGCATGTTCGATGGTGAAGTTTGGGCTGAATATGACCGACAAGATATTATCCCAGCTTCGTGGATTCAAGGTGCTGGAATGCTTGCGGGATTGAATTCAGATGAGGTGAATTTATTAGATGAAGTGTTGAATTCTGGGGCTCGATTAACGAGTCAGTTATTAGGATCAACGCCTATCGGATTGCCAATTGGAATTGATCAAGTAATTGAGGGCGTTCCGGTTTTAGTGGGTGTGGTTTCCTTGAAGTTCACCCCTACCCGCGCCACACTAAATGCAGTATGTAATGTCGATTTCAATGATCATCCACTCAATGTAGCTGCTGGTGCGATGGATGTGGAATTTCATCCGGGTGGAATTGGCGGTCCACAAGGAAAAGCAATTCTATATTTAGCGAAAGACGTAAGAAGTAAACCATATGGATTGCCAGGCGATTCACTCATTGTAGAAGCAACTCGCTTTGAAGATAACTTCCATACAGTAGCCGATTCTGGTACGTATATCTGCTTCGATTGCTTGGGTTTCAAATCCTTGAATGTAAAGGGGAAAATCAAATTCACCACGGATCAATTAGTGGAAGATAAACCCGATGGATCGATTGGTGATGCTAAAATTGAAGCGAATTTTAAATTCAAATACACAACCAGTCAGCAAATAATTGCTCGATTAAATTTTAATCATTCTTTTCAAGTTGCAGGTGCCGAAGGTTGGGGTTTTCAGGTACATGAAGCATGGTTCGATTTTTCACAAATTGAAAATCCACCTAATACGAATTTTCCTCCCAATTTTGGAAATATATACGATCCAGTAACTCAGCAATACAGTATTACCAATGCTTGGGAAGGATTTTATTTAAAAAGAGCCACCTTAGGATTACCTAAAATGTTTAAGAAATTCACCGGGAATGATCGATTGGTCGCTGGTGTGGAAGATTTAATCATCGACCGATTTCGATTAACTGGAAAAATTCGAGCGTATGATATTTTATCGATTGACGAAGGAAATCTTGGAAACTGGGGATATAGTTTAGATACACTAAAAATGGATTTTGTAGATGGTTCATTTATCCAAGGTGGATTTAGCGGAAAACTCCTTATTCCATCATGTGATCAACCTGTTCTTTATTCCAGTTTGTTAAAACAAACGCCACAAACAAACGATTGGAATTATGAATTCAGAGCACATCCGAAAGATGACATGAATGCCGAATTTTTGAAAGCTAAGCTAGAACTGCTCGAAACCAGTATTATTTCTATATCGGTACCGGATTTAAATAATATTGATATTCAGGCACATTTAAATGGTGAGTTATCTGTAAATCACGACTTTGATAATATTGGACAAGTAGATTTTAAATTAGTCGAATTCCAAGATTTGTGCTTTAAGAATTCTGCTCCCTATCTAAGTTGTGCTGCATTTCGATTTAATAGTCCGCAGAAATATATTGGTGAAAGTGAATCTGATGAAACCGATTTATTTAGTACCGATGGAATTGGTTCTGGTTTTCCAATTAACATTTCCGATATCGAGTTAATTCATCGTTCCGAGGATGGTAAGCAATTAGGTGGTGTGGAATTTAATTTCAACATCAATTTAACTAGCTCAGCTAATTCATTTTCGGCCACTGCTCGCATGGCAATTCTAGGAAAAATCGATTTAGATGCTATGCGGCCGCAACGTTGGTCATACGATCAGCTCGACTTAGATTCGGTTGGTGTTCGTGGTGATGTGGGGGCGGTTAAAATTGAAGGTTATGTAAAATTTTATGATGATGATCCAATTTATGGAAATGGATTAAAAGGGAAACTATTCGCCGAATACAAACCACGTATTCAAGTATTAGCAACCGGACAATTTGGAAATATCAATGGCATGCGTTATTGGTTTGTGGATGCTCAAACAGTGTTCAATCCAGGTATACCATTATTTGCCGGAATTAATGCGTACGGATTTGGCGGTGGAGCTTGGTATAACATGTCGCAAACCTCGCCTCCGCCTTCTGCAAAAGATGTAAGAGATACTGATCCAGATAAAGACAAATATGTGCCGGGTATGACCTTGAGTGGTGCTGTTTATAAGCCAACTCCAGACGTTCCTTTAGGCTTGAAAGCGACTTTAATTTTTGGAACCATGGGTGACGAAGATGTATTTAATGGAGATCTTACTTTATCACTTCAAATGAGCGGTTCGAGTATTTCGTATATCAAGTTGGGTGGCGATTTTTATTTCATGTCGGATATCTACGAACGCACCGATCCACAAGTTTGGGCTAAAGGAGAAATTAAATATGATTTTGATGTAGATGAGCTAAGTGGATCTATGGATGTCTTTATGAATGCGAAAGGTGGTGCATT
>Ga0209097_10003710_pt1 | contig 11596 bp, 9 predicted proteins | sample AD_UKC052_MetaG_FD_184419 | JGI IMG/M metagenome (GOLD analysis project Ga0209097, IMG submission 184419) | Active sludge microbial communities of municipal wastewater-treating anaerobic digesters from USA - AD_UKC052_MetaG (SPAdes) (version 2) | ecosystem: Engineered > Bioreactor > Anaerobic >... | reverse complement strand
AGATGATTCACCGCGAAGGCCAGCAACACGGGTGACGCCATGGGCTGCAGCCACCAGCTGCCTCCCTGGCTGAGGTACATGGCGAGGACCAGGGACAACACGGGGAGCCAGGGCGGGACGTATTGTCTGACTCGATCACATACCAGGCGATACCCGGCGGACATGAGCAGGAATGACGCGGCAACTTCAGTGCCAAGCGGGCCCCAGAATGGCGCGCTGCTGCCAAGTCTCACGTAAATGAAGCCAATAACAATGCACGTCGCCCCGCCTGCGATCAGGAAAGGCCCTTCGCGCCTCTTGAGAAAGGGGAGCAGCGTGAGAAAGCTCATGACGATGTATGAGTGCTCTTCGATGTTCAAAGACCAGATATGACCGATTGGGATCTCTGTCTTCCAGATCCCGGGGTAGGGAAAATAGGTGCGAGCGAAAAGTAGTGTCGAGATGAATTCGTTCCACGAGAAAGCCGTGTTCCACAGGCCACTGAGGGTGAACATCGTGGTGACGAAAAGAACGAATGTGGGGACTATTCTGCTGATTCGTCGTCTGTAGAATTTCGAGAGGGGTTGCCTCTCGATGAACAGCAGGTTGCTCATGAGCATGCCCGACAGGGCGAAGAACATGCATACGCCAAAACGGCCAAGATCTACCGGAATTGGCAGGGCGATGAAGTGTCCTTGGAGCACGCAGAGTATTGAAACCCCTCGCCAGCCATCAAGGTAATCCGTGCGCGGTGACGTTTCCGTATCAATGTTGTTCACTGCCCCCTTCAGATTGGGTCTTGTGAAGTCGTGCTGTTGGGGCATTTGTGTCTGTCGTCTGGCGCGGTGTGTACGGCTGCGGTTTACGGACGGATCTGTCACCCGAATCCCGTTTGTTATCGTTGTAAAGGTTTTTTACGATCAACGGTAGCGCCGATTCTCCCCGTTACACGTAAAAACACAAGGCGGGTTTGGCTTTGTAGCGTGCGCCTTCAATTCCTTGGTCGTTCGGAGGTGGCCGATATGTGAGGCCACGTCTGATCCGGAATCGGGGGGGCGGCGCTCAGACGGGGCTGGCGCCGTCGGGAGGACACTCCCGGTTTCTGAGAAGGGGGCCGCCAATGAGGCGGTCAATGCGTGGGGTGGGTCTTGGACTGTGCCGTCGGGGGGCGGGGCCGAGCAGTATGAGGGCGGAGATTGCCGGGGTTGTCCGGCTGTTGGGGGCTCGCGTTCATTCGAATACGAGGCGGTAAGCGCCGTCAGGTTTTCAGGTTGGCCGCCAGCCCCAGCCCCACCGGGTGGCTGTAGACCACCAGCCTCTCTCCACGGGCGAAGCCGGCCAGGGTGACGCCGGCATCGGTGGCCAGTCTGACGGCCAGGGCCGTGGGGGCGGAGACCGCCACCAGGCAGCCGATGCCCAGCATTGCCACCTTCTGCACCATCTCGTAGCTGGCCCGGCTCGACACCAATACGAAGCCGCCGGAAGGCTCCGAGCCCGCCAGGTGGCCGAGAAGCTTGTCGAGGGCGTTGTGGCGCCCCACATCCTCGCGCAGGGCGAGGATGTGGCCGTCGCGGCTGATCCAGGCGGCGGCATGCACGGCCCCGGTGAGCTTGCGCAGGTGCTGCCAGGCCGGCAGTTCCGCCAGGCCGGCGGTGACCGCGGTGATGGGGATGGGGGGGAAGGCGGCGACCGGTGCCAGCGGGCGGGCCAGGGCATCCAGGCTTTCCACTCCGCACAGACCGCAGCCGGTGCGCCCAGCCAGGGTGCGGCGACGTGCCTTGAGCGCGGCGAAACGGCTGGAGGCGATCTCCAGGCGCAATTCGATCCCGTTGGCGGTGCCGGCGCATTCCAGGTCGTAAAGTTCGCTGCGGCTTTCGAGAATGCCCTCACTGAGGCTGAAACCCAGGGCGAGATCTTCCAGATCGGTCGGGGTGGCCAGCAGGACCGCGTGGGAAATACCATTGAATACCAGCGCCACCGGTACTTCCTCGACCACCTCGTCGAGGCAGGGCCGCACGTCGGGGCCGTCCACCCGCAGCACCGGGACGGGCCGAGAAGCCGGCTGGGTGGCCGGGTCAAGGGGCTCCGGCAGCAGTGGGGAGCAGGAAAGATCAGTCATCGAAGCATTCTCGTTGGGGGGCGGGGGGCTTCCCCAATTGTAGCCATGCCGCCGGGCGTGGACCGGAATTTGGCTCGCCCGGGAGGTCAGGCGTGACGCAGGGATTCCGACGGCAGCTCACCGAACATCCGGCGGTAGTCCCGGGCGAACTGGCTCATGTGGGTGAAGCCCCAGTCGTAGGCGATGCTGGAGATCGGGCGGAGGCCGCTGCCATGGCGCAGCTCACGGCGGACCGCGTTGAGGCGCAGGCTGCGCATGTAGGCCAAGGGGGGCATCCCGGTGACGTCCTCGAAGCAGTTCTGCAGGGCACGGCGGCTCAGGTGCAGGTGGGCGCACAGCTCCGGAATGGTCGGGGGGTGCTCCGGGTTGTCGAGCACGTACTGGCGAACCCGGTCCACCGTTGCCTGATGGATCAGGCGGGTCCGGCGGGTGGGCACCGGCACCGTGTCGTGGCTCAGCAGCGCGTCGGCGAGGGCCGAGAAGATGCGTTCCTGCAGTGCCTCCGCATCCGGAAAGTCGGGGTGGTGCGCATCGGCGAGGACGCGGGCCAGGGTGGCGCACAGGCTTTCCTTGCGGCCGGGCGCCAGGTTGCGCACGTCACCCTGCAGGAGCAGGCGATCCAGATCCTGGCGGGCGGTCCGGTCCAGATAGTCGGCAAAGGCCAGGCGGTCCACCACGACGCCGAAGAGGTTGAAATCCGGTGCCGTGAGAAGGTCGAACTCGGCCCCGCCGTCGCGGATGCAGACCGCCCGGGAAGACAGGGGTTTGCCGCCGAGGGACATCATGCCGTCCCGCGCCGCGGGAATGCCGAACCACACCGATCGTGGCCAGGCGGCGCAGGTCTGCCGCAGGGCGCGGTTGGCCGTTTCCATGAAGACCTGGCTCTTTGGCAGCCACAGCTCGGTCACCGAGCCTTCAAAGCTGCCCGGCGAGAGCTGGTCGTAGCGCTGGTTCCATTGGGAGAGATTGTCAGCCTGTTCGTCCGCATCCCGGGCCCGGGTCACGCGCCGCAGGGGCCGGGCATCGGTATCGGCGGGGAAGACGGGCAGGGGCATGGCGGGCATCCGGCAAGCGATCGTCCCCTTGAGTAGCAAGCCGCGTACCGCCGGCGAAGGGCCTCGCAGGGCGCGCATCCCCACGCTGCCTGCGGCGACGGGGCGCGACGAAATCACCCCTGTTGGTGCATTGCAGCGCTCAAGGGCACTTTACTGGTGCAGGCCTTGCCGGCATTGTTGCCCTTGCTTTGCTGCGGTGCCGAAAATTGCTACTGGGGTGCTGAAACTTGATAGATGCACCCGGGTGCTGTGGGCCACGATGCATCCATCTAGTTTCCTGGAGTGAATCATGAGTGCATCCAAGCAACCCGCCCACGGCCTCTCGGCCACCCTGGGCACCTGGCAGTTGTGGGGTATTGCCGTCGGTCTGGTGATCTCGGGGGAGTACTTCGGCTGGAGTTTCGGCTGGGCCTCGGCGGGTACCCTCGGCTTTCTCATCACCACCGTCATGGTGGCCCTCATGTACGGCACCTTCATCTTCAGCTTCACCGAGCTGACCGCCAGCATTCCCCACGCGGGTGGCCCCTTTGCCTACAGCTACCACGCCTTCGGCCCCACCGGCGGCTACGTGGCGGGCATGGCCACCCTGATCGAGTTCGTGTTTGCCCCGCCGGCCATTGCCCTCGCCATCGGCGCCTACCTGAATGTGCAGTTCCCGGCCCTTGATCCGAAAGTCGCCGCGGTGGGCGCCTACGTGGTTTTCATGGGGCTCAACATCGTCGGGGTGACCATTGCGGCCACCTTCGAACTCTTCGTGACCCTGCTCGCCATCTTCGAACTGCTGGTGTTCATGGGGGTGGTGGCGCCGGGCTTCTCCCTGGCCAACTTCACCAAGGGCGGCTGGGCCGGGGCCGACGAGTTTTCCCTCGCGGCGATTCCCGGCATCTTCGCGGCCATTCCCTTCGCGATCTGGTTCTTCCTTGCCATCGAGGGGGTTGCCATGGCGGCCGAGGAGGCCAAGGATCCGAAGCGTTCCATCCCCATTGCCTACACGGCGGGCATTCTGACCCTGGTGGTGCTGGCCATGGGCGTCATGGTGTTTGCCGGCGGCGTGGGCGACTGGACCAAGCTGGCCAACATCAATGACCCCCTGCCCCAGGCCATGAAGACCATCGTGGGCGAGTCCAGCGGCTGGCTGCACATGCTGGTGTGGCTGGGCCTGTTCGGGCTGGTGGCCTCCTTCCACGGCATCATCCTGGGCTACTCCCGCCAGATCTACGCCCAGGCCCGTTCCGGCTACCTGCCGGCCTGGTTTGCCGAAGTCCACCCGCGCTTCAAGACGCCCCACCGGGCCATCGTGGCCGGTGGGGTGGTGGGCATCGCCGCCATCTTCAGCGACGAGCTGCTGTCCTTCGGTGGCCAGAGCCTCACCGCCAACATCGTCACCATGGCGGTGCTTGGCGCCCTGCTGATGTACGTGCTGAGCATGGCGGCCCTGTTCAAGCTGCGCGCCAGCGAGCCCGGCCTGCCCCGTCCCTACAGGGTGCCGTTCTATCCGATCTTTCCGGCTGTGGCGCTGATCGGAGCACTCATCTGCCTGGTTACCGTAGCGTGGTTCAACCCCCTGCTCACGGGCCTCTTCGTGCTCATCCTGGCCCTGGGCTACGGGTACTTCCGGCTTACCCACGAGCAGCGGGAGGCGCTTCCCTTCGCCGCGCTTGCCAAGGCCGAAGGCTGAGAGCGGGTGGCTGGATCCACCGTGTGCTTCGAGTTCGCCCCGGCGATGCTCAGCGTGCCCCGGCTACGGCTGCGCGTCTCGGCGCGAACTCGAACCGAACGATTTCTTCACAAGCGCTGAGCGCTGGCATAGAAACTGCATTTGCACTGCTGCGCCGGCCCGGAAGAGAGGCCGGTGCCGGCAGCAGATGCGGGACGCTCACAAACAAAGAAGACCATGACCTACGCCTGCACCCTCGGACTGCATCGCCACGTGTTTGGTGACCTGAAAACCGTGCTGGCCAAGGCCAGCCCGGCCCGCTCGGGTGACATGCTGGCCGGCGTGGCCGCGGCCTCTGAAGAGGAGCGCATGGCCGCCCGCATGGTGCTGGCCGACCTGCCCCTGGATCGCTTCCTGCAGGAGGCGGTCGTGCCCTATGAGGATGACGAGGTGACGCGCCTGATCCTCGACGGGCACGACGCGGCCGCTTTTTCCCCGGTTGCCGGCCTGACGGTGGGGGAGTTCCGCGACTGGCTGCTCTCCGATGCGGCCGACGGCGCCAGCCTGCAGGCCCTCGCGCCGGGCCTTACCCCGGAGATGGTGGCGGCGGTGAGCAAGCTCATGCGCAACCAGGATCTGATCCTGGTGGCCGCCAAGTGCCAGGTGATCACGCGCTTCCGCAACACCCTCGGGTTGCCCGGCCGCCTGGCGGTGCGCCTGCAGCCCAATCACCCCACCGACGACCCGCGGGGCATCGCTGCGTCGATGCTCGACGGCCTGCTGTACGGTGTCGGCGATGCGGTGATCGGCATCAACCCGGCCACTGACAGCCTGCCCGCCATCACCACCCTGCTGCGCCTGATTGACGATTTTCGCGAGCAGTACGCCGTGCCCACCCAGAGCTGCGTACTGACCCACGTGACCAACACCCTCCGCGCCATCGAGAAGGGCGCCCCGGTGGATCTGGTGTTCCAGTCCATCGGCGGCACCGAGGCAGTGAATCGCAGCTTCGGTGTCAGCGCAGCCCTGCTGGATGAAGCCAGGGCCGCCGCCCTGGCCCTGGGTCGCGGCAGTGTCGGCAACAACGTGATGTACTTCGAGACGGGGCAGGGCAGCGCCCTGTCGGCAAATGCCCACCATGGCGCGGACCAGCAAACCCTGGAGGCCCGCGCCTACGGCCTGGCGCGGCGCTACCAGCCCCTGCTGGTGAACACCGTGGTCGGTTTCATCGGGCCGGAATACCTCTACGACGGCAAGCAGATCATCCGTGCCGGGCTGGAAGACCACTTCTGCGGCAAGTTGCTGGGCCTGCCCATGGGCTGCGACATCTGCTACACCAACCACGCCGAGGCCGATCAGGACGACATGGACACCCTGCTCACCCTGTTGGGGGTGGCCGGCATCAACTTCATCATCGGTGTGCCCGGGGCTGACGACATCATGCTCAACTACCAGAGCACTTCCTTCCACGACGCCCTGTACCTGCGCAAGGTGCTCGACCGCCGCCGCGCCCCCGAGTTCGAGGACTGGCTGGAACGCATGGGCATTGCCGACTTTCGCGGCGATCTGCTGCCCCAGGGCGAGCAGCAGGCCCTGCTGGCCCTGGCCGCCACGCTGTAAGGGGAGACGCCCATGGGCAAGCCCGCCATCCTCACCCCCGACCCCTGGCTGCGCCTGCAGGGCCTGACCCGTGCCCGTGTGGCCCTGGGCCGCGCCGGGGTGAGCCTGCCCACCCGCGAAGTCCTGCGCTTCGGCACCGCCCACGCCCAGGCCCGCGACGCCGTGCACCAGGCCCTGGACGTGGTCACCCTGCAGGCCGACCTGGCGGACGCCGGTTTCACCAGCCTGACCGTGCATAGTCAGGCCGCCGACCGTGGCATGTACCTGCGCCGCCCGGACATGGGCCGCAGGCTTGCACCGGGCAGCCTCGCCCTGCTGGGCGAGCAGGGGCGGCGTCTGTGGTCGCCGCACCCGCCCTTGGCCGTGGTGCTGGCCGACGGCCTGTCGTCCCTCGCCATGGCCCACCACGGCCTTCCCCTTTTGCAGGCCTTGCTGCCCTACTTTCCGGATCTGCCCGGCCTGCCCGTGATCATTGCCAACCAGGCCCGCGTGGCGCTGGGGGACGAGATCGGGCATGCCCTGGGCGCCGCGCTGGTGGTGGTCATGATCGGTGAGCGTCCCGGCTTGTCGTCGCCCGACAGCCTGGGCCTCTACCTTACGGCCCGACCCCGGCCCGGGCTCACCGACGCCGAGCGCAACTGCATCTCCAACGTGCGCCCCGAAGGGCTGCCCTATGCCGACGCCGCCCGCAAGCTCGCCTTCCTGATGGCCGGCGCCCACAGGCTGGGGCGGACCGGCGTGGACCTGAAGGACGACAGCGATGCTGCGCCAGCCCTGACCGACTCCCCGTACCCGGGTCTCGCCTCACCCTAGGTTTCCATCCCGATTTACCTGCCATCCCATCCAAGGAGAAAACCATGTCCCATACCGCCCTGCGTGCTGCCGCCACCCTGTGCCTTGCCTGCACGGCCTGGGGGGCCACCCCGGCCCTGGCCGCCGAAGGCGAGTCCGCCTGGACCGTTCCGGTCAGCCTCAGCCTGGTGAGCGACTACATCTTCCGTGGTCAGACCCAGACCTGGGGCAAGCCCGCCCTGCAGTTCAGCGTGGAGGCGGCGCACACCTCCGGTGCCTATGCCGGCTTCTTCGCCTCCAATGTGTCCGACCACTGGCTGCCCGGCGCCGCGGTGGAGATGGACTTCTACGGCGGCTATCGCGGCAAGGTGGCCGATACCCTTGGCTACGACGCGGGTCTGATCTACTACACCTACCCGGGCGGCAACTGGACGGACTCGGTGTTTGCCGGCTACAACCGCTCCAACAGCCTCAACACCATGGAGGCCTACATTGCCCTGAGCTACGAGTGGATCACCTTCAAGACGGACCGCAACCTCACCGAGTACTTCGGCTGGAGCACCAACAACTCCCCGACCAACGGCGGCTTCTTCGGCGATGCCAGCGCCGGTGTCACCGGCAACACCCGCGGCTCCCACTTCTACGAGCTGAACGCCGCCTACGACATTGCCGAGGGTTGGAACCTCAGCGGCCAGATCGGCCGTCAGGTCATCGCCCACGCCACCGGCCTCGACATCAACTACTACAAGGTCGGCATCACCAAGGCCCTGCCCGAGGGCTGGAGCGCCGGCGCCTTCTTCTCGGCCACCAGCGAGCCGGATGCCTACCGCAGCTACTACAGCCTCAACAACGGTACCTCCAAGCACGACATCGCCAAGGAGAAGTTCTTCGTGAGTGTCACCAAGGCGTTCTGAGCGCTGCAATGAATGAAGCCGGGGCGTGCCCGTGTGCGACACGCCCCGGCTTCTTGCGTGCGAAGCGGGGCTTACTTCTCGATGAGGGCGTGTTCGATCACTTCGTCGGCGGGGTCGCCAATGCGTTTGTCCAGCATGGCCGGCTGTCCTTGAGCATGGCAGCGCTGTTGCAGATCATGGCCCGGTCCGCCGCAGGGGCCGAGGGAGCGAACCCGATCCGGCCTTCCGGTAAGGTTCATCGCCTTCCTGATCGTGGTGGCCTGCCTGCTTCGGACACGGCGAGGTCACCCGGCGCAACCCGTCACCGCCGATCATGGCCAGACCCCCGCCGCCAGCATCGCGTCCACACGCTTTCACTGTGATGGACGCCCTCGCTGCCCGGAAACGAGATCCTGTGAAGAAACCACGGACTTACTGCGGTAGTGCTGGGGGGATGGACGGCAACCGGGAAGGGGGGCCGTGCGACGAACAGTGGTGTGGAGGTTCGGTGCGCCGAGTGAGCGCCAACCATGCCTGATTGCATGAACCACGAAAGCCATTCGGGTAATATTTCCTGACTGTTTCATGGAGCAGACATGCCTCTGGTTCAACTGATTTACGTGAGCTCTGCCTGCAGGGAACTGTCCGATGAAGAGCTGGACCACATCCTCGAATCCTCCATTCGTCACAATACGCAGCAGGGGATCACCGGTGTGCTCCTGTACACGAATGGCAGCTTCATGCAGGTCATCGAGGGTGAAGAAGCGGCCATCGAAGAGACTTACAGCCGGATTTGCGATGACGATCGTCACAAGGACGTTTTCCTGCTGTCCAAGGAGGTCATTGCCAAACGGGACTTCCCGCGCTGGGCCATGGGTTTCCGTCGCCTGAGCAGAGGGGAGTTTGAGTCTCATCCAGCGTATGCGCCCTTCCTCCCGGACGGTTTTGATGCCGAACGGATCGGGGCTCAGCCTGGGGTCGCGACGGAGATGCTCAGGCAGTTCAGTGGGGCCTAGCCCATCTTCTCCCGGTACATACCGCCATCCGCATGTTTCAGCAGGGCTTCGGCGTGGGCGCCATCGTCCGGGTAGATGGCCACGCCTATGCTTGCCTCGGTGTGCAGCAGGCGTCCACCCAGCGTGATGCCCTCCCGCAGCACGCTGCGGATCTTGTCGGCGACCGCGTCGGCGTCCGTCGCGCCATGGACCTCCTCAAGGATCACCACAAATTCGTCGCCTCCCAGGCGGGCGACGGTGTCGGCCTTGCGGACACAGGCTTCCAGGCGACGGGCGATGTGCTGCAGCAGCACGTCGCCAGCGGCGTGACCCAGGGTGTCATTGACATGCTTGAAATCGTCCACATCGATGTATAGCAGTGCCATGCGGCCGCGCTTGCGCTGGCTGCGGGCCAGTGCTGTGTCCAGGCGGTCGTGGAAGAGGCGGCGGTTGGGCAGGTTGGTGAGTTCGTCGTACTGGGCAGCACGCAGCAGTTGGGCCTTGAGCTGGCCGTGTTCGATGGCGGTGGCCACCTGGGCCGAGACAAAGTGCAGCAGCTCCAGGTCGGCGTCATCGTAGCGGGTGCCGACCGGAGCCTGCAGCACCAGGGCGCCGATGGTCTCCTGGCGGATGATCAGGGGCAGGATCAGCCAGGATGCGTCGCCAGGGTCATGGCCGATGGCGACCTGCACCAGGGCGTCGGAGGCGAGGTGCAGCGCGGTGCCGTCGGCCATGACCCTGGCGCACAGGGTTCGGGCCCTGGCGTCGTCGAGAATGGGGGCGGCACCCCTCTCGCCGCGCTGGTAGGGGAAGTCGAGCGCTCCGCTGTGGGGGTCGCGGATGGCCACGGCCAGACCCGCCAGCGCTACCCGCCCGGCGATGATGGTGTGGATCCACTCAAAGAGGCTGTCCAGGTCCGTGGCCTGGTGGGCCGCTTCGGAAACCGCGTAGGTGGCGATCTGGATGGCTTCTGCGCGTTTCTGCCGGGTCACGTCCCGGGCGACGCCGATGCGCAGGCCATCGGCCTTAGACCAGCGGGCCGACCACATGATATGGACCACCCGGCCGTCCTTGTGGCGGTAGCGGTTCTCGAACCCGACCCGGGGGTGTCCGGCCATCACGCGGGCGGATTCCCGCTCCGTGCTGGCACGGTCTTCGGGCAGCACGAAGTCCACCATGGTCTGGCCGATCATTTCGTCCGGGGTATAGCCGAGGATGCCTTCGCAGGCGGCATTGACGTAGACGATGCGTCCAGCTTCATCGACGAGGAAAACGGCGTCGAGGAGCAGGCCGACACACTTGAGGAGTCGGTTTTCGAGGTGCTGTTCCATGCTGCCGGGGGATTCCTGAAGTGGCGCTTCGAAGGTGGCGCCTCGACCATAGAGTGGCCGATTCCGGGGCCGCACCGCAAGTGCTTCGCGCGCGGGAGCGCGCCTTCCGTGTGTTGCATCACGATGCGGGGGGCGGAAGAAAAAACGGCGACCGGGTGACCGGCCGCCGTCGAGGCTCCCAGGGGACGCATCATCCCCGTCCTGAAGCAGTGTGGGACCTTACGGGATCATCCAGGTGAACACGTAGGCCTGCAGGGTCGTGATGATGCCCACCATGGTGGCAAACATCAGGCTGTGCTTCACGGTGAAGCGGAACAGGTCCGACTCCTTGCCGACCAGGCCGACGGCGGCGCAGGCCACGGCGATGGACTGGGGCGAGATCATCTTGCCGGTGACGCCGCCGGTGGTGTTGGCCGCCACCAGCAGGGTGTCGGATACGCCGATCTGGTGGGCGGTGGTGGCTTGCAGGGAGCAGAACAGGGCGTTGGACGAGGTGTCGGAGCCGGTCAGGAACACGCCCAGCCAGCCCAGGAAGGGCGAGAAGAACGGGAAGAGCACGCCGGTGCCGGCCAGCAGCAGGGCCAGGGTGGCGGACAGGCCCGAGTAGTTGGCCACAAAGGCGAAGGCCAGCACCATGCCGATGGAGTAGATCGGGCGCTTCAGCTCGGACACGGTCTCCTTGAAGGCCTTGGCGGCATCGCCGCTGCGCATGCCCAGCACGACCATGCTGATCAGGGCCGACAGGAAGATGGCGGTGCCGGTGGCCGAGAGGATGTCGAGCTTGTACACCGCGGCGTAGGGGGTGGCCTTGGCGACGATGGGTTCCATCTTGATGACCAGCTTGTCGAGCATGGGCACCGGGAACTGGAAGACCAGCGAGTACAGGGGGCCGTCCTTGGCAAACAGGGCCTTGAAGGGCTTGAGGCTCCACAGGGTGACCATGATGGTCAGGATCACGAAGGGCGACCAGGCCTTGGCGATCTGGCCGAAGCTGTGGTGATCGCCCGCACCCTGCACGGCGGCGGGCTGGTTGTCGAAACGGAAGATGCGCTTGGGCTTCCAGTTCTTCAGGAAGATGGTCAGGCAGATCAGGCTGACCAGGGCGGAGGTGATGTCGGGCAGTTCCGGTCCGATGTAGTTGGCGGTGAAGAACTG
>Ga0209097_10003704_pt1 | contig 11605 bp, 6 predicted proteins | sample AD_UKC052_MetaG_FD_184419 | JGI IMG/M metagenome (GOLD analysis project Ga0209097, IMG submission 184419) | Active sludge microbial communities of municipal wastewater-treating anaerobic digesters from USA - AD_UKC052_MetaG (SPAdes) (version 2) | ecosystem: Engineered > Bioreactor > Anaerobic >... | reverse complement strand
GAAACCAGATTTAGTCCTCTCAAAAAGGGAACACAATACCTGTTAAAGAATAAATCTGGTTTCTTTCTTAAGCTTGAAGTAAGACATAATTTTCGGAAAGAACATAAAAGATTTGCCCCATTTATCGGTATTAATTTAGTTAATTCATTAGCGATTGAGGAAGGTGTTAGTTATGTTTCATTCGATTCAAGTACTTTTAAGGAGCCTATAATTCAAAATTCCTACAATCTAGGTTTAAATGGAATACTTGGAATTACAAGTCCATCCAATAAAAAACTAAATATCGATTTAGGAATTCAATTTGGAAAACTCCTAGTAGATAATCTAGTTGATTTTCATAGTTATATGCCAGGAATGGGTGTTAACTTTTTTGGTGGCATGCGATTGCAAGGTATTGTTAGAATAAAATATAAAATGAAATAACACGTTGTTCGGTTAAAATTAGAATTATTCTACAACATTATTTATCGCTTACCCCAATAATCAATACTTATGTAATGCCTTTAGATTAAATTATTTAAATTAAAATTAGGTTTAGAAACGGATCAGTGTGGAGGCTATGTCTGGGCGGCGAGGGTGTGTTTCGACATAGATGAGAAAAAAGCTTATACGAGCAAAATGGTCGAAAAAAGGCCTTGAGCGTAAGCAGCATCGTCCAGACTTGACCTTCTTTGATTACTTTCTTGTGTCAAGACAAGAAAGTAATACGTCGTAGACAAACATGAATGATGTAGTGACAAGAAGCATTAAAAGTCTTATTTCATTGATTGATATGAAAAAAATAAATTGATAATTCAACCGCACAATGGGTTAAAATAATGTATACGAATACGCTTAACCATTAAGGCTATAGTAAATCATATAGGCATCTACTTCTTTTGTTATATTCGTAAAAACTAAATCATTGTGTCTTAAGCAACGCATGATAATTTTCATACAATTAACAAATAGCCTAACCACATGAATATTAGCATCAAAACTGCTCCATTTATCCTATTCATTACTTGCTTAATTATTAATACGGTCCCACTCTTCGGACAAACACCTCCACCGGGGAAATACGACACCACCAGCTATCCCGAAGACCGAAAATTCATCCAATCCATTTCCAATATTTTTGACCCTTCCCTTTCATTAAATGATAATTCCATCAGCATTGGTGCCGATGGTACGATTGCTTATGGTTTAGAACAAGAATTCGAAAAGTTTAAACGAAATGGGATGGAATTTAAATCGGTCGTATCGGTTCCGGGAACAGAATTGATTCGGATTTTTAATGGACAAACAGCCATAAAAACCAAGATTGCCGATGTGGTTTTTACTACTCCCGAAGGCGACTTACATTTTAAAGTAATACGTGCCGAAACCTATATCAAGGACAATGGGAAATGGTATTATGTGCTAGGACAAGGAACCAACTTCTTGACGCAAGAGGAATTTGATGCGTATAAGAAAGAACATACGACTAAGAAGTAAATTCAAACCCATATACAGCATAATACATTAAACAGGCTACATTCAAAGACCTAAAGACCTTGCAACCTCAATCGGGAATACCTATTTACCCATCACTTGCATTGAATATGGTACATTTTGAAAACTACTTTTTGGAAGGATTGATACTTGGGTGCGCGATGAATTTTTTAGTATTCAGATTTTAATAAATAGGCTTTTATTATTTATACTAATTACATGAATGGAAATCGAAAAGTAAACCTCATTTGGTACTTAGTTTTATTTTTAGTTATTCTAGATAGACTTTGGCTAATTAATGGCTTTACGAATCTGTTTGTAGATGACGATCAGAGTATTATGTGGTATGGGACTTATGAGTTTTCAAAGGGGAACTTCCCTGAACCTAATTTTTTTGGACAATCCTATAATTTCATGTTGGAGAGTTTATTAGCTATTCCACTCGTGAAATTGGGGTTTTCCTATGCCTTTTCTCTTTCTATTTCAACCAGTTTTATTTCGCTATTTCCATTTATACTTATTTCTTCCCTTTTACTTAAAACTAGAAAAGAGATTAGCTCGCTTGCCGTATTGTCTCTCCCATTACTACTTCCTGTTGAATATGGAATGCTTACGAGCATGCCGCGTGGATTAACATCCGGTATATTTTTCTCCACCTGGGGAATGTGGGTATTACTTAAAAACATAAAACTCAAATACTTCTTTTTTTCATTCTTCTCTTTTTTAGGTATTTTATTTAATCCTAATTGTATCATACTGGTTTTACCAATTGGGATTTATTATTTAGGCCAAGAATGGAAAAATAAAAGCTGGTATCTATCATTGCTATTAGGAGCTTCCATACCCATACTACTGGGATATTTGTCCAATCGGTTTTATCAAATTCATCCCGAATATATCGTTCATAATTCTTGGTCATTGAATTTCAGCCTAGGAAGAATTGTACCGAGTAAATGGTATACTTTATTTGAATATGTAACTCCTATTTTTTGGTATACCGGACTTGCCGTATTTCCTCTACTAATAAGTGCTGTTATAGTGGCAATTCGTCAGAATAAGTACCTGCTGGCATACAGTATAATTACAGCTATCGCTCTTATTTTCTTTTCATTAACTATTGATAAAGTTCACGATGGAATTCAATCTGTTTTCTATTCTCGGGGTCGTATGTTCTTATCTATTCCGCTCGTGTTTGTCTGGCTATTCGCTCATTTTGAACTAAATCGAAAATGGCTGAATTTCATTCTTATTATCTCACTTTCGGCATGTGTTTTCAAGGCTTATTCGCTCGATTCGATTGTTCAGTATGAAACGAATGCCAAGAAAAATAAGAATATGTATGTAGCAAATATGGATGTATTAAAAAGTCATTGCTCCATGCTAAGCAAAAGAGCCAAACAAATTGAAGCTCCAGTATTAGTTATTCTACCCCAAACTCCATTTAAACATGTTTACAACTATGCTTGTCCTTGTTTAAATCCTGATTTCCCACAAACACTAGAACCTCGATTAGACCGTAGAACATGGGTATTGAAAGATCTTGACAAACAAACGTTTTCGAACATCCTCTTTACAGGAGTAACAAAAGAAGAGATGAATCCCTATTTCTTAAACGCAGCAGGATTGAATCAAAATGCTGATTCTAGCCTAGTTACCTTTTCAATCAGAAATAATCACGAAACAATGGGGAATCTATTAAATCAAATAGGTTTTCCTATGAGAAAACACGAATAATGTATCCAGTAAATTCACTATTCTTCAGTTGAATTATGACATACGCTTAAATCAAATTTCACTCTCAATGAAATCATATTAGTGTTTGAATATCACTGATTAATTATAGTCTTCTCACGTTTTACAAGGGTTGAATTCGATAATTCAACCACATAGACACCTGAGCTTAAAGACAAAGAAGATAAATCAATATCCAATAAACCATTAGTAAATTGTGTTGAATACACCATTTTACCAATTGAATTAAACAATCGAATGGAATATACATTTTTGGTTTCATTCAAGCGAACATGTAATTGATTATTCGCAGGATTAGGAAATAGTGATAACTGAATATCTTTCTCTATTGTGAATTCCTGATCATTTAAAATTAATGGATCACAAGCACTACCAACTAAAGGCCCAAGGCGGTAGTTAACAAGATTGGGAGCGGAAATGATATAAGGTACATTATTCAATGGATACCTCAGTGGTTGATAAATACTGTTAAAACCAGATTCATTAAGATTATTGATAGTACCAAAATAAATACCTTCAAATGGATTGGAATAATCTAAAAGATCTCTTTTGAAAATATTTTTAAAGTTGGGTGCAATAAATGCTAAACCAGTTGTTTCAATAATATAGGTCAAACTATCAGTATCAAAATCATATTGATATATACCCGTCAAATAGGTACTATCATTATAATTTAATCGATATCCATAAAATTTTGATATATCAGGACTTGGAATGAAATTAGGCAGGTCAGCAGGTCTAAATAATGGACTTATATCTAACTCCTGTGGATTACTTAATGTTCCTGTGCAACGATCAAAATCCATTCGTTGAACCCACTTTGGTCCTAATCCAGAAAAATGAATAAAGTGATTTCCGTCTTGGCTAAAATGAGATGTGGTGTAAGTTTGAACATGTGGAACTAAGCCTTCTATTTGCACATACTGCATGGGTGAAACTCCATTAATATCTACTAATCCAATATAGTATTCATTCGAAAATACACCCGGCTTAATAATCCACCAATCGCGTCCATTGCCATGGCGAACAGCCACCGCATCCGAAATGGATGTAGTATCGTTTAACACAATATGATTACTGCTAATCACACTCTGTGATGATACATCTAAAATTGCATAAGTAAAATATACATCTTGGCTCATGAGTCCAATAGATGAAGGTATATCACGCTTATACTGCCCATAAAATAAATATACTCGATTGCTATCGGCTGGGTCCTCTAAAAACAAAGGACCTTTGGACATATCAACACGAGTAGTATCAGGCGTTCCATTAGGCCATTCCATATCATCACGCCATAATTTGTAGGAAAGTACTTCTCCGAAACTATTCACCAAGCGCCAACCATTAGAGGCAAATTTTAAATTTCCATATTTATCTGAATAAGAGGCTCGACTATAAAAATTCGATAAAACAATTGGAGTTTCATTATCAATCGATTCTAAACTATCCTCATTAAATACCATTAAAAAATTAGAACCAGGGGCTTCAGCCGGAATGCAATACACACTACTTCCCATAACCAAAACATCCGATTGACGCTGGGCTCTAAGCGATAAAGAAATTAAGCATGTAAAATAAACAATGGCAATTTTTGAAACATTCATTTTGTCATTCAAATTAAATTCAATGATTGAAATTGATTTTTTTGCGCTCTGTTTTTCCTGATACTTTATTTTCAAGTAAGAGTATGTTTGAGCCATTCGCAAGATTTTCTTGGTCTAAATGCAGTGTTGTTTTTAATTTCAAATCAGATTCATTAAGTATCAATTGACCAAGTAAATTAAAAATTTGAATGGAATTAAATTCAAAATTCTGAATTTAATATCTCAATAATTTATTCTTATCTCAAATTTGAATTAGGAGTACTCGAACCTCCCGGCTTAGCGGGTGAGCCCAATACACGCCTTCGCTAAAGCTACGGCATGCGAGGCACTCTTTCGCTAAAGCTACGGCATGCTAAGCACTCTTTCGATTAAGTTATACTTACGTTTAAGCTTCGGCTTGAGGTGCATGCTTTAAATCGAATATTAATGCTTTTAGATTGACTCCGGTCGATAGCCCAATTTGTTTAATTTTGCCGCCCTATTAAATACTGTCGATCATGTTAGACCGCCGCGTTCGCGTACGTTTTGCACCTAGTCCTACCGGAACCCTGCATATTGGAGGTGTTCGTACGGCTCTTTATAATTACCTCTTTGCCCACAAATTAGGGGGCGATTTTATTCTTCGTATTGAAGATACCGATCAAAACCGTTTTGTTCCCGGTGCCGAAGCCTACATTATGGAAGCTTTAAATTGGCTGGGAATTAACCCAAGTGAGAGTCCGCTGCATGGTGGTCCGCATGCGCCTTACCGTCAAAGTGAGCGTAAAGCGATGTACCGTGAGTATGCTGAGAAATTGTTGGCGAGCGGTCATGCTTATTATGCATTTGATACGCCCGAGGAATTAGAAGATATGCGTGCTAAGTTAACGGCTGCTAAAGTGGCTTCGCCGCAGTACAATGCAGTTACGCGTATGTCGATGAAGAACTCGGTCACGCTGTCGGAAGATGAGGTAAAACGTCGTTTAGATGCGGGTGAGCCCTATGTGATTCGGATGAAACTGCCACGTCAAGAAGAAGTGCGTTTTCATGATATTATTCGTGGATGGATTGTGGTTCAAACACAGAACATGGATGATAAGGTGCTGTTTAAGTCGGACGGCATGCCTACCTATCACTTGGCGAATGTGGTAGATGATTATTTGATGCAGATTACGCATGTGATTCGTGGAGAAGAATGGTTGCCTTCTGCCCCACTCCATGTGTTGTTATATCGCTATTTAGGTTGGGAAGAGGTGATGCCACAGTTTGCGCATTTGCCTTTGCTTTTGAAGCCCGATGGAAATGGTAAATTGAGCAAACGTGATGGAGATCGATTAGGATTTCCGGTTGCTCCATTAAATTGGGTTGATCCACACACGGGCGATACCACAAGCGGATATCGTGAGAAAGGATATTATCCTGAAGCTGTGCTGAACTTCTTGTGTATGTTGGGCTGGAATCCGGGTACAACTCAGGAGATGTTCACTTTGGATGAGCTTGTTCAATTGTTTAGCTTGGAGCGTGTGAGTAAGGCAGGAGCGAAATTCGATTTTGAAAAAGCGAAATGGTTCAACCATCAGTATTTGTTGAAGCATTCGGATGCCGAATTAGCTGCTGAGTTTATGCCTTTGTTGCAGGCGGCTGGATTTAATCGTCCAATTGAGTTTGTAACTACGGTGGTAGGTTTAGTAAAAGAGCGTGCAAATTTCGTGAATGATTTTCTAGAGCATGCTCGTTTCTTTTTTGAGGCACCAACAACTTGGGATGAAGCAACTTTAAGCAAGAAATGGAAGCCCGAAACACAAGGGATTTTGGAAGGCTGGCGCGATGCTTTAGCTACAACAAACGATTATTCGGCTGCTAATTTAGAAGTAACATCCAAGGCATATTTGGAATCGATTGGAGTAGGAATCGGACAGGTGCTTCAAGGTTTTCGAATTTTGATTACCGGCTTACCTGCAGGACCATCCATGTTTGAAGTGTGTAGTTTGTTAGGGAAAGAAGAAGTGGCAGCCCGTTTTAACAAAGCCTTGGAGTATACCAAAACTAAGTTTGCGTGACCAAAGGGAAGATTTTACTCGAAGGCATGGAGTTCTTTGCCTACCACGGGCTTTATACCAAAGAGCGCGAGGAAGGACAATGGTTTCGTATTGATCTGGAAGTAGAGACTGATTTGAGCAAAGCTGCCAATACAGATGCGTTAACCGAAGCGATTGACTATGTGGCTTTGTATGCCTTGATTCAAAAGGAAATGAAGATCCCTTCGAAGCTATTGGAACATGTAGCTAAACGGATTATTGATAGCCTTCGGATGAATTTTCCTGCATTGGGTAAAACAAAAATCAAGGTTACGAAGTTAAATCCTCCGATAGAAGGTAAAGTTGCCGGAGTTAGCATCGTGATGGAGTCGTGATATGTGGAAATTCCTCAAACAGAAGATTAGCAAGAAAAAGGTATGTGGCAAATGTGGCCACAGCTTTACCTGTGTAGTAAAAGAAGGCTGTTGGTGTGATAAGTTAACGATCTCGAAAGAGAACTTGGCAAAGATTCGCCGGATGTATATGGATTGCTTATGTCCGCAATGCTTGGCCGAATTTGTCGATCCAATTAACTCAGAGAGAAGCATTTCCTAAATTTTCACGTAATCAGTAGATTTTCGCAATTTTTTTCTTGGCTACGTGACTGATTTTACTACTTTTGTCACCCCTCAAAACGGTTCCGTGGCCGAGCGGTTAGGCAGAAGTCTGCAAAACTTTGTACAGCGGTTCAAATCCGCTCGGAACCTCCAAATGCGAAAGACGCCTTTTCGGCGTCTTTTTTCGTTAATGACTGTTAGCGGATTCACGAATACCAATAAAAAATAAACATATCATGAGCTAAATCCGCTCGGAACCTCCAATAATTAAAGACGCCCTTTCGGCGTCTTTTTTCGTTTATGCCCTTCTCTACTCGAATTTTGATTATAACTCTAGCAACCCCGGATTTCAATCCGGGGAGGGACGAAATGCCCCCAAAGCAAATTCTGAAAAGACGCCCTTTCGGCGTCTTTTCTAGTTTATGCCCTTCTCTACTCGAATTTTGATTATAACTCTAGCAACCCCGGATTTCAATCCGGGGAAGGACGAAATGCCCCCAAAGCAAATTCAGAAAAGACGCCCTTTCGGCGTCTTTTCTAGTTTATGACTATAAGCAGATTCACGAACACCCATAAAAACGCACTTAATCAGCTCTTTATCCACTCAGTACCTTTTCTTTAAATTGTGAGCACTAATACTTAAGGATCATTTACCCAATAAAAACGATAGACAACTAACATGATGTAAGAAACATATTTATAATAAGTATAAATAATTAGCTATTTATTAGCGCTAACGCACTCATTTACACCCAAAACCCATTAAATCGTCTTAATTGTGAATTAAATTGTTATTAAACGACCATTTTAACAAATAGGGCAATATGTAAGAAATATACATTTGTTGTCATACTTTAAAACCTAACACCCATGAAAACTAATTACACATTAAAAATGGCGGTTGCTGCACTTGCTCTTTCTGCAGCTACCCAAACGCTCGAAGCACAGGTTTACATCAGTAATGTAATCTCTTCTCCGCAAGGAACTATGGCAGATGCTGTTTCTCCAGTTATGGCCACTCGTTCTGATTTGACTAAAACGTATGGTGCTCCTGAGAACAACGATATTCAGGGACCAGAAAACTTCTACGCACTTGGATTTGGTGGTGAAATTACGGTAGAAATGTCGGGACCAATTTGCAATGGTGCAGGCGATGATTTAACCGTATTTGAAACAACATGGGGTTATGATTGCTCTACCTATCCAGAAAAAGCACGCGTTTGGGCTTCTCAAGATTTATGTAATTGGGTTGAACTTACTTCTGCTGCAAATCCAATTTGCCACAATGGTTCATTAGATTTAGGTTGCCTGCCTTGGGCGAAATACTTGAAAATTAAAGACGTTTCCGACATTACACTCTTTACTATCGATGCAGACGGATACGATGTAGATGGTGTTAGCGGAAATTCTACTGGTTGTTCATTCCCAGTCCAAACAGGTTTGTCACGTTATGCAGCTAGCGGATTCTTAGGAAATCCACAATCAACTCAAGGTTTGACCGAAAACAATGCTCCTATTCCTGTTGCTCGCGATAACCAAAACAAAATGTTGGGATTACCAACTAATCCATTCAACGTTTACGCTAACGACGTAACAACTACACCAGCTAACAATAACTTCTACTCACTTGGAAATGGTGGTTCAGTGATTCTTTCATTCCCTTACAGTCTTTACAATGGTCCGGGAGCTGATGTGCAAATTTTCGAAACATCTTTTAACGATGTAGCTAGCCGTACTTGCGGAAACTATCCTGAAAAAGCTCGTGTACAAGGATCTTGCAATGGAGTTGATTTCTACGATTTAGTTATCCTTCCGGGCGATGCTGGAAATGGTGAAGTAGCAGGTACGAACGTAATTTGTCGCGATGGTAAATTGGATTTTGGAAGTCTAGCTGTGGTGAATTACATCAAAATTACTGACATCACTTTCGTAGGAGTTTCTAACTTCCCTGGCGATGGCGATGGCTTTGACGTGGATGCGGTGTTAGGTTTACAAAACTGCCAAACAAGTGTTGCTAAAATCACTGCCGAAGAATCAAGCAGCGATATCATGGAAGATGCTATGATGGTTGAAGCTTATCCAAATCCAGCAAGCGATTTCATGAGTGTTTCTGTTCGTATGAACATGGCTGATAATGTGACTTTCCGTGTAATGGATTTAACTGGTCGTGTGTTATCTAACGAAACCATCAATACGAATGGAGATAACTTCAATTATGTATTGAACTTGAACAACTACAAAACCGGAATCTACCTACTATCTGTAGAAGGTAATGGAGCTCGTCAGGTATTGAAAATTGTAAAACAATAATTGATTTTAATTCGAATAAAAAAGGCTGCTCATATCGGGCAGCCTTTTTTTATTTAACGAAGTAGCGTGACAGCTCCCGTTTTTACAATGTCTTTATTGAGCTTACTTCTCATTTCTAGTCGATACGAATAAACTCCCTCTGGCATAGGTTGATTCCCCGGAGTAAGTCCTTTCCAGCCTTTTTCAATATTATCGCTGGTAAAAATCTCATTTCCCCAACGATCGAAAATGATAATTGAGAATTCTTTTATCTCAGAGCCAACTACTAAGAATTCATCATTATTTCCATCATTATTCGGAGAGAAGGCTGTTGGAACATAGTATTCTGTTCCATATTCGACAGTAACTGTATGAGTGATTTCATCAGTACAACCCAATGCATTCAATACTACTTGAGTTATCGAATAAACACCTTCTTCGGTGAAGTTATATGTATTGGTACAGCCTAAAATGGTGTCGTTACCAATCACATAATAACAGTAAAGAGCATTTTCCGATAAGCTGGTTAATTCCAACTCATCACCACCAATAAACACAACTTCAGGACTTGTTCGGAAACCAGCAACAGGCTGTTCCAGCACTTGAACTACATTTTGTTCTGTGTATGAAGCTGAACAACCATTTGTATCGGTCGCTACAACTGTCACACTCATAAAACCTGAACTTTCATAAATATGTTCTAGGTTATTACCTGTTGCAGAATTACCATCACCAAAATTCCAAGTATAAATCGTAGAACTTCCCGCATTGGAGATTGCCTCAAAGCTAGATGTTAACGGAACGCATCCTTTTATTCCATGAACGGCAAAAGTTGTAGTTGGATTCGAATACACATCCACCGTATCGATAAACACATCGCTCGTACAGCCATACTGACTAACCGTCAATGAAACGGGGAAAGAACCTGTTGTATCATACACGATATCGTGTTGTTCCTGATCAGAAGGTGAGTGAGTATATGCGTGAGAACCAAAATTCCAGAAGAAAGTTGCATCATCGGTAAAACTGCCATCAGGAACAAATTCAAATGAGTTTCCTTCGAAACATTCACCTGCCGGATGAATAAAACTTGCAGTTGGCTTAGGTGATAGATTCACCACCAATTCATCTGTTCCAACACAATATCCATCCGAAACCTCAACACCATAAATGAAAGATTCTACATAGTTGTGTATGGAGGATAAACTCAAGGTTGGATTAGCAATCGTATCGCTACTCAATCCTGCGATGTTTGTCCAGGTGTATGAGTTTCCAGACTGACTTGAAGCATTCAATTGAATAGTATCACCCGAGCAAAGTGATACATCAGTACCTAAATCGGCGACTGGTAAATCACGGATCATAATAGTACTATCTGCCAAAGTAGATGTACATCCGTTTGCCAAAACTTGTAGGGTGATATGCTCAGTTCCCGCAGATGGATAGTTAATGATATAAGGACCTTCATTACTTCCCGAAACCACTGTTCCAGAGCCAAAATTCCACGTATAAGTTGCACCAGGAATTGGATTGCCTGTATAGGTAACAGTTGTTTCAGATGAGCGACATGAGAAATCAGCTAAATCAAAAGAAGCAACTGGCAATTCATGAACAGTTATTGTTTTAGCTACTGGAGCAGAAATACACATTGCATCCGCAACACTCAGAATCACATTCATAACTCCAGGTGTATTCCAAAGAATTTCAGGCGAAGCCGGGTTGCTTAAATTCACACTATCGGCTCCCGTAATATTCCATTGAAATTGAGCATTCAAGGTTGTTACAGCATTGTAATCTGCTAAAACAAGAGCTCCTGCACAAGTAGAACTAGGCAAATCGAATGTAGCTAACGGTATATCGATTATTGTAA
>Ga0209097_10003698_pt1 | contig 11611 bp, 9 predicted proteins | sample AD_UKC052_MetaG_FD_184419 | JGI IMG/M metagenome (GOLD analysis project Ga0209097, IMG submission 184419) | Active sludge microbial communities of municipal wastewater-treating anaerobic digesters from USA - AD_UKC052_MetaG (SPAdes) (version 2) | ecosystem: Engineered > Bioreactor > Anaerobic >... | reverse complement strand
ACAGCGGCCCGGTGATCTACGTGGATCGTGCGCCGCCAGCGCCTTACAGCGAGCAGATGCTGCCGTCGCCGGGCGCGGGCCATGTCTGGGTGGGCGGCTACTGGCACTGGACGGGGCGCGACTATACGTGGACGCGCGGTCATTGGGCGCGTCCGGCGCATGGCCACACACATTGGGTGCCGGGACACTGGCGCCGTGACCAGCGTGGTCATCATTGGGTCCCAGGCCACTGGCGTTAACAGCTTTTTTCGAAGAGCGACCGCCAGGTGGCGGTCGTGGCGCAATTATCCTGCTAGTCGACTAAGCGAAAATATGCGATGAAACGACCGCCTAGCGGTCGATGAACGCAAAAAGCTATAGATTAACTACGAACACGCACCGCATTCTTGGGGCGGAAACCTTTGCACACCGCGTCGTGGGTTTCGATGTACGCGCCGCCGATCAGATCAACGCAGTACGGCACGGCCGCGAAAATGCCGTGCACGACCGACTTACCGTCGGCGTCGCGCAAGCCTTCGAGCGTTTCTTTGATGCTTTTGGGTTGGCCGGGCAAGTTGATGACTAGCGTTTTGCCGCGAATCACAGCGACCTGTCGCGACAGAATCGCCGTCGGCACGAAGTTCAAGCTGATCTGACGCATCTGCTCGCCGAAGCCGGGCATTTCTTTGTGCGCCACCGCGAGCGTCGCCTCCGGCGTCACGTCACGCCGCGCCGGGCCTGTGCCGCCGGTCGTGAGCACGAGATCGCAGCGTTCGACGTCACACAATTCAACGAGCGTGGATTCGATGGTCGGTTGCTCGTCGGCGATGAGGCGCGTCGCGTACGTCACGGGATTTTGAATCGCGCTGCCCAGCCACTCTTGCAGCGCAGGAATGCCTTTGTCCTCGTACACGCCGGTTGAGGCGCGGTCAGAGATGGAGACAAGGCCGATTTTTACTGGATCAAACATTCGGTGTTCCTCGACGTTGCGCGGCTAAACCTTTAACAATGCCCGGTACACCACGCGAAACACCTGCCGTGAGGCTGCCGGCGCATCGCCGTTGGCTGCTTGATGGCGAGCGCGTTCGATGAGCGTGAGCAGCGCGGCACGGTCAACGTCGGGCCGCGCGGTCATGAACTCAGTGAGCGTATCGGGCTCGGCGATTAAGCGATCACGCCAACGCTCGGATGCTTTAAACGCAGCTTTGTTGGCGCGCGTTCCCATTTCCCAGCGGTCAATCTGCGCGCGGATCGGCTCAGGGTCAACCTCACGCATCAGTTTGCCGATGTATTGCATGTGGCGACGCTTGGCTTCGTGTTTGCCAACGTTCTCAAGCTCGTCGAGCGCGTCGCGCAAAAATTCAGGCAATTCGAGCTGATCTAGCTGATCTTTCGAGAGCGTGGTGAGTGTCTCGCCAAGGTCCTGCAGGTCTTGCATCTCCTTTTTGAGCTGAGTCTTGGACGGGCCATCGTCGACGGGCCGTGGAATTTTTGGGGGGCGCATTTTCTTGAAGGTGAGCAGTGAACGGTGAACAGTGAGCGGTGAGCACCTTTATCGTTAGGCACATTTTGCCCGAATGCCTCTCCGGTATGCTTCGGGTAAGGGCCGTCATTCGTTTCACGGCGGCTTGCGCGTTGCGCCGGTTACTGTTCACTGCTCACCGTTCACTGCTCACCATTCAAAAAAATGCTTGCAATTTCCTCTGACGCTCTCCGTGACGTTGCGCTCTCCGCGCTGGAGCGCGCCAAACGCGGCGGTGCCGACCAAGCCGAGGCCGAGGCCACGCAGGGCAACGGTCTGAACGTGACGGTGCGCTTGGGCGAACTGGAAACGCTGGAACACAACGTCGACAAAAGCCTAGGTGTTACGGTGTACGTCCAAGGCCGCAAGGGAAACGCCAGCACCGGCGATTTCTCAACGGACGCCGTGAACGCCGCGGTCGACAAAGCGCTCACCATCGCGAAATTCACTAGTCCAGACCCGTTCGCAGGCTTGGCCGATGCAGACGTCATGGCGAGGCTTCCGTTGCCCGACCTAGATCTTTATCACCCTTGGGCGCTCGACGCCGCTCAAGCCATCGAGATCGCTAAGCGTTGTGAAGACGCCGGTTTTGCGGTGGACGAGCGCATCGACAATAGCGAAGGCGCGTCGGTTAGCGTGAGCGAATCGGAATTTGTGTACGCCAACTCGCACGGCTTTTGCGGCGGCTACATGGGCAGCGCGCACTACATCGGCTGCGCGATGGTTGCCTCGGAAGGCGAAGAAATGGAGCGCGACGATTGGTACACCTCGCACCGCGTGCCCGGTGCGCTCGAATCCGCCGAAAGCGTTGGACGCAAAGCGGGCGAGCGCGCTGTTGCGCGGCTCGGCGCGCGGCAAATCCCGACGCAAAACGCGCCGGTGATCTTCACGCCTCAACTCGCCGCGGGCTTCATCGGCCACGCGATCAGCGCTCTGTTCGGCGGCTCGCTCTACCGCAAAACATCATTCCTGCTCGACAGCATGGGCAAGCCGATGTTCGCCTCGCTCCTCAACATCGTGGACGATCCCTTCGTCAAACAGGCCTACGCGAGTTCGCCATTCGATGGCGAAGGTGTTGCGTGTCAGCGTCGCGCGATTGTTGAAAACGGCGTCGTGCGCGGCTACTTTTTGTCGGCGTATTCCGCGCGCAAGCTCGGCATGAAAAGCACGGGAAACGCCGGTGGCAATCACAATCTGTTAATCAGCCCAACCATCAAAGGCGACACCGCCACGCTCGCTAAACAAATGGGGCGCGGGCTTATCGTGACGGAGCTGATGGGGCAGGGCGTGAACCCTGTCACGGGAGACTATTCCCGCGGCGCGGCAGGCTTCTGGGTGGAAGGTGGCGAGATCGCGTACCCCGTCGGTGAAATCACAATTGCGGGTAATCTCATTGACTTGTATCAGCGCATCGTGGCGATCGGTGACGATATCGATCGGCGCGGCTCAAAGCTTGTTGGTTCGATGCTCATCGAATCGATGCAAATTGCTGGCAGCTAAATGATCGCGAAATGCGTGTCGGTGTGTAAAAAACAAACGACCGTTTCGAGGTTCACGTGACGCATGAAAAATTTTCCTGTCAACGCGGGTTAACTCCGTATTGCAGTGCATCAATTTCGTGAAAAATCCTTAGAGTTATCGAAAACGGGGAGTTACAGAATGCAGGTCTTACTGTCTATATCCAAGCTCATTGACCGATGCAGCACGATGCTCGGCTCTTTGATGAAATGGCTCATTCTTGCGTCGGTGGTGATCAGCTGCGTCAACGCGATCGCACGAAAAGTTTTCGACGTGGGGTCGAACGCGTTTCTTGAAATTCAGTGGTACCTGTTCGCTACGTCTTTTCTCTTGGCGGCGGGGTACACGCTACTCAACAACGAGCATGTACGTATTGACGTTATCTCGGGACGCTTCTCTAAGCGCGGCCAAATGTGGATCGACATCATGGGCTTCACGCTTTTCTTGATTCCGGTTTGCGTTGCGATCATTGGTTTGTCGATGCCCGTTTTCTTACTGGCTTATCAATCGGGCGAGGTCTCGGCCAACGCCGGTGGGCTCATACTGTGGCCGATCTACATGATGCTGCCGCTGGGTTTCGCGTTGCTGTTACTGCAAGCGGTTTCGGAGCTCATAAAGCGAATTGCATTTCTTAAAGGCCTCATCGCGGACCCGACCCTAAAGGTGGGCGAAAAGTCTTCCGAGGAAGAACTTGCCGAAGCTATTCGCCAGCGTGCGGAAGCAGCTGCCGCCGAAGCGGCCGCGATGCCAACGAAATAACTGGGGCTGACACATCATGGAATTTTTCATCGCTAACTTCGCCCCGATCATGTTCTTCGGGCTTGTGTGCTTTTTGCTAATAGGCTTCCCGGTAGCGTTCAGTTTGGGCGCATGCGGACTCTTTTTTGCGTTCATCGGCATCAAGCTCGGTGTGTTGCCAGAAGCGCTGATGCAGGCGTTGCCGCAGCGCATTCTGGGAATCATGCGCAATGACACCCTGCTCGCGATACCGTTTTTTACGCTCATGGGCTTAATACTTGAGCGAAGCGGCATGGCAGAGGATCTGCTCGATACGATTGGCCAATTGTTTGGGCCAATTCGCGGCGGACTCGCGTTCGCGGTAATTTTCGTTGGCGCACTGCTTGCGGCCACCACAGGCGTTGTCGCTGCGTCAGTGATCTCGATGGGATTGATCTCGTTGCCGATTATGTTGCGCTACGGCTACGACCGTCGCTTGGCTAGTGGTGTTATCGCAGCGTCCGGCACGCTTGCGCAAATCATTCCGCCATCGCTCGTGCTCATCATCCTCGCTGACCAACTTGGCCGCAGCGTTGGAGATATGTACAAGGGCGCGTTTATCCCCGGCTTCATCCTTACCGGACTCTACGTGCTTTACGTGGCGGGTGTTGCGATGTTTAAGCCCGCTTGGGCACCTGCGTTGCCGCCGGAGGCGCGCACAATCCGCGAGGCCAACGGCCAATCGGGCTTACCGTCGTTGGCTGTGCTTGTGGTGCTGTCCACCACTGTCGCCGTGATTTTTGGGAAAAATTACGGCAATGTATTGGCGTGGGCAAAGGGGAAGGCTCCGGTCGCTGTGGCGCTCGATGAAACCATTGTTGTGGCCATGTGCGTAGGCGTCTTCTTGGCGTTCATGATTGCGGTGATTAACAAGGCCACGCGATTGGGCCTGCTCTCCAAAATGGCCGAACGCGTGACGTTCGTTTTGATTCCACCGCTGCTGCTAATTTTCTTGGTGCTTGGCACTATCTTTCTTGGTATCGCCACACCAACCGAAGGCGGTGCGATGGGCGCAATGGGCGCGATCATCATGGCGATGGTGCGGAATCGTTTGAGCATGTCGCTCATGAAGCAGGCGCTCAACAGCACGGTCAAGCTCTCGTGTTTCGTGGTGTTTATCTTGATCGGGTCCACCATTTTCAGCCTCGTGTTCCAAGGGGTTGACGGTCCTAAATGGGTCGAGCATTTGTTGACCGGCTTGCCCGGCGGTCAAGTGGGATTCTTGATCGTTGTGAACATCATGATCTTCGTTCTCGCGTTTTTCTTGGACTTCTTTGAGCTCTCGTTTATCGTGGTGCCGCTGCTAGGCCCGGTTGCAGAGAAGCTGGGGATCGATCTGATTTGGTTCGGAATTTTGCTCGGCATCAACATGCAAACCTCGTTCATGCATCCGCCTTTCGGCTTCGCGCTTTTTTACTTGCGTAGTGTCGCGGCGACCAAAGAGTATGTTGATCGTGTCACCAAGAAGTTGGTGCAGCCAGTGACCACCATGCAAATTTACTGGGGTGCGGTGCCCTTTGTGCTGATCCAAATTGTGATGGTTGGTCTGGTGATTGCGTTCCCAGGAATCGTGTCAAGCGGTCTCGACAAGGACGTGAAAGTTGATTTGGACAAAGTGAAAATTGAGGCTCCCGAGCAACAACCGACTGATCAGCCGCAGAAAAACGATTCGGACATGATGAAAGGCTTCGATAAGCCGGGCACTCAGTCTGGTGGTGATTCGTCCGCGCCAGCCGCTGCGCCAGATGCTAAAGCTGACGATCCGATGAAAGCCGTGCTTGACGCGATGAAGAAAGACGAGCCGAAGAAGTAGCATTCACTAGATCGAATGCTTCGGCAAGGCACCTTCGGGTGCCTTCTTCTTTTCTGCGCCGACAACTGCGCTTGTGGACTTTTTAGCTATGACTGACCCGATCCGATTATCCAAACGCATGAGCGAGTTAGGCCTATCTTCTCGGCGAGAGGCGGACGAATGGATTGAGCGTGGCTGGGTGCGCGTTGACGGTGTGCTGGCCGTGTTGGGCCAAAAGGTGCTGCCGCACAATGTCATCACTATCGAGCGTGCAGCCACCGACGAGCAAGCGGAGCGAGTGACTGTATTGCTCAACAAGCCGATTGGGTACGTGAGTGGGCAGGCCGAAGATGGCTACGAGCCCGCGGTGGTGCTCGTGCGGCCGGAAAATCGGTGGCGAGACGATACCTCGCCGCTTCGTTTTCGCCGCGAGCAACTTAAGAGTTTGGTGCCTGCAGGTCGCCTCGACATTGACTCGACGGGGCTGCTTGTGCTCACGCAGGATGGACGCATCGCCAAGCAATTGATTGGCGAAAACTCATTGGTTGAAAAAGAGTATCTCGTTCGCGTGCAGTCATTGCGTGGCGGGCGATTGCCTGACGCTGAGTTGAGGCTCCTTAATCATGGCTTGTCGATTGACGGTGCCGCTCTGAAACCGGCAAAGGTGTGGTGGCAGAACGAGGACCAGCTTCGCTTTATCTTGCGTGAAGGCAAGAAGCGGCAAATTCGCAAAATGTGCGACATGGTCGGCTTGCATGTCGTGGCGTTGAAGCGCATTCGTATCGGCAATGTTCAGCTTGGAGACGTGCCGATCGGCGCGTGGCGATACATGGGCGCGAACGAGTCGTTTTAGTTGTATATGCGCGCTTTGGATAGCGAACGTCACGTTTTCCAATTTGTAGGCGCGGACTCGGCCGCGCTTCCCCGTGGCCCGGAGCGACGCCAAGTCGTCGCCTACATAGTGTGCGATTGGCGTTGGTGAATTACGCGCCCTTATCTCGCGCGATGGTGGGTTAGCAATCCGTGGAAAAGGCGAAGTCCCACCGGTTCGGGACCCAGAAAAAAGCCCGCAGGGCTTGCGCCGTGCGGGCTGAGGATTCACATGTTGTAACAGTAACTATCGTCGCGTTTACAGCTTCTGCGATTGCATGAAGGTGTCGAAGCTCATCTCTGTGAAGCGGAACCACAGGTTTGCGTCTGCACGGAACTTGGAGTAGTCGTCGTAGATTTTTTTCCACGCAGGATTCTTAGCTGAAGTTTCGGCGTAGAGATCCATGGACTCTTTGAACGCTTTGTCCATCAAGTCTTTCGGGAAGCGGTGCAGCTTCGTGCCGGCGGCGACCAGCGTTTTCAACGCGGCTGGGTTGCGCGCGTCGTAGCGAGCCTGCATTTCGGTATGAGCGTAAGCTGCGGCATTCTCAACGATCGCTTTGTACTCAGGGGTGAGTGCGTCGTAGGCCTTTTGGTTGACGAAAAGGTCGAGCTGCGGGCCACCTTCCCACCAACCTGGGTAGTAGTAGTGTGGTGCCACTTTGTTGAAGCCGAGCTTCTGGTCATCGTAAGGGCCAACCCACTCGCATGCGTCGATGGTGCCTTTTTCCAGTGCTTGATAAATCTCGCCGCCTGGAATGTTTTGTGGCACAGCGCCGAGACGCGTACACACTTTGCCTGCGAAGCCGCCGACGCGGAACTTCAGGCCGTTGAAATCAGCAGCTGATTTGATTTCTTTGCGATACCAGCCGCCCATCTGTGCGCCGGTGTTGCCCATCGGGAAGCTGATCATGCTGTACTTCGCGTAGAACTCGCGCATCAGCTTCAGGCCATTGCCCTCGTACTGCCAAGCGGTCATCTGACGGCTGTTGAGGCCGAATGGGATGGCACAACCGAGTGCAAACGTGTCATCTTTGCCGAAGTAGTAGTAAGGCGCGGTGTGACCTGCCTCAACAGTGCCGTTTTGCACCGCGTCAACCAAGCCTGGTGTCGGAACAATTTCGCCAGCGGCGTGAACCGAAATCTGGAACTTGCCACCGGTCATTTTGGAGACTTGCTGGGCGAACACCTCAGCCGCGCCGTAAATCGTGTCGAGCGACTTAGGGAACGCCGACGTCAAACGCCAACGGACTGCGGGCGATTGGCCGATGACCGCTGGGGCTGCCAGAACGGCACCACCGGTTGCGGCCGTGGCGGCTGCTTTAGATAGAAAATCACGACGTTGCATAGTCTCTCCTGATGAGTCGATTTTTGAAAGTGGAATTGCCGCTTGACGCGACGCCCCGAAATACAGCGACAGCCGAACTTGGCCTTGGCAGTATTGTATGTATGCGAGCGACTGACAGCGCTAGGGGTTTCCCGCGGCGGCGCTGAGTTTCATGGCCTGCTTACAATGCGGGCGATACTTTGTAAGCGTTTGGTACGAGCACCGATCGCCATTCTTAGGAAATGACCCACCCATGACAGCCACTTCTCACGAACTCGTTGCGGCGGTGCTGTTCGCACTCGCAATCGCGCACACTTTTCTCGCACCCAAGATTGCGTCGTACGGCCACCACCACCCCTCGCACAAGGGGCTTTTTCATTTGCTGGGGGAAGTTGAAGCAGTCTTCGGGCTATGGTCCGGCGTGCTGTTGGCGTATCTCTTTTTCTCTGGTGGCTTCAAAGCCGCGACTGATTACATTGATGGCCGCAACTTCACGGAACCGATGTTTGTGATCGCGATTATGGTTGTGGCCGCCAGTAAGCCTGTGCTGCACGTCGCGAAGCTGTTTGTGTCCGCGCTGGCGAGAATGATGCCGTTGCCGCAAACCGTCGCGATGTTCTGGCTGACGCTTGCGTTTGTTCCGTTGTTGGGCTCGTTCATCACCGAGCCCGCCGCTATGACGTTGGCAGCATTTATGCTGCGGGACCGTTTCTATAGGGCGCACTTATCTTCTAGGTTGAAGTACGCGGCGCTTGGCGTCTTGTTTGTCAACGTATCGATTGGTGGCGTCCTGACTCCATACGCGGCGCCTCCCGTGCTTATGGTGGCCGCCAAGTGGGATTGGAACATCGGATTCATGATTTCCAATTTCGGCTGGCGATCCGCCCTAGCGGTTGTGACCAACGCGACGATTATTACCGCGATGTTCTATCGTGAAATCAAATCGGTCAGCGCCACGCATGACGGCACGAACGAGGGCTCGATTCCGGTGACCGTCTGCCTCACCCATATTGCTCTTTTGGTGGGTGTCGTCGTCTTCGCGCATCACCCGGCGCTGTTTATGGGTGTCTTGCTGCTTTTCTTGGGGATCGCAAGCGCGTATCCACGGTTCCAAGACCGCTTAATTCTGCGCGAAGCGCTGATGGTCGGATTTTTCCTCGCTGGCTTGGTGGTGTTGGGCGGCATGCAGCAATGGTGGCTGCAACCGCTGCTGCTCAAAATGTCGCCGGATCAGGTGTACTTCGGCGCGACGGCCTTGACCGCCATCACTGACAACGCGGCGCTGACCTATCTTGGGTCACTTGTGCCCGGCCTGTCGCCGGAGTTCAAGTACATGCTCGTGGCTGGGGCGGTCACGGGCGGCGGTTTAACCGTTATCGCCAACGCGCCGAATCCCGCAGGCTACTCGATCCTCAAGGGCTACTTTAAAGACGAGCACATCAGCCCGTTGTGGCTCCTTGTGGCGGCCGCAGGCCCAACATTGGTCGCGATCATGTGCTTCTGGCTTCTGCCGCGGTAATCACTCCCCGAATCGTGCAACGTTGTCCATTAGGTGAAACTGAACCGGCACGTGGCCGTGGATTACGTGGTTGGTTACTTTGTCACCCTTGGATTACCGGTTGAGTGCCGACGGTGTTGAAGGTGGTGCGCTAAGCCAACACTCATCGGGACCGGCATCGCCCGCGATTGCGACTTATGGTGTGCCCGAGTTGATTGCTCTGTCCGACGAAGGCCCGTTCCCACTGGCAGACGGCGAGGCACATGTTCGCATCTGGGCGTGTTTTGGCCTGTTGCAGGTTTGTTGGTCCTGCATAATCTGGTCATGCTCGATATCTCTGCTACCTGTCTCGTCGTCACTGCATGTCTCGCGTATCTCAATCACCGTTTCGTCGGCCTGCCCACCACAATTGGGGTAATGGTCACGGCGCTCGTGTTGACGTTGGTCCTGATCGCCGTGGATGCTGCCGGGCTAGGCGGCGGGTTGCGTCAATACGAGGAGTCGCTGCTGCGCTCCATCAGTTTCTCTGACGTATTGATGCAAGGCATGCTTTCGCTCCTTCTGTTTGCTGGCGCGTTGCATGTTGATCTAAGTGAACTCAAGGCCTACCGTTGGCAGATTGGCGTCTTGGCGGTTATCGGCACCCTCGCCTCAACGATTCTGGTTGGTCTCGCAATGTGGTGGCTGCTGCCGCTCGTGGGGCTGCCTCTGCCTCTGATTTATTGCTTACTTTTCGGTGCGCTAATTTCGCCGACTGATCCGATTGCAGTGATGGGTATTCTCAAATCGGCGGGCGCACCCAAAAACCTCGAATTGGTGATTGCAGGCGAATCACTATTCAACGACGGTGTGGGCGTGGTGATTTTTTCGCTGTTGCTCGGCATGCTGGCCAGCGGCGTGACGCCCACTGTCGGGCAGGGATTTGAGCTGTTGCTGCGCGAAGCGGGCGGCGGGATACTGTTTGGTGGAATTCTCGGATACGTCACCTTTTTGATGCTTCGAAGCGTCGACAACTATCAGGTCGAAGTGCTGCTGACGCTCGCCGCCGTGACCGGCGGATATACGCTGGCGAACAAGCTTCACGTGTCCGGCCCGCTCGCGATGGTGGTTGCAGGTCTCATCATCGGCAATCATGGTCGCGCCCTCGCGATGTCGGATACGACTCGCCGCTACGTCGACATGTTCTGGGAGTTGCTCGACGAAATTTTGAATGCCGTGCTGTTTGTGCTGATCGGAATGGAAGTGATCGTCATTGCGTTCAACTCACATGTTTTTGCCGCTGCCGCACTCGCTGCGGTGATCACGCTTGTTGTGCGCGCGTTGGTGGCTGGCCTTCCAGTCGGCGTGCTGCCGAGCTTGTTCCGTCTGCCGCGCGGCTCATGGCAAGTGCTGACATGGGGCGGACTGCGCGGCGGCATCTCGGTGGCATTGGCACTGTCCATTCCGAACGGCCCCGAAAGGGAAACGATTCTTGCGCTGACTTACTGTGTCGTGGTTGCTTCGATTCTGGGGCAGGGGCTCAGCATCGGGCGCGTGGTTAAGCACGCTGTGAAAGTCGATCCTGTTTCTGCAGCGCGCCTCGGAGCAGGCAAGCATTGAGCGCTTCCACGTGTCCGCATTCGTTCTCTTTCCTATGTTTGCCGGATGCTTCTTCGGTTCAATAGAAAGTCGCCGCGCCATCCGCGTTAGACCACACTGTCCCACGGGGCGGACAAACGCACAGCACCGTTGATGATGCCCACCATTGAGTAAGTTTGCGGGAAATTTCCCCAAAGCTCACCGGTCTTTGCGTCCATGTCTTCGCTCAGTAGGCCGACTTTGTTTCGTCTCGAAAGCAACATCTCAAACGCGTCCCTGGCCAGATCGCGTCGACCGATCCGCGCGAGCGCGTCGACCCGCCAGAATGAACACACATTAAATGCGGTTTCAGGTTTGCCGAAATCGTCAACCGCCTCGTAACGGCGCATGAACGGGCCGTCGCAGAGCGCGCGCTCCAACGCCGCAACGGTGCTGATGAAACGCGGATCGTTGGGCGGGAGGAATCCCACCTCGGCCATCAGCAGGACGCTGGCATCAAGGTCGCTACCGCCGAGACTCTCGACAAAGGCGCCTCGCTCCGCGTTCCACGCACGCAGCAGTATGTCTTCGCGGATCGTTTCTGCGCGCGCGTGCCAGACGTGGGCGCGCGTCTCGAGGCCGAGCGTGCCAGCGATTCTGCCGAGCCGATCACACGCCGCCCAGCACATGAGTGCTGATGATGTGTGAATACGTGCGCGCGTGCGTAGCTCCCAAATGCCGGCATCCGGTTTATCGTGCAGCAGCCATGCC
>Ga0209097_10003697_pt1 | contig 11611 bp, 13 predicted proteins | sample AD_UKC052_MetaG_FD_184419 | JGI IMG/M metagenome (GOLD analysis project Ga0209097, IMG submission 184419) | Active sludge microbial communities of municipal wastewater-treating anaerobic digesters from USA - AD_UKC052_MetaG (SPAdes) (version 2) | ecosystem: Engineered > Bioreactor > Anaerobic >... | reverse complement strand
TATTAGACGGTTTTCATTCCTTCGAGGTAGGCTTCGGACGATCAGCGAGATGTCCCGAAAATGGAAGGCCCACAGGGCGTTTTCATTCCTTCGAGGTAGGCTTCGGACCCGTCCCTCTGAGTTTTTTGGTTCTAAAATCGATCACCGTTTTCATTCCTTCGAGGTAGGCTTCGGACATATCTGATAAACTCGATCAACCAAAGATACATAATGTTTTCATTCCTTCGAGGTAGGCTTCGGACGAAAAAGGGGCCGCCGCGGATCGCGGGCTAAAAATCCAGTTTTCATTCCTTCGAGGTAGGCTTCGGACGCAGTATTGCGATAGAGGAGAAGCCGAAAGGCGGGGTTGTTTTCATTCCTTCGAGGTAGGCTTCGGACTCAACAGGACGCTTCCGAAAACCTCGGGAGGTGAGTTGTTTTCATTCCTTCGAGGTAGGCTTCGGACAGTCATGTTCGTTCCTCCTATCGGTCACGGCTCTCGGTGTTTTCATTCCTTCGAGGTAGGCTTCGGACACTTTTGAATGTCCACGAAAGTTTTATTTCCGCTACATGTTTTCATTCCTTCGAGGTAGGCTTCGGACATGGAAGAACGAAACTATAGCGCTTTCGTTCTATGGTTTTCATTCCTTCGAGGTAGGCTTCGGACTGTAAATTATTTTCTAAAATTATTAGAAACGTTCAAGTTTTCATTCCTTCGAGGTAGGCTTCGGACCTTTTCGAGTGATCGAAGAGAAGGAGGTGATATAACAGTTTTCATTCCTTCGAGGTAGGCTTCGGACCCTAATTCTCCGCACAACCCCAGCGAAAGGTGGTGATAGTTTTCATTCCTTCGAGGTAGGCTTCGGACCTTACGCGTTAGCCGAGTACTCAGGTTATGACGTGTACTGTTTTCATTCCTTCGAGGTAGGCTTCGGACTACGCATCCCCAACCCGCGGGAAGGGATCGCCGAAAGTTTTCATTCCTTCGAGGTAGGCTTCGGACTAATACCAAAGTTTGGGCTATCTTATATCACCTCCTGTTTTCATTCCTTCGAGGTAGGCTTCGGACACAAACCGGTCTTCACGAGCGTCAGCCTCTCAGTCGTTTTCATTCCTTCGAGGTAGGCTTCGGACTCACGAGCGTCAGCCTCTCAGTCCTGACCACCGCGACGTTTTCATTCCTTCGAGGTAGGCTTCGGACGATCGACCTGCAAACAGCGACCCTTAAGCTGACGCTGTTTTCATTCCTTCGAGGTAGGCTTCGGACTTGCTGTACTCGGCTAACGCGTAAGCCGCGTCGTAGTTTTCATTCCTTCGAGGTAGGCTTCGGACCCAGTGAAATGTCAAGGAAGTGGAAGGCTCACAGGACGTTTTCATTCCTTCGAGGTAGGCTTCGGACCTGACCGTTTTGGTGATCGAGTACACGTTATAGTCGCGTTTTCATTCCTTCGAGGTAGGCTTCGGACACGCGTTAGCCGAGTACAGCGACTATAACGTGTACTGTTTTCATTCCTTCGAGGTAGGCTTCGGACGATCGACCTGCAAACAGCGACCCTTAAGCTGACGCTGTTTTCATTCCTTCGAGGTAGGCTTCGGACGAAATGTTCGTGGATCCCGAACACTCAGGGAAACGTGTTTTCATTCCTTCGAGGTAGGATTCGGACTTTCATTCCTTCGAGGTAGGCTTCGGACCGTAGCTGGTTTTCATTCCTTCGAGGTAGGCTTCGGACGGCCTGATAGCGATTCTTGGGACGGCCTTGATGTTTCTCGTTTTCATTCCTTCGAGGTAGGCTTCGGACGGTTGAAGTCCGAGTTCTCGTATTAAAGGGGGCGTTCTAGTTTTCATTCCTTCGAGGTAGGCTTCGGACATGACTAGTGTTGAAAAGATCCTAGAAGATGTTGAAATGTTTTCATTCCTTCGAGGTAGGCTTCGGACGAGAAAGGTTCTTGAGGGGAAAAAAGCTTTTTATTCCCGGTTTTCATTCCTTCGAGGTAGGCTTCGGACGTTCGAATACTACGAATACGGGGTGTCGTTCAATTTTTAGTTTTCATTCCTTCGAGGTAGGCTTCGGACCGAAGAAGAACGTGATACTTTTGATAGTCAACCCGCAACGTTTTCATTCCTTCGAGGTAGGCTTCGGACATATCTCGAAAGGATCAAAGCGGGTACGCTTGAAGAACGTTTTCATTCCTTCGAGGTAGGCTTCGGACCACAGGGACACATCGAAAAGATATCGAAGCCTTTGAAAAGTTTTCATTCCTTCGAGGTAGGCTTCGGACCCGTCAAATCCGCTTCTATTCTACCATTTAATTTTTCTGCTGTCAAGGCGCATTTTTACGCCGATTTAACACTTTCTCCGTAAATATCTTTAATAGCGAATTACCGTTAGTTCGTAAAACGAAATAAGTCCTGTCGACCCCCCGGGATTTTCCGGCTATCGGGGGTCGACAGGTATTTTTTTATTCGATTAAAAAGTCCGTTTCGCCTTTTTCTATCCCGTAATTTTCTTTCTTTAACCACTTTCTTTCACGTAGCACGTAGTAGCAAACCGAATCTTCTTCTTTTTTTGCTTTTTTTTGGACTTCGAGCTTAAGTTTTACGAATTTCGCTTCCGTTATCTCCCCTTCCAGTAGGGAGTTTTGTATCCACGTGAGGTATTTTCTCCCGATTTTCAGGACTTTATTTACCCGCTTTACGTTTACATCGTAAGCCATTATGACGTATAAGCCACTCACCCCCTTTTACCACGGATAATAGAAAGGCTTGTATGGTTTCATCCCCAATATCGCTTTGATGATTTTATACGCCTCGTGTCGTATGAGCGTTCTGAATGAGACGTTCCGCTTCAGTTGCTCGTGCTTGATCGTCTGGTTTAAGTGCTTCTCGTATTCGATCACGAAGATTTTCCTTCCTTCTTCGTTCAAATGGATGCCGCCCTCTACCCCTCTAAAGTGCTTTTCCGAGAGTTGATCCCTGTTTATGAGCGAGAATATCGTACGGTCGACGATGACTGGTTTGAAGATTTCGGCAATGTCCAAGTTTAGCGAAAATTTCCGGAAATTGGTTGAGTGCAAGAATCCGATTCGCGGATCCAAAGCCGTTTTGTATAGTTCTGTGAGCGTCGTCGAGTAGAGCAGACTGTTGCCGAAGCTGATTAGCGTGTTCATATGGTTTTCCGGGGGTTGCTTGGTCCGCTTTTCGAAGCTGAAGAGTTTGTTTTTTACGATTTCATCAAACGAATGATAGTACAGTTCTCTGATGTTCCCCTCTATCGCCATCAGTTCTTCAATGCTGCGCGTTTCTGGCAGTCGCCGCTGCAGGTGTTCAAACTGCCCCAGTGTTTCCGCGAATACCCGCTCCCGTCGCTTGTAGTAGTTTAAAATGCTTTTCATATTCGCGCTTGCCCCTTCAATAAATTGCCGCGCGATATCGAGGCGTCTGTTTTGATCCTGGTAACACAACGCCTGTTGGAGCACCGTACATCCGTTCGACAGGTACTCATAAGGATAAAAGGTTCCCGCGTAATGCCCAAACCGGTTGTAAAAGTGCATCGGAATCCGGTTCTGGGATAGGAATTCGAGAATGCGTTTATTGATATCCACTTCTCCGAATACTTTGATCTCCGATATGTTTTCGATGGGGATATATTTGATTTCTCCCTCGCTTCTGAGACTTAAGGTGTTGTTTTCCCGATGGAATGTTCCGCTTTTGAAAAGGTAGATTGGATTCAATCCTTTTCCTCCTTTCGGAGAACTTTTCTCCTTAGCCGTAAGTGAAACTCGCGTTTTAGATTAAAGTGAAAGAAAGAAAAAAGATAACATGACCACCCCGACCTACGGCCGCCCCTTCGTAAAGGGGAATTACGACCAGCAAAAATCGCTGAATCCGCATTTACTGCAAACGCTTTTCCACTCTGGGGCCGGAGCTTCGCTGTCCGCAAGTTTCCTAAGCTGGTCGATCACCGCATCGAGCTCAGATCGGTTTTGGTCATCCCACGCGATGTCGAGCGTTTTCTTTTCGAGCGGCACCATGATCCTTCCGACTGCCTTAACGCTCCGTTCTGAAAGCAACTTGAGGTAGAACAGCAGTTGGAGCTTCGCGCCTTGAAAGGAACGGGAGGATTTTTTTATTTCTCCGACTATCGTAACCGCCCCTTCCTTCCAAATAATGTCGATTTTGGCGCCGGGCAGTTCGATCTCTTTTTCACCTTTCTCCTGATAACTGTTCTTGTGTATAAACCTCCCGACGATTAGAAACGGGTTTTCTTGCTCCGGCATAAACCTTCTGAGGGTCAACCAGGCTTGCAAGGCGCATGTGTGATAGGATAGTATCGCGGACCCCGTAATGAGTCGCTCATCGTCTTCCATTAAAGACATCTGTCACACTCCTTCGCGTTTGGCTTTTTATTCGAATTCCGCTTCTTCTTTCGAGGATGGCGGTACAGCAAATCCCGTTTCTTCGTTATAAATCTCTCCCACACCTTGAGAGCGAACGATGTATATTCCTTCCTCCAGTTCTTCGACAGCGGGGCAAGTTTCGTCTACTAAAAAACTATTCGTTTCTCGAATCCAGTTCTGCATTAACTCGTTCGACACGTCGATCGCGTGGCGCTGCAATCGGTTCCAAAGCCTCTTGCGCGTATCAAGGCTTTTATAGTCTTTCGATAAAGTCCTGATCTGTTCAAACAAATCGTGTACGTGGCCATCGGATTCGATTAAAACGAGCGCTTCCGGGATTCTTTTCCGTATGAGCGAATAGCGGTTTCCCCAGTTCCCGATTGTGATGTCATACCAGGCCCCCGTTTGAGAAACTGCCTGACGCAGCTCTTGGTAATACTGCCGGATTAAGGGCGCGGATTCTTTTTCCGAAAAAGATTCAGGTAGGGTTTTCCGCGTTGCGGAGAGATGGCGCGAGTCATAGACATAACTCGTAAAAGGATGCTCCTTTTCCGTTATGAATTCCGGCACATAAACCTTTCCCAGTGAGGCGCTTCGGTTTCGATTGCACCTTCCTGCGGCCTGGACGATACTGTCGAGCGGCGCCATATCGCGGATGACCCATTGAAAGTCCAGATCGATCCCGGCTTCAACGACTTGCGTGGAGACAAGGAGACATTCACATCCTTCAGAAAGGCTTTGTTTAACGCGATTCAGCCGCTGCGACCGATCCGCCGGGGTGACCCACCGCGAAAGGAAGAACAGCTTACGGTCCCTTTCCTCCTGGGCGATCATTCGGTAAGCGCTGAGCGCTGATTGCCTTGTATTGAGTATGACCAATCCCGACCCGCTTTCCGGAACTAAGGAGGGAAGCGTCTCAAGCGGCGCTCTCCCAACTCTCGTTACCACGTATCGGTTTGGGGCAGGACTCCGCGAAAGCGCAGCAACCGGCCGCGAGAGTTCGATTCCTTCTATGATTTCGGGTTGAGTTGCCGTCATGAGCAGGAATGTCGTATTCATCTTTTTCGATAGGAATTGGAGCGTTTTTCCGAACCCCGTCCAATAGTCAGAAGGGATGGATTGGACTTCGTCCAGAATGACGAAAGCGTCTTTCAACCGATGGAAGTTCATGGTATCGTTCATCCTCGGGCTATAGAGTATTTCCCAAAAATGCGCGAAGGTTGTCACGATGAAGGGTTCGTTCCAATACCGATAGGCTTGGATAAAAGCATTCTCGCCTTCAATAAGGTGGTGATCCTGCTGAACCTTCGGGAAGAGGTTTTGCGCAATTTCCGACACTTGATCGACGATGCTGATGAAGGGGAGGCAATAGACGATCGTTTTCGGATGCATCCTCAATGCGGCTTCTATCCCCAACAGGGTTTTTCCTGCGCCCGTCGGGAGGCTCAGGGTGTACATCCCGCCGTTTTCCATCTTGTTCACTTTATCCAAAACAGCCTGCGCCAACTGCTTTCTCCATCTGGATATGTCCGACGGAGGCAAGGCGCTGGTGATTTGAGCGTAGGTTAGTTTTCGTTCGGGCTTCTCATAGCGAAATGGTTCCAGATTCATCGCGTCCATACGGTCCGCCGTCGTCAGCATTGAAGCCAGAAGCCGTGCCCGGTACCAATCTTCTTCGTTCCATCCTGTCTGAAGAAGACGGTCCAAAAAGGTATGGAACTTCGTTTCCGACAGTTTGTAACCTGGTAAAACCGCTTCCATTGCTTCACCCATATCTTCGATATCTCGCGAGAACCAATAATTTCTAACGGCGTCGATATTCTGAAATTGGCCGTGATGGTTTCGCACCAATTCCGTGAGGAATAGATTTTCCGATTGTTGAAGCGTGAAGAAAGAGGAGGGTCCGGCGTGGGAATACCGGACCCTTGGGTTGCATAGATGCTTTTGGAATTGTGGATGTTCTTTCGCGATGTCATGAGATAGAGCAATCAGCGCGACTTCATTCGGATCGAGATCGAATTCGTGCCAGCGCGCGATTTCGCCGATTGTCCTTTCGACGCCCCTCAAATGGTCGATCAGCATCTTGTCGGGGTGGCTTTTACCACGGAGCGAACCAGGAAACGGCATCTCCTCCAACACAATTCACCTCAGTTTCGTCTTCTTCCCTGAAAACGATCGGGGCGTTTTCGGTTTTGTACAATACGTTCACAGTTTTTTGCAGTCTTCTTGTCATGCTCATCTGTAACGGAATAAGCGTTTGGTTCAAGTTTCCCGTCTTCCGGATATCGATCTTGGGGATCCCGGCTCCAACTGGAAGCACCGAATCAAGAACGGGATGTATCGGCGATTTCAGGATAGGGAATTGGCCTACCCAGTCAATCGTCGCTTCGCAATAGGCGACCCCGAGAAAGGGAGAAAAATGGAAGTTCCTGTTTCTTAAGCTCTCACATAGCCTTTCTTCAAGCGGGCCGTCGACGTATATCCGATAAGAAGGATCCCTGACGAATTGATGTTTTATTTGCGTGTGGTCGGACATTTTATAGGTCTTCGTATTGATAAAATTGATTCCGGTTCGATACCAGTTTATCGGGCGATTGATCTTAATCGCCACCCGCGTCCCGCGCATTTTGAACCAGTAGTCTGCGCGGTCTGCCCTTTGGTTCGCGTTATGCGGGAACCCGAGTATCGCTCCGATAATCCCCGCCGCCGCTGTTGGCGGCGGGAAGGGAAAAGAGATCGAGGAGGTCGTCGTATACGATTTGCGGAACATCGCATACCTACCGGAAATGTCAAATACGCAAGCCATTTTTTTACCTCAAAACGGGAGTTTGCTGGATACCTTTCACCCGCGCATCGGAGTTGATGATAACCGAAACAGAGTCGATACGGTCTTTTTGTTCATCGATTTTCGTTTGCAGAGGCGACAGGTCGATCACGAAATCTTTGAGAGACCGAAGTTTATATTGCTCCTCGTCCGAAAACGCGCTTCCGTCGGTTTTACAAAGAACAACGCGTTCATCCAGACTCCCGATATGAGAAGAATGTCCTTCTTTATAGGTGATTTCGATCAAAAGGGCGGGTGTGTGCTCCATTTTGCTCCGAGTAATCAGGTTTTTAGTGCCAAACCACAAAGCATTCGATAATTTCGCCAAATCTTCGTCCGTCGCGCCGGTGTACCGAGAAGCGTTTTGATTGCAGACGGCGCTTGTGGCCATAAGCGCGAAGGGCACGATATATTCGTTTCGGAAAGAGCGTTGTTCGCTGGTTTCTTTCGTGGCGAAGGCGGCGGTTCCTTGGACAAACTCGACTTTCGCTCTGTGAAGAGAGCGTCCCCATTTGAACTGGACGGGGCCTGTCCAGGAGAAGGCTTCTTTTCCCACCGCGAAGGTGGCGCCAAAAATGCGCGCGTCGATACAATGGGAAATCACCGTTTCCGCGTTACTTTCACCATATTTCTTTTTTAGTTCGTCATAACGTGCGGGCAAGGTTACGGCTTCTCCATTGACTAAGACTTCTTCCCCTTCCAAAATCCATTCATCACGGGTCGTTCGTTTGATGCGCACATCGGAAGTCAGAATTTGGCCGGTTTCCTCATCATACCGGGGATGGTTTGCGTTCAAAGGATCGCCGTTAGGGTTCGCGTCTTTAACCGAGTACAAAAATAGGATTTCTCGACGTTTGTTAAACATTATTCTGCCTCCTTAGCATCTTGGAACATCTTTTTGATGTATTCATACGAGTTCATAAAAGCGATCGTAAATGCGAAATTTCCTTTAACGCCCATTTCATCTGAACCGGCTTGCAACAACAGCGCGCCGGCTTTGCTCATAATCATCTCAACGGTAGCCGCATTCCCGAGGTGATAGGCTCTGGTCAGCTCCGGAACGCGCGAGAGATGGCGATGCAAATCTCTCATCGTCATCTTTCCAAAGTTCATTTGCTTGAACAAAGGCGAATCGTCGATCTTCCCGCCGTTTTGGACTTGACGGTTCGCGAGTTGTCCAAGGCATATTCCGGCAAGAAAAACCCCTTGGCCTTCAGGCGAATGTAAATACGGATCCTGAAACTCTTTGAAGAAATCGATCGTCATCGTTAGCCCTCCTTTAGGGTTATTAAACCGTGAATCCTTTTACTGACTGATTGACAGCGGCGATGTACTCGATGAACATCAATTGTTTTCGTAGACTAAATCGGGGATTGACGCCTCCGGACATCAGTGAAGGAAACCGGGAGACGAATAGCGATTTCAGCCATAAAGTATCGATGCGTTGCCTGTTCAGTAAGCGCGCAACGATCTCGATGACGGTTTTGGTCAGAACGCTTTTATCATCGGCGCTCTTCGGGTTTTGCTCCGAAAACAGGTAGAAAATGAAGGTGAACAGAAAATCCAGATGATCCATATCGCGTTCCGATTCTTCCGGAAAGATGCGCTTTCGGACTGCCTTCCATTTGCTCTCGAGGACAGCCAGCCAGCTCGGGGAAACATCTTCCACCATCAAATGCACCAGTTCCTTCGCCTGCATCTTCTGCCAAACGACAAAATGGAATACGAGACTTTCGCCGGAAGCGGTTAAATACCGGAGCAGGGTTCCCTCGCCTGATGCTTTCCGTTCCACGATGTAGTTTTCGAATTGTTTTAAGACGACCGCTTCGGCTTTTCCACCCCCCATGACTTCCGGGATGATCCACAATCGGTACCCCGGCAAGGTGTTCATGTCGGTATAAGAGCGGTCCAAGATCGCGCGTCCATGATTGAGCGTATCGAAGCATTTTGAGCAGATCGGGAAAACGCCTTCTATATTTTTCGGGTCCAAAGCGGGAATGAAACCGGGTTTGTCGAAGGTGGCGAAAGAGAAGATGCGATCGAGGTGAAACGCGTTTGTCATAGGATTGGCGCAAATACTGCAAACGCCCTCTTCCGATTGGGCGGACAGCGCGCCGAGTTTCGTCTTGCAGTATTCGATAAAGGGCGGGAGATCGCCGGGATAGAAAAACGCGCCGTTTTCCTCGATTCCGAAAACCAGCGTGTGGGAACGCTTTTTTTCCATATAGGAGAAAATCTCTTTTTTCCTTGGCTCCAGATCGGAAATAATGATTTCTCCAGAACCTGCGGCGAGGACACCCTGTTTTTCGAAGTCCGGAAACGTCTTTTCGGATAGGGCTTTACGGAACTTTTCCCAAGATTCTTCGAACTTTTCATAAGTCGACGGGGCCCCGATTTTTATGACGGGGGAGTATCGCCATCCGGCGGATGGGCTGGCGGGTTCGCGGAACAGATACCGCGCTTTCCATTCTTCTTCCGTCATTTCACCGGGAAGGACATCCGTCACATCGATGGTTCCTGTTCCGGCGATCGCATAGGGCGGCGACATAGAAGAGACCTTCAGCCCGATTCGGATCACTCTGCCGTTTTCGGGATCGGAAGGGAGATCAAGAAGTGAGGAGAGGCCGTTTCCGGCATCGCCCTCTTTCCGGGCAAGGTTAAAGACGGCTTGCAGAAAGCCCATAGTTGCACCTCCAAGGAGTTATTGGGTGTTCCAAGGAATATATACACACTTTATCAAATACGAGAGAGAACTCGGAATTATTTAAAGTCCTGTTTTTCGCGCAAACAAAGATAAAATCGAGAATGGCCACTCGAAAAGTATGGAAATATCTGTGGTATGCTATACTCGTACGAGAGGGTTTTTTCGAGGTATTCAAAAGAAGTCGAACGAAGAGAGAGAAGAGAAACCGTCCAGGTGAAACGGACAACATTTTTGATAATTTACGGGTTATGAAAAGGATTTCGGTACGGAAGTTAGAGAGTTGAATGAAAACGAAAAAGGTGAGAGGGTTAATATGGAGGAAGACTCGATTCAAAAAGTGCTGCAAAAACTTGTGAGAATGAAGCGTGAGCTTAAGGAGCGTTTTTCGGTAATAAAAATCGGCGTCTTCGGTTCTGTTGTTAGAGGAGAGGAACGGTCTTTTAGCGATGTGGACATTATTGTTGAGTTGGGGGAACCGACTTTCGACAATTATATGGATCTAAAATTCGAGTTGGAAAAAATCTTCCAAAAACCGGTGGATTTAGTTTTGGCAGACACCGTAAAACCACGCTTGAAACCGGTCATCGAAAAAGAAGTGATTTATGCGTAGAGACCCGCTTCTTTATCTCGATGATATACTGGAAGCCATCGCTCGAATTCAGGAATACACTTCATCAATGGATTACGAAACCTTCTCTCGGGACACTAAAACCCAAGACGCTGTTATCCGAAATCTCGAAATCATCGGAGAAGCTGCTGCCCGCTTACCGGAAAGCATTAAGCAAGCAGCCTATGAAATCGAGTGGCGGAAAATCGTCGGATTAAGGAATATTTTGACCCATGAATACTTTGGCGTCAGCCTTCCTAATTATTTGGGACGTGACAGTTAATAAACTTAAAGCGCTCGAACGTGTATGCGAAAAAATATCGAATAAAGTAAACCCGGAATCGGAGGAAAATTAGAGGATATAGCACTTATTAGCGTTTTTTCTCTTTATTTTCCTTGTTTTCGTCCAAGGAAGCTTTTAGTACTTCGGCGAAATAACTGTTAGCAGGTTGCGATTTTTCTTTCGAGTATCTGTTATCGTTTTTTTTATTTGGTACCCTTTTTGCCGCTTTCTCTTCTTCCTCTGCGGGTTGCGCGTTAACGACCAAGAGGGCGTAAGCGCTGATGCGCGCGGCATATCCGATATACGCGGAGAAAGTCGCTTTATCGGAGATAAGGAATTTTTCTCTGATGCCGTCCAGAAAGACCTCGATTATTTGGTATTTCTGTTTTTCATTAGGCCGCAAACATTTCTGAATTTTCCCGAAGCCCCGGTAGGCGTCGATCCCTTGCGAAAGGATTAAAGATTGAAAGCTCTTAAGAGAATTGGCTGATAAGTGTTGCCGGTCCTCTGGAGGCAAGCGCTCAACCTCGTCATTGACATAATCGTAGAGACGCAAGAGTATTTTATTGTCTACGATCAATATACTCCTCCCCCTTTATTCGTTGCATTTTTTATGAAGTGTTTTCAAGTTTTCCAAACTCTCATCAAGCAGAAAACCAGGTTCTTCGGAAAGCTTCTTCTTTACTTCCTCAGTTACATCTTTTAATGGCGAAAACGGACATTTTTCATCGAATTGAGTTACTTTTTCCAACGAGGCTTTTATAGCGCCGTATCCCGTACTCTTGCCTCTTCCGCATTTGAGAGGAAAATGATATC
>Ga0209097_10003692_pt1 | contig 11620 bp, 11 predicted proteins | sample AD_UKC052_MetaG_FD_184419 | JGI IMG/M metagenome (GOLD analysis project Ga0209097, IMG submission 184419) | Active sludge microbial communities of municipal wastewater-treating anaerobic digesters from USA - AD_UKC052_MetaG (SPAdes) (version 2) | ecosystem: Engineered > Bioreactor > Anaerobic >... | reverse complement strand
GCAAAGTTAACGTAGATTTGCGCTTGCTGCAGACGCAAAGAGCCGCCGATGTACTCACCTCATGGATCAATGAAAGCAACTATGAATTTCAAGCGCTTGTCGTGTTTGTGTACCGCAGTGGCGGTGTGGCTGCTGACGGCGATTGCGCCGGCGACGGCGGGCACCATCGCCATTCAGATCAAGGACCGTAAGGGCGAACCTGTGCCCAACGCAGTGGTGTACGCGTTACCAGTCGGCGGCAAAGCCCCCGCTGTGAAGGTCGGTGCCACCGCGATGGTGGAGCAGTCGTACTTCAAGTTTGAGCCTTTCGTCAGCGTCATGCAAGCGGGCACAAAACTTCGTTTGCCTAACCGTGATCGCACCGAACATCACGTAAAAGTGTTATCCGGCCCGAGCGCGTTCGAGCACAAGGTGTACACCCGTCGCGAACCCGAACCTGTGTTGCTGGATAAATTGGGGCAAATCACGATTCAGTGCTTGCTGCACGACTGGATGAGTGCGCATATTTACGTCGTCGATACGCCGTGGTTCAACAAGACGGGCAGAGGCGGATCGGCAGTCCTTGAAAATTTACCGGCGGGCGAGTTTGACGTGTTCGTCACGCACCCGAGCCTGCTGATTCCGGGGCAAGTCAGTCCGTCGATGCCGCGCCGGGTAAAGCTTGAGGCTGCCACGCTAATCACGATTGAGGCGAAGTTCGATCTCGTGCCAAAGGCGGAGCCGTCACGTCGCACGCCCCCGCCCGGATATGACTGATGGTGTTGCGTGTTTGTGACCTTATTTGCGTGGGCTGAGCGCTGTGTCACGGAATCAGTTTGATTTGTTTGGCGGTAGCTCCGGCGACGGAGAGTTACTCCCGCCGCTAGCCCCGGCAGCCGAAAACGCCTCCGCGCGCAAGACGCGACGAACCGCGGGAGAGAGCAAAGTACAGAGCATTGCGGCAGACGAAGACCTAGCGCAGCTCGCACGCTCGTTGCCGGTCGGCGCGCATCTGGGCACGTCTTCTTGGAGCTTTCCCGGCTGGGCCGGACTGGTGTACGACGATTTGCATTCTGATCAAATGCTGGCGCGCAAAGGCTTGGCCGCCTACGCGGCGCACCCGTTGTTTCGCACGGTGAGTCTAGATCGCACGTTTTATGCGCCGATTGCCGAGTCGGACTACCGCTCTTATGCGGCTCAGGCGCGCTCGACGAACGCCTCGTTTCGCTTCGTTGTGAAAGCACCAATGCTCTTCACTGGGCCGCGATTGCGCAGTGATGATGGCCGTTGGGCCGATAACACGGCGTTTCTCGATGCGGGGTTGGCTTCCGCCCAATTCGTGTTCCCGGCGACTCAAGGATTGGCCGAAACATGCGGACCGTTGGTCTTTCAATTTCCACCGATGGGTCCGCGTTTTACAAAGGCGCCGCAGCGTTTCGCCGATGCACTCGCAGAGTTTTTGCTATCGCTACCGAAACTTTCTGGCCCCACCGTTTATGCGGTTGAGCTGCGAGATCCTGAGCTTTTGACCGAGGATTATCTTGCCGCATTGTGTGCGGGTGGTGCAACGCATTGCATCGGAATTCACGCGCGCATGCCGCAAGCCGAGGCGCAGGGTCGGTTCTGGCGTGAGGCAGGCCATCTGCCACTGGTGATTCGTTGGAGTTTGCATTCGGGCTTAAAGTATGAGGAAGCGAAGGAGCGCTATGCGCCCTTCAGCGTGCTGGTAGACGAGGATCCTCGAGGGCGGGCGCAAGTTGCAGCCTTGATGCTCGAAGCGGCTGCGTCGCGTCAGCAATCGTTTGTCGTGGCCAACAACAAGGCCGAAGGCTCCGCGCCGCTCACGATTCGCAAATTGTCCGAATTGATCGCCGAATATGGCGAAACCATCGTTCGAAATGGCTAGAGTCGTGTCAGTTTGCCGAGGGCAGACTGCACTAGAATCGCGGCAGCATCGTCATTAAAACAACTCAAAGGGAACGCGAATGTTTGGTCGCTTCATGCCTCAAGAAGGGCGCTTTTTCGAGCTCTTCAATCTCCATGCACACGAAATCGTCGAGGGCGGTAAGGAGCTTGTGGCACTGATGAATGCGTTGGGCGAGGGCGCTACCGATTTGCGCGACCATGCTGACGCCATCGATGCGATCGAAAAGCGCGGCGACAAATACACACGCGAAACCATCGAGCTGCTGCACAAAACGTTTATCACGCCACTGGATCGTGAAGAAATTCACCAGCTCATATCCAACATGGACGATGTGCTTGATCTCATGCAAGACGCGGCAGAATCGGTGTCGTTGTATGACATTAAGACGGTTTCAGCCGAGGCGAAACAGCTTGCGGAAATTTGCTTGCAATGTGGTGAGCGCGTGAAATCTGCCGTGGCCATGTTGTCAAACATGGAAAACGCCGCTGCGATCCTAAAAATCTGCGAAGAAATTGATCGCTTGGAATCCGACGCGGACCGCGTGATGCGCAGCGCGATTTCAAAATTGTTCCGTACCGAAAAAGACGCCGTGCAACTCATCAAACTCAAAGCAATATACGAGCTGTTGGAGACCATCACGGACCGGGCCGAGGACGTGGCCAACGTGATGCAGGGCATTGTGATCGAAAACGCGTAGCCGGCGGACGAGAACCTCTATGGAACCCACCGCTGTCGCCCTTTGGGTGATTATTTTGTTGGTCGTACTCGCGCTCGCGTTCGACTTCATGAACGGCTTCCACGACGCCGCCAATGCGATTGCCACGATCGTGTCTACGGGCGTGTTACGACCTGGGCACGCTGTGATCTGGGCTGCGTGCTTTAATTTCTTGGCGTACTTCGTCTTTGGTTTGCACGTCGCCGCGACCATTGGAAAGGGAATGGTTGAACCGTCCATTGTGGACACGCACGTTATCTTCGGTGCGTTGGTCGGAGCGATTGCCTGGAACGTCGTGACCTGGTTCTACGGCATTCCGTCATCGTCGTCACATGCGTTAATTGGCGGCATGGTTGGCGCGGGAGTGGCAAAGGGTGGAATGGCGGCGCTTGTCGGCGGCGGCCTGTTCGGTCCGTTGGGCAAAACGGTCATGTTTATTGTGGTGGCACCACTCATGGGTTTTGCGCTGGGTGCTTTGCTCATGCTCTTGATCGCGTGGATTTTTCGCCGCGCCACTCCCGGCCGAATTGACAAGTGGTTCCGTCGTGGACAGCTGGTTTCATGTGGCCTATACAGTCTCGGCCACGGAAGCAATGACGCGCAGAAAACCATGGGCATTATTTGGCTGCTGCTCATCATCGCTGGATTGGCCACGAAGGACGTGAAAACGCTTCCGTCGTGGGTCGTGATTAGCTGCTACATCGCGATTTCACTGGGCACGCTATTTGGCGGATGGCGCATCGTGAAAACGATGGGACAGAAAATCACCAAACTCAAGCCCGTTGGTGGTTTTTGTGCGGAGACTGGCGGCGCGATCACGCTCTTCATCGCGTCAAGCTTTGGCATCCCTGTGTCGACCACTCACACAATCACTGGCGCGATTGTTGGCGTTGGCGCCGCTCGCAAAGTATCGGCGGTTCGTTGGGGCATCGCGGGAAGTATTGTCTGGGCGTGGGTTTTGACCATTCCCGCGTCTGCGTTCATGGCTGCGCTGGCGTGGTGGTTCGGAAAACAGTTGTTCTGACATGAACCGCCCGCGTTCGCTTCTAGCACCTAGCGAGCGGTCTGGGAATGTCGAGGCTCGGAATGTCGAGTTCAGCCGTCACTGGCGCTGGCTCTTCGCGGTCATTCCGTTAGCGCTGGCGCTTGCTGTCGCTGCGGCATGGTTGGTGCCTGACATCGCCTTTTTTGAGGCATGGCCCGCGCTAAACGTTTTGTTTTTTTTGGTGGGACTCGCGATTCTTCCAGTGTTCTCACCCAACGCCAGCCTGTCTCGCAAACTCATTCATATTTCCGTGTTTGCGCCCATCGCAGCGGTCTTTATCGCGGTTCTAATCGGTGCTGCCCTTGACCGTTATTACGGCAACGATTTGCAGCAAACTTTTTACCTTCGCTTTCAGACAATGCTCGTGGCAGGTCTGTCCGCTGGGTTGCTCTATGCGGCAGTAGTTGGTGCGATTGTCTACTTGCGAGCACAGCGTGTTGCGGTCGTCAACAAACTGCTGACGACCGAGGTAAAGGAAAGCGACATTCAGCGGCAGTTGACCGAAACGCGACTTCGCATGTTGCAGGCGCAAATTGAGCCACACTTCCTGTTCAACACGCTGGCATCAGCGCAGCAGCTCGCACAGAAAGGGGCTCCGGATGCGGCAAAGCTTATCGGACATCTCGTTCGGTTTTTGCGCATGTCAATACCGTCGATGCGCGACGACAAGGGCGCGCTGAAACGAGAGTTCGAGCAGATTAGCGCATACCTTGCGATCATGCAAACGCGCATGGGAGGACGTCTGAGCTTCTCGGTGTCTGCAGATGCATCCGTTGAGCAATTCGCCCTACCGCCTGCGCTCGTCATGACCCTTGCCGAGAACGCAATCAAGCACGGCATTGAGCCTGCCGCTGATGGCGGGCGCATTGACATTACTGCCAAGGTCGATGGAAATACGGTCGTGGTCACGGTGGCAGATACTGGTGTCGGCTTTGTCTCCACAGATAGCAAAGATGCCGGCGGTGGATTGGGCCTCTCAAACATCGCGCAGCGACTGCAAGCAATTTACGGTGATGCGGCAAAAGTAAAGCTGATGCAAAACACTCCGCATGGCTGTATCGCCACGCTCTCACTTCCACTGGGCACTTCCTAACCGTCACCGAATACTCGCACAAATTTACTTATTCATGGACAAGATTCGCTGCCTATTTGCCGATGACGAACCGTTGATGCGCGAGCGAATGCGCGATTTATTAGCGCTTCATAGCCAGCACTTTGAAGTTGTGGCAGAAGCGGTCAATGGGGCCGACGCGCTGGAAAAGTTTGAAGCAACCCAGCCGGATGTTTGCTTTCTCGATATTCGTATGCCCGTTAAGAGTGGACTCGAAGTCGCGAGCGAAATTGGCGATCGAGCGAAGATTGTCTTCTGCACTGCCTACGATCAATTCGCGATTGAGGCCTTTGAGCGCGGCGCGGTGGATTACCTGCTCAAGCCGATTGAAGAGGATCGGTTGGCCCTGACCTTGGAGCGCTTGCTCGGGGATGTAGATATGCTGGCAGATGATGTCACGCCAGTCATCCACCTATTGAATTCGAAAACGCCGAGCACAAGCGAACGACTGAAATGGATTAAGGCGTTGGTCGGCCAGGACGTAAAAATGTTTCCTGTCGACGACGTGATCTTTTTCCAATCCGATACGAAATACACTCGTGTTGTGACGGAGACAGAAGACGTCCTCATTCGTACTTCTTTGCGTGAGTTGCTCGACGGATTGGATCCGGAAACATTTTGGCAGGTGCATCGCGGTTCGATCGTAAACGTGCACCGCATCGCCAAAATCACCCGCGAAGGTGTTGAGAAACATTCTTTGGTTCTGCGCGGGTGTAAGGAAACTCTAAAAGTCAGTCGCCATTTCTTTCACCTGTTCAAGCAGATGTAGTGCATAACGCTCTGCGCATCGTCATTCGTACAGACCAATCGTCGTTCGTCGCAAAGTCATTCGGATCCGCTGTCACGTCCGCGAGACTATCGTCATGAATTTGCTCCGGCGATTTTTGTTGACGTGCTCTGCGTGGTTTTTCTGCGTTGGAGTCGCGCCCGCACAGGTCGCCGTTACGGGCACACCAAGCAGCATCTCGGCGCAGGATTTTTTTCGGCTGCCAGACGTCTGGCGTCCCACGCTTTCTCCCGACGGAAACTACTTAGCGTTTCTTGCGCGGGGTGGCGCAAGGCTTGGTCTAGCTGTCATCGACATTGAACGCCGTACGTCAAACGTAATTGCGACATTGCCCGACGCAGACGTCGTAGAGTTTCACTGGGTCAACTCGCAGCGCATCGTTTTTGTCAGCGGCAATGTTTACGATCCCGTCGGAAGCTCAAACTACGGAAGAACAGGGGGGCTCTTTGCGGTTGACAGAGACGGCACACAGGCGCGCCGGTTAGCGCTTCCATTTGGTGACGGAAGCGCTGCCATTTTGCGCCCGCGCTTCACGCGGTTCGAAGCGGCTGTGAGCAATGGTTCGGATGACATCATAGTGACCTCGAACGAGCGCAACTTTGACGCATCAGACGTGTACCGCCTCAACACTCGAACCGCACGAAAGACGCTCCTCAGCTTCGACAACCCGGGGGACGTGCAGCAATGGGCATTAGACCGTGATGGCTTACCTCGTGGCGCAGTATCCGTTAAAGGATTGACCTCACGCGTTTCCTTTCGTCGTGACGACAAATCGCAGTGGTTGAAGTGGAGTGAAGCTGACTTTCGTGAGCCGCAAAATTGGGCCCACTCCATTGGTTACGACGGATCAATCATCGGTTTTGGTTATCGCGAACGTGGCTCGGTTGCGTTGGCGAAGTCTCGCCTGACAGTGGCAATGTTGCGTCTCGATGAGCGCGGCCAAGCGCAGCAGATTCTCGCTAGTCGTGACGATGTGGACATGTCCGCGCCGATTTTTGATCCGGTCGCCAAGAAGCTCGTTGGTGCGCGGTTCTACGGTGAACGGGAGCAGGTGCACTGGATCGACGAAGGGTGGGCCGCTATCCAGCGCCAAATTGATCTGGCACAACCTGGCGCGGTGAATTACTTTGTGCCGCCGGAGCAGGGCAGGCGCATGATTGTTTTCTCGTACAGTGATCGCAATCCGGGCACAGTATTCTTGTTTGATTTCCGAACACGAAAGCTCGAGTACTTGATTGATTCGCGCCCGTGGATTAAGCCCGCCCAAATGGCTGAATCGCGAGTGGTAAAGTTTTCCGCTAGGGACGATTTGCCTCTCACTGCCTTGCTCACCACGCCGCGCGGGATTACTGCGAGAAATTTGCCACTCATCGTGATCGTGCACGGTGGCCCTTGGGTTCCTGGTTACACGTGGAAATGGGATGCAGAAGCTCAGTTCTTTGCGTCGCGTGGGTACGCCGTTATCCAACCGAATTTCCGCGGTACCACGGGTATGGGGGCGAAGCATTTGCTGTCGAGCTTCAAACAATGGGGTTTGACCATGCAAGACGACATCACAGACACTGCGCACTGGGCCGCGAAGCAGGGCATCGCCGATCCCAAACGCATGTGTATTTTCGGTGCGAGTTATGGTGGCTATGCCGCCATGCAGGCGTTGGTGAAAACTCCCGATTTGTTTCAATGCGCGGTGAACTACGTTGGTGTGACTGATCTACAGCTCTTTCACAGTGTGACCTGGTCGGACTTAAGCGACAGCGATTTTGCGAAATTTCGCGCACCGATTATGGTGGGGGATCCAGATCGCGATAAGGCACAGCTGCAGGCTACGTCGCCCGCGCAAAATGCCGATCGCATCAACAAACCAGTATTCATGGCCTACGGTGGGGAGGATCGCCGCGTGCCTATCATCCATGGGGAGCGGATGCGAGACGCGCTTGAAAAACTCGGAAAAACACCAGAATGGATGGTCAAAACTGACGAAGGGCACGGTTTCGTGAAGCTCGATAATCGTATTGAGTTTTATTCGCGTGTGGAGGCCTTCCTGAAGCGTTCTTTAGCGAAACCGTAGTCAACGCGGGAGACAACGGGCGTTTCATACCCAGCGATTTCTATCCTATACTGCCCGAGAGTTGATCGAAGAAAGGGCGGTACGAGATGTTTACGATTCTTGTGGCCAATCCTAAAGGTGGGGCGGGCAAGACGACCATCGCCACCAATTTGGCGGCATATCTCGCTGGGAAACACCAGCGCGTTGTCATGCTGGATATGGATCGCCAGCGGTCGGCGGCACGTTGGCTCGCTCGACGCCCGCGCGGATTCCCTGAAGTTCGCGGCGCTTTGCCTGAGACTAATCCGAAAATTATTTGGGATTTCAAGCCTCAGTGGCTCATTGTTGACGCCCCGGCAGGCGTGCACGGCAAAACGTTGGCCGAAATGGTGAAGGCGGCTGACGCGGTGCTGGTGCCTGTCGCGCCGTCGACCTTTGACTTTGAGGCTACGACTGATTTCCTCACCGAGCTAAGCGAAATGAAGCCCCTACAGAATGGCAAGCGCGCCATCGCCATAGTGGGTTCCCGCGTTGATGGGCGTACGGTTGCGGCCTCTGACCTTGATGAATTTCTGGCACCGTTGTCGCTTGATGTCGTCACGCATGTTCGCGACTCGCAACTCTACGTTCACGCCGCGCGCGACGGTTTGTCGATCTTTGACTTGCCGCGGTCGCGCGCTGAGGAGGCGTGGGCAGACTGGCCGCCGATGCTCAAGTGGCTGCAAGGCCGCGTCAATGCCGGACATTCTCGTTAGTCAGCGGTAAACACAACACAGCGCTACACTCTGCTTTATGTACACAATCCTCGTGGCCAATCCAAAAGGCGGCGCCGGCAAGTCGACGCTAACGACAAACATCGCGGGCATGCTTGCTCAAAGCAAGCAGCGAGTCGTAATCATGGACTTGGATAAACAACAATCCGCGACCAACTGGCTGTCGCGGCGCCCCGGTATGTTGCCTCGCATCATGTCGTGGAGCGAAGACACCGACATGGAAGAGCTCCGTGCTTTCGCGCCACAATGGATGGTGATCGACACGCACGCTCGGCTACGGCGAGCAGATCGTACTTATCTTCTGTCGCGTGCCAACCTGGTTTTGGTGCCTGTAAACCCGTCGGTGTTCGATATTGAAGCGACTGCGAAGTTTTTGATCAAGTTGCATCAAGATGCGAATGTGCAGTCTGGCAAAGTGAAGATCGGCTTAGTCGGTAGCCGCACGGACAGTCGCACGCGTATGGCGCAGGAGCTTAATAGTTTCTTCAAGCGCAGTGGTTTACCCGTGGTGATGTTCGTGCCGGATAGCGTCGTCTACCCACAGTGTGCGCGCGATGGCGTGTCGATCTACGATTTACCGCGCAATCGCACCGAAAATCAACTCGATGCTTGGCAGCCGTTGGTGGATTGGATCAAAGAGGCGCTGGCGAAATCGCGAGCGGATGCGGCCGATGCGGCCGCTGCAGCGGCGTTGTCGGAAGCACATGTGCCGCAGCACGGCGTGGTGCAAGTGGCTTGACCCTTGCTTGTGCGCCTTGAACGAAGGACGATTCGAAACGTCCTTTTCGGCCATCATTTCAGCGCCTCCCCTTTGGTCAGCCCCATTTGGCGCGCTAATGACCTACCCGCATGCCAACGCACAGCCCTCACCAGCGCTGCTTTGAACGGCAAAGGATCGGAAAGTGACTTTGCGTTGAAGGAGCACATCGATGTCGCTTTCTCCGCCGGTGACGAGCGGAATGACTCAGTTGATGGGCCGTTCAGGATGGTCCGCCAAGAGCATTTGCGCCGAAACCCCAACGCGGTTGCTAGGACGGAGCTGTACAGATGTAAGTGCGCTGGGAATCTCCCTGAACGACGGCAGAGGGAAGGTTCGTGCTACAAAACCTCTGCGGCATAGTCCGCCAAACGGGAGCGTTCGCCGCGCTGCAGCGTGATGTGTCCGCCATGGGCCCAGCCCTTGAAGCGATCAACGACGTAGGTGATTCCAGAAGAGCCTTCCGAAAGGTACGGCGTGTCAATTTGCGAGATATTGCCAAGACAGACGACCTTCGTGCCAGGGCCAGCGCGCGTGATGAGCGTTTTCATTTGCTTAGGCGTCAGATTTTGCGACTCGTCGATGATCAAAAGTTTGTTCAGAAACGTGCGGCCTCGCATGAAGTTGAGGCTCTTAATTTTCACTTTCGCGCGAATCAGATCGGTGCTCGCCGAACGGCCCCAGTCGCCCGCCTCGCTGTCGGCGCCCATTAGCACTTCTAGATTGTCTTCAAGCGCGCCCATCCAAGGCGACATCTTCTCTTCTTCTGTGCCCGGTAGGAACCCGATGTCTTCGCCCACTGGGACCGTCACCCGTGTCATGATGATTTCGTTGTAAATTTTCTGATCGAGCGTTAGCTGCAAGCCCGCAGCAAGGGTAAGAAGCGTCTTTCCGGTGCCCGCCTGCCCCAACAGCGACACAAAATCTACGTCGGGATTCATCAGCAAGTTCAGCGCGAAATTTTGCTCGCGATTGCGTGCCGTGATTCCCCAAATCGCATTCTTGTGGTGACCAAAATCGCGCAGTGTTTGTAGCGTCGCGCTTTTGCCCTCTATCGAAATCACACGTGCGTAAAACGGCGTATCTACCTCGGTGTAAACAAATTCGTTTACGAGCAGCTTTGGCACCATCGGCCCAGTGACTTTATAGAACGTCGCGCCGCCTTGTTGCCAACTCTCCACGCCCTTGCCGTGCTTCTCCCAGAAGTCCGCAGGTAGCTCGGTCATGCCGGTGTAGAGGAGATCCGAATCCTCTAGCACCTTGTCGTTGAAATAGTCTTCCGCGTCGACGTCAAGCGCCCGAGCTTTGATCCGCATATTGATGTCTTTTGACACCAATGTGATGTGACGTTTTGGCTCTTTCTTGCGCAGATGCAGGCAAACAGCAATGATCTCGTTGTCCGCCTTCCCCGCGGCGAACGACGATGGCAAGGCGACCGAGAGTGGCTCAGTTTGTAGAAACAAGCGGCCGCTGGCAGCTCCACCAGAGGCTTTGTTGAGCGGAATACCATTAGCAATACCGTCGTCAAAACCTTTTACTAGTTCGTCCAGAAAACGGGAGGCTTGTCGCGCATTGCGATTGACTTCGTACGTACCTTTTTTGTTGTTATCGAGTTCTTCTAACGTGCAAATCGGCAGGAATATGTCGTGCTCTTCAAATCGGTATAGCGAGGTGGGGTCGTGCATCATTACGTTGGTGTCGAGCACGAAGAGCTTGGTGGGGGTTGCACGCGTTTTCGTCGCGCGCGAATTGATAGACACGACACGCGATTTGGATTGCGTCATGAAATTCCTTGTGAACGAGGAGAGGAGGGGAAAGGACTGGAAAACACGCAGTCAGCATAGCGTTAGCGAAGCATCTAGCGCTAGTTGGCGGGGCCGCAGCTGGGGGCGGAGATGATTAATTGTCAATTGCAATCGGCAAAGGCTTGTCGCTTAATGTAGCGATGTTTGCCGACGGTGCAAGCTCATTTGTGATGCCGAGGCAGGTTCCGAAGGGGCGCGTTGGGTTTTAGCGACACCCACGCCGCAGAAACGTACTTACTCTGGCACGCAGAACTTTATGCCCTCGTCATCCCAGCCAGCCGAGACCATCGCTTGGTAGACCGTTTGACTGGTGGTGAATCGATGGTTGGGGTCGTCTGGGAATCTCTGGTTACCGCGAAATATTCTGAAAACAGGTATCAATCCGGGCGCGCAACTTGTGCTGGCCCCTGAAACAACGGGAGTGTAGGCGAAAGAGTCCGTGCCTTCGTTGAACGGTTTTAACGGCGCGGCTAGGTTGTCTGGGTTGAGCGCGGCGAGAAGCGCTTTTTCGCTGTCAAGCAGCGTGTAGAAGTGCGTCCCTCGGGCTCCGCTTAACGCTGCTTTGTCGAAGTAGTATCGCGAGATACCGACGGCACTCTGTGGTGGCGAGACGAACACCTTGAACTGCAAACCTGTTCGTTGGAAACTCGTGCTCGCGTCAAGCAGCGTTTTTT
>Ga0209097_10003690_pt1 | contig 11623 bp, 12 predicted proteins | sample AD_UKC052_MetaG_FD_184419 | JGI IMG/M metagenome (GOLD analysis project Ga0209097, IMG submission 184419) | Active sludge microbial communities of municipal wastewater-treating anaerobic digesters from USA - AD_UKC052_MetaG (SPAdes) (version 2) | ecosystem: Engineered > Bioreactor > Anaerobic >... | reverse complement strand
AGCCATGGCGCGCCAGCTGCGCCTCGATCTGGCCCAGCAGCGCACCCACCTGCTGCTGCGCATGGGCCGACACCTGTGCGCCGACCTCGGGATGGGCGGCCAGGTAGGCGTCGCCCAGCACCCGCGCCGGGTAGAAGTGGTGCATCAGCGTGGTCTGCAGCGTGGTGCTCATCCACACCAGCCACTTGGTGGCCTCGCTGCGGGCGGCGGTACCCGGCGCGGGCATCAGACCGCTGCCGGGCCGCTGGTCGGCCAGGTGCAGGCAGATGGCGGCCGTCTCGTACAGCACCAGGTCGCCGTCCACCAGCACCGGGATCAGGCCATTGGGGTTCAGCGCCAGGTAGGCCGGGCCCTTGTGCGCGGCGCTGCCGCGGTCCACCGGCACCAGGCGGTGGGGCAGATCGAGCGCATGCAGCAGCATGTGCGGCGCCAGGTTGGCGTTGCCGGGGGCGTAGTGCAGGTCGAGCATGGGCGGCGGCGGGCAGTCGGTGTGGTCGCCATCATGCCCCGTCAGCAACCTATGCATGCGGATGCATATCGCGGCACCCACGCACAACGGCAAGAATCGCCGCCTGCTGCAGGGCGCCCGTCCCTGGCGCCCGAGACTCCCCGATGAACGCGTTTTCCGAGAGCGTCAGCGTTGCGCTGAATCTCATTGCCCAGGCCGATGCCGCGCTGTGGCAGATCGTTGCCCTGTCGCTGCGTGTCAGCACCACCGCCTGTGCGTTGGGTGCCGGCTTCGGCCTGCTGCTGGGCGCCTGGCTGGCGGTGGCGCGCTTTCCGGGCCATGCGGTGGTGGTGGGCGTGCTCAACACGCTGCTGGCGCTGCCGTCGGTGGTGGTGGGCCTGGTGGTGTACCTGCTGCTGTCGCGCTCGGGGCCGCTGGGCAGCTGGGGCATCCTGTTCACGCCCACGGCCATGGTCATCGCGCAGAGCATCCTGGTGGTGCCGCTGATCGCCGCGCTGACACGCCAGCTGGTCACCGACGCGCTGCGCGAGGGCGGCGACGAACTGGCCGCCATGGGCGCCGGGCGCCTGCTGTCGGCCCTGCTGCTGCTGGCCCATGCCCGCCTGGCGGTGCTGACGGTGCTGCTGACGGCCTTTGGCCGTGCGGTGGCCGAGGTGGGCGCGGTGATGATCGTGGGCGGCAACATCGACGGCGTGACCCGGGTGATGACCACCGCCATCGCGCTGGAAACCAGCAAGGGTGACCTGCCGCTGGCGCTGGCGCTGGGCATCGTGCTGCTGGGCGTGGTGGCCGTGATCAACCTGGCCGCCGGCCTGTTGCAGCGCCGTGGCCAGGCGGCACTGCCGCTGACCGCCGGTGCTGCGGCATGAGCGGTCTGCCGCCGCACATGGCACCCGCGCTGGCCGGATCGGCGGCGCAGCCGGCGGCACCGCTGTTGCTGGCACTGCAGCAGGCCGGCGTGCAATTCGGCGCCCAGGCGGCGCTGCGCGACATCACGTTGCAGATCCACCGCGGCGACCGCATTGCCCTGGTGGGCGCCAACGGCTCGGGCAAGACCACGCTGCTGCGCCTGCTCAACGGCCTGCTGCCGCCCACCAGCGGCCAGCGGCTGCTGCCGGCGGGCGGCCGGCCGCCGATCACGGCGATGCTGTTCCAGCGGCCCTTCCTGCTGCACTTCAGCGTGCGGCGCAACCTGCAGCTGGCGCTGTGGCTGGCCGGTGTGCCGGCCGCGGAGCGGGCGGCGCGGGTGGACGGCGCCCTGCAGCGCGTGGGCCTGCAGGCCAAGGCCGCGCTGCCGGCGCGCAGCCTGTCGGGCGGGCAGCAGCAGCGCCTGGCGCTGGCGCGTGCCTGGGCGGTGCAGCCCGACATCCTGTTCCTGGACGAACCCACCGCCAGCCTCGACCCGTCGGCCAAGCGCGAGGTGGAGCAGCTGATCGACGATTTCGGCCAGGCCGGCATGGCCCTGGTGATGAGCACCCACAACCTGGGCCAGGCGCGGCGCCTGGCCAACCGCATGCTGTACCTGGATGCCGGCCGCCTGCTGGCCGACCTGCCGGTGGACGACTTCTTCCACCGCACCGACCTGCCGCCCGAGGCGGCGCAATTCCTCAAGGGAGAACTGCCATGGACCTGACCACCCCCACCCGCTTGTTGCGCCGTGCCACGCTGGCCCTGCTGGCCGCCACCGCGCTGGCCGGCCCCGCGCTGGCACAAGGCAACTTCATCGTCATGGCCTCGACCACCAGCACCGAGCAGTCGGGCCTGTTCGCCCACCTGCTGCCGGCCTTCAAGGCCGCCACCGGCACCGATGTGCGGGTGGTGGCCCTGGGCACCGGCCAGGCGCTGGACACCGGCCGCCGGGGCGACGCCGACATCGTCTTCGTGCATGACCAGGTGGCCGAAGAGAAGTTCGTCGCCGACGGCTTCGGCCTGAAGCGCCTGCCGGTGATGTACAACGATTTCGTGCTGATCGGCCCCACCGCCGACCCGGCCAAGGTGCGCGGCAAGGACATCACCGCCGCGCTGCAGAAGGTGGGCACGGCCGGCGCACCGTTCGTGTCGCGTGGCGACAAGAGCGGCACCCACGCCGCCGAACTGCGTTACTGGAAGGCTGCGGGCACCGACATCGCCGCCGCCAAGCCGGCCGGCTACAAGGAATGCGGCTGCGGCATGGGCCCGGCGCTGAACATCGCCGCCAGCACCGGCGCCTATGTGCTGGCCGACCGCGGCACCTGGCTGAACTTCAAGAACCGCGCCGACCTGGCCATCCTGGTCGAAGGCGACACGCGGCTGTTCAACCAGTACGGCGTGATGGTGGTCAACCCGGCCAAGCACCCGCATGTGAAGGTGGCGCTGGCCCAGGCCTTTGCCGACTGGGTGGTGTCACCGGCCGGCCAGGCCAGCATCGCGGGCTACAAGATCGGCGGCGAGCAGCTGTTCTTCCCCAACGCCGGCAGGTAGCGGCAAGTCGCGGCGGCCGGCGGCAGCCGGCGGCACGCCCTTGCCTCATGCCGTGGCGGGCAGCCGCGGGCGGTTGCCGCGGCGCAGCTGCATGCCCACCGACACCATGCGCAGCATGTCCGATGCAGACCGGCGCAGCAGTTTCCCGGCATCGGCAATGGCCTGGTCCAGCGTGCAGGGCCGGCTCAGCATGCTGGCAAACGCGTCGATGCCATGGTCCAGGTTGATCTCGACGCCGTGCCCGATGGTGCCGGCCAGCGCGATGACCGGCAAGCCACGCTTCTTGGCGCGCGCGGCCACTTCGGCCGGCACCTTGCCGAAGGGGGTCTGGTCGTCCAGGCTGCCCTCGGCGGTGATCACCAGGTCGGCCTGCGCAATCAAGCGGTCGAGCTCCAGGTACTGCATCACGATGTCGAAGCGTGGGTGCAGCTGACCACCCAGCAGCGCGGCAAAGCCCGTGCCCAGCCCGCCGGATGCACCGGTGCCGGGCTGGCTGCCCCAGCGCACGCCAGTGGCCTGGGTGATGCAGGCCGCCCAATTCTCCAGCGCCGCTTCCAGTTGCACCACCTGGTCGGGTGTGGCGCCCTTCTGCGGGCCGAAGACACGGGCCACGCCGCGTGCGCCCAGCAGCAGGTTGTGCCAGTTCACCGCCGCGTCGAGCTGCACCCGCGCCAGGCGCGGCTCCAGGCCCGACAGGTCGATGCGGTGCAGCCGCAGCAGTTCACCACCGCCGGCGCCCAGTTCGCGGCCCTGTGCGTCGAGCAGGCGTGCGCCCAGGGCCTGCACCATGCCGGCACCGCCGTCGTTGATGCCGGAGTCGCCGCAGCCCAGCAGCACGCGCTGGGCGCCCGCGTCCAGCGCCGCGCGGATCAGCTCGCCCACGCCGCGGCTGGTGGTCAGCATCGGGTTGCGCCGGTCGCGCGGCACCAGCCGCAGGCCCGCCGCTGCCGCCATCTCGATGACGGCCGTCTGGCTGGTGCGGCCACCCAGCAGGCCGAAGAACGCGTCGACCGCCGCACCCACCGGGCCGGTCACGCGCACAGGCCGCAGCGTGCCGCCGGTGGCATTGACCAGGGCCTGGGTGAAGCCCTCGCCGCCGTCGGCCATCGGCAACTTGGTGACCCGCGCACCGGGCATGGTGTCGAGCACGCCTTCGGCGATGCGGTCGGCCACTTCTTCTGCGCTGAGGCTCTCCTTGAAGCCCGACGGGGCGATCAGCACGTTCAGTGCGCGGCGGGGCGATGGGATGGTCTTCATGGTCTGCTCCTGGCTGTGGGTGCAGGTGCTGCACCTGTCTGACAGACGGGGCCGCCAACCCGGCAATACGACTGACCCATGACCAGTGTGTGACAGTGTGCAAAATCTGGCGGCCGGCGCCGGCCCGGGTGGGCCCCGGCCGTCAGCCCAGGCCCTGCAGCGGCCAGATCACCGCGGCAAACAGCACCAGCAACAGCCACATGCCCGGCAGCAGGGCCAGGCTCAGGCCGGCCAGGTCGCGCGCCGTGTAGTGGGGGCCGGCTTCGCCCGCAAACATGGCCACGGGCTTGGCGCTGATCCACAGCGTCTGGCAGAAGCCGCTGCCGATGGCCATCATGAACACCAGCAAGGCCGGGTTGTGGCCTGCTGCAGCAAACGGCAGGGCCACGGCCGGGATCAGCACCATCGCCCTGGCGGTGCGCGACGTGACCAGCAGATGCGACAGCAAGGCCAGCACCGACGCCAGGGCCAGGCCGGCCACCGGCGGCAGGCGGTCGATGGCCACGGCCTGCACCAGCAGCCCGGCCAGGGCGTCGGCAGCGCCGCTGTCCAGCATGGCCTCGCCCATCACCATGGTGGCGGCCATGAAGACCACCAGGTTCCATTCGACCTTCTTCAGCGTCGACTTCATGTCGGACCCGGTCAGGCCCTTGACGGTGGCCAGCAGTGCGCCGCACACCGCCGCCATCGGCGCGTCCACGCCATGCCAGTGGGTCGTCGCCCAGGCCAGCAGCGTGCCAGCGGTGATGGCGACGATGCCCCACTGGTGGCGGGTCAGCGGTGCCGCTGCAGGCGGCGGCAGGGTGATCGCGAGGTGGCGTTCGTTCGCATGCAGAAACAGCCGCTGGATCAGCTCGCAGGCCAGCAGGCATGACACCAGGCCAAACGGCCCGGCCAGCCAGATCCAGCCCAGAAAACCAGGCGCCGCGCCACCCAGGCGGTGCATGAAGTCCAGCGCCACCAGGTGGGCGCCGGCGCCCAGCATCGACATGCAGGCCGACAGCAGGATCACCGTGGGAAACAGCAGCGCCAGTGCACGCCCATGGCGTGGCAGCGGCAAGGCCTGGGCCAGCGCCAGGAACACCGGCAGCAGCAAGGCCGCACGCCCCGATGTGGACGGCACCACCAGCGCCGTGGCCATGATGAACCAGGTCAGCCTGCGCATCAGCGCGGCCGGCGTGCGCGCAGTGGCCACCACCGCCAGGGCCCAGCGCTGCGCCAGCCCACCCGCCTGCAGCACGGCGGCCAGCATGAAGGCGGCGATCAGCAGCCAGATGAAGTCATCGCCCAGGCCGGCGTAGAACCGCTGGGGTGTGGTGGCGCCGGCGGCCAGCAAGGCCAGCGCGCCGGCCAGCGCCACCGGTGTCTCGTCGAGGTCGAGCACGGTCCAGGCGATCACCGCCCCGGCGAACACCAGCAGTGTCCAGCGCGCTGCGGGGTCCAGTTGCGGCAGCCCGCCCAACACCCCTGCGGCGGCAGCGGCGGCCAGGCCGGCGGCAATCAGCCAGCGGCCAAGCCGGTGCAGGGCCCGGTGTGCTGGCCGGGCGGCGGTGCCCAAGGCAGCCTCTGCTGGCATCAGCGCCAACCGAGCACCTCGTGCCCCCGGTCTTCCAGGCAGTTCTCGACATACTTCTGGTAGACCTTGTCGCCCTCGTTCCATTCCAGCATCAGCTTGGTGGCCATGCCGGCCGCACCGCCGGCTGCCGCGCCACGGGCGCGTTCCCAGGCGTTCTTGCTGTTGCTGACGACCGAACCCACGGCCGTGGCCACGAAAGCGATGGCGGCGGTGGATGCGGCCTTCTGGGCGACCGTCTGCTTCCCTGTCTGCGTGCCCTGCCGGGCCTGCATGCTGTTGCGGCCGACACGCTGGTCGGCCAGCCCGCTGCAGGCCGCCAGATCGGCGCGCGTGCGTTCGTTCAGTGTGATCGAGTCGGCCTGCTTCGAATAGATGACCGGCTGCGTGCTGGCGCAGGCCGTCAGGCCCAGCGCCAGCACCAGCGTGCTGAGTGCGGCCCAGCGGCGGTGGGTGGGCCGGGGTGGGGTGGCAAAGCTTTGCATGTTGATCCTTCGGGTTGCAAGCCCGGCCAGAAGTCGTCTGGCCGGCTTGCTGCACCGACAGGCCAACGGCAGGTCTGATACATGCGCACCCCCCAGCCCCGGGCCCGCCCGTCTCAGCCTGGCACAGCCGGGCGGCTTCCCATGTCCGACCAAGGGTTTTACCTGGGTATCTGAGGAAGGAAGCTATGCAGATCATTGCATAAGCCAACACCGGCGCATGGCGCGCGGGTGGGTGCCTCAACCTCTTTCAGCCCCTGCGGAGAAGAACGCCATGCAGAAAAGCCTGCACATCAACCCGGAGAAATGCACCGGGTGCCTGCAATGCGAAATGGCCTGTTCCTATGAGAACTACGGCACCTACGCGCCGGCCAAGTCGCGCATCAAGGTGTTCGACTTCCACCACACCGGGCGCAAGGTGCCCTACACCTGCACCCAGTGCGACGAGGCCTGGTGCCTGCACGCCTGCCCGGTGGAGGCCATCACCGTTGACAAGGCCACCGGCGCCAAGGTGGTCAGTGAATCCACCTGCGTGGGCTGCAAGGTCTGCACCATCGCCTGCCCCTTCGGCACCGTGAACTACGTGCAGGAAACCGGCAAGGTGCAGAAGTGCGACCTGTGCGGCGGCGACCCCGCCTGCGCCACCGCCTGCCCCACCGGCGCCATCACCTACATCGACGCCAACTGGACCGGCCTGAACAAGATGGCCGCCTGGGCCGACAAGCTGGGCAACCAGCCTGGCGTCTGATCTTCAAGGAGCACACACATGTCCTGGGCAGGAAAAATCCTCCGCGTCAATCTCACCGCGGGCACCGTCGTGTCCGAACCCCTCAACATGACCTGGGCCAGGCAGTACCTCGGCTCACGCGGTCTGGCCACCAAGTACCTGGTGGAAGAGATGGACGCCAAGACCGACCCGCTGTCGGCCGACAACAAGATCATCTGGGCCACCGGCCCGCTGACCGGCACCATGGCCAGCACCGGCGGCCGCTACACCGTCGTCACCAAGGGCCCGCTGACCGGGGCGATTGCCTGCAGCAACTCAGGCGGCTACTGGGGCGCCGAGCTCAAGATGGCCGGCTGGGACATGGTCATCTTCGAAGGCAAGAGCGCCAAACCCGTCTACCTGAGCATCCAGGACAACGTGGCCGAACTCAAGGACGCCAGCCACATCTGGGGCAAGAGTGTCTGGGAAACCGAAGAAATCCTGAAGAAGGCGGCGCAAGACCCGCAAGTGCGCGTCAGCTCCATCGGCCTGGCCGGTGAGAACCAGGTGCTGTACGCCGCCGTGGTGAACGACCTGCACCGTGCGGCCGGCCGCTCGGGCGTGGGCGCCGTCATGGGCAGCAAGAACCTGAAAGCGATTGCGGTGCGTGGCACCAAGGGCGTGGGCAACATCGCCAACCCCAAGGAGTTCATGAAGGTCACCTTCGAGAAGAAGAAGATCCTCGCCGACAACGCCGTCACCGGCCAGGGCCTGCCGACCTATGGCACCCAGGTGCTGATGAACGTGATCAACGAGATCGGCGCGCTGCCCACCCGCAACCACCGCGACATCCAGTTCGAAGGCGCGAAAGACATCTCCGCCGAGGCGATGGCCACCCCGCGTGAGAGCGACGGCAAGAAGCAGCTGGTCACCAACCAGGCCTGCTTCGGCTGCACCATCGCTTGTGGTCGGATCTCCAAGATCGACCCCACCCACTTCAGCGTGGTCAACAAGCCGCAGTACTGGGGCGCCACCGGCGGCCTGGAATACGAAGCCGCCTGGGCCCTGGGTGCCGCCAACGGCGTCAACGACCTGGAAGCGCTGCAGTACGCCAACACCATCTGCAACGAGCAGGGCATGGACCCGATCACCTTCGGCGCCACCATCGGCGCGGTGATGGAGCTCTACGAGATGGGTGTGATCACCAAGGACATGCTGGGCCTGGAAGCCCCGTTCGGCAGCGCCAAGGCGCTGTGCGAACTGGCCGACATGACCGCCAACGGTGTGGGCTTCGGCAAGGAGATCGCCCAGGGCAGCAAGCGGCTGACGGCCAAGTACGGCCACCCCGACCTGAGCATGAGCGTCAAGGGCCAGGAATTCCCGGCCTACGACGGCCGCGGCATCCAGGGCATGGGCCTGGCCTACGCCACCAGCAACCGTGGCGCCTGCCACCTGCGTGGCTACACCGTCGCGTCTGAAGTGCTGGGCATCCCGGTCAAGACCGACCCGCTGGTGTCCGAGGGCAAGCCCGAGCTGGTGATGGCCTTCCAGGACGCCACCGCGGCGTTTGATTCGGCCGGCATCTGCATCTTCACCAGCTTCGCCTGGGGTTTGGCCGACGTGCAGCCGCAGGTGGCCGCCGCCTGCGGCGACGAGTTCACGCTGGAGAACCTGTCGCTGATCGGTGAGCGCATCTGGAACATGGAGCGCGACTTCAACAACCGCGCCGGCTTCACTGCCGCTGACGACACCCTGCCCAAGCGCCTGCTGACCGAGCCGGCCAAGACCGGCCCGGCCAAGGGCCTGGTGAGCAAGCTGCCCGAGATGCTGCCCAAGTACTATGAAATCCGCGGCTGGGACACCGGCGGTCAGCTGACCGACGCCACGCGCGCCAAGCTCGGCCTGTAAGCCCAGCGCTGCTGGTGTCGACTGCAAGGCGGTTCTCGGACCGCCTTGCTTCTTTCTGAAGAGAACATTGCCATGAAGCACGTGATCCTGGGCGCCGGCCCGGCCGGCGTGATCGCCGCCGAGACCCTGCGCAAGCACGCCCCGCACGACGACATCACCCTGATCGGCGACGAGCCCGAGGCGCCGTACTCCCGCATGGCCATCCCCTACCTGCTGATCGGCAAGGTGGGCGAGGACGGCACCCACCTGCGCCACACGCCGGGCCACTTCGAGGCGCTGCGCATCACGGTGCGCCAGGCCCGGGCCCAGACGGTGGATGTGGACAAGCGCTGCGTGGTGCTGCAGGGCGGCGAGGTGGTGCCGTTCGACAAGCTGCTGATCGCCACTGGCTCGTCGCCCGCATCGCCGCCGATCCCCGGCATCAACGGCCCCGGCGTGCACCCCTGCTGGACCTTGGCCGACGCCCGCGCCATCATGGCCCTGGCCCAGCCGGGCGCCCGCGTGCTGCAGATGGGCGCCGGCTTCATCGGCTGCATCATCATGGAAGCGCTGGCCATGCGCGGCGTGAAGCTCAGCGTGGTCGAGATGGGCGACCGCATGGTGCCGCGCATGATGGGGCCCACCGCCGGAGGCATGATCAAGGACTGGTGCGAGAAGAAGGGCGTGGCGGTGTACACCGGCGCCCGGGTCGAGGCCATCGAGCGTCCCGCGCCCGCGCCGGCCGCGCCGCGGCCGTCGATGCGCCCGCCGCCAGAGCCTGCCGTCAAGCCCACGCTGCTGCAGAAGCTGGGCAATGCCATCGGCGTGGTGCACATTCCTGCGCCGCCGCCGCCCGCACCCTGGCCCAAGCCCGAGCCGGCCACGCCGGCGGCGGGCCCGATGCAGGTGCGCCTGTCCACCGGCCAGGTGCTGGAGGCCGATCTGGTCATCAGCGCCACCGGCGTGCGGCCCAACATCGGCTTCCTCGAGCACTCGGGCGTGCGCTGCCTGGTGGGCGTGCTGACCGACGAGCACCTGCAGACCAACGTGCCCAGCATCTACGCCGCCGGTGACTGCGCTGAGGCCTTCGACAAGGTCAGCGGCCAGACCATCGTCAGCGCCATCCAGCCCAACGCGGCCGAGCAGGCGCGGGTGGCCGCGCTGAACATGGCCCACCGCGGCCCCACGCCGCTGGCCGAGCTGAAGGGCGTCACCCAGATCAACGTGCTCGACACGCTGGGCATGATCTCGGCCAGCTTCGGAAAATGGGACGGCGTGCCCGGCGGCGAGCATGTGGAGCTGACCGACCGCGACGCCGGCAAGCTGCTGAGCCTGCAGTTCAGCGGCAACCAGCTGGTCGGCTGCAACTCGGTGGGCTGGACCGAGCACGTGGGCGTGATGCGGGGCCTGGTCGAAGGCCAGGTCAAGCTCAGCGACGACTGGAAGCAGCGCCTGATGCACGACCCCACGCTGCTGATGGAGGCCTACCTCGCCAATGCCCAGGCGCAGGCCGACATGGCGCTGGTGCGGCAGCGCTGAGGCGGCTGGGTCGTGTGCCGATGAAGATCACCTTCAAGCTCTACGCCAGCCTCACCGAGTACCTGCCGCCCGCGGCCCGGCGCGACAACCGCATCGAGCTGGAGGTGGCGGCCGACGCCACCATCGCCCAGATCATCGAGCCGTTGGGCATGCCGCCGAAGCTGGTGCACCTGGTGCTGGTCAACGGCGTCTACATCCCGCCGGAGCAGCGGGCCACGCGCACCTTCGTCGAAGGCGATGTGCTGGCCATCTGGCCGCCCATCGCTGGCGGGTGACCCGGTGCAGGGCCACTACCCCGCGGAGTTCCGCCGTGAGCAGGGCTTCACCGAGTCTGACTGGCTGCACTGTCTGCCCGGCGCCGTGCGCGGTTGCCCGCTGGCCATCAGCGGCCCGGGCCGGGCCACGGTGCAGGTCGGTGCCGGCACGCTGCACCTGGCCTGGCAGGTGCAGCCACCGCGCCAGATCGCGCTGATGCGCATGCCGGTGCTGGCCACGCACTACCGCTTCGACGGCGTGGCCGAGGACGACCGCCAGGCCTTCATGAAGTTCTTCGACCTCTACACCCAGCGCGGGGGCGGTTGATCGGGCGGTGGGGTGAGCCCGGCATGCGGCCACCCCAGCAATTCCGCCACCCGGGTCACCACCCAGGTCGCCTCGGCGGCATTGAAGCCTGCCCCATCGGCCGCCAGGCCGGCGGCGGTGCGTTCCAGGATCAGGTCTTCGCTCAGCCCCTGGTCATGCAGGCGGGCCTGGCAGGGCTCGACCAGCATCTGCGCCATGTCCTCGCACAGCTCGTAGCGGGCGCGAAAGTCGTCGCGTGGCAGCGTTAGCCTGCCGCGTGCATCGCGGTGCACCGCCTCGAACGACGGCGGGATCAGGATCTGGTTTTCGTCTGCGGACATGGGCACAGGTTGTACTGCATCGGGCGCGTGGGTGGTCATGCTGGTTGCGAAGGGCTCAAAGCGGTCGTTGGACTTTTGGCCTTTACGCCTTGCCAAGGCGTCGCCGGTGCGGTGCAGCGCGCCGGGTCTCGCCCCGGCGGGCGCCCAACTTTCTGTCGCGCCAGAAAGTTGGACCAAGAGGCGCTCTCCAAACTGCGCGTTGAGGCCGGCGCGCCTGTGGCAACCCAGGCGCTTCGACTCGCCTGTCCGGCTCGAACAAAGCCGCCCCTCGCGACCGCACTCGCTTCAGCGGTGGTTCCGCTCAGCTGGTTGCTGGGCCGCACCGATCGCCGCATGCCGCGATCGCGC
>Ga0209097_10003688_pt1 | contig 11629 bp, 4 predicted proteins | sample AD_UKC052_MetaG_FD_184419 | JGI IMG/M metagenome (GOLD analysis project Ga0209097, IMG submission 184419) | Active sludge microbial communities of municipal wastewater-treating anaerobic digesters from USA - AD_UKC052_MetaG (SPAdes) (version 2) | ecosystem: Engineered > Bioreactor > Anaerobic >... | reverse complement strand
TTTCACCGGCAGCTCGCAGATCTCCCAGGTTCCTAGGCAACCCTTGTATACGTGCGCCGTTCTTCGACCCCGGTGGGGAGCATGCAGGTCAGAGACCCCGGGCCTTCGGCCCTGCGTTGAACCTGCGCTCTGTTGCCTTCCGTGTCCATTCAGCACGTCGGCCTCCACTTGGGATCTGTGTCTCGGGGCTCAATGGCGCCGCCCGCATACCCGCTGTCTATGCTTCGCAGCCGCCCTCGCCAGCGGTCCACGCAAGACTCGCTTCCGGCTGGCGGTCTCCTACCTTGGCCGGTCAGGTCTTTCACCTGCGGGTCACATTGAAAGTTTCTCACTGCTACATCGTGCTCCTCTTTCTCTAGGCTTTTCCTGGCGCAAGAACAGAGTATCTTTCCGTGGCAGCTTCCCGACGACCTTCAACTGAACGAGATTCTTGGTGTTTAATTTTTGGCCGACTGTCTCTGCAGTGGGGTCATCATCCAAGCCGCCTTGCCGTTCTCGCAATGTCGTCCCCCTTACTCGGTAAGCAGCTGATCTCGCCAGAGCCAGGCTTAGCTACACGGAAGTCCTCGACAGACGCTGACGACGTGAGCAATCCTTGCGGCTGCATGTCTCTCCACACCGTCACGATTCTGCACATCTCCGACCTACACGAGCGGGGTGAGCGCGAGCGCGAGCCCTATCGGCGTTACCGCGTCCTAGGCGAGGAGTGGCTGAAAAACCTCGATGAGGTTCGGCGGGAAGGGCCGATTGACCTGGTCTGTTTCACCGGCGACCTCGCCGACTGGGGCCAAGCAGCGGAATACTCACCGGCGGCCGAGCGACTTAGCGAGGTCCTGTCTCGGCTGGAGGTGCCGCGGGAGCGGCTGTTTCTAGTCCCAGGCAACCACGATATCGACCGCAGCCTGGCGCAAGACAAGTGGGAGCACCTCCGTCAGAGCCTGCCGGTGCTTAACCCACTGGCCGTATCGCGCTGGTTGGCCGGCGAAGGGGCGCCGCTTGGGCTTGATGATGCACACCGCGACGCCGTGCTTTCTCGGCAAGCGGCGTATCGCGACTTTCTTAAGCACTGGGGCCGTGCCGATCTTCTACCGGGGTCCGGTGCACATGGGCGGCTTGGCTATCGAGTCACGCTGCGGCTAGTAGGACGTCCTTTTGCTGTGCACTTGATAGGTCTTGATACAGCCTGGCTGGCGGGCGATGATGCTGACGCCGGGAAACTGCTGCTCACCGATAACCAGGTCCTGCAGCATGTAACCGATGACAGCGGTCACGCGCTAAGTGGACTGCGTCTCGCACTTTTCCACCATCCGCTTACCGATCTAGCCGATGGGACGCAAGCGCGCCGGTTGCTAGCGCAGCATGTGGACCTCCTGCTGCGCGGCCATGTGCACGAGCCCGAACTGGAACTGTGGGCGGACCCGGACCGGCACCTGCTGCAGTTTGCCGCAGGCTGTCTATACGAGGGAAGCCGAGCAGACCATTATCCCAACTCATGCCAGGTAATCCGCATCTTGGTGGATGATACCGGGCGCCCGCAACGGTACGAGGTGCGCTTCCGAGCTTTTTCCACCAGGGGTTTCTGGCATGACGACAGCAGCTTGTACAGAGAGGCGAAGCTCGGTCGCCTCACGCTCGCGGCCAATGGTAGGTTGCTGACCGAGCCGCGGCACTTCGAGGTTCCACTGGAGGAGAATCCGTACTTTACTGGTCGCGCGCAGGCGCTGGCAGAACTGCACCTGGCACTTCCGGAACGGCGGGTCGTCGCAGTTACACAGCGGCAGGCGCTGAGCGGCCTAGGCGGCGTGGGCAAGACCCAGCTAGCGCTGGCGTACACCTATCGCTACCGAACCGACTATGAGGCCGTGTTCTGGCTGGATGCCTCAACGGAGGAGACGCTGCGGTCGGGTTTTGCCGCGCAGGCTAGCAAGCTGGGGCTATTGGGAACGGAGCCAAGCAAATCCATCGCCGAGAGCTCCGCACTGTTCAAAGGTTGGCTGCAAAAGAACCAACGCTGGCTACTCGTGCTGGATAATGCGGATGAACCGGCGCCGCTGAAGTCTTTTTTACCGTCTAATGCGCATGGACACATCCTGCTGACCTCACGCGCGCATAACCTGCAGCCGCTCGGCATCGTCCGTCCGATTGAAGTGCAGTCATTTACTAACGCGGAAGCTGTCGAGTTTCTGCTTGCGCGCACCGATAGAAGCGACCCTTCCGCTGGGGAACGCTGGGCTGCTGCAGAGCTGGCGAAGCAGCTGGGCGAGCTACCGCTCGCATTGGAACAGGCAGCAGCGTTTATTGTCGAGCAGCGTATGCCGATCGCAGACTATCTGGTGAGCTACGAGAAGCAGCGGCTCCATCTGCTAGAGCGTAGTGAGCCGCAGCTTGGTGATTATCCGCTCACGGTGGCGACGACCTGGTTAGTAAACTTTGAGCAAATCAAGCAGAACAAGGCCGCGGTCGCCGCGCTCCGCCTCTGTGCACTTCTGGGCGCTACTCCGATTCCGTTTGAGCTACTCTGCCAAGTTGCTGCCGAGTTTGAGCCTTGGCTGGGTAAGGCGCTGAAGGATGTAGCCATCGATCCAGTGAAACTGGACGACGTTCTCAAACCGCTGCTCAAATATGCTTTGCTGCGACGCGAGCAGGGGGCCCGCGCGGTGAGCATGCACCGGCTAGTACAGGAGGTGGTGAGAGATAGTCTGTCAACGGAGGAGAAGCGCGAGTACGCCCACCGACTGGTTAATGCGATCAGCGTCGGTTTCCCTCGACCGGAGCGCTCGTCGAACTGGCCCGCGTGTGAGCGCTGGATACAACACGTCCTGACTGCACTTGACCATTGCGAGCGCTTCCAAGTAGAGGGCGAGCGCGCTGCGGGGCTGCACAACCAGGCCGCGCTCTATCTCGATGGCCGAATGCAACAGGCCGCTGCAGAGCCGCTGTTCAAGAAAGCGATCGAGCTGCGTCAGCGTATCGAGCAGTCCCAGGATGCGAGCCTTCAGAACTGCGTCAACCTTGCTGTGGTCTTGTGTAACCTGGCAGCGTTATACCTTGACCGTGGAGATTTGAAGTCGGCCGGGCCGTGGATCGATAAGGCCGTGCTCACTATCGAGTCGCGTGACGGAAAGGGAAGCCCGTACTTGGCCTCACCGCTCATAAAGCGTGCACAGTGGCTCCGCTTCTGCCGGCGACATGCTGAATCAGCGGCAGTCAGTGAGCGTGCATTCAAGCTGGCGAAGCAGGCACCGGATGTCTTTCTGCAAATGGGAGCCTTGATAGCGATGGAGCAGGCCGAAAGTCTATCAGCCCGCGGCTTGACGAAAGAAGCAGAAGCAGCATTTGCACGCGCGCTCGTGGTCTGCGAGAAGTTGCATGGAAAAGCCTCCGATCTCTACTCAGAGCTGCAACTGCATCAAAGCCGCTTGCTACGTAATCGAGGAGAGGTCCGTGACGCAGAGACGCTCGCGCGCTCCGCTTTTGAGCAGGCAAAAAATAACTTTGGTGAGGACCACCCCCGTTTCGCCGACGCCGCCCAGACACTCGCGCTGGCACTCGCGGAACGCGGACGATTCACCGAGGCACTGCCATTGTTCCAGGCTGTCAGTAAGCTGAGGCTGGAGTTGTTGGGGCCTACTCACTACCTCTATGCAGAAGCGCTACGGAATGAAGCAACGGGATACCGCAGTCTGGCCGAATACACCAAGGCGGCTAACCTCGCCGAGCAAGCCGTCCAAATTAGCCAGGCTTCAGATGAGAATTCCAGCTCGTTCCATGAAGAGCTGAATGAGCTGGCCCTGATCTACTTGGCACAGGGACGAACCGACGATGCAAGAGGCGTCCTCTTACGTTCGCTTCAGCAAATCGAACAGAACCTCGGTGCAGAGCACGCCGCTGCCGGCACTGCTCATGGCAACCTAGGATTGGTATATGAAGCACAAGCAGATTATGAAGCTGCGGAACGAGAATTTGAACTTGCGGCCGAAGTGACTGGTCGCATACTGGGGAAGGAACACCATGACTATTTCCTTAGGTTGCACAACCTCGCTCACCTCCGTGTGTTCCAGGGCCGCCACCGCGAGGCATTTGATATTTATGAGAAGGTTCTGGCGGGCTGGAAGAAGTCGTATGGAGATGAACATGACAAGGTCGCTACCTGCCTAAATGGCATGGTATCGGCTGCTCTCAACGCTGGAGATGCAATCCGCGCAGAGCGCTATGCGCATGAGTCGGTACTCATCGCCGAGCGGGTTTATAGCCCGCAGCACCCAGGGCTTGCAATTTGCCTACAAGCGTTAGGGCAGTGTTATCAAGCGCAACAGCTCTTTGAAAGGGCCGTTCCTCTGTATGAGCGGGCGCTGGGAATCCTCTCCAAATCCGGGCAGCAGGGAGGTGCGCACGCCTCTGTGCTCAGCGGATTGGGAGCGTGCCTCATTCCTCTCGGCAAACTTTCTGAAGCAGCCACTTCACTTCGGGATGCCTTGGGACGAAAGGAGCAGCTGCTCGGGCCACAACACCCAGAATTGGCTGTTGTGCTATCCGAACTTGGAAGTTGCCTGGTCATGCAAGGGAACCTTGCTGAGGCGGAGACTCACATGGGGCGAGCGCGCGAGCTTGTCCTCAAGGCCCATGGCGAGTTCCATCCACGCTACGCTACCCTGCTGTCCAATCAGGCGTTTCTGCGTCGTAAGCAAGGACGGATGGACGAAGCCATCGAGCTCGAGAAGGTTGTTGTGGTACTGCGTGAGCAGTGGCTGGGGGAATCGCACCCCGACGTGGCGATTGCGTACTCTAGCCTCGCCGCAATGCAAGCCGCACATGGTCAGTCAGAGGCAGCCCAAGGCTCCTTGGCACAGGCAAACCGGAGCCGGGCTGCCCAAAAGATAGAGTCCCCGCACCTACGATTCGGCCAACTCATACAACAGGGGCAAACTCAGCTACAGCTCGGTCAGTACGCAAGCGCAGTGGAAACGCTGAGACAGGCGGCCCCGGCGGCGAGCGCTACATTTGGCCATGACTCTGTCGAGCACCTTCGCGCGCTGACAGGCCTCATCGGGGCACTTGCCCAGTCGGGACAAGCGCTCCTGGCAGGACCGCAGATTGAAACAGCTGACAAGCTCTTCGTACACCTAAAAGACCTGCCAAAAGATCTGCTTGGTAGCTATCACCTGGCGAAAGGGCACTGGCTGCGCTTCCGCGGCCAACTGACTGAGGCAGAGGTTGAATTGCAAGCCGCCACTTCTATCGAGGTCGGGGCCCCCCATGTAGCGGTCCAGGCCCACAATATGTTAGCGGGAATCTGGGAAGCTCGACGCGACTATGCCAAGGCCGACGTGCACTACCAGTTTGCGCTGGCAATGATCGCCTCGCTGCAACCCTCCCCGGAGCGGGATGTCTTGGAGCAGATGACCCTGGCCAACAGGAGCCAGACCCTAGCTGCAACGGGACAGATGAAGGAAGCGGAGGTTGCCATTTCCCGCGCCGAGTCGCTCGCAGATCAGTATCACCCAAAGTCGCACCCAATCCGGATCTCATTGCTGCAGGTACGGGCTGCCATCGCGAAAAAGAAGGGTGATTGGCCGGCAGTCGTTCAATCCCTTGAACTAGCCGCTCAACTCGCAGAGTCGGGCTGGCCGGAACACCATTCTTCAAGAGGTGATCTCCTTCGCTCGCTTGGGGAGGCCTACGGCAAGGCCGGACAAGTGCAGAAAGCAATCGGAGTTCTCTCTAAAGCGCTGACCACTGATGAGCGGATAGCCGGCATCACCTCCAGTGAAGTCCGTCAAGATTTGCATGAGCTTGCTCAGGTAGAACGACGAAGTGGAGATGCTGGGCGAGCCGTCCAGCACGCAGAGCGCGCGCTTAAGATCAGCCGTGCCGCACAGCCAATCGATCCGTCGGATGTCACTTCCGATACCCTGCTCCTGGGCTTATGTCATCAGGCGGCAGGCAATCTTCAGACCGCAATGTACGTGACGCAGGCGACGCTTGCAAATCTAGACGGACCACCGGATAAGCTATTTTTGCGGCCGGCGGACAAGGTCATATTGCTCTTCGGATTGGTGGGGTTCCAACAGCAGCACCGGGACTTAGCCGGGGCAATGAAAACCCATGAAAAACTTACTGAACATTACCACCGTTATCCTCCGCAGACGGATCAGGACCGAGCTACGCTCGCATCAGTACTTCATGGGCGCGCTAACTGTTTGTTTCAGCAAGGAGCAGTCGACCTTGCACGCACACTGTATGAGGAGTCACTGAAGGTTCGCAGTCGTACCAGCAAGCCGAGCCACATTGAGTTAGCCAAGACCATTTGGAATCTAGCGGGGCTGGCGCTACAAACGGGAGATCTTGCGCAAGCGGAGACCCGTGCCAAGGAAGCCTTCGGTCATGCTATTGATTCGCAAGATGGCTGGAGTCTAGTCACTATTGGTCAAGGACTAGCCACGGTACTTGTAAGCTGCGGGAAGCAGAACGAGGCTGTCCATCTAATCTCACAGATACTTCAGAACCTAGAAAAGGCCGTTGGACCAGACCATGAACTGACTCTTGAACTTGCAGAAAAACTGCGCTCCCTACAGGAGCAAACAACTGATGCCGGAGCCTCGGGTGTTCAGCTATCAGGTGAGAATGCGCCCCCGGCCCCGGCAGGCATTGCCGAAGACTAGGAGCGCCGTACATCGGTGAGCTTGCGAGGCTGATACAGTGCCAACGCAGGCGCTTCCGCTGTGCATCCACAATGACAGCCTCCTGCACCTGCATGTTGTTGCTGACCGGCGCGCCCACCGGGCTACACGAAGAGGCGACGGTCATTTTTGACTCGCGTATTCAGAACGTGCGCATTCGTACATCGTACGAACCGCTTCTGCCAGCAGCCCGCCAACTTGCGAACCTGGTCAACTGACGATCGAGACACAGAATATACAGCACTGCTTGCAACCCCGCCTCGCGGGATTGCACCTGCGTTGCTCAAGTCGCGTTGGTGAATGGAGCACCAGAGCCTACCCAGCGGGTGCCAGAACTGAGTAGGACAAGGATGTCTAGTCGACTGAGTTCCATAATCCGACAGTAGGGCCAGGGGATAAGGAGCGGACGATTTCGACTGCGGTGATATTACTGGGGGCTGATCAGACGGAGCCCGATACGCCATTGATGATCGAAACCGCGATGACGCCGTGGGAAGAATTGCGGACGGAGCAGGATCGACACCAATGGCACTGTAGTCGCCGCGTTGTAGCGGCGCAACCTGCTCTGGGATCGATAGGATGGGCTCGGTTCGGCTAATCAATTCACATTTTCCGTCGCTGTATGCGAGATGATCGATGAGTGAAAATAGTGCAGTGATTTCGTGGATGAGCTTCCCATCCACAGATCCTATATGGCATGGTTCCCGTGTTGCTTGCAGGCTGCTCTCGATTCATTTCATAAACACACGGAGAAGAACCGATGGCTTACATCGTCGAGCCGCTGCTTGCTACCTTGAGCGATCAGATCACACGAGGTCTCGCCAACGGCAGCCTTCAGCGATGGGGTGGAATCATCAGAGTTACCAAGGGGTATCCTGGAGCAGGTGAAATCGTCACTCATCTACGCGATGTTGTGTCAGTTGCCTCACAGGTTTCGACCCCAGCATCGGCCGCCAACCTCGTGTCCTCGGTGGCCGCCAATGTGCAACTTCATCAGGTCTCGTCGCAGCTGAGCCAGGTCATGCAGCTGACCCAGGTTGCAGCCGCGGCGAGTGTGCTGAACCTCGGCGTGTCAGCCGTGGGATTCGCAGTGATGAACCACAAGCTCAACAGGCTACAAGAGAGCGTCGGCAAGCTGGATGGTAGGTTGGTGCAGCTCGCGGCTGACAACAGTCGCCGCTTTGACGACATCGACGGGAAACTCGTAGAACTTCGCTACCTCGCGACGCTGGACATCCAGATTGCCCAGGAAGCTTTGGCGGGAATCGAGGCCATCAGGGCTGAGTTGTTCAACGACAAGATGGCGAGGATTATCGGCTGGGCGGGCCGTCTGGAGCGAACTCCACAGCCCGATCAGCAAGTGCTGGAGAATGCCATCCACGCATTTGATGAAGTGCGGCTTAGCCTACAGGCAGGTCTTGGGGTTCGTGGATTGCAGGGTGGTGCAGACCCGCGTTGGGTCGATGAACTCCTGCGCTATCGTCTGTGGTGCACAGCGTCATCGGCAGCGGTTTTGGCGATGCGGCGCGCAGACCAGACATCTCACGCCCTGCGCCTTGCGCAGGAGGTTGCAGCGAAGAGCCGGTCGCTGGCGCAGGGGTGGCAACAGTCCTTGATGCCAGCCATGGAGCTGGGTGGGGTATTGCGCCTTGGACACAGTCGTTTTCACACCGAAGAGCCAGTTCTGCTGGAGACGCGTCGGAGGCTGGCTCGTCTGCAAATTCCTGGCGGATTGACGGACGCAGAGCTACACGCTTCGTCGGTAGAGGTGGCCACGGAAGTGGCGCACGCTTTGCCTTCTCTGCCCGAGAACTGGCTGCGCGTACAGAGCAGCGCAGCGGCAGTGCTCGACTTTGTGGAAGAGTCGACCGAACGCCTTGAGTCGACTGCTGCCGAGATGGCCTTCTGCGAGAGAAGGCGGCTCCGATTTGAACAGTGGGAAGGACTACCTCTTCCAGAAACCAGTGAGGGGCTCGCCCTAGTGCGTTTGGAGAAGCAGGCAGCATGAAGTCATCAGCTGAACTGGCGAGGGACATGAGCCGGGCCATTGGTATATGCCCGGAGACGGCTAGACATGAGGACCTCCTGCTGATCCGAGCAGCCATAGAGATGTCTCACCATGCCGGTACAGACGCAGCTCGCGTCGATGAAACAGTGCTGCGTTTCGTTCGCGCAGTGGACAAGACGGTGTCCGCTGAACTCATAGGTGTGCTTCGCGAGCAATTTCCACCAAGCGATGGCGCTTGGCTCGCCAGGCTTCGGCAGATCCCCGCATCTGAATCCGGAGAGTCGCCGGCGGAAGCGGTCCACGGTTATCTCGCGCTGCTAACCTTGCTGCGGCTGATTCCTCGCAACCGCGGCGAAGCTCAATCAGCCTGGCGATACGTTGACTCAGCCACCGAAGCGCTTCATGCCGAACCTCTGTTGGTCTCAAATATGGCTGGGTGGTTGGCCGGCTCCGCGGACGCGGATGTGTCCAGCTACATGGCATCCTTGGTTCAGCCGCTGCGTGAGCTTGGTGCCCTGGCAAAAGAGGTTGTTGATGGCCTCCCGCCGCGTAGCGAGACCAATTCCACGGGGTTCTGCTCTCTTCCTCTACAGGAATTTCGGACGGGACTGGTCCATGCTGTCCGAAAGACCGAGATGGCACTAGACGCCCTGCACATTAGTCGGTTCGCCAGGCAGCGGTTGGTCAAACTCATATATGAAGAACATCTGCGTCTGGCGGTACTGGGTGAGTTCAAGCGGGGCAAGTCGACCCTGATCAACGCGCTCGTGGGGCAGCCGGGGCTTCTGCCAGCGGCGAGTCTCCCTTGTACCTCGGGACTCATTGAGCTCCGTGCGGGCCAAAGTTTGAAGTACGAGGTGAACCGCGATGGCGCGTTTGGCGCGTTCGAATCGGTCACCGAGTTCCAATTCTCTGCCGAGGCTGGCGGGGCCGCTGGCAGTGCATCTAGACAAGAAGATGTCGAGGCCTCGGCGATGCCTTACTGGCGTGTCTTCTCGCCGAGTCGATTTCTCGAGCAGGGTGCGATTGCAATACTGGACACCCCGGGCATCGGAGAGAACGAGATGCGAGATCGCATTGCCACGCAGGAAGCAGAACGGGCTGACGCCGTGCTACTCGTGCTCGATGCTACCCAACCAGCCAGCCTTCAGGAACTGGAGCTTATTCAGCGGCTCAAAGGCAAGTTGGAAGATGTGATCATCGTCGTCAACAAGGCGGATCAGTGTGAACCGCAAGACAGGGAAGCATTGCATCAGCACGTTTATTCCAGAGTAGCCGACCAGACGAACTCTATCACGGCCGACCGTATCATCTTGGGCTCGGCGCGGAGTGCCGAGAAAGCCATGCGGGCAAATCGAACGGCTGACGCCTGGCTCACGCGGCTCGAAGATCTCAGACGGCTAGTTGAGCAGCACCTCATCCGGCGTTCCGTTCACATCAAGCGACATGCCTTGCTTGCGAAAACGAATGTCTTCATTCAGGACATGCAGCGAGCTGTCGACGGAAGTGTGTCAGTGAAACGTCGTCAGTTGCATGATCTGGTTCAGCTACAGTCAGCACGGGCGCGATCCAAACAACGGTTCGACGCGGCGCAGGCTGCTCTCGGCACAGCCATGGAGGCGATCGATGACATCGAATCGATATCAGGGCAGCTCAAGCAGGCCTTCTTTGGCGCACTGCCCAACATGCTCAAGGATGCCCAAGAAGAGAAGGACCACTGGATATCTGATCACAACCCAATAAGCAGCCCCAAGCTCCACGTCAAGGAGGTTGCCGAAAAGGCTCGCCAGTCCGTACTCGCAGCCGTGGATCGGTGGATGCGTCAGGTCGGAGGTCCTCTGATTGGTCAAGAAGTAGTCAAGCGCTTTGAGGTTCTTGATTCGAAACTCGAAGCTCTACGGGAGTATCTGCTCGATGCGACCGGCCAGGATCCACAGCAACTCGTCGATCAGCTCAAAGAAGACGTGATGGCTGGAAGTCTTTCTGGGAGCGTGGGCGATGTGTCCGGTGGAGACGCAGTGCTACGGGTTATGGTCGGGGGCGCACTGGCCAGTGTGATTGGCTACGTGATCGCTGACGCGGTCCTCTACTACCTACTTGGTGCGATCAGCGGATTCCTAAATCCCTTCCTTCTGGGCGGAGCCGCGCTGGTGGCAGTCGGCCTTTACGTATTCCAGGGGCAGGATTGGGTTCGTCAGTGGATTCGAACGTCGGTGGCCGAGCAGATTTCATCTGCCCTCATTAAAAAGGACGATATCCGAGCAAAGTTGGGGGCGGAAATCGAACGCTCCTGTAGCGACCTTTTGCGCAAGCTGTGGAATGACTACTGCGAGCGTGTCCAGCGATTGCTCGATGAAGTGCGCTACCAGCAGACCGCAGCCGAAGATCGGCTCCGCGACTATGGAAAGCAAGTTGGAGACCTGGACGCAGACGCAAGCGCAGAACTGGAACGGCTGGAAAAACTCGAAGCCGAAGCTCGCCGGGTTTTGGCGTCTCTAAAGGACTTTGTAGATGGACATGCTCAACCCGCTGGTCACGCCGAGTTGCCACAGGAAGGCCGCTCTCGAGGGGGGGCCACTTTGAACGCACCGGCATGAGGGTTGGCTTGTGGTCTGGGCTGATGGCGGTGCGCGCGTTGGGGCAATGCCACGATTTTGATCAGCGCTCGCTGTTGGAGCCGCTGGTCTCTCCTCCTGTGCAGCCAACCCCAGACGCCACTGCATTGCTGGAGGAAGCAGCCCGAGCGCTGGAGCAACTTGGCGCGGCCGACTCCGAGAATCGGCTGCTCGCGATACTTGTAACCACCACCCCAAAACCGCCAGTAATCGCCAACATTGCAACCTTCCCGCGCTGACCCCGCTGCACTGTATCCGCCCGCCCATCCCCATCTCCCCCCGCCCGCGAAATCGTGCGAACAAAGCGCGGTGGATCTAACCGTCAC
>Ga0209097_10003685_pt1 | contig 11638 bp, 8 predicted proteins | sample AD_UKC052_MetaG_FD_184419 | JGI IMG/M metagenome (GOLD analysis project Ga0209097, IMG submission 184419) | Active sludge microbial communities of municipal wastewater-treating anaerobic digesters from USA - AD_UKC052_MetaG (SPAdes) (version 2) | ecosystem: Engineered > Bioreactor > Anaerobic >... | reverse complement strand
AGACTATTGGACGCTGAGGGCTAGATTGCAGGGAGAAAAAAGTAAAGAAGAATTTACCGCCGGCCTCTTCCGCTTAAACGGCAAGCCTTTTGATAAATTGGAGATAAGTCAGGAGATCGCGCTAGAGACTCAAAAAGAATTAGAAAGTGCCAAGTTTAAAATCAGCCACATAGAACAAAAAAAGGTAAGGAAAACCCCAGGAGGACCGTTTATTACTTCCACTCTGCAGCAGGGGGCCAACCGCCATCTTGGCTTTAGTGCCAAACAAACCATGATGGTTGCGCAAAAATTATACGAACAGGGCTTTATCACTTACATGCGGACCGATTCCTTGAATCTCTCTCCCCAATTTTTAAACGAGGCGCGTGATTACCTCAAAAACACACTCGGGGAAAAGTATACTCTTCCTTCTCCTCGAATCTTTAAAACCAAAAGTAAAAATGCCCAAGAAGCCCACGAAGCAATTAGACCGACTTCAGTGGCGGCGACGCCGGAAAAGCTAAAATCTAAACTCGACTATAACGGCTATCGACTATATAAACTTATTTGGGAAAGAAGCATTGCCACCCAGATGCCGGCCGCCCAACTAAACGCCACCGTGATAGACACTGAAGCTCTTTGCAATAACGGCAAACAGCACACCCTCCGCGCTAACGGACAGATACTTATATTCGATGGCTATTTACGAATATATCCAGAAAAAACCGCTGAACAAGAACTACCAAAACTTAGAGAAAATGAAAAAGTGATTCTCTTATCCATAGAAACTGAACAACACGCCACCCAAGCGCCTGCTCGCTACAGCGACGCCAGCCTAGTTAAAGATTTAGAAAAATATGGTATTGGGCGACCATCCACTTACGCGCCAACAATCAATACCATTATTACGAGAAATTATGTCATCCGTAATGAAGATAAACGCCTGCAACCGACCGATATCGCGATGGTGGTCAACGAACTATTAGTTGAACATTTTCCTAAAATAGTGGATTATAATTTTACAGCGGAAATGGAAAATGATTTAGACGAAGTGGCTGAAGGCAAAAAAAAATGGCAACCAGTTATTTCTAAATTCTACCAAGAATTCCATCAAAATCTACAAAATAAATATGATAGTCTAAAAAAAAGCGATATTATGCCTGAAGAAAAATCTGAAGAAATATGCGATAAATGCGGAGCGCCGATGGTTATCAAAACTGGACGCTACGGTAAATTTCTAGCTTGCAGCGCCTTCCCTAATTGTCGCAATATCAAAAAACTTAACGGCCACGCAGCTAAAACCGAAGATCCAGCTTTAGCCGCCTTGCAGGAAAAATATCAGGGCACGGTCTGCGATAAATGCGGAGCGGAAATGAAAGTTCGTTCCGGCAAATACGGCCCATTTCTAGCTTGTAGCGCCTATCCTAAGTGTAAAAATATCAAGAATATAAATGACGGCACCAGCAAAGAAAAAGAAATTGATTGCCCAGCTTGTAAAACAGGAAAAATCGTTAAAAAATTTAGCAAACGCGGAATTTTTTACGCTTGCAATAATTATCCCGATTGTAAAAATACCTATTGGGGTCAACCAACCGGCGATAGCTGTCCCCACTGTGGCTCTCTTCTTATAAAAAACAAGACTGGCCAAACTGTCTGCAGTGACAAAGGCTGCGGTTATCAAGCATAATTTATAACTAAAACCAATAAAAAACAGCTGTTTATCCCAGCGGTTTTTTATTAAAAGATAAGGAAACCCTGTACGAAAAAGCCGTCCCTAAGAAGGGGGGCTTTTTGAGCGCGGGGAGAAGATTATTATACCAAAATTTTCTCAATCAACTACTTCTTTTTCTTCTTAGATTTTGCAGAAATGTCATCACCCCCTTCAGAAGAACGATGTTTACTTCTTTCTTTAGCAAAGTCAATCCCCCTCTTTAGCAACTCCCCCAGAATCATCAAATAAGAAGCGCTGCCACTCACTTTTTCCTTAATTAAATCAAGGAGCGCCTCGGCTTTTTCTACCCCCTGTTCGACTTGCTTGATAAGACGAAAAATTCTTTGCGCGCTGGCAATAAAATAATACAAAGACCAGCACAAAAAGAAGGCTAGGGCTCCAGCGGAAACGGCTAAAACCCAATTTAAAATGTCGCGTGAAGTTTCAAACATAAATTTCTGCCATAAAGAAGGCGAGATCCCTCCTATATGCTTGAATTAAAAATTAAAAATCTCTAATTTGCGCTTCAAATTGATCATGGCAACGATTTACTAAATCAGTTTGAATAGCATCTATTTCTAAAGCGGTTAAAGTGCGGTCCTCCGCTTGATAAGTAAGATGGAAGGCCCAGCTTTTTCGGCCGCTTCCCAAAGCCTCGCCCCGATAAATATCAAACAGCTCCGCCTTAACCAATAAAGGATGAAAAGAAATCAAAGTTCTCCAGAAATCATTATATAATATTTTTTCTTCAACAACAAAGGCAACATCGCGGACAACCGGAGGATATTTAGAAAGTTCCCGATAATGATTTGAGGCTAAAGACTGAGACAACTCAAGTATTTCTTTGAAATTAAGCTCGACCACAGCAGTTTTTAATTTTAAGCCAAAGGCGTTTGCCAACTTATTATCCAAAAGTCCGGCAACGCCCAGTTCTTTGCCGGCGCAAAAAACAGCCACTGCTTGACCGGCTTGAGACCAAGCCGGCTGGTTCTCTAGAGCTAAAAATTCCACTCGAGAATCAGGCCATAGTTTTGTAAACAAGAGATTAACTAAACCCTTAATTCGATTAAAGGAAACAGAGTTGTCTTGGCTGGCGAACAGCATTGCTAACTGTTTGCCTTGATAAGGCAAAAAATCGCCGCGATCATCTTTCATATATTCACCCGGCGCCGGCAAAAAAATCCGACCTAATTCAAAAATTCCAAATTGATTAAAATTAAATTGATTTAAACGGGCGTCTTGCCAGAGTCCGGCTAAAAGAGTGGGGCGCAAAAAAACATGCTGCTCGGAAATAGGATTAGCCAAACGCAGACAACGACTGGGGTCAAGATTAAGCTTGGATAACACCGCCTCACTGACAAAAGAATAATTATACACTTCGTGTAAACGCCCGGCGCCGCTTAAAATATCCTGAATTTTTCTTTCTAAGGATAATTCGAGATTATCCGGCAGGGGTGTTAGAGGAGAAATCGGACTCTGGGATAAAATGTTATTATAACCGACAATTCTAGCGACCTCTTCTAAAATATCTTCTTTGATAGAAACATCTTTAACCGCCCGCCAACTGGGAGGAATAACGGCTAAAATATTTTTAGAAACATCTACCTTAAAACCAAGCCTCTCTAAAATGCTGATTGTTTCTTTTCTGGTAAGACTGTACCCCAATCTTTTCTTAAGCCAAGAAAAATCTACTTCTATAGGCGACGGTTCTAATTTAAAATTGACGATATCTACCGGTTGGCCAGCTAATTCCGCTTCCGGCATAATTTCTTTTATCAGCTGCCAAGCCCTCTGCCAGGCCTGCTCCGGTAAATTAGGATCTAATGTTTTTTCAAAGCGCATAGAAGCATCTGTACGCAGGTTTAAAGCTTGAGACGTTTGACGAACACGCACAGCGTCAAAAGAGGCCGCCTCTAAAATAATGCTTTCGGTGTCGGAGTTAACCGCACAGCGCTTACCTCCCATAATACCAGCCAAAGCTATCGGTTCATAACCATCGGTAATAACAATACTATTCTTCGGCAGAAGCCGCTCTTTTTCGTCTAAAGTTTCCAGACTCTCGCCATCCTTAGAGGCGCGGATGCTAATTTTTTCCAAACCGGAAGCGTCAAAAGCATGCAGCGGTTGACCCGATTCCAACATGACGTAATTAGTAATATCGACTAAGGCGTTAATTGGCCGCGCCCCCACCGCCACCAGACGCTCTTTAAGCCAGCGAGGAGATTCTATCGTTTTTACGTGATTTATCTTCACGGCAATATAGCGGAAACAAGCAGACTTGTCCTCTATCTTCACATCTAATTGACTTTTACCACTACCATGTAAATCTTTATTCTCTAAATTAGATAAATAGGGGCGAAGAGGGGATTTTAACAAAGCACTCAGCTCCCTGGCCATACCATAGTGTCCCCATAAATCACCGCGATTAGATAAAGACTTATTATCAATTTCTAAAATAATATCGTTAAAATTTAAATAATCGGCAAATGACTGCCCGATTTTAGCCTTATCCGATAAGACCATAATGCCTTCATGGTCGGAGCCTAAACCTAATTCATCTTCAGCACAAATCATGCCATATGACTTTTCTCCTCTAATTTCTGATTCTTTTATTTCCACCCCGTTGGGCAGCGTAGCGCCGACAAGCGCCACGGGAACTTTTTGACCGAAAGCGACATTGGGAGCACCGCAAACGATATCCAAAATCTCACCCTTGATATCAACTTTAATCAGGCGTAAACGGTCGGCATTAGGATGTGGAGCAACTGATACCACCCTACCGACAACGACTTTTTCAAAAACCGCTTTCTGTTCTTTCCAAGATTCCACCTCGACTATGTGTAAAGTCAATAATTCAGCAATGTCCGTAGGATTAATTGCTTTGGGTAGTTTTACGAAATCTTTAAGCCAATTAAGAGATAAATACATAAATATTGAAGCTGTTTAAAATTGCTGTAAAAATCTTAAATCTCCGGCATTAAACAAACGAATATCATTAATACCGTATTTAAGCATCGCTAAACGATTCAGACCAAAACCGAACGCAAAACCGGAATACTGTTCCGGGTCAACGCCTCCCGCTCGTAAAACGTCAGGATGAATTAAACCGCAACCAAGTATTTCTAGCCAGCCTGAGTATTTGCAGACATGGCAGCCCTTACCCTGACACAAGAAACAAGTATATTCTCCATTGGAGCCGGGCTCAACGAAAGGATAGAATTTCGGACGCATCCTAAATTTTGTTTCCGGACCATAAAGTTTTTTTCCAACCGCTTCAAGCACGCTCTTCATTTGGGCAAAATTAATATTTTTACCGACCATCACCCCTTCCAACTGATAAAAAGTGTGCTCGTGACGAGCGTCGGTCGCTTCGCTGCGGAAAACACGACCTGGCATAATAACTTTTAACGGAACGCCATACTTGCGCATAGCTCTAACCTGAGTGTTGGAAGTTTGTGTGCGCATCGTCAAATCATATTCACCCTGCTTATTTTTCAAATCAACATAAAACGTATCCTGCATATCTCTAGCCGGATGATGCGGCGGCACATTCAAAGCTTCAAAATTATAAAATTCACTTTCTAATTCCGGTCCGTCCATAACCATAAAACCAAGAGTAGCAAAAAATTCCTCTAATTCCCGCCGTAATAAAGTAAGGGGGTGAAGACTACCGGTAGTAATTTTCTCTCCGGGAACAGTCGGATCTAAATAAGCGGCCGATTCCTCTTTTTTTTCAATTTCTGTTTTAACTTCATTAAAACGTTCCTGTAATTCCTGCTTGATTACATTCGCTAGTTCACCCGCTTCACGTCGCATTTCCAAACTTAAATCTTTCAATTCCCCCAAAAGACCGTTCAACTCCCCCTTGCGTGACAAATACTTAAGCTCTAACTCCCTTAAAGCCGGCAGATCATTAATTTTTTGCAAACTCTCTAAAAAATCGTCCCTTAATTTTTCTAATTTATTTTTCATATACTAGCTATATTCCTTATCCGTCATTTAAAGGCGGCTTTTTTTATAACTGGCAACAAATAATTCTAGAATTGAAAAGATAATCAATAATAAAATTAAATTTAACCAGGTAAAAAGATTAGCTGACAATAAAAACAAGGCGATAACTATAAATAAAGCAAAAAGGAAAGACTGCCGAAAAGCGGTAGCAACTGCATAAAATGCTAATTCGCGGCGCAAAGCCACAAAACGGATAATAAAGCCAACTAAAGCCGCTGTGCCTGAAAGTGCCAAAAATAAAGCTACATAAAACAACATGAAGCCAAGCCAATTAGTGACAGTGGGGTCAATAAAATTAAGCATCAAAATAAACACCCCCCAGCAAACGGCGGTCATCACCCCCATAACGATTAAATAATTCTTTAAAGTCATAAATTTAATATTAAAGACTTAAACCCCTAAAGAAGCCCTGATTTTCTCCAATTCAATCTCATAACGAGCCAGCTTGTCTTTTTCCGCTTGGACAATATGAGCCGGCGCTCTGTCGATAAACTCTTGATTTTCCAAATGAGCTCGCAGGCCGCTGATTAAATTTAGAAGATTTTCTTTTTCTTTCCGCAAACGCGCCTTTTCTTTCTCCGGATCTACCGCTCCCAAAAGATAAATGTCCACATCTCTTAATACCACTTTTATGGCCTGACCATCAGGCGGTCCGTCAGTTGCCAGTAAAGATTCGATGCCAGTTCTCAGGCCCTTGATTAAAGGCGCCTGGGACAATAATAACTCGGACTTAGGGCCGGTAACTAGAGCCTGTAATTTACGTGCCGGCTCAACTTTATTTTCACTGCGAGCGTTGCGGATGGCAATAATCGCCTCTTGGACAAAAGAAAAATCTGCTTCTTTCCCAGGATTATTTATCCAATAATCGAGCTTGTTCGCTAATTTCGGCCACGGCTCTACCATTAATAAAGTGTTGTTAAAACTTTGCCAAATAGCTTCCGTGACGTAAGGAATGAAAGGATGCCACATTATTAACAAATTCTTTAAGATAAATACCAAAATAGTTTCCTTGCCCTTTTCTATCTTAGTCGTTTCCAAATACCAATCCGCTAATTTGTTCCAAGTGAAATCATAGAGAGTTTCGGCGGCAAAAGAAAAATTAAAGTCGCTTAAAGAAGTAGCCAAGGTCTTACGCGTGCTCAGCAGTTCTCCTAAAATCCAATTATCGGACAAACTTTTGGCCTCGGGTAAAACATCAATTGGGGTACTTAAAATTTCATCATCAAGATTATTTAAAATAAAGCGGGAAATATTCCACAATTTATTGATAAAATTTCTCTTTGATTCTATTTTCTCCTCGCTATAACGAGAATCGTTGCCGGGAGTCGCTCCCATCAGCAGAGATAAGCGCACCGCATCGGCTCCATATTTAGCAATTACCTCTAAGGGATCGACGCCATTACCTTTCGATTTGGACATCTTCTTGCCGTTCTTGTCTAAAATCGTGCCATGCAGATAAACCTGAGAAAACGGTTTCTCGCCTAAAGCGAAAAAAGACATCATCACCATGCGTGATACCCATAAAGTCAAGATTTCATAGCCTGTCTCCAAGACTTGCGTAGGATGAAAACGAGCCAAATCACCGGTTTTTATGCCGTCTTTGAAATTATCTGGCCAGCCTAGAGTGGAAAAGGTCCACATCCCCGAAGAAAACCAAGTATCTAAAGTATCATTATCTTTAATCCAGCCCTCAGCCGCTGGCGCTTCTTCGCCAACATAAATTTCTTCACCGCGATACCAAGCGGGAATACTATGACCGAACCAAATTTGTCGAGAAATACACCAATCATGCAAATTTTCCATCCAATCAAGATAGCGTTTATTAAATCTTTCCGGTAAAAATTTAATTTCACCTTCACGGACGGCGGCAATGGCCGCTTCTTTCAGAGACTTACCTTGTAGGCGGGCCAGAGGCTTGTCGACGGCAATAAACCATTGCCTGGAAGGCAAAGGCTCAATCGGATTATCACAGCGATAACAACAAGAAAGATTATTAACTATTTCTTCCTCCTTTATCATTAAGCCCTGATTACGCAAAGAGGCCACTACTTTTTCTCGAGCGGCGATTACGCTTAAACCGCTGAATTCGCCAAAACCTTCACGGATAAGACCATCTTCATTAATAACTTTAATTTTTGGTAATGATTGTGCCTCCGCCATCTGCCAATCAACGGCTGAATGAGCTGGGGTTACACCTAACGCTCCAGTGCCAAAATCCATCTCGACATTATAATCAGCAATAATCTTAATTCTTAAATCTTGGCCGCAAAAATTAACTTCATATTCTTGACCTATATATTGTTGGTAACGCTCATCTTTGGGATTAACGGCCACGGCGGTATCGCCTAATTTAGTTTCCGGACGTGTAGTGGAAATAGCTATAGGAAAATTAGGGTCATACTTAAAAGTATAAAGAAAAGCGCTCCGCTCTTTATATTCAACTTCATCGTCCGCTAAAGTTGAATGGCAGCGCGGGCACCAATTAACTATACGCTCACCGCGATAAATAACGCCCTCATTATACATATCAAGAAACATCCTCTGCACCGCCTGCTGTCGGGGAGAATCAAGGGTAAAAGCTAGACGAGACCAGTCCAAAGAGGCGCCCATTTTTCTGATTTGATGTAAAATCGTGGCTTGAGTTTCAGCTACAAATTTATCAACTTCTTCCAAAAAAACCTTTCGCCCTAAATCATGCCTGGTCTTTCCGGTTTCAGAAAAAATCTTTTTCTCCACCATATTCTGAGTAGCGATAGCGGCGTGGTCGGTTCCAGGAAGCCAGAGGGCACGATAGGAATTCTGACGGTGATAACGAATCATTAAGTCTTCAATCGCCAACATGGCACTATGGCCAAGATGTAATTTAGCGGTAATATTAGGAGGAGGAAGTACAATCGTATAGCTAGGGGCGCCCGCGGGTAAATCAAGATTATCCGGGTTAAAAAAACCGGAATCTTCCCAAAGACGATAAATATTGTCTTCAAATAAAGCCGGCTCGTAAATTTTGGCTAATTCCTTTTTCATACCTTTTAAATTACCAAAAATATGCCATTGCGTCAACCATAAATTGCCTTGACTCTAGCAAAAAATAATTATATATTAAATGGTCGGACTAATAAAAAACTAAGGAAAATAAGGGGATGCTTACTTTAGAGCAACAAATCTTCAAGCAAATAGACAAGTCGGAAAACATTCTGATTGTCTTTAATGCTGACTGGAACGGCGATGCGGTCGCCTCGGCTCTAGGTTTATTTTTATATTTGAAAAAAATCGGCAAAAAAACGGAGATAGCCGCCCATTTGGCGGAGGATGACGCAGCCGCCAACAAGGCCGCTGCCGCTTGGCGCTTTCTGCCTGCTTTTGAAAAAATTCAAAGTTCGCTTAAAAATTTACGCAAATTTATTGTGTCTTTAGATATTAGCCAGGCCACTATCAACCAAATAAAATATACGGTCGACGGCCACAAGCTTAACTTCATCATTTCGCCGGAAAAGGGATGGTTCACCCCCGAAGATATTAGCACTTCTTCCAGCGGCTTTAAATATGACTTAATCTTTGTGTTGGATACTCCCGACTTTGAATCTTTGGGAGCAATTTATGACAATAATGTAGAATTTTTTTATAAAACAACCGTTATTAATATCGACCACCAAGCGGACAACGAGGAATATGGCCAAATTAATTATCTCGATCTTAATGTTGTCTCTACGGCAGAAATGGTATATAACCTCATTAAACAACATTCCCAAGAACCGCTTGATGAAGACATTGCCACCTGTCTGCTTGCGGGAATTATCAGCAAAACCAAAAATTATAAAAGTGCTAATCTGACACCGCGCACCCTGCTAACAAGCTCAAAGCTTATCGGTTTGGGCGCAAGAAGAGAAGAAATAATTAACCAGCTATATCGTTCTAAACCCTTAGCGGTCTTGAAATCTTGGGGTAAAATTTTAAATAACCTAAAAACGGAAGATCAAGGAAGGATTGTTTGGTCCTGGCTGGAAGAAAAAGATGAAATCTCCGCCCTTATTAACGGACAATTGGATGTCCAGGAAATATTTGAAGAAATAAGTGCCAGTGTCGCTGAGGCAAAATTTATTTTCATAGCCGGCGTCCATCCTCAATCAGAAGGCATATTCATATTAATACAGGCCGCCAAAGGCTTCTCGTCTATAGAGGTGCTAAAAAATTATTCCCCCGCCGGCAATACCCGCATCGCCAGCGCCATCCTTCCTTTCAGTCGGGAAGAATGGCAAGAAAAATTCATCGCCGCCCTAAAAGACAAACTTGATAAAAACAAAATCTAATGATATAAAGGAGAAGAATTAATTCGAAATTAAACGATTACCGGATTTAATTGCGAATCCTTGAATCATAAATACGCGCCTATAGCTCAGTCGGTTAGAGCACAGCTCTTATAAAGCTGGGGTCGATGGTTCAAGTCCATCTAGGCGCACCAGCACCATCCGTTAATACGCATTTAGACATTAGACCTGTTGCTTTTTAAGCAATAATGTTAAAATTTAGCTAGAGTTAAAAAATAAAGAATACAACCAAATACTATGATTAACATTGAACGGGCATTAAAAGATTCTCGATTAATGCTGGCTATGACGGGAGTAACTCCGCAGGAATTTCAAAATCTCATTCCCGCTTTTTCCCAAGCCTGGCTCGAAGAAAAGCGGAAACAACACCGAAAAGATTCAAAAGAGCGCAAATTGGGCGGAGGCAGGATCGGATTTTTGAAAACCCTGGAAAGCAAATTGTTTTTCATCCTGTTCTACTACAAATGTTACCCGACCTATGATGTGTTAAGTTTCGTTTATGCTTGCAACCGTTCAAATGCTTGTCGCCGACAATTCAGACTGTCCAATGTTATTGAAAAAACCTTGGGCAAAAAACTGACTTTACCGGAGAGACGGATGAAAAAAATTGAGGATTTCTTCAAAGCTTTTCCCGAAGCTAGAGAGGTGTTCATCGACGGCACCGAGCGACCCATCCAAAGACCGAAGGACAAAGAAAGACAGAAGGCCAACTATTCCGGCAAGAAAAAGAAACATACCCGCAAAAATCTGGTTATCACCGAAAAAAACAAGCGCGTCGGATTTTTAAGCAAAACCGTCGAAGGCAAGAAACACGACTTTACCCTTTTAAAAGAAGAGGCACCGCCGGAGAATATGCCGCCAAAAATCAAAAAACATCTGGATCTGGGATTTAAGGGAATGCAACAGCAATTTCCGGAACATGTCGTATCCATGCCCAAACGAAAACCTCGAACCAAAGAATTGTCTGAATTTTCCAAAGAACAAAACAAGAAAAAATCATCGGCGCGAGTCCTGGTTGAGAATGCCTTGGCCGGAGTCAAACGATTACGCATCACTACTGATACATTTCGCAACAGAAAAAAGAATTTCGATGACCAAACCATGTTCATATCCTGCGGACTCTGGAATTATCATCTCGCTATGAAGTGATAATTCCAGAATCTCCAGGGAGATTCTATTCAAATAATTTTTATTAAGCAACAGATCTAATGATTTCCGAGGGCGTCTGCGGTCCAAGCTTATCAAGCAACATTAATATTCTAAAACTAGCCGTAGTCAAGCCCAAAGGCTTAAACATAAAACGATCTGCCATCATTTCTAAACGCATAGCGGTAAAGACCAGCCAACCCCCTAAACGATGCTCCTTAACTTGATTGTAAAGTATATGCTTCATAGGGTTATCTAAAAAATTCAAACAAATATTATGCGCCTATAATTTCAAGAGCGGCGCCAAACCCAAACATCAAAATATAGTTTATCAAAAATATAGTTTATCAATAAACTATAAAACAGTCAAGACCACTTTAATGATCTTATCCCCGTATCAAAAAGCCACCCTTTCAGGGATGGCTTTATCCGGGGTTTCCTGACCTTATCAAGAGCCAGCTAACGG
>Ga0209097_10003679_pt1 | contig 11645 bp, 8 predicted proteins | sample AD_UKC052_MetaG_FD_184419 | JGI IMG/M metagenome (GOLD analysis project Ga0209097, IMG submission 184419) | Active sludge microbial communities of municipal wastewater-treating anaerobic digesters from USA - AD_UKC052_MetaG (SPAdes) (version 2) | ecosystem: Engineered > Bioreactor > Anaerobic >... | reverse complement strand
ACCATCGTGCGCCCCAGCATGCACCTGTTGATGGAGGCGGCGCGCCAGCAAGACGAGGGCATCCTCGGCGACAGCGAGACGATCGAGGCCGAGGAGGAGAAGAAGAAGCCCAAGAAGCGGCCCGAGCCCGAGCCCGAGCCCGAGCCCGAGATCGACGAGACGCTGAACATGGGCGAGGACGACATGTCCGAGCCCGAGCCGCCGCCCGCGCCCAAGCCCGAGCCGGTGCGCACGCGGGCGCCGATGCCCAAGCCCGAGCGCCCGACCTCGCCGGCGAAGCCGCCGCCCGCGACCGTCGCGCCGCCGACGCCCGCGCCCTCGGCGTCGACCTCGATGGGCCGCACCCGTTCCGACTCGGAGCGCCCGGCGGGCCTCGACATGGCAGGCGTGGCCGACTCGGCGATCGCCCGCTTCGACGAGCTGACGATGCCGAGCGACGACGACGAGGTCGAGGCCAACCGCAGCCGCGGCGGCACCGAGCCCGGCGGCGACGGCGTGCCGACCTTGCGCCGGCGCGTACAGACGCTCGAGCGACCGATCTCTCGCCACACCCCGGTGTCGATGCCCGCAGTCGGCGGTCGCCCGACCCCGGCGCCGATCCCCGTTCGCACGACCACGCAGAGCTCGCTGCCGGCCTCGCGCGCCACCCCGGTGTCGACGCCGATCCCCAAGCCGGCCGGCACCAACGCCAGGCCGGCGGCGCGCGCCGATGCCAGGCCGATCAAGAAGGCCGCGAGCGTCGACCTGCTCGACGACCCCGAAACGCGCGACCTGATGCTCGGCCAGTTCTGGCAGTTCGAGGGCGTCAACGGCGTGGCGATCATCTCGAGCACCGGCAAGGTCATCGCCGAGGACATGCGCAACAACAGCACCGTGGTCACGCTCGCGGGCTTTTACATGCGCGGCGCGGCCCGCATCGCCCGCACCCTCGGCTACAACGTCTTCGACGGGGTGATCGCCCGCGCCGCCAGCGGTCAGCAGATGATCATGGTGGGCATGGGCGCGACCTCGGCGGTGCTCTCGGTCGCCCCGGGGCACGACCCCGAGGTCATCCGCGACGCGATCATGGGAGTCGAAAGTAAGCGATGAGCTCCGATTCGAACCGTCCTTTGGTGTCGCTGTTGGAAGAGCTCGACCGCCTGCCCGGCGTGCGCGGCTCGCTGGTTGCGACCGTCGACGGCGCCTATCAGGCCAGCGAGCGCGGGGCCTTCGACGCCGCGACCGCGACCGACATCGCCAAGACCGTGCGCCGCATGGTGGTCGCCTCGGCCACCGTCGGCTCGGCGATCGAGGAGCTGCTGATCACCTTCGGCAGCGCCCGCATGATGATCGTCCCGGTCCGCGAAGAGGCGACCCTGACGATCATGCTCGAGCGCGACACGGCCACCCCGCTGATCCGCTCGACCCTCAAGAGCCGGATCGGCGGCCTGCGCCAGTCGCTCGGCTCCGGCGGCGCCGGCGAGAGCAGCACCTCCAACAACGTCGTCAGCGAGCCCGAGGACGAGGTCGACCGCCTGATGGCCGGCGAGCTCGGCCCGGTCCTGCGCGACGTCCAGGCCGTGTTCACCACCTACGTGGTCCACAGCGGCAAAAACACCGACGATGCCTCCGTCCTGATGCGCGAACAAATGCGCGAGTGGCTGCTGTGCTGCAACCCCTCGCCCTACACCTTCCCGCTGCTGATCGACGGCCTCTCCCAGGTCCTCACCGACCGCCAGGGCGAGCGCGCCACCTTCATGAACGACGTGCAGGCGGCGATGCGAAACTCCAAGCTGTGGGCCGGCAAGCGCTGAGCGGCCGACCTCGTCCGCCCTCGTCTTGAAGTGGTGAGAAAGATCTCCAGAGCCCGGGCGCCGATGGGCACCCACAGGCACTCACGGGCACCCGGTAGTGCTTGACGGCCGCGCGAGATTCTCGTAAGAGTGCGTCCCCTCGCCCAGGTAGCTCAGTCGGTAGAGCAGTGGACTGAAAATCCGCGTGTCGGCGGTTCGATTCCGTCCCTGGGCACTTTAGAGAATCGAAGAGAAGAGGCCAGGAGTTCGCTCCTGGCCTTTTTTCTTGGTTCGCGCGCACCAGGGGTCAGCCGGGGCGGCTCCAGACCTCGAGCTGGGCGTTGAAGCCGCCCATGTCGAGCGGCTGAGCCCGGCGGCACACCAGGCCGGCAGCGCGGGCCGCCGCCTGGGTCACACGCGGCAGCGGGGAGATCCACACCAGCCGACCGCCGGGCTGCAGCACGTCGCCGGCATGCGCGAGGAAGGCGGTCAGCAGCGGGGCCACGTCGCCGCGCTGGACCCGGCGACCCATCGGCGGGTTGGTGATGATCAGCGTGACGCCCTCGGGCGTGTGGGTGGTCGCGTCGGCCTGCACGAGCTCGGTGCGCTCGAGGCCGGCAGCCGCGAGGTTGGCGGCCGCGATCTCGAGGGCGTGGGGATCGATGTCGGTGCCGACCAGGCGGGCATAGGGGCCGAGCAGGCCGCGCTCGGCGAGCTCGAGGCCCGAGCCGACGAAGGGGTCCCAGACGACATCGTCGGCACGCACGCCCGCGAGCTGGGCCAGGGCCGCGGCGATCGTCGGGTGCGAGGCCGCCGGCACATCACCCCGGCGATAACCGAAGCGATCGTCGGTGAAGCGCGGGCGCAGCTCGACCATCAAGCTCCCGCGGCTCTCGTCGACCACGACCTCCCAGGGGCTCGCGCTCGGGTCGTTGACCAGCTCCGGGCAGGCGCGGCCGACCGCCTCCGCGACCTTCCACACCACCGCCCGGCGATGCCCGCCGCGGGCCCAGGCCAGGCGGTAGCGAACCTGTCCTTGCGTCCATGTCCGAAAGATCTGCAGGGCCTCGGGGCCGGTCAGGATGCGGGTCAGCGCGGTCACCATGCCCTCGGGACCGGGCGGCAGCGGCGTCGGGGCCAGCGGGAAGCCCAGCGTCATCACCGTGCGAACCTGGCCGAGCACCCGCAGCGGGCCGGCGCTGCGCAATGCGACCCGGCCGGGCCCGAGCACCCGCGGGCCCACCTCCTCCGGCAGTGAGCTGGCGAGGATGTCCTCAAGGCCAGGTCGGCAGGTCGCCAGCATCGGGCGCGCGGCGTCGGCGATCACGTCGTCGGCGATGCCGGCGGCGGTGACCTCGCGACCGAGGCTGCGGCGCAGCATGATCTGGGCCCGCGAGCGCAGGCGCTGCAGCTCCGGGTCCGTGTGCTCGAGCGTGTCGAGCCAGGCCAGCGCCGCGAGGTCACCGACCTTGCCCAGCGCCTCGATCAGCGAGCGCAGGTGCGGCAGGCTGGTCTCGCGGTGGGCCCGCTCGAGCAAGGCCGGCGCCACCGCGGGGTCGCCCACCTTGCCGAGCGCGGCGATCGCGTTGCGCCTGGCTTTTGGGTCCTGGTCCTCGAGACAGGTGAGCAGCGCCGGTCGCAGGCCCGCGTCCGCGAGCGCGAGGCGGCCGAGCGTGCGCACCACGCGGGCTCGCAGCGGCGCGGTCGCGTCGGCCAGGCGGTCACGCAGCAGCGGGCCCGCCGGGGCCCCGGCGCGCAGCAGGGCCGCTTCGGCGCGCTCGGCGATCTCCTCGTCGTCGCTGGCCAGCAGGGCGAGCACCGCGGGCAGGGCGGCCTTGCCGGGGGTGAAGCCCGGGTCGGCGAGGAGCTCGGGCAGCGAGGGTGAGGTCTGGGGGGCGGTCACGCGCGGCAACCATAGTGGAGCCCGCGCGCCCTGGCGACCCCGCCTGGCCGATGATCAGCGGATCGGCGTCAGCGACCGGTGCCGGTCGGCGCCTTTTCCAGCAGCACGGGCATCACGTTGGAGCCGCGAGTGACCTTGTAGGAGCTCGTGCCGGTGCGATAGCCGGGGGCCGTGAAGCGCAGCAGCACGGTCTCCTCCTCGCTCTTGAGCTTGATCGGCGGGAAGCTCTCGAGGCTGTGGGACTTCTTGTCGGGGCACGGTCCGCTGACGCACTCGACGGTGGTGCCCGACGGGGCGCCCTGGAACACCACGGTCGCGGTGTCGGGGCGGGTCACGATGTCACGCTCGAGCGTGAAGCGGATCTGGTTGGTGCCGGGGTAGAGCGTGTAGTCGCTGATCAGCGGCTTGTGGTCGGGCGCCCGGAACTCGAGCTGGATCTTCGTGCCGCTGGGGGCGGCGGGCACCGGCGGATACGGGGCCGTGATCAGCTCCGCCGTGGTCGTCGGGCACGGACCCCCGAGGCAGGTGACGGTCGTGTTCGACGGCCCCGGGGCGAACACCAGGCTGGCCGTGGAACCCGCTGGCGGCGGCTGCGGAGGCGTCGTCGTGCCCGGCTCGGTCGGCGCGTTCGGGTCGAGCAGCGGCGGCGTGTTCGGCTTGCCCGCGTCGGCGCCGGCGCCGACGAGCTCGCAAGTGCAGTGGGCCGCGTCGACCTCCTGGCAGCGGACCCCGGTAGCGACCCGCTCGATGTACACGGCGCAGGAATCCGAGCCGGGGCCGGCGGGCTGCGCTGCGGGCTCGGGCACGGTCGAGGCGGAGCGGCGGCCACAGGCGAGCGAGAAGACTGCGCAAAGGCTCAGGGCGAGGACGCGGGGACGCATGTCATCTTGGCTATTATCACCGGCCGCGAGCGATCGCCAGGATCCGAGGATTGAGGCATTGGTGGGCGAGCACGTGCATCGCGGAAATTGCGTTATAGTGGTCGCCATCATCAACGCGGCGTGAGCGGCACATGCGCCCGCCCCGAGCCCGATCGACCGACGGATCCGCCGCCCAGCGGACCCGCGAACCAGCGCGAGGAGCACGAGGTCATGGAGATCTTCGACCGGATGAAGAGCATGGTAGGCATCGGCAAGCCGACGCTCGCGATCGGCAGCGTGCTTGGGCCCGCGCGCGCCGGCGAGCCGCTGCGAGGTACGGTGGTGCTGCGCGGCGGCGACTACGACGCGGCCGTCAAGGACGTCACCGTGCGCCTCGACGAGGAGCGCATCGTGTATCCCACGCCCGGGAGGCCGGAGCGGCAGTTCTGGCGCCGCGTCGCGACCCAGGAGATCGCCATGAACGGGCGCGTGCTCAAGAAGGACGAGGTCCTCGAGCTGGCCTTCGAGCTGCTCCTACCCGTCGGCCTCGCCCCGAGCGAGGGCAGCGTCAGCTACGAGCTGGTCGCCGACACCGAGGTCCCGGGTCTGAACCCGAAGGCCGAGCAGGTCGTGCTCGTCGAGGCCTGACACCAGGCATGGCCGACGACGACAGCGAGCGCCTGCGCGTGCTCACCGACATGAACCGCCGCTTCGAGCGGATGGTGCCCCACAACCGGGCCCTGAACCTCGAGGTGCTGGCGCTCGAGCACGCGCGCGCGACCTTTCGCCTGCCCTACGATCGCAAGCTGATCGGCAACCCGGAGACCGGGGTGCTGCACGGCGGGGCGATCACCGCGGCGATGGACGCGGCCTGCGGGACCGCGGTGTTTCAGGCGCTGCCGCGGCCGATGGTGATCGCCACGCTCGACCTGCGCATCGACTATCTCAAGCCGGCCACGCCGCCGCGCGACATCACGATCCGGGCGCACTGTTACAAGGTCACCCGCAGCGTCGCGTTCGTGCGCGGCCTCGCCTTCCACGACGACGAGTCCGACCCGATCGCCAGCGGCACCGGCTCCTTCATGCTCGGCACCACCACCACCCGCCGCGCGCCGGAGTCCGAGTGAACCGGGTGATCGAGCGCATCGCCGCGGCCAAGCGCTCGGGTGAGGTCTCGCGTCTGGTCGAGGCTGTCCCTTACGCCAGCTTCATGGGGATCTCCGCGGTCGTGGTCGAGGGCGAGCTGCTCGGGCGCTTGCAGTTCGCCGACCACCTGATCGGCAACCCGATGCTGCCGGCCCTGCACGGCGGCGTGATCGGGGCGCTGCTCGAGTCGACGGCGATCTTCCAGCTGATGTGGGAGACCGAGGCGATCTTGCTGCCGCGCACGATCACCCTGACCGTCGACTACCTGCGCTCCGGTCGGGCCGTCGACACCTTCGCCCGCGGCGTCCTGACCCGTCAGGGCCGCCGCGTCGCCTGCGTGCGCGTCGATGCCTGGCAAGACGACCGCAGCCGCCCGATCGCGGTCGCCAGCGCGCACTTTTTGATCGAGACCGCCGAGATGCCGGGGCCGACACCGTCCGAATCGGACACCTGACCTCGTAATTGCCGCAGTCGCGCGCACACCGCGAGCCCACGCAGCCCGTGCGGCCCGCCTGCGAGCCGGTACACTGGGCCTGGGTGCGGCAGCGAGGCCACGAGGACCGGCGAGATGGGTAGCGCAGCACCCGAGGGCTTTCGCGCCCGCGCCCGCGCCGAGGCCGACCGCTACGGACCCGACCCCTGGGTGTTCGTGCGGGAGCTGCTGCAGAACGCCCGCGACGCCGGTGCCACGCGCGTGACCTTCGACGCCGAGAGCGTCGACGGCCTGTGGCGCCTGCGCTGCCGCGACGACGGCGAGGGCATGAGCTACGCGCACGCGCGGCGCTACCTGTTCGCGCTCTACGCCTCGAGCAAGGAGGAGCGGCGCGACCAGGTCGGCCGCTTCGGCGTCGGCTTCTGGTCGATCCTCCGCTTCGAGCCGACGCGCATCATGATCCGCTCGCGGCCGCGGGTGCCGACCGCCGGTCCTTCGGGACATGTCCCCGGGGACAGCAGCGGCGCCTGGGAGCTCGAGCTCGCCGGCGACCTCGAGTCGGCCACGGCGCGCAGCCCGAGCATGGAGCCCGGCACCGAGATCTTGCTCGAGCGGCCGGCCCCCGACGCCGAGCTCGAGCGCCGCGTGTTCGAGGCGGCCTGGCAGAACGCGCGCTACCTGGTCACCCGCGACCGCCCCGAGCAGCCGCTCAAGATCTTCGTCAACGGTCGACCGGTCAACGCCCGCTTCGAGCTGCCGGCCCCAAGCTCGTCGTTTCGTCGCGGCTCGGTGCGTGGTGTCGTCGGCCTCGGCAGCGCCGCGCGGGTCGAGCTGTTCTCGCGCGGCCTGCGGGTGCGCGCCGCCGCCTCGCTGGCCGACTTCACCGCCGGCGGCGGCCGACACACCGGACGCAGCCGGGTGCAGTTCACCGAGCTGCCGGGTCGCCTCGCGCCGCAGGCCCTGCTCGAGAGCGACGCGCTCGAGCTGTTGCTGTCGCGCTCCGACGCCCGCGAGAACAAGGCGCTGCGCAAGCTGATGCGCCTGGCCGAGCGCGAGCTGGCGCGACTGATCGCCCGCCAGCTCGACGCCGTGCGGCCGCTCGCGTGGTGGCGTCGGCTCTGGCTCGACCTGCGCATGCGCCTGCGCGACTCGCTGGCCTGGCGCACGGCGCTCGCCGCCGGTCTCGGGGCCGCGGTCGCGCTGGCGATCGCCTGGGGCATGTGGGGCGACCATGTGTTCGCCCGCCTGCGTGGCGACCTCGCGTTCCTCACCGGCGGCGACGCGGTGTCCGTCGCGGTCGCCAGCGACATGTCGCCGCGCTACACCGACCTCGGCCGGCTGTACCGCGGCCCGCAGGTCGACGTGCTCAGCGGCAGCGGCGTGCCGATCGAGCTCACCTACGAGCCGGCCACCGAGAGTCACTACTTCGCCGCGCTGATCCTCGAGCGCCTCGACCCGGCCGGGCAGGCCCTCGCCAACGAGCCCGACGCGCTCGGGCCCTACGCCCCGCCGCCCGCGAACGCCTGCCGCCGCGTCGCCTGCACCACCGTCACGCTCGTCGTCGACTCGCCCGCCGGTCTGCTGCGTCTGCCAGTGCCCACCGGCCACCGCGTCGACGCCTCCTCGCTGCAGCTCGGCGAGCAGCGACCGACCGTGATGGCGACCGGCGCCGACGAGCCGGCGCTGCTGCTCACGGCCGCGACCCGGGGCACGCTGCGCTACACCACCGTGCCCGCCCCGCCCCGCCACGCCAGCGCCCAGCCGCGGCCCTCGGGTCTGCTGCCGGACGACCTGCGCCGGACCGCGCGCAAGTGGCGAGGCCGACCCGCGCGCGAGCGAGTGCAGGCCGCGCTGACGCTGACGCGGGCGCGGGTCGCCTACAGCAACGCCCCCGAGGTCGCCTTGCGGCATCACGAGCTGCAGGGCCAGGGCGTCATCGAGCGCACCCTGGCGATCGGCGCCGGCGACTGCGACATGCAGAACGCCCTGCTGGTCGCGCTGCTGCAGGAGGCCGGCGTCCCCGCGCGCATGGCGATCGGCTTCGTCGGCCAGAACGGCCGCACCAACGCCTGGCTGCACGCCTGGGCCGAATACCGCGACGGCCTCGGCCCCTGGCAGATCGCCGACGCCAGCGCCAGCGCCAGGCCCCAGGCCCTGGTCGGCCCCGCCACCGCCTCGGAGCCGCCCGCCGACACCGAAGCCAACATGCCCGCGCCCGGTGAACCTGTCCCCGGGGACAGCCAGGACCAGGACTCCGCCGCGCCGATCCCCGCGACCCCGGACGCGCCCGCGCCCGCGCCCCAGCCGCTGCCCCGCGCGCTCGACCCGGCCCTGCCACCGCCTGGCCCTGCGAACATGTCGCAAGAGACATCCGCACCGCGCACGCCGATCGATCCGTCCCTGCGCACCTGGCTCGGCCGCGTCGCCCTGCTCAGCGCGCTCGGTGGCCTGCTCGGCCTCGGCCTGCTGCTCGCTCGTCGGACCCGCCGCGACGTCGCGCTCGAGCTCGGCCACGACCTCTCGGCGCTGCTGCAGGGCGCGCTGCAGCAGCCCGAGGCCTTCGCCGCGGTGCCGGCCGTGTTCCAGCGCCCGCTGGTCCCGACCGCCGGCGGCCCGGCGATCTCCCTCGACGACGCGCGCGCCCTCGCCGGCAAGAGTCGCCTCTATCGCAGCCGCAGCGGCAGCGACCTGGCCACCCGCGCCATCGCCGGCGGCGCGCGTGTGCTCGAGGACAGCGTGCCCGAGGCCCGCGCCGTCGCCGACGCCCTCGGCGCGATCGACCTCGACCCCTGGGACCGGATGCTCGCCGCCGCGATCGCCAGCCCCCTGCTCACCGCCGTCAACCTCGCGCTCAAGGCCGCCGGCGAGCGCCTCGTCGTAATCGCCGCCACCGGCCTCGGCGAGGAGGTGCGCAGCCTCGACCTCCAGCCGCTGCGCCTGCGCGGCAGCCCCTGGCACGGTCGCCGCGTCGTCGTCGTCGGCCACGACAACCCCTGGCTGCGCGACGCCGCGGCCGCGCTGCCGACCCGCCCAAAAGCCGCCGTCTTCGCCGCCCTCGACTACCTCGCCGAACGCCTCGACCTGCCCACCGAGCCGCGCGCCCGCCTGCTCCACGCCGCCGCCCAGGCCGCCGTGCGCGAGGCGTCGACCTGACTTAAAGACCATGTCATCCGCACCCCAGGACTCCGCCCCCGTCGACCTGCGCGAGCTGCTGCGCATCGACATCGAGGCCGAGCTGCGCAAGCTGACGGTCGCGCAGTTGCAGGGCCCGTGGCAGCTGCCGGCCGAGCTGGTGCGTCGCGCGGTGCGGGCCGGCGCGAGCCGCATCGACGTCGAGCTCTCGCGCGGCGGCTGCATCGTGCGCGACAACGGCGAGCCGCTCTCGGGCGATCAGCTGGCCGAGCTGCAGGCGATGCTCGACCCGCGCGCCGCGGCCGAGCGCCGCCACCGGGCCCTGCTCGCGCTCGAGAACGCCGGCGGCCTGGCCCTGCTCGCGCTCGCCGGCCTCGGCGCCACCCAGATCGAGGTCCGCGCCCGCAGCGGCGGCAAGCTCCGACAACTGACCTGGCTCTCGCGACATGTCCATCCGACCCTGTCCGAAGCGGCAGATCCTTCCGGCCCGCGCGGCACCGAGGTCCTGCTGCGCGGCGCGGAGCTCGACCCGGCCCGCGCCCGCAGTTGGTTACGCGACGTCGGCCGCTTCGTGCCCGGCGAGCTGCGCGTCGACGGCCAGCTCGTCAACCACGGCCTGCGCAGCTACCTCGCCAGCGAGCACTTCGCTATCGGCCCCAAGGACCAGCCGGCGCGCCTGCGCGGCCACGTCGCGGTCGCCGCCCACGGCGAGCAGGCCCGCGTCTGGCTGCTGCACGGCGGCGTGGTCGCGACCCACCTCGGCCTCTCCTCGGTGCCCTGCTTCGACGCGATCGTCGAGCTCGGCGCCGCGGTCCCGCTGCAGTCCACCGCCGCCGACCTGCGCGCCGCCGTCAATCCCCATGTCGGCGCCCTCGCCGACCTCGGCGTCGGCCTGCTCATCCACCTCGCCCGCCGCCTCCCCGACCTCGAGCAGGTCGCCCTTCAAGCCCGCGTCGTCACGCTCCTGCTGCAGGCCGTACGCACCCGTCGCCGCCTCCGCGAACTGATGGCCCTGCCCTTCCTGCCGTGCTGGACCCCGCAGAGCCCGCAGCTGCCCCGCGGCCGTCCGGCGCGCTGGCTCAGCCTCGCCGACCTGCCGACCAGCGATCAGGCCCGCACGACCGGCGGCGAGCCGGCCGTCGTGCTCGCCCTCTACCCCGAGCAGGACCCCGACGACTACGCCCTGCCCGACGCCCCGGTGCTGCGCCTCGACGCCGCCGAGCGCAGCACACTGACGGAACTATTCGGCCTGCGCTTTCGGGCCCCACCGCCGCGCGCCGACGCCGACGCGCTCGGCCGCCTGCGCACCGCGCTGCGCCACGGTCTGTACCGCAGCGGCCTGCTCCTCGCGCGCCTGCTGCACCTCGGCCCCGGCGCGCCCCTGCCCGACGCCGCCCTGCGCGACGAGGAGCGCCAATTACTCGCCGACCTGCGCGCCGCCCTGCGCGGCGGCCCGGGTGCCCCCGAGACCGTGCAGCTGTGCGCCGGACGGGCCGGAGCACAGCTGACCGGCGGCCCCCACGGTCGCCTGTTGATCGGCCGCGAACACCCCGACCTGCTCGCATGCATCGCCGCCCGCCGCCGCGGCCCCGCATGGCTGTACCCGGCCTGCGTCACGCTGCTCGGCGGCCACGCGCTTCCAGCGACCTCGGCCCGCGCGACCTGGCTGCGCCACTGGCAAGACCGTTGACACGAGCCGCCTGCGTCGCGGCGGGAGCCGTGAAACAACTCCGTCGGCAATGCCAGCGGCGATGACGTCGGCGACGCCCGGATCGATCTTCAATACGAGCACGAGCGCGTACCTCACGATGAGGTAGACGAACAACCGGTAAAAGGGAACGAAGGTCCGAGTCTTCTTGGCTCGGGATCTGGTGTTGGGGGTCATGCCGGCTATACGCCAGGCGAGAAACCAGACCGAGGTCCAAAGCCCAGAAGCCGAAATTCACCCGCAGGAACCATCCTGACGAAGAATTGAGCGCATCCGGAAATCCAGAAGGATCCAATTCCAATTAGGTCTCTGGAAAGTCAGCCCCATAACCTGACCAGGCAATATCCATCACCGGCAAAGGATCCAGGCTCGACCCGCGCCCCCGTTCCCCGTTACAAGACCGCGTGCAGCCGATCGACGACCCCGACGACCCGCGCCTCGACCGCTTCCGCGGCCTGATCGACCGCGGCGACCGCCCCGATCCCGACTGCTTCTTCGTCGAGAGCGAGACCGCCGTCGCCCGCCTGCTCGCTAGCCCCCACTTCACCACCCGCACCGTGCTCGGCACCAGGGCCCACCTCGAGCGCCTCGCCCCGCAATGCCCGAGCTACATCGTCACCCGCGAGCTGCTGCGCACCCTGCTCGGCTTCGACCTCCACCGCGGCATCATCGCCTGCGCCGCCCGCCCGCC
>Ga0209097_10003675_pt1 | contig 11648 bp, 6 predicted proteins | sample AD_UKC052_MetaG_FD_184419 | JGI IMG/M metagenome (GOLD analysis project Ga0209097, IMG submission 184419) | Active sludge microbial communities of municipal wastewater-treating anaerobic digesters from USA - AD_UKC052_MetaG (SPAdes) (version 2) | ecosystem: Engineered > Bioreactor > Anaerobic >... | reverse complement strand
GAAACAGGCTACTTTTTAAAAATCGAAAACGGGCCAATCTATATCAATCATGAGCCCGAAGGTGAAATCGAGTATATCGGTACCAAAGCATGCAGGTAAACAGCTCAATAAATATATTCCGTACAAGAGTGCGACGCCACCGCAGCCTAATAGATATTCCAAACCCTGGCCATAAAAAAAGTGCAGCTGAAAAGCTGCACAATTATCAATTATCATTTAATAAATTATCAATTATCCATTACCCTACGCCACTTTCAGCATACTCATCTTACTGGTATTAAACTTACGCTCAGCGTAATCAAGTGTTACATCAAAGGTCTTGACTTTTTGAGAGGGCAGTTCATACATGGCATCTGTCAAAATGCCTTCGCAGATGGTTCTTAAGCCCCTTGCACCCAATTTGTATTCCAAGGCTTTCTCCACCATAAAATCATATACGGCAGGTTCAAACGTGAGCGTGATCCCTTCAATTTCGAACAAGCGGGTAAACTGTTTGATCAGGGCATTTTTGGGTTCCGTTAAAATGTTACGTAGTGTTGGAGCATCCAGTGGATTGAGATAGGTTACCACCGGCAAACGTCCAAGCAATTCCGGTATCAAACCAAAATGCTTCAGGTCCACCGCATTCACGAACTGCAGCAAATTCTTCTGTTGAAATTCCTGTAGCTCTTTGTTTACATTAAAGCCGATGGCATGGGTATTTACCCGGCGGGCAATCAGTTTATCAACGCCGTCAAACGCACCACCACAGATGAAAAGGATATTTTGTGTGTTAACCTTAACCAATTTTTGTTCGGGATGCTTGCGGCCGCCTTGTGGTGGCACCAGTACTTCTGTACCTTCCAGCAGTTTTAATAAGCCCTGCTGCACACCTTCGCCACTCACATCACGGGTGATGGAAGGGTTGTCGCTTTTACGGGCAATCTTATCGATCTCGTCTATAAACACAATTCCTTTTTCAGCAGCCGCCACATCATAGTTGCAGGCCTGCAACAGGCGGCTCAGCATACTTTCCACATCTTCGCCTACATAACCGGCTTCTGTAAATACCGTGGCATCCACAATGGCAAAGGGTACATTCAGCATACGGGCAATGGATTTTGCCAGTAATGTTTTGCCGGTACCCGTTTCACCCACCATGATGATATTGCTTTTCTCTATCTCTACATCGTTCTCGATCTTTTGATTGAGGCGTTTATAGTGATTGTACACCGCTACCGCCAGAATCTTTTTGGCGTCATCCTGTCCGATCACATATTCATCCAGAAATTTTTTTATTTCCAGTGGTTTCTTTACAGAGAGTTTATGTGTGTGGCCCGTGGGTTTGGCTTCGGGGTATATCATCAGTTCCTGGCTGATGATCTCCTGCGCATGCTCCACACAGTTTTCGCAGATATGACCTTCCTGCCCTGCAATCAATATCTTCACTTCATCCCGGTTGCGGCCGCAGAAAGAACAATGTAAGGTGCTTTGTTTCGCCATTTGGCAAAGATAAATGGTTTTGCTTTTATAATAGCGGCTTAAACGGGAGGGCAAAACGAGTGAGTAAACGGTAAAGGGGAGCCAGTCTTTCGGATGGTGCAACCTTTAAATAGCTGGTTTTACCTGCAGGATTACTGGATCAAGGGAGTCTCACCAGTTTGCCAACCCTTATCCGAGGACCTGCTCCAGCTGTTGCTTTACCAGGCTGCCCATTGTTTGGCAATGGCTGAAACCCGAAGTATGGTGGTATTGATTTAACTCCTTACGCAGGGAAACTACTTTGTACTGTTCTGATAATTCCTCTTCCGCCATCACTTTCAGCAAGGAAGTGATCTGCTGCTGGTTTGTTGTAAAATACCCGGCCATGGTTTTTCTTTCAGCTATCCTGATGGTATCTATTGCTGATTCACTTAGTATTTCCGTGGCTAATTGCACATATTGGTAATTCTCTTTGTAAAACTGGGGCAGGTACAAATTGAGTTTGCCTTCATAACACTGCTGATCAAAATCAATGGCCTTGATGGTAAAAGGGTTTGCAGTATGGCTGTTTTTCAATACAACAAAATTGTAGCTACGCATATCGCCCAGCAAACGGGTGAAACAACTTTCGTTGAAAGCGATAAAGGCGGCAGACAATGATTGTTTTTCTTTTTCGGGTAAGCTTCCCAGTGTGTTTAAAAAATCGTCGCCTGGTATGCCCTCAATATGTTCTTCTACCAAAGTATTCTGATGGTATAAAAAATTGATGTGGTTATTGGTGAGCAGTTGCTCCAGTTCCATTCCATAGATCCTGGAGGCATCGGCAGACTTGATATAAAAACGGTCCTGGTATTTCTTTTTTGTATGTGTGAAATTGATGCGGAAAGGCATGCTGTTGGCAAACTCACAAAAATCGATGGAGTCAATCTGAATGTCATGATCGTTTTTTAAAAGACCATACAGCAGTTGCAATTTTTCTTTTAAACTGGCCAGTAATTGGTCGTTGTAGAGCACCCGTTCCCAGTGCGTGTGTTTGCCTTTATCATCTTTGATGGCATTGCTGTATTCATAGTGCAGCAGTTCTTTGTAGGCCAGTGGTAAGGAAATATCTTTTTTGTATTGCTGAAGATATTGCTGCAGTGCATTGCTTACAGGGTACAGTTCCTTCTGCATCATGGGCCGGTCAGCTTCTTTGCTGATAGCAGCATTGGGGATACTGGAAAACCGGGCCAGTTTGTGAGGAAAGTGCATGGGGCAAAGGTAAGCAAGACAAGCCTCACCACCCTTCCTCCTCTCCAAAAGAGAGGAGGCGGTTCTTTATACTTTCACCAAACATTTTGTCTTCCACTTTTGCTTTTATACATTATTCAGCAATAATTTTCACAGCATGCAACTCATTTCACGTTTTTAATTATTTGAGATCTTGCTTTAAAGTCCACTTTGGGGGATTTTGGTGGCTTTACTTTACAAAACGCTTTGTAATGATTTCTCCGTTATTGGTGAAAGCGATCAGGGTATAAATCCCTTTTGCATTGGGGACCGCCGGCAGAACGAAGTTGCTGTTACCGGCTGCGAGCGGTTGTTTCTGATTTGCCAGTACTGTTCCATCTGCAGCAATTACTTTTATTGTTACAGTCTGCTGTTTATTGCAATAGAGATAAACATTATTATTTACCACGGCAGTGATCTCTACTCCGGCTTTACCATTACCAACCACCAATGTTTTACTATAAAAACTTTTTCCATCCGCATCACTGATCTTTAAGCGGTAATAATTTTTACCCACCACTGGATTGTTATCCATAAAATTAAATGGCAACTGGCAACGCAATGCTGTAGCTGTGATATTCCCGATGGATTTAAAGTGAATGCCATCATCACTTCTTTCTATTGCAAATGCAGCATTGCCATAAGTGCAACTGGCTTTCCAATTTAATTGATTGGAGTTGTCTTTTTTGTTCACGGAAAAATATTCCAGCTTAACAGGCACCGGTGTGGCAGCACTGCTTACAATGGTGGTAGCCGTATTAGTGATCACAGGTAAATTAAAATCAAAATAAATGGCTGCCCTGTTGTTCAATGAATCACCAATTACTACCGAAGGTTTTGGTTTTATTTTGAAAGCCACCCAGCCATTACTGCCTGGCTCATCAATGGCTTTGTATGGCAGGTTGATGTTAGGATAGAAGAATTCCAGTTTGTTGTTGGTGAGTTTTACATCTGCGGTATGACTGCTGCCGATATATTCAAAAGTACTCCAGTCGAGGTTTGTACTTAAAGTATCTGCTACCACAATATTAAAGGCAGTATCGGTTCCCTCATTTTGAAACCGGATCTGGTAATGCAGGTAGTCACCAATTTTTGATATATCCAGTTTACTTCCTTCGATACATTGCTTGTCGTTGGGATCAAAACTTCCAATCACTGTTTGTGGCAAAATAAAAATATTATCAAAAGCTGTTTCATCATTATCTGATGGCGTGACAACTGCTAAATAATTGATGGTGTCGCCGATATTATTCACCGGTGGCGGCAGTAAATTAAAAGTAACGTTGATGGTTCTGCTTTCAAAGGGCAGCAGGTTACTATAGTTCCATAAAAGCTGACCTGAACTTTGTGTAGTTACATTTTCAGAAGCGGATATAAAATTCATTTTGTTATTGTCAAAGTTGACAGCAACATTTCCTGAAAGGGTGGTAGTGCCACGGTTTTTATACAATAAGGTGTAGGCGGCATTAAAGCCGGGGCGTGCTGGTGGAAATGTGGGAAGAAAAGAAATTTCTAAATCGTTGTGTACACTAGTTGGTGTAATACAAAAATCTCTTACAATGGTCAGGTTGTTTGCTGTATCAAAGGATGCAGATGCAGCAGCCGGGTTAACAGCAAAATAGGAGTAAGGAAAATATGGTGTCAGCGTAAAACTGCCCTTGTAAGCATAATGTGCATAATCGCCGGATGGGGCAGTATATCTAATTAGTGAATTGCCCGATGTATCCTGGATTTTTACAGCGACCTGCTGCATGGTTCTGTCAGTACTGTCGCAGCCATTATTATTGGCATCAATTTTTACTTTGCCTTTAATAGTATTGTAACTGCCGCCGGGAAAAAAAGTGCAGAAGGAGGTAACATTAACTTGGCCAGATAAAGAAGAAAATACCTGTGATACATCGGCTAACTCAAATTCATCTACACATATATTTTTAGTATCTGAAAGATACCAATCAGAGTAGCCGAATGTTGTTAAAACAGTTCCGTTTTTAAGATTTAGAAACTTCAGTCCTTCAGCATGCAGATATAAATTTTTAAGATTGGTGCAAGTGCTGAAATCCAGCGAAGTAATTAAGCTTGGATCTCCAATCTGAAAATTTTGCAGTTTAGTACAACCAGTTACATCAACACTTTTAATTCTTTGAATTCCTCCTGGCGAAAAGCTAATTAGATTTGAACAATTAGTCAGAATAAAATCATTTAATGAGTCGTTGAAACTGCCGCTGAAACCAGCGTAAGAAAGATTGGTTAAATCACTAAGATTTACAACTCTGTATCTGGGGTTTCTGCATGAAAAATAACGCAAATTTTTACAATTTCTTAAATCCAATGTATCGAGCAAAAGACCATGAGTACTGAAGTCATATAAGCTGTCTAAAACACCGAGTTTGAGGTCATTGATGTTGTAACTGCCACAATCAAATAACTTTAAGTTGATGCAATCTCTTACGTCAAGGCTTGTCAGTAATGCACCGTTATCACTGCACCAAAATGTATCAATGCCAGAGCAATCATTTAAGTTAATACTTCTGAGCGAATCAATTCCCATGATACTTAGATATTTGAGGTTGTTCATCCCATCAAGGTCAATGAAAGTAATATTGGGGCTTCCAAGTTCAAGATGCCTTAGTGCGGTAAAAAATCGTATGCCTGTGATGTCAGTTATATTATTAATACTGATTGAAAGAGAAGTGATTATACTGGCTTCGCTTGTTTGAATTTCTCCATCACCATTTATATCAATACCTCTGCTTAATAACGCAGCTTTAAAGCTTGAGTCGGGGATATTTACAATTTGTGCCTTTGCAAACAAAGCAATTGTCAGAAAAAGGGAAGTAATTAAGAGTTTCATTGCAGTTAATTTTTATAACTATTTTAATTGACAATTTTTTTGGTGATGGTATCGCCTTTTTCAGTATAAACTACCAGGTTGTAAATTCCTCTTGCCGCATTTTTCATTTGCAAAATGATATTATTATTTCCAACAGTAACATTTTGCTTTTGATTTAATACTTCTCTTCCGTCAGTAGCAATTACTTTCATTGTTATAGTCTGCTGTTTATTACTGTTGAGAAATACAACATTATTTGCCACCGCCCTAATTTCAATTCCGCTTTTATTATTACCAACTACCAAGGTCTTGCTATAGAAACTTTTCCCATCCGAATCACTGATCTTTAGGCGGTAATAATTTTTACCAACCGCCGGATTGTTATCCATAAAGTTGAAAGGCAACTGGCAACGCAGGGATGTCGCCGTAATATTTCCTATTGATTTAAAATGAATGCCGTCATCACTTCGTTCAATTACGAAAGCCGCATTACCATAAGTGCAACTGGCTTTCCAGTTCAGTTGATTAGCAGTCTCTTTTTTATTCACAGAAAAATATTCAAGCTTCACAGGAACGGGGGTGGCAGCACTGCTCACAATGGTGGTAGCCGTATTTGTGATCACAGGTAAATTAAAATCAAAATAAATGGCTGCCCTGTTGTTCAATGAATCACCAATTACTACCGAAGGTTTTGGTTTTATTTTGAAAGCCACCCAGCCATTACTGCCTGGCTCATCAATGGCTTTGTATGGCAGGTTGATGTTAGGATAGAAGAATTCCAGTTTGTTGTTGGTGAGTTTTACATCTGCGGTATGACTGCTGCCGATATATTCAAAAGTACTCCAGTCGAGGTTTGTACTTAAAGTATCTGCTACCACAATATTAAAGGCAGTATCGGTTCCCTCATTTTGAAACCGGATCTGGTAATGCAGGTAGTCACCAATTTTTGATATATCCAGTTTACTTCCTTCGATACATTGCTTGTCGTTGGGATCAAAACTTCCAATCACTGTTTGTGGCAAAATAAAAATATTATCAAAAGCTGTTTCATCATTATCTGATGGCGTGACAACTGCTAAATAATTGATGGTGTCGCCGATATTATTCACCGGTGGCGGCAGTAAATTAAAAGTAACGTTGATGGTTCTGCTTTCAAAGGGCAGCAGGTTACTATAGTTCCATAAAAGCTGACCTGAACTTTGTGTAGTTACATTTTCAGAAGCGGATATAAAATTCATTTTGTTATTGTCAAAGTTGACAGCAACATTTCCTGAAAGGGTGGTAGTGCCACGGTTTTTATACAATAAGGTGTAGGCGGCATTAAAGCCGGGGCGTGCTGGTGGAAATGTGGGGAGAAAGGTTATTTCTAAGTCGTTGTATGTGCCGTTTGGCTGAAGGCAGAAGTCAGCAGTATTGGTTAGGTTATTGGTTGTATCAAAATGTATAGTAACTAAAGAAGGAGTAACGGTATAATACGGATATGGTAAGTAAGGTGTCAGCGTGAAATGCCCGCTGTCAGTGTACAAATTGTATGATCCGCGTACATCAGAAGAAGTTAAATACCGTTGGCCAGTATTATCTGCCAGTTTTATGGAAACATTATTTAAACCGTTATCTGCACTGTCACAACCATTATTATTGAGATCAGTTCTGATATTTCCGGAAACGGTATTATATGCGCCACCTGGCGTAAAAGAACAATAAGTACTCACTTGTACTGCATTGCCTAGCTGAGTTAGTATATTAAATATATATGCAACTTCCCTTTCATCAGCACATACCCGATTTAAATTTGGGAGTGAGCCCAATTCAGGCTGTCCAGGTGCGGAGATTGTATTGCCATTTTTAATATTCAAATATTTAAGCGAGGTAATATTGCCAATACTCAGGTAATTTAATTTGGTACAATGGCTAAAGTCTGCCGTGTCGAGATCTGGCTGACTGGAATTATAGGGATATAAACGAAAAAATTCAAGGTTGATATTATTGGATATGTTGAAACCATGTACATCTGTTATTGCTGCTGCATCCAGCTTACGGAGTTTTGGAAAACTTCGCAGATCCAGGTCAATAGTACCCCCTTCAGAATAAACAATTTCCTCCAGTTTTGTTAATGCCTGGAAATTTATGAGGTCATAACGAACATACGCAAGGCTGAGTTTTTCCAGGTTGATGCAGTTCTGCAGATTAATTGTATCAAGATTAACATATCCCGCACAGGATAAAAATCTCAAACTGATGCAGTCGCTCAGGTCAAGTGATGTCATAGAAGTATTCCAGTCCGGTCCTCCCCCGGGAATTGGTACTTGTAATAATAGGGTATCTAAAGCAGTACAGCCGTTTAGCGTAAGACGTACAGTGGTTTTGTTGTCCATGTACAGGCTTTGTAGGTTAGCGAGCCCTGACAGGTCAAGTGTTTGTACCTGTACATCTTGATTTATTTTCAGTGTTTCAAGATTTGCAAATTGCTCAATGCCCGTAAGGTCATGTGGAGTGCCTATAAGTTCAAGTTCTTCGTCGTACACAGCGCTTACAGACAGGCTGGTGACAGAAAGGGCCTCGGTTAACTGTATTTCATCATCGCCGTTACTATTGATAGCAGTGTTACTGAGCAGGATATTTTTAAAAGTGAAGTCAGGTATATGGACAATTTGCGCTTTAGTAACTAAAGTCATTGCCAGTAAAAGAAAAGTAAAAAAAAATTTCGACAGGTACATTTTTTAAGTTTAGAAAGTAATTATTTAATAAATCTTTTTGTAAGCTTTTCTCCTCCTTCACAATATATAACCAGGTTATAAATACCTTTCGCCGTATTTGCTGTTTGTAAACTGATGTTGTTAGAGCCAGCTCCCACAGTTTGTTTCTGATTAAACAATTCTTTACCATCAGCAGCAATGACTTTTATTGATATCACCTGTTGTTTATTACTGTTAAGATAAACAGTATTGTTTGCAACAGCAGTAATTTCTACACCAGCTTTATTATTACCAGCCACCAAAGTCTTGCTATAAAAATATTTTCCATCCGCGTCACTGATTTTTAAACGGTAATAATTCTTACCAGCCATTGGATTGTTATCCATGAAATAAAAAGGCAATTGGCAACGCATCGCTATAGCAGTTATATTTCCTATTGATTTAAAATGAATGCCGTCATCACTTCGTTCAATTACAAAAGCCGCATTGCCATAAGTGCAACTGGCTTTCCAATTTAATTGATTGAAATTTTCTTTTTTATTCACTGAAAAATATTCCAGTTTAACTGGTACTGGTGTGGCAGCACTGCTTACAATGGTGGTAGCCGTGTTAGTTATTACGGGTAAATTAAAATCAAAATAAATGGCTGCCATGTTGTTCAATGAATCACCAATGACTACTGAAGGCTTAGGTTTTATTTTAAATGCCACCCAGCCATTGCTGCCTGACTCATCAATGGCTTTGTATGGCAGGTTGATATTAGGATAGAAAAATTCCAGTTTGTTGTTGGTGAGTTTTACATCAGCCGTATGACTGCTGCCGATATATTCAAATGTATTCCAGTCCAGGTTGCCACTTAATGTATCTGCTACAACAATATTAAATGCTGTATCCGTTCCCTCATTTTGAAACCGTATTTGATAATGCAGGTAATCGCCAATTTTAGAAATATCCAGTTTACTTCCTTCGATACATTGTTTATCATTGGGATCAAAACTTCCAATGACTGTTTGTGGAAGAATAAAAGTATTGTCAAAAGCAGTTTCGTCATTGTCTGATGGTGTAATGACTGCCAAATAAGTAATAGTATCACCAATATTATTCACCGGTGGAGGAAGTAAATTAAAAGTAACGTCGATGGTTCTGCTTTCAAAAGGCTGCAGGTTGTTGTAGTTCCAAAGTAACTGTCCGGAGCTTTGTGTCGTCACGTTTTCACTGGCGGTTACAAAATTCATTTTATTGATGTCGAAGTTTACAGTCACATTTCCTGAGAGGGTGGTGGTGCCGCGGTTTTTGTAAACTAAAGTGTAGGCTGCATTAAAGCCGGGTCTGGCTGCTGGCCAGGTTGGGAGAAATGAAATTTCCAGGTCGTTGTGATTGCCGGTAGGTGAAATGCAGAAATCCCTGATCTCTATCAGGCTGTTTGCTGTATCAAAATGTACAGTGGCGGTTGCTGGATTCAGGCCGTAGTATGGAAAAGGGAAATATGGCTTAATAGTATAACTGCCCTTACGAAAATAATGTTTGTAGTTGCCGGATGTTTCAGTATACTTTAAAAATCTAAGGCCTGTGGTATCTGTAATCACAACAGGTATATTGGGCATATTCCTGTTTGTACTGTCACAAACCAGTGTCGTGCTGTAACTTACTTTTCCTTGAATTGAATTATAGGCAGTAGCAGGGGTTAGCGTACAATACGGATTTACATTTACAATTTCTGCTCCAAATCCATCAACAAAGTGCAGCCAATTGGCTATCGAATCTAATTCAAAATCATCCACACAAATATTTACACAGGTTGGAAGCCCATTATTTGAAGCCAGTAAAGCAATTCTGCAATTAAGCATCTGCGTTCCATTTTTTAAATTAATGCCAAGGCACTTATCAATGATCAGCGCCGCATTTATATAAAGGTTTTTAATATTGGGGCAGGTGCTCAGGTCAATGTCGTTCATTGTCATCGCTTCACCAATTGCCAGTGTTTCAAGATTGATACAGCCTGTTACATCTATGTCAGTAAAGGATGCTCCACCAGAGTTGTTGGTTATTTCAGTTAAGGAAAGGCAATTCCTGGCAATGAGCCGCTGCACTAAATGAACGTTTGTAAAAGAGCGTATCCTGTCTGAATTGCTGATGTTTAATGTATTGATGTAAGTGTAACCGGGGTTTATAGAAATAAGGCTGTCGCAATTTGCCAGGTTTACATCTATGCCAACAGAAAAAATTTGTAAGCCAGTAAGATCTATTCTCTTTAATCTCGAACAATTTTCTGCATTAAGTATTCTCAATGCGCTATTGCCAAAACCAAAGTTTAAGGCATCCAGATTTACACAGTTTGATACATTTAGTGAGACAATCGTTGGCGGAAAATATAGCTGCTCCAGGTTGGTTAGTCCGCTGACATCAAGCGTGTCAATATTTTGAAATTCACAGTTCAGTGTTTGCAGGTTGCGAAAGGAACGTATACCAGTCAGATCTCTTATGGTATCTATGTTGGGAAGTGTTATTAGAAGATCGGTTACCAGGTCCGCTTCTGCCTGTTGTATCTCTCCATCGTTGTTTGTATCAACACCCAATCCGATAAGAGCAGCTTTAAAGTTTGCATCAGGAATATTAATAATTTGTGCTTCTGCAACATTCATTGTAATTAAAAGCATTCCGGTAATAAAGTATTTCATTACAGTAGTTTTTAGTAGTTACTAAGGTCGACCACCTTTAAAAGGTAGTCGACCTTATAGCGGGCTCTGAGTTATTTAATAAACCTTTTTGTAATTGCGTCTCCTTCACTTGTGTAAACAAACAAAGTATATATTCCTTTGGCTGCATTTTCCATTTGTAAACTGATATTGTTATTCCCACTGCCTACAGTTTGTTTCTGTTTAAATACCTGCCTGCCATCTGCAGCAACCACACTCATCGTTATCAACTGCTGTTTATTACTATTTAGATAAACAATATTGTGTGCCACCGCAGTGATCTCCAGCCCAGCTTTATCATTGCCAACTACCAAGGTCTTACTATAAAAATTTTTTCCATCCGCATCACTGATTTTTAAACGGTAATAATTCTTACCAGCCGCAGGATTGTTATCCGTAAAATTAAAAGGCAACTGGCAACGCAATGCTGTAGCCGTAATATTCCCGATGGCTTTAAAATGAATACCATCATCACTTCTCTCCATTACAAAAGCCGCATTACCATAAGTGCAACTGGTTTTCCAATTCAGTTGATTGACGTTTTCCTTTTTGTTCACAGAAAAATATTCCAGCTTAACAGGCACTGGTGTGGCAGCACTGCTTACAATAGTGGTAGCCGTGTTAGTTACTACGGGTAAATTAAAATCAAAATAAATAGCAGCACTGTTATTAAGTGAGTCACCTATAACAACAGAA
>Ga0209097_10003666_pt1 | contig 11661 bp, 8 predicted proteins | sample AD_UKC052_MetaG_FD_184419 | JGI IMG/M metagenome (GOLD analysis project Ga0209097, IMG submission 184419) | Active sludge microbial communities of municipal wastewater-treating anaerobic digesters from USA - AD_UKC052_MetaG (SPAdes) (version 2) | ecosystem: Engineered > Bioreactor > Anaerobic >... | reverse complement strand
CCTGCACTGGAGCGGCGACAGCCTCGAACGCCTGTTCACCGCCAGCCTGCTGCGCTATCTCGCCATCGCCCACTATGGCCGCGGCCGCGGCGAATGGCGCCAGACGCCCTTGCCCAAACACTGGCAGCGGCAGGTTGAAGAAGCGCTTGCCGAGGTACGTGAAGAACTCGTAAAGGCCTGGCCGAACGGAAAGGATGAAGCGGCCGTGGCCGGGAGCCGGGAGCGGCTTGAGGCGCTGCTTACCCGCACCGGTACAGTGGTACTGCAGCGGCTCTATCCGCAGGCAGGCGGAGCCTTGAAACCTCATTGACAAGGCTACTTTCAGTAGCTACATTAAATGGAAATCGAGTTCGATCCGATCAAGAACATCGCCAATCAAGCGAAACATGGCATATCCCTTGCTTTCGGCTCCGAACTCGACTGGGATGCCGCACTTGTGTGGATTGACGAACGATACGGATATGACGAAGTTCGCTTGATCGCCCTCGCACCCAAGACCAATACCCTGTACTACGTGGCGTTTGTGGATCGTGGTGAAACGCGCAGGATTATCAGCCTCCGCCACGCCACTCGCAGTGAGGTGACGCACTATGTCGAAAATCTCTGAACGTCCGGCCATCCACATGCCCAGCCTCGAAGAAGACGAGGCCATCAGGGCCGCGGCGATGAGCGACCCGGATGCCCTGCCGCTTACAACCGAACAACTGAAGGCCATGGTTCCGCTCAACTCCCTGCGCGGCCGCCCCAGATCGGCGTACAAGAAGGTTCTACTGTCCGTCCGCTACAGCCCGGAGGTCGTGGCTTATTTTAAGGCCACCGGCGATGGCTGGCAGTCGCGGATGGACCGCGTTCTTCGTGAGTACGTCGAGCATCACTCCAAGGCAGGGTCCACATCCCTGCACGAGGAACACCGCGCATATGGATCGAACGACCCGGAAAGCGCCGGGATTTCCGGAGGGGTGGAACAAATGGACGACGAACAATTGAACCGAAGCCTGCAGTCCATCGGGATGGCCTGTTTCGTGAAGTACTTCAGGCACTTCAACGACACGGGATTGAGCAATGCGCAGTTGGTCGACCTGCTGATCCGGGACGAACGCTATACCGAATCGGGCAGCAGAACCCGCGTTGGCCAGGCGCGACGGATCATCAGAAACCAGCGGGCCCGGGAAGCCTTGCGTATCGTGGAACACGCAACACGGATTGCCGATGAAGTTCGACGCGACGCAGGCAGGCTCGCAGACGCGCTGGGTTCGACTTGTTGAAGAGTGGGACGACGGCCTGCATGTCAGCTTGTGTTCTTGAGCTTCCGCTTGGAGGCTTCTCGTGACTGGATGGCGGCGTCCGGAAAGACGCTGCCAGTATTTCTCGGGCGACACCATGCGGGCGATTGCCCAAGCGCAGGCCGGGCTCAATGCGCTGGCGGCTGTAGCCGCTGCCCCAGAAGCTCAATGAGGCAACGCGGACGTGGGCGGGCGGAATCGGGTAAACCCACGCCTCTGCCGAACTTAAGCACATCGCCGCAGTCAGTCAGACTTCGGCCGGGAACGCACCCGGCCTCACAAGAGCGCCTCCATGAAACTCGTCCCCACCGCAGCACTCACCCTAGGCCTGGCGCTGGGTGGCGCCCAGGCGCATGCCATCGAAGAGCCGGTTTTCCAGATCGTCAGGAAATACGACGGGTTCGAGATTCGCGACTACCAACCCTATGTGGTGGCCGAGGTGGTGGTGCCCGGCCCCGCCGAGGAGGCAGGCAACCAGGGCTTCCGGATTCTGGCCGCCTACATCTTTGGCAAAAACAAGGGCGAACGGAACATCGAGATGACGGCTCCCGTCGCCCAGACGCCCGTCCCGACCAAGCTGGAGATGACGGCACCCGTGACGCAATCCGCCACGGACGCCGGCTTTGCCATCCAGTTCACGATGCCCGCCAGTTACACGCTGGAAAGCCTGCCCGAGCCCCTGGACGCCCGGATCACGCTCAAGGCGCTCCCCGGAGGCCGCTTTGCGGTGATCCGCTACTCCGGAAGCTGGTCCGAATCCAACTACAGCACCCACCTGGAGCGGCTGAATGCAGGCGTCGCGGCGGCCGGCCTGACCACGACGGGCGCGCCGATCTACTCGCGCTACAACGCGCCCTTCGTGCCGTGGTTCATGCGGCGCAACGAAATCTGGCTCAGTTTGGACTGAAGCCCTCTGGGGCTTGAGACAACTCGTTCCGTTGCACAAAGGAAGTCAGCTTGCGTCCTTGAGCTTCCGTGCAATGCCCTTGAGCGCTGAGCCATGAAGGACGTCACCGCGCCCCGCTTGATGCCCTTCAGGGTCGCAGCATCTGTCGCCTGGCATCGAGAACTTGCTGGCCCCGATCTCTGCCCTGCGCCACGCGGCATGCCGCATTGCGCAACCTGCAAGCGCATTGCCCTTGCTCAAGGAGAGGACTGGGAGGATTCCGGAGCATGGTCAAAACCGGAAGCGGCGCGGGGAGGACGGGGGCTTTACCTCAAGGTGCCCGCGATTGGCGCAGCCAAGGCCCGGGACGTGCCGGAATCCTGCCCTGTATCGACCCTGTTTGACCGGGAAAAGCGCACTTGCCCGGCAGACCGGAACCGGCCTGCCGGGCAAGAATTCCCTGGGCAACCCGCCTCGCTCAGCGAAGCGGGGATGTCAGGTCAGCGCTTGATCCTGGAGATCTTGGTGCCTTCGATACTGAGGCTGGCCATGAGCCCCTGCTGGTCGAAGATGAAGGCGTAGGCGTCGTTCTTCAGTGTCGAGGTGGAGAGGTTCTTGGCGATACCCTCATTGACCACCACGATGCTCGGGCCGACGCCAAATTCCCAGCCCTTGGACTTGTCCAGGTATTTGACCGCCTTGTCGCTCATCAGGAAGACCACGTAGCCGTAGGATTCGGCACCCGCCTGCCAACCCCAGGAGGCGGACACGGAGTTGTAATAGCCGGCGTAGTCGGCGCCCTTTTTCAGTACCCCTTCACCGTAGCTGCCGCCAAACACCAGGCCGGCCTTGACGATCTTCGGAAACACCAGCACGGCACGCGCCTTGCGGGACAGCGCCTCGGCGGAGGAGTTGGACTTGTACAGCGTCTGCAAGGCCTGCTCGGCATCCCGGTTGAGGTCTTCCGCGCTGGCAGCGCCGGCCAGACCGCTGACGGTACCCAGGGTGAGGGTCGCAGCCGTCGCCAGGAGAATCTTGTGGAAAGTGCGTCGTGCGTGGGTCATTTTCGTTTCCTTCACATAACTCTGAAATCGAAGGCGATTGCAGAAGACTGATGGTGGACAGTGCCGGGTCGAACGCTCACTGGCGGGGCACTGCATGATCCGATCATGAGCCTTCGTTTGCCGACGCTCCGTTCGCTAACGAACAGAAGATCCGCGCAAGCCGATTGTTCCCCCATGGAGGCGGGTCATCGCCTGGAGTTGCGCCCTCAGCACGCTGACTTCGTCCAGCAACTCCAGGGCCAGGGCAACGCCGGCGAGATTGAGGCCAAGATCGCGCTGCAAACGCAGGGCCACCTTGACGCGGTGCAGATGCGCACCGGTGAAACGCCATCGGTGGGGCTCCCGGCCTTCCGGTGCGATCACCCCTTCGCCAACCAGCTCGACGATCATTTCGGCATGTACGGCGCACGCGCGGCTGAGATCGCTCAGACTCAGGCCGACGAGTTCTTCGAGAACCGTTGCGCTTGTTTGCGGCAGCATTCTTGCATCCGTCATCTTCAGGCTCCCGGTAAGGATCGTGGGTTGAAGGATGGGAACTGCTCGGCCATGCCGCCATAGAACGCACGCGCCGCGTCAGTGTGCGCAGGCGGCAAGACGATCTGCAGCACGGCATAGAGATCCCCTGGCGTGGTGCCGGGAATGCCACGCCCTTTCAGACGCAACTTGCGGCCCGCCTCCGAGCCCGCAGCAATCTTCAGCTCAACGGCGCCGCTCGGCGTGGCGACATCCAGGGTTGCGCCGAGTGCCGCCTCCCAAGGCGCCACGGGAAGATCGAAGTACACATCCCGCTGGTCGACGCGGTAGCGCGGATGGGGGTGAAAGCTGACCTCCAGATAAAGATCGCCGGCACCACCGAGCCCGACACCCGGCGTGCCCTGCCCTGCAAGGCGGATATGCTGGCCGGCGCGAATGCCCCGGGGAATCGTCACCTTCAGGGTATGCTTGCGAAGGTGGATCTGCCCCTGTTCGTTCAACTCGGGGGTCTGCAGGGCAATCGAACGGGTGGCGCCGTTGTAGGCGTCCTCCAGATCAATCCGGATCGCGGCGTGGTGGTCCTGCCCGCGCGCGTGATGCCCGGCCCGGCCGTGCTGTCCGGCGCCTTCGTGCCGCCCGAAGATGGACTCGAAGAACTCGCTGTAGTCTGCGCCATCCCCGCCTGCCCCCGAGAACTCGAAACCACCGTTACCGCCGGGCGGCGGACGAAAATCCTGACCAGCCTTCCAGTTGCTTCCCAGCTCGTCGTAGGCGGCACGCTTCTCAAGATCCTTCAGCACCGCATAGGCTTCGCCCAGCTCCTTGAAGCGGACTTCGGCGTCGGGAAGCTTGCTGACGTCCGGATGGTATTTGCGGGCCAGCGAGCGATAGGCGCGCTTGATCTCGTCCTGGGACGCGTCGCGCGCCACCCCCATGATGGTGTAGTAGTCCTTGAATTCCATGTTGGCAGCCGGAAGAAGATAGAGCCCTTGCCGGGTGACCGATGGAGCGGGCCATCCCTCAAGCAAGCAGGGCCACCGACTCTAGAACACACCGGGGATCGCTTCCGTTCGGTAGCGAACACTGTGCTCCGCCCTTCCCCCAGGCTGCTTTGCGTGCTGGCGCACAGAGACCCCAGGTTCTTCTCGCTAGCCTTGCTTCCGGGGACACCCGACGGCGTCTAGTACCGCCGGTGCCCATGTGATCCGGGCACGGCCGTCACCGGCTCGCTCCCGCCGGGCGGTCTGGTCCGCTTACAGCATCTTCATCGCCCCTCTCCCATGGTGACAAGCCATGCCCCTCACGCCCGGCTGCCAACGGAAGAAACGCCCATGACCACACTCAGCCCCGACCTTCTCCGCCGGATGCACGCCTGGTGGCGGGCCGCCAACTACCTCTCAGTCGGGCAGATCTACCTGCGCGCAAACCCGCTCCTCGAAGCACCGCTCAGCCTTGATCACATCAAGCCGCGCCTGCTCGGACACTGGGGCACCACCCCTGGGCTGACCTTCATCTACGTGCACCTGAACCGCCTGATCCGGAACCACGACCTGAACATGATCAATGTCATCGGCCCCGGACACGGCGGCCCCGGCCTGGTTGCCAGCACCTACCTGGAAGGCAGCTACAGCGAGATCTATCCCCACATCAGCCAGGACCGGGACGGCATGCAAGCCTTGTTCCGGCAGTTCTCGTGGCCCTATGGAATCCCCAGTCACGTGGCACCGGAAACCCCAGGTTCGATACACGAAGGCGGTGAGCTGGGCTATTCCCTCGCCCACGCCTACGGTGCCGCCTTCGACAACCCCCACCTGATCGTTGCCTGCGTCATCGGCGATGGTGAAGCCGAGACCGGCGCACTGGCCGCCAGTTGGCATTCCAACAAGTTTCTCAACCCTGCGCGGGATGGCGCAGTGCTCCCCATCCTCCACCTCAACGGCTACAAGATCGCCAATCCCGCCGTGCTGGCGCGCATCGATCAGATCGAACTGGCCGAACTCCTGCGCGGCTACGGCTACGAGCCCTACTTCGTCACAGGCGAAGAGCCGATGGCCATGCACGAGCGGCTTGCCACCACCCTCGACACCGTCCTCGCCCGCATCCGGCGCATCCAGACCACCGCCCGCGCCCCCGACGCCCCCCGGCCGTTGCCGCGCCCTTCGTGGCCGATGATCGTGCTGCAGACACCCAAGGGCTGGACCGGACCGAAGACGGTGGACGGCCTGCAGGTGGAAGGCACTTGGCGTGCCCACCAGGTGCCCATTGCAGACTTCAGGAGCACCGGACACCTGCGCCAGCTGGAAGACTGGATGCGCAGCTACGGGCCGGGCGAACTGTTCGATACCACCGGCCGCCTCCGTGCGGAATTTGCCAGCCTCGCCCCCGCCGGAGACCGCCGCATGGGCGCCAATCCCCATGCCAATGGCGGGACACTGCAGGTGCCGCTGGTGATGCCCGCGTTTCGCCACTTCGCAGTCCCGGTGCCCGCACCCGGGAGCGTTCGCGCGGAAGCCACCCGCTGCACGGGCAACTTTCTGGCCGCGGTGATGCAGGGCAACCGCAGCAATTTTCGCCTCTTCGGCCCTGACGAAACCGCCTCCAATCGATTGGACGCAGTCGTGAACGTGGCCGGCAAGGCCTGGATGGCCGCCATCAAGGCAGGTGAAGACGACCTGTCGGCCGACGGCCGGGTGATGGAAGTGCTCAGCGAACATCTTTGCGAGGGCTGGCTCGAAGGCTATCTGCTGACCGGTCGCCACGGCCTGTTCTCCTGCTATGAGGCCTTCATCCATATCATCGACTCGATGTTCAACCAGCACGCCAAGTGGCTCAAGGTGTCCCGCAAGATTCCCTGGAGGGAGCCAATCGCCTCACTCAACTACCTCCTCACCTCCCACGTCTGGCGCCAGGATCACAACGGCTTCTCCCATCAGGACCCGGGCTTCATCGATCATGTGGCCAACAAGAGCCCCGAGGTGGTGCGCATCTACCTGGCACCGGACGCCAATTGCCTGCTGGCGGTGACCGACCGTTGCCTGAAGAGCCGCAATTACGTCAACCTGATCATCGCGGGCAAGCAATCGGAATGGCAGTGGCTCGATATCGATTCGGCGATCCGGCATTGCACGGCCGGGGTCGGCATCTGGGACTGGGCCAGCAACGACGACGGCAACCCCGATGTCGTGATGGCCTGCGCCGGCGACGTTCCCACCCTGGAAACCCTGGCCGCCGTCACCCTCCTTCACGACTATGTGCCGGATATCCGAATCCGCCTGGTGAACGTCGTGGATCTGATGACCCTGCAGCCCGCCGCCGAACACCCTCACGGCCTCGACGACGAGGCCTTCGACGCCTTATTCACCCGCGACAGGCCCATTGTCTTCGCTTTCCACGGCTACCCCTGGCTGATCCATCGCCTCACCTACCGCCGCCACAACCACGCCAACCTCCACGTGCGCGGCTACAAGGAAGAAGGCTCGACCACGACGCCGTTTGACATGGTGGTTCTCAACAACATGGACCGTTACCAGCTCGCCCTCGATGCCATCCGCCGTATCCCGCGCCTGCGCGAGCTTGGGGCTGAAGCCGACGAGCGCTACCGCCAGACCATTGCCCGCCACAAAGCCTACGTGATCGAGCATGGCGAGGACATGCCCGAAGTGCGCAACTGGCGCTGGATCACGGCAAAGTCGTGAACACGCCTTGGAGCAATGGCGGGCCGAACCGTCGGATACCCGGACGCCACTTTCCGCTTCAAGTGCAGAGGTCGACCGGGGCCCCACCCCGGCACTGACACGGACGGAATCGTCCGCCTGCCCCATCCCGCATCTGTTTGCTGGCGCACAGACGCGGGATGGGGCTCAAGTACGATCAAGGCAGCAATCCGCCCCCCTCAAGGAGACACCATGTCCATCGGAACCATTCTGCTCATCGTACTGATACTGCTGCTCATCGGAGCAATCCCGAGCTGGCCCCATAGCCGGAGTTGGGGTTATGGCCCCAGCGGCGGGCTCGGGCTGGTGTTGGTGATCGTGATCGTCCTGCTTCTGCTGGGCAGGATCTAAGCGCAACCCGCCCCGGCCCCCTCAGGGCGGCCGGGGCGGAGGCTTCTACAGCCATACGGCAACCTGGTGGGGCTGGCGGTCGTCCGCCAGCGGAATGACACCATCACTCCGCCCCAGGCCATCCACGCGGAGGCCGGGCATCTGCCCCCCGGCGGCCCGGGATACGACGATGTGGAACATCGTTTCCCCGAAGCGGTAGCGGATCGTACAGCCTGGCCACGCCGCGGGCAGGCGCGGCCTGATGCGCAACACCGTGCCCTCACGCTGCAGGCCCAGCAAGGATTCGACAATCAGCCGATACATCCAGCCCGCGGCACCCGTATGCCAGGTCCAGCCGCCACGACCGACATGGGGATGGCAGGCGTATACATCCCCCGCCATGACGTAGGGCTCCACCTTGTAGCGGGCCACCTCATCGGCCGTGCGGGCATGATTCTGCGGGTTGATCAGTGTCAGCAGTGCCCAGGCCCGTTCCGCATCACCCAACTCGGCGAAGGCCATCGCAGCCCACACCGCCGCGTGGGTGTATTGCCCACCGTTCTCCCGCACACCCGGCACATAACCCCGGATGTAGCCGGGAGCCAGGTTTGACGTATCAAAGGGCGGGGCAAGGAGCTGGATCAGCCCGTCGGTCTCGCGAACAAGATGGGTATCGACCGCCTCCATCGCGGCCCGTGCCCGCAAGGCATCGGCGGCACCCGACAGCACCGCCCAGCTCTGGGACACCGAGTCGATCCGGCACTCCGGGTTTTCTCCGGCGCCCAGCGGCGTACCGTCATCAAAATACGCGCGGCGGTACCAGGCGCCCAGCGCACTGCCGGCAGTCCCATCGCCGCCGTCCCAACCATGGGTCTCCAGATCGATGCGCAAGCGCGCCCCGTGATCGCGGCATTCGGTGGCGAAGTCCCCATCGCCCCGGGCTTCCGCAAGCCGGGCAAACTGGTCGAGCACCGCGTAGAGAAAGAAGCCCAGCCACACGCTCTCCCCCTGGCCACCGATGCCAACCCGGCTCATGCCGTCATTCCAGTCGCCGGACCCCATCAGAGGCAGGCCATGCTCACCGAAGCGCAGGCCATGGCGGATGGCCCGCACACAATGCACGTAGAGCACCGCCACCTCGCCGGACACCCCGGGCAGATCGTAGTAGGAGTCGTCGCCCGGACTCACCGGACGGCCTTCGAGAAAGCGCACCGGTTCATCCAGCACACCGGTGTCGCCGCTTGCGGTGACGTAGCGGCACACGGCCAGAGGCAGCCACAGAAAGTCATCCGAACAGCGGGTGCGCACCCCACGGCCCGTTGGGGGGTGCCACCAATGCTGCACATCGCCTTCCACGAACTGCCGGCTCGCCGCAAGCAACAGATGGGCGCGCACCTTCTCCGGCTCCGCATGAACCAGTGCCATCACGTCCTGCAGTTGATCGCGAAAGCCGAAGGCACCCCCCGACTGATAGTAGCCGCCCCGCGCCCACAGCCGGCAGGCCAGGGTCTGGTAGATCAGCCAGCCGTTGGCAAGCACATCCACCGACGGATCGGGGGTTTCGATCTGCACCGCGCCGAGGGTATGGCGCCAGTATGCCTGCACCGTGCCAAGCGCCTTGCGGGCCTCACCGATGCCCCGGAAGCGCTCGGCCAGGCGCCCCGCCTCCTCGCTACCGGGCGCGACGCCGAGCCGAAAGACGACCTCCCGGGTCTGCCCCGTCGCCAACTCGAAGGTGGCCAGGATTGCGGCGCAGGGGTCCAGCCCACCGCCGACCCGCCCTGACAGGCGCTCGCGCCGCAGGGCGGCCGGGCTGCGCAGGGAGCCATTGCGGCCGATGAACTCGCAGCGGTCGCCCGTGAGGCTGCGCACGGGCTCGTCACTGTCGAAAAAGGCCACCTGCCCGGGAAAGTCGATGCTGTAAGCGTTGCGCGCGCACAAGACGCCGCTCTGCGGGTCGATCTCGGTCACCACGTGCATGGCCGACTTGTCCCGCAGATCGCCCAGCACCCATTCCACATAGCCGGTGGCCGACAGGCGCCGGGGCGTTCCCGACTCGTTCCTCAGCCGGAGTATCGAGAACTTGACCGCTGCATCCAGGGCCACGAAGACCGTGAGTTCCGAGTAAATGCCATCCACCCGCATCTCGAATACGCTGTAGCCGAAACCGTGGCGAACGACACATGCCGCACCAAGCCCCGCGGGCAAGGCCGTGGGCGACCAGAAATGGCCGGTCTCTTCATCACGCAGATAGATCGCCTCGCCGCCGGGGTCACCGAGGGGGTCGTTGTGCCAGGGGGTCAGGCGGAACTCATGGGCATTTTCACCCCAGGTGTAGGCGCTGCCGCTCTCGGAGACCAGGGTGCCGAAGTGGGGATTGGCCAGCACGTTGCACCACGGCGCAGGCGTTGGCCGGCCGGGGAGCAGCTTGATGTGGTATTCGCGCCCATCCGCCGTGAAACCACCGAGTCCGTTGGGATGCCCCGAATCCTGGCCCGCCACCCCATTTGCGCCGTAGACGTCCGGCCTGGGTGCGGGCCGGAACCGGGTCGGCACCAACATGGGCGTGCGAAGCTCCGCCAGCACCCGGTGGTTGAGCTGCTCGGCCAGCGTACCCCGACAATCGGAGATGACAGCGCGGGCAATGGCCTGGAAAAGCAGCCTGTCCTCGGCGGAGATGTGCTCCACCGGCCGCACGAAGATGTTCCCGGCCTGCCCACCCGGACCGGGGCTGCTGCCCGATGCGACCAGGTCGATGATCTGCTCCTGCAGGCGTTGCCGGTAGCCGGCGTGATCCTCGTTCCAGATCACCAGGTCCACCGCCAGACCCTTCATGCGCCAGTAGGCATGCGCCTGGACGAGCTGACGCACCAGCTCGATGTTGGCCACATCGCCGATCTGTAGCAGCACCACCGGCAGATCGCCGGAAATGCTGTAACCCCACAGGCCGGACTGGCCGCGGCGATTGCGGACGAGGAGCGAGGCTTCGGCGCGCAAGGCCGGGCTGGCGTAAAGCACGGCGCCGGCAAGCCGGGCGTAGAGCTGGGCATCCGCCTCCACGGCGTTGATCTGTTGCAGCTCCACCTGACAGTGCGTCCACGCCAGATCGAAAACCCGATCGGCGAGATGGCGATCGCGATACTTGCCCACCAGGCACCGGGCGAGGTCGCGGCTATCGGCCATTCCGGTAACGATATCGACGACGGCGGACTGCTCGGGCTCCAGGAAGAAGCACTGGCGGATCGCAACGATCGGATCGAGTACCGGCCCATCGCTGCCCGAAAGCGCACCGGCGGGATCCATGGCCCGGGGTGCGGCAGTACTTCGGGTGCGGCCGATGAAACGATCCCGGTCCGTCTCCCAGGACACCGCATCCACATCGACCCCATGCACGGTCATCAAGTGCAGCATCCACGGTATCGGCTCCTCCGGGGTACGCGGCCGGCGCATGCACAGGATGGCCTGTTGCTCCGGCAGGATCTCCGATTGCACGAACAGCTTGCTGAAAGCCGGGTGCAGCGCATCCGCGGCCTGTGGCGCAATCACCACCTCGGCATAGCTGGTCACCTCGATCTGACGACGCCTGGAGGATCGGTTGGTCAAGCGGACGCGGCGCAACTCGATATCGTCCTCCGGTGACACCACGATCTCCGTGCAGGTCTCTATCTCTCCCCCCTCCTCCAGCGCATCACGGCGACGGAATTCGGCCCTGCCTTCGGAGAGGATGGCCTCGTAGACCGTGGGCCGGCGACGCGTCGGCTGGAAGGCGGTGCTCCAGAAAGCACCGCTGTCCACATCACGGACATAGCAGAAGGCGCCCTGCTCGTCGCAGGTGGCATCCTCCTGCCAACGGGTGACGGCCAGATCCCGCCAGCGGCTGTAGCCGCCACCGGCATGGGTCAGCATCACGT
>Ga0209097_10003661_pt1 | contig 11674 bp, 8 predicted proteins | sample AD_UKC052_MetaG_FD_184419 | JGI IMG/M metagenome (GOLD analysis project Ga0209097, IMG submission 184419) | Active sludge microbial communities of municipal wastewater-treating anaerobic digesters from USA - AD_UKC052_MetaG (SPAdes) (version 2) | ecosystem: Engineered > Bioreactor > Anaerobic >... | reverse complement strand
AAAACACTTTTCAAATGTTCCTACCGGCAATTCTCAGTCTTGGCTTATTGCTGTTAGCCATTACATTGGATAACTGGCTTTCACAATCATGGTTTACCGGCTGGATACGGATAATTTGGTATGTTATAGCTTATGCACCTGTTGGGTTTCCGGTTCTTAAAGAAGCCTTTTTTGCCATTGGTAAAGGTGAAGTTTTTTCGGAATTTTTACTTATGTCTATTGCAACTATAGGCGCCTTTGCCATTGGCGAGTATCCGGAAGGCGTTGCGGTAATGTTGTTTTATGCGGTAGGCGAAGTGTTCCAGACATTAGCAGTAAAAAGGGCAAAATCAAATATCAAAGCATTGCTCGATCAGCGACCGGACGAAGTTACCATTTTGGAAAACAACCAACCAAAAACGATCAAAGCTGAAGCTGCAAACATTGGCGATATCTTACAATTAAAGTCTGGAGAAAAATTAGGACTCGATGGGGAACTGATTTCAGAAACCGCTTCATTCAATACAGCAGCACTTACAGGTGAAAGCAAGCCTGATACCAAGGCAAAAGGTGAAGCCGTGCTGGCAGGTATGATAAACCTGAATACGGTGGCACAAGTAAAAGTTACCACCGCCTATACAGATAGTAAGCTGAGTAAAATCTTAGAATTGGTGCAAAATGCCACGGCTCAAAAGGCACCCACAGAATTATTCATCAGGAAGTTTGCAAAGATTTATACTCCTATTGTGGTTTTATTGGCAGTGCTTATTTGCATTGTGCCGGTGTTGTTTGTTGAAAATTATGTGTTCAGTCAATGGCTTTACCGGGCATTGATATTCCTTGTTATCAGTTGCCCCTGCGCATTGGTTATTTCTATTCCTTTGGGTTATTTTGGTGGCATTGGCGCAGCCAGTAAAAACGGGATATTATTTAAAGGAAGCAACTTTTTAGACATCATTGCAAACATTCAACATGTAGTGATGGATAAAACAGGCACCATGACAGAAGGTGTTTTTAAAGTGCAGGAAGTAAACATTAAAGAAGCTTTCAATAAAGATGAAATATTGCAGATGGTTAACGCTTTAGAAGGTCAAAGTACACATCCCGTTGCAACTGCCATTCATGAATTTGTAGGAGAAGTAAATACTTCCATTCAATTAAGCAATACAGAAGAAATTGCAGGTCATGGCCTTAAAGCCTTAGTGAATAGTAAAGAATTATTGGTAGGCAATTTTAAGCTAATGGATATGTTCGCTATCAAGTATGATATTGATCCTTCCACTATTGTTTACACCCTTATTGCCATTGCATACGATAACAAATTTGCAGGCTATCTTACCATTGCCGATAGCATAAAAGAAGATGCACAGGAAGCAGTAAATAAATTACACAGCCTGAAGGTGAAACTTACCATGCTTAGCGGTGATAAAACCAACGTGGTAAAATTTGTTGCTGACAAATTAGGCATAGATAATGCCTTTGGCGATTTGCTACCGGAAGATAAAGTAAACAAAGTAAAAGAAATTAAATATCGAAAAGAAACCGTGGCTTTTGTAGGTGATGGAGTAAATGATGCCCCGGTAGTGGCATTAAGTGACGTTGGGATTGCCATGGGCGGTCTTGGCAGCGATGCAACCATTGAAACTGCAGATGTAGTAATTCAGGATGATATGCCCAGCCGTTTAGCTATGGCGATTAACATTGGAAAGCAAACTAAAAAAATTGTTTGGCAAAATATTATGCTTGCCTTTGCTGTAAAAGCAATTGTGTTGGCATTGGGAGCTGGTGGCCTGGCAACTATGTGGGAAGCGGTGTTTGCAGATGTTGGCGTAGCGTTATTGGCAATATTAAATGCGGTGAGAATACAGAGGATGAAATTCTGATAACATCATCAATATTTATCATTACATATCATTTATCCTGTGTATTTGGGGTGCGTGTTCTTCGGTGTGAGTGTTGCAAGCACGTGTGTGGGAAGTGTGGGTGTGGCTCGGGAGAAAAGGTCGGCTGTCTACCCGTCGGCGGGATAAAAAAACACACGCCAGGCCTGGGTGCATCCCTGCCTACTCCATTCCGTGCCTACATTGCATAGGCAGCCATGCACCCGCCCTATGGGTGCTCCACTTCGTTCCGCAGCCTGTCATGGTTTTTCCCCGCCTCTGGTCGCAGCCGTCCGGCCCTGTTTTCGGTCATGGCACAGCCCTCCTGCGCTCCCTTTGCTTCGCTCCGTTCCGACGGCTTCATTCATTTCGTGCGGCTCGCAAGCTCACCACTACTCATTCATTCGCCGCTACACTACGATCCGCATACGGTTCGCTTAGTCATGCCCTGCCATGCCCGCAGGGCCTCCTCATAGTACATGGGCGCCACCCGGCTGGCCCACTGCGGCTTCGGCTGCGTTTTTTGTTGCCTGCTGGATGAAAGCATATCGTCGCCGGCCATTGGTTCCAGGTATTCACCATGGCCGGTCGGCAGGCAAACAAAAAACTTGCCTTGCGTATTACGGACCGGTGCCTTCCTGCTCGTGCCTCGCAGTCCCGGCCCCAGCCCGCAGTGGGCAGTGGCGCAGGGTGGCGCGGCTTCGCTGTACGTTTGCGGCTTCGTTATCCGACACTCCGTTTTTTTTGGGTTTGGGGGTTGACGGCCCTTGCAGACACTTTTTCGTTTCAAAAGCCATTTTTTTATCAACTACTCCTTAGTCGTTTTCATTGCCTGACAAAACTTCGGTATTTTATCGCTGGTTTCTTAACCTCCTTTCTTTTGGCGGATGGCACAGCATTTCACTGCGTTACATGCCCTGCCATCCGCCCGTTTTCATTTTGCCTGCATCCTTGCTCACGCTCCATGCCAGCCGGTGCCTTTTCACTCACCTTAGATCCATTGCATTGCGCTTCCGGATCGCTCAGGCGGCACCCGCCGAGGGTGCTTCGCTGCCGTTTCCTTTGCTTACAGCTTTTTCCATTTTCATTCCTTCCGGAATTTCTCTTGATGGCGAAAGGTTGGTTTCCGACTTTCATTTTATATTGTCCCGGCTTGAGCCTTTTTCGCTCCCTTCGCATCATTTCGTTTCACCCGCTTCTCTCATTTTGAGCGGCTTGCTGCGCAAGCCACTACTCATTCGTTCGCTTCTCCACTGCATTCGCTTACTGTGCGCTCTTGCGTCACCGGCCGTACATTCTTACGTTGAAACATTGGGTTTTGTATCTGAGTTAATACAGGTAATACCTATTTACATTATTTTTTAACTACCTAATTTTTGGATAGTGTCTCAGTTTGATAAACAACATATTCGGCTCTGTTTAACCTAATAAGCATGTTACCTTATAGCATGGCAAAAACTATCCGTCCATCGGACATAAACCAAATAGCAAAGTCCATAGTGGATATAGCAATGGGTGTAATAGAAGATACTCCACAGGTAAAGGAAAGGCTGAACTTAAAGCGGCGACATTAGGTAGCAAGGGTGGGTTGAGGGGCGCCAAAGCAGAATCTGAAATCTTAATCCACGCAAGTAGGGCTTAATAGCTAAAAAAAACGGCTACAATAAGATGGGGTAAATAGTTATTAATAAAGAACAGAATCAAACATATCCAATTGTATTGCCAAATGATATTCAGTACAATATTCTATAATAAATTCTTTTAGAGTAGGCTGTGGGTTTCGGTTTATTATTGCCTGCACTTGTCCAATGTAGAGCCTATAATCTGAGTCAGCCTTTTTTGTCATTAATTGATAATGAAAGAATCCGCGTCTGCAATAAGCTATATATTTATTTTTCTCTCTTATGTGGCTTACAACTTTTTGAGGAAATCTTGAAATGATGAAATTATTTTTAAAGACAGGGACGAAATGTGGTCTTATAAAGTTATCCATTAACTTCCTATCAACCCCAAACATATCCGCAAGCGGGTAGTAAAATTGTTCTCTTGTAAAATGCGTGTCTTGTCCAGTATAATTTATATAATTAACCTCTATATATTCATTAAGATTAATTTCTTGCCCACCAATTGTTTTGACAATTTCAATTGGATCAATTTTTTTATTGATTGGTGAAATAAGGTCAGCTTTAGTAAAAAGCAGCTCTTGTTCTTGGATATGTTTAGGGTCAACCTTTTTTACATTGCCCTTACCTTTGACAATAGGCACGATAATATCTTTTATTTCTTCTTTCATTCTTTTTAATTTATTAGTGATACTGTTGTTTTGGCAATTTTTGGGATAGGTTCATAATTTTCGTATTTCGATAGCTGAAAGCACTCCAAAGCAAGTTCAGGGTTTTGCATTAAATGATTATATTTTCCAAACAAATTTTTGTTTTTTACCGCATTTTTGTAAGCATAGATGCCATAAACAATACTTTCATGGATATTATAACTACGCGCAAATTTTTCTACATACTCCGGGTTGTTTATAAATGGTTCTATCTCTTTCATTTTATCTTCATCAAATAAATACCGGGTTGCAAATTCGTTAGCTGCATCTTCATCAATTGTCCCTGTTGACATCCCAGCAGAAACATGCCCATGTCCTTCAGTACTTACAATTTCATCCCAATCAAACAAAACATGGTAAAGCTCATGGAAAAGGCTAAACCATAATGTTGGGTAAAAGTCTTTATAGTTAGTTATAGCAATACAAGGCTTATCGTTAATACAAAAAGTTGCTGCCCTAATGTGTAGGTCTTTGGCCATTTTCGGGACGAAAATCAGGTTTATGCCTAATTTAAATAGGATTTTTGAAACCTGCCTTAAACCATTTTCTATATTTATGGAATAAGCCCTTAATGAAGGGAATATGTTTATTAAGCCCTCCCGGTCGTATTCATTTGGATTGGGTATTTTCTCAAAAGTTGCATAAGCCATATTAACCCAAAATTTTTGGCTTTTTTCATTTGAAACAATTTTCCCGCTACTATAAACAGGTACTTCTATGTTACTTTTATATTCAAAAACATTTTCGTATCCAAAAAACTCCAATATTTTCTTTTCGATATGGTCAAAATCATTTACCGTATCAATAAAGCCTTTATTTCGTAAAGCATCTAAATCAAAATGCTTAGCTATAAAATGTCTTGTTTTGGTTTTTTCAAGTTCATTCTTTTTTTCATCTCCGACTTTCAATAAAAACTTATCGATAAAAATAGAAGGGGCAATTTCCAAAAGGGCTGATAATTTTGAAACAGTTAAAAAATCTATTTTAGTGGATTCTCCCTGCATAAATGAATCAAAACTCTTTGCTTCAATGTCCATTATTTTTAAAGCTTGATGCTTTGAAATTCCTAACTGTTCAATTTTCTGTTTAAATAATTCTTGAAGAGATAATGTATCAATCCATCCCTTTTGCTTTAATGCCGAGTTGATAATACTATCGATGCTGAATAAATCCTTGCTCATGTTTTTAGGTAATTTTACCAAAACGAAAGTACTTGATTTTTCAATAAAAAAGAGAATAATTTATATTTTTTGGTAGTTTTACCAAAATAAAGGCAAAATAGTTTTATTAAAAATGAATAATTAAGGGGCAGCTTTGATGAAAATGTCCATCCTTATAAAAAATCAAGTCGTTGATTCTTGCAGCAGTTTCTTAAAAACATACCCCAATTCCCTACAATCTGCCGTCTTTTTCAAATTCAAACTATGCCATTACTATTTTTTCAGTCAAATAAATATCATTAGTATGGGCGTTTGGCTCAGCATTCCACTCCGTTCCATGCCCAGCCAATCACCCCATTAAAATGGTTTTCGCCTTGCAGTACCTTCCGTACCGGCTGGTGCCTGCTTCGCTCACCTTGCTCCATTGCATTTCGCAACCGTTCGCTCATCCGGAACCCGCCGTGGGTGCTTCGCTGACGATTATTTTTCGAATAGGCTTTTCCATTTTTTATTCCTTCCGGCATTTCTCGTGATGGCGAAAAGGCTGCGCATTCCACTGCGTTCCATGCCCACCCTTTCGCCCGCGCCTTGTTAATTTCCGTTCCTGCTCACGCTCCGTACCGGCCCGTGCCTTTTCGCTCACCTTAGCTCCATTGCATTCCGCATTCGGTACGCTCATGCGGCACCCGCCGGTGGTGCTTCGCTGCCGTTCATTTTTCGCTTAGGCTTTTCCATTTTCATTTCTTCCGGCATTTATCGTGATGGCGAAAAGGTTGCGTATTCCACTGCGTTCCATGCCCAACCTTTCGCCCGCGCTTTGTTTATTTTCCTTCCTGGTCACGCTTCGTGCCAGCCCGTGCCTTCTTCGCGACCGTTGCTTCATTGCATTTCGCTTCCGGGTCGCTCAGTCGGCACCCGCCGGTGGTGCTTCGCTGACGTTCCGTTTTTTGCCACTACTTCAGTTTTCATACTACTGCGGTTGGTCGGCCATTCCACTTCGTTCCATGACCAACCAGCCGCAGGCCCTCGTTTCTTTTGAATCCTGTTTTTCATTCCGTGATGGCGGGTGCCTCATTCGCTCACCTTGCTCCATTGCATTTCGCAACCGTTCGCTCATCCAGTACCCGCCTTTGATGCTTCGTAGAACATCTGTTTTTTGACAAAACTCTACTGCTGCATGACCTGCTTTTGGTTCTTCCATGGTCCGTTTTTCGCGGAATGTATTTGCACACGTTCTCGTTTAATTTTTAAAAGAATAGAAAAAAAGGCAGCAAAGTTCGCCGGCTGGCTAATACACCCACCTGCCAAAAGACTACGGCATAAATAAAAATGGATGGCCTGTGCTTCGCCAAATTAGGCCATCCATTTTTACCCCTGCGGGGTCTTTATTCCGTTTCCTTTTGGCCGTCGGGAGCCGCCGGCAATGGGGGTGCTTTCTTTTTTTCTCTTTTTTCTTTTAAAAATTATGTTTTATGAAAAGTGCAAATGACGACCTCCGCGATTTTAACGGTACCCAGGATTGGTACCGCCATTTCACCGGCTTGCTTTACACCGATGGTGTGCTGGCTATGGCTGAAAAATTTCAGGCCTTCTGGCTGATTGACCTGGTGTTTTCCCATCAGCTTTCACCTCAAGTGAAGGCAGAGCCTTTCCAAAAGTGGGTGCTGAAGCGCACCGATGGCGATTGTTTCCTGGCAGTTGCCGATGATGGAAACGGCCAAGTGATTGCTGAGCAGGAAATCCCCTTCAGTGATTTTGCTGCCGACCTGGTAACCCTTTACTACACTGCCGGGGTGCTGCTGCTGCCATCCGAGTATTAAACCTTCACCGGGCTGGCTTTCCATCCGGGAAGCCGGCCCACAAACCAACTTACCATGATTACCTATTCCAGAATTTTTGAAGCCTACCCCAACCACAGATTGTTGGGGATTGAATCGGTTTATTTTCCCGGTTCCGGCTGGACCGATTACACTGAATTGCACACACTGCAGGCTGAGTGGCCAAGTCACGACAAATTCCTGATGGCTTGCCATCAGCGGGGAGCCACCAAGGTTCAGTTCATTATCCAGGACAATAACTCTAAAGCAGTTCGCTGGACAGACTTTTCCTTTGCCGAAATCATCAAGGCATCCTGACCTGCCACACCCACACCCACACTTTTCACACCAACCCGAAACATCAAACACCAAACCGCTGCCGGCTGCCTCCGCTACGCTCCGGCAATGGTTCCAAAACAAAAGCAATGATTATGACAGAAATAACAAAAGACCTGGCTTACCTGCACTGTTCAGGACGTTTATGGATCACTCCCTTTTTTGAGAAGGCAAAGCCAGATCAGGTTGCAGACTGGACCTTTTGCCGCAATGAGATTGCCATACCCGAAAATTGGCAGGAAATGGGTGAGCTCAGTTCCATTGAACCGGCTTGCCATCAGTGTGGCGCCCTTCCGGATTACAATTTTGCCGGCTATGGTTCCATGAACCTGCTACACAACAACCTGGATCCATTGATTATCCTTTGCGATGATTGCGCCCGGCAGTACGAGGTTTACCATCAGGCTGAGGCAGATAAAAAGAGACCGGCACGGCAGCTTTCGCTTTTTTAACCGGTCCCGCTTACCGTTTGCTATCCTACCGCGTAGCCGTGCCCCACTTGCGCTCTGCAGAAAGTGTAGGGCTAAGCTGCTGCACATAAAAAAATTATACAGCAAAGTTAGCAGGGCGCCCCAACGCACAATGGCCCTACCTCGGGCAACCAAAAGACTACGGCATAAACACAGGCCCTTTTATGTTGCCGCGATAAAACCTGCAAAAGGGGACTAATGAGCGGCACGCCCTGAGCCTTGCCGAAGGGCCTGCCAACGCACAATGCTTTCCTTTATTCCGTTTCCTTTTGGTTGACCCGACGCGCCCTGCAGATAGATGCTTCTAAATTTTTTTATATGGAAAAGCAGCATCTTATCCCCTTTACTTTTAAGTGTAGGCGCAAGTGGGTATCGTCCACTTCCAGCGGCGTTTGGCATTGTTATCCAGTCCTGGTTGTTTGGCGGGCTCCGGTTATCGGTGGTTTCATCCACTGGCATCTTCGCTGGCAGCATAAGGTTATTCTGGTCCGCGGGTAGCGGGCCTTTTTTTTGTGTCATCAGGACGATGCCGGCTATTATGCTAATTTTATTAGTTTTTCAGTGCCAATGGAAATCGAACTGGCATTTTCTCAAATATATATCCGAAAAAGAATGGATCATTACCCTTTTCATTAACCGGGCTATTAAGTTGCCCAATTTCAGGCCATCCACTGGCTCCAGAATGTTTACTACGAGCTTACCGGCGACATCCTGAAACGGCAGCCGCCATCCATCATTTACCAACCACCGGCACCGGAAAGAACCACTTATGAGAAATGGGAGCGGAGATCAGGGCCATGGAAGTATAGGACACAGAAGGGATAGGTGCTTATTATTTAGGTGAAAATTGTAAAGAGATTGTAAGGGATTTGTAAAACTTCTATATTTGAAAGTAAAGCGAAATAGAGGAGTAGTTCTTTTTGGCCAAAAAATATTTAGATGATATTTTAAACGACATTCAAAACATATGACAAATATTGATAAAGGATACGAAAAATTTAAAGGTAATATTGAAAGTTTATTGAAATATGCTTCAGAACCTATTTCTGAATCTGATACTAGAAGTAAAATAATTGACATTCTTCTCAAAGATGTTTTGGGATGGACAGAAGACGATATTGAACGAGAGAGATATGTTCAGGTTGGATATTACGACTATGAAATTAGCACATCAACTTTTAGATTCGTCGTAGAAGCCAAAAAAACTTTTGTTGAATTAAACTTGCCAGAAAAAAACAGAAAAGTTAAACTAAGAACAATATATAAAAGTAACAAGGAAGTTATTGACCAAATTAGAGGTTATATATTTCAACGAGGCCTACTTTATGGAATAATCACTAATGGAAAGCAGTTCATAATTGGTAGATTCAACGCTACAGATGGTTCTGACTGGCAAGACAATGATGTTTTGATATTTCAGAATCTTAACACAATAGATAGTAATTTTATTAAATTTTATGAGACAATATCTAAGGAATATGTAAGCTATTATGGTCGTTTCAAATTGTTTACAGAAACAAATAACGGTAAGACAATTGTTCGTTCAAATAATTTAAGAAGAAAGGATGACGAGCTAGTAAGAAATAAGAACAGTCATGAACTTATTCCAATCATCACACAAGTTTTTGAAGAAATTTATAATATAGAGGATTTAAAGGATGAAAAAATTCTTGAAGAATGCTATGTTAAAAATGAGGATATTAAAAAATATAATTCAGAATTAGGGTTCATCTTTTCAGACCAGCCCCCAACATTTGATACAAGAATTAACCCAGTTCAAAATACAGCTCAAACCTATGACCAACTGACAAATGAAATAACTGAAATAAATAATAGACTACCAGACCCAATCATAATAATTGGCGGCAAAGGTGCTGGAAAAACAACATTTATTAAATATTTTATTGAGGTAATTCTGGATAAGGGAATAAAGAAAAATAGACCGATTTTGTATTTAGACTTCAGAAATGAAACTGAAAGCACTATCAAGGATACAAAACTAATTTATCATAAATTAATTAATCAGCTCTATCAAAATTATGAAGTGCTACACCTTAATAGCATAAAAATACTTAAAACTATTTATAAAATTGAAATTGAGCAACAGAAAAAAGGCATATGGGAACATATAAAGGAAGATTACCGATTAAATGAGAAAATTTCTGAATTTATTGCTAGACAAATGGAGGATCCAATTTTACATTTAGCAAAAATATCTAATTATCTTATTTATCAATGTAATAAAAGACTTTGCATAGTAATAGATAATGCTGACCAACTTACCGAAGATATACAAAAGGAAGTTTTTATATTAGGTAATTCGCTTCATCGAAATTTAAAAGTAATTATTTTGATAAGTCTTAGAGAAGGTTATTTTTATAAGTTCAAGAATAAACCTCCTTTTGATGCATACCACTCAACTGTGTTTCATATAACCGCACCACCATATAGAGAGGTTTTGAGAAAAAGAATAAAATATGTATTAAACAAATTCAAATTTCCCAAGGTAAAGATTGAAAATGATAATATAAAATTTGAATTTGGAGAAGGTAGCCTTAGTCAATTATTTACAAATCTATATAAGGTATTATTTGACTACACCAATTCCGAAATACTTTCCTTTTTAGAAGAAACGTCCTACCCTAATATCAGGAATGGTTTGGAAAAATTTAAATTCTTTCTTTTATCTGGTCATACAAAATCAAGTATGTATATGTCATTTGAATATGGCAATGACGGCAAAGGAAATATTCCCATTTGGGAGTTTATAAAGTCCGTTGCCCTTGAATCAAACTATTATTATCAACATGACAGAAGTACTTTATTTAATATTTTCTATCCTTCGAGTAATAATAAAAATCACTTTACGAAAATTCGATTGCTCGAATACATAATTGATTTAAACTCAGGTCTGGCAAAAAAGAATAATTTTATATCTATCTCTACCATTGAGAGTGATTTCGTAAAAGCTGGATACAATTCCGAGACAATTCTCGAAGAACTAAATCTTCTTTACACTGCAGGCCTGATTTTTACAAATGACTATGTATCTGATGTTGAGAGCCAAATAAACCTTGACTCAAGTAATCAAATCGGCATAACTCAATCTGGTGTATATTATTTGAAAAATCTTTTGAATAAGTTTTTATATTATGACCTTGTTTTGCAAGATACCCCAATATACAATGAAAAGTTTTTTGATGAATTAACTTTAAATTTTCCAGAATCTGATTCTTATGGTAATAGAGACTTGGCTAAAAGGAAATTTGTAAGTGAAATTTTTATAAACTATTTACTTGAACAAGAAGCCATAGATCATAGTAGAAAGGAGAATAATTATAACATAAAATCTCTTGATAAACAAATTATGAAAAGCTTACTTGGCAGCGGTCTTCAAACTGACTTCGACAGGCTAGATAAAGTATTACAAAGTTATGAATTCAAAAACATTACATAACCTTCCATTGGCTATTTGTCAGGTGCCGCACAGCAATTAAACTGATGGAATACTTCTATTGGGTTCGGGCTGAAGGAAGTCAATTAGGCAGAAGGCCCCTTGTTTAGGCAAAGCTATTTCCCACCTTTTTAATCCTTTCCTGCTGCCTTGCCTTCTCCCCAAATGCGTAATGCTTTAGCGTAATTACAGTGCTTGTATGTCTGTTATGGGGGTAAGTGGACGGTAAAATTGAGCAGAATAAAA
>Ga0209097_10003650_pt1 | contig 11708 bp, 10 predicted proteins | sample AD_UKC052_MetaG_FD_184419 | JGI IMG/M metagenome (GOLD analysis project Ga0209097, IMG submission 184419) | Active sludge microbial communities of municipal wastewater-treating anaerobic digesters from USA - AD_UKC052_MetaG (SPAdes) (version 2) | ecosystem: Engineered > Bioreactor > Anaerobic >... | reverse complement strand
GAATCGCCCACCCAGAATTGATGACCAGTGGTACAGGCCGCCTGCGGTGGGGTAGGCCGACGCAATCTGGCCCAGTGCGGCTGCGACAATCAGCGCATAGGCGCCACCGACCAGCCATCCGATGGTAAGCGAGAACGTGCCGCCGGTAGACAGAGCAATCGGGAACGACCCGAAACCGCCGGAGAGGATGCAGATGATGGAGAAAGAAATAGCAAAATTCTGAAACCCGCCCATTCGTCGGTGCAGTTCCTGGGCGTAGCCCATTCCGTGCAGGACTTTCTCGTCTTCTGACATGTGTTCATTGGCCATGCAGTGATCTCCTCGGTTGTTGTTGAAGGTCTGAGCGCGATGGTTGTAAGATTTGCGTCAGGCGCGTAGCTTCAACGATTACAGGGTTTTCGGCATTAGGGTTTACGTGGGTATCTCAACCTGATTCAACCCGTTTTGCACCAACTTGGGATCTGTTTGCGCTGTCCAGACCCCATGGATTTCTTTTACGCAAGCGGCATGCCAATTGCCTGCATGGCTTGTCTCATGCTTTTATAGAGGAAGACAAGGTTGGCGCGCAGCGGCCTTGGGTGTCCAATCAGGTGCTGAGGCGTTCCGTCGCGAACAGGACCTGGTCGACGACCGCTTTCACACCCGTCTTGTCCTTGTCGTGCACCAGCTGGCCCGCGTCATCAAAGGCCTTGCCCGCCGCGCCCACGGCGTGTTGTTTTGGCGTCACCCAGCATTGGAGATTGAGCATCAGTGGGGTCAAATGGCTGAGTGAGCGCAAACCTCCTAGTGCACCAGGAGATGCACTGAGCAGGCCCACCACCTTGCCCGTGAACGCCCGGGTGCCGTTGCCCCAGACAGGGTGGCCCTTGACGGGGCTGGATGCCCAGTCAATGGTGTTTTTCAGCAGGGCGGTGTAAGAGCCGTTGTATTCGGGCGAGCAAATGATCCAGCCCGGGTGGGCGAACATCAGCTCCTTGAGGCGCAGCACATCAGCAGGGGTGCCGGTGGCTTCCAGGTCGGCGTTGTACAACGGGATGTCGAAGTTGGCCAGCTCGACGTGAGTAACTTCGGACCCGGCGTTTCGGGCCATGGTGGCGGCCACGTTGGCCAGCTTGCGGTTGAAGGAGTTCTGGCGGGTGCTGCCAGCGAAGATGAGGATTTTGGTGTGGGTTGTCATGGGGTTATTGTCTTATCCCCATGAAATTTCTGCACCCGATAAAATAGTGAGATCGCGCGCCCTGATGGTGTGCGCACACTCCCAATATGCTTTACCCCCAAGAATTTGACGTGATCGTCGTCGGCGGCGGACATGCCGGAACCGAAGCCGCGCTCGCGGCTGCCCGCATGGGCTGCAAAACGCTGCTGCTCTCCCACAACATTGAAACGCTGGGGCAGATGAGCTGCAACCCGTCCATCGGCGGCATTGGCAAGGGCCATCTGGTGCGTGAGGTGGACGCAATGGGAGGCGCGATGGCGCTGGCAACTGATGAATCGGGCATCCAGTTTCGTATTCTGAACGGCAGCAAGGGCCCTGCTGTGCGGGCGACTCGTGCGCAGGCGGACCGGGTTCTTTATAAAGCCGCCATCCGGCACCGGCTGGAAAACCAGCCCAATCTTTGGCTGTTCCAGCAGGCGGTGGATGACCTAATGGTGGAGGGCGACAGGGTCGCGGGCGCCGTGACCCAGGTGGGTGTGCAGTTTCGCAGCCGCACCGTGGTGCTGACGGCGGGCACGTTTCTGGACGGCAAGATTCATGTGGGGTTGAACAACTACTCGGCGGGCAGGGCGGGCGATCCCCCTGCGGTGAGCCTGTCGGCGCGACTGAAAGAGTTGAAGCTGCCGCAGGGGCGCCTCAAAACCGGCACGCCACCACGCATTGATGGCCGGACGATTGATTTCTCGAAATGCACCGAGCAACCCGGCGATGGCATGCCCGGTGGTACGGGTGGCAGCATTCCCGTGTTCAGCTTCATGGGCCGGACTGACATGCACCCGGCGCAGATGCCGTGCTGGATCACCCACACGAATGAGCGCACGCACGACATCATCCGCACCGGGTTTGACCGCAGCCCCATGTTTACCGGCAAGATCGAAGGCGTGGGCCCACGGTATTGCCCAAGCGTGGAAGACAAGGTCAACCGGTTTGCCGACAAGGAAAGTCACCAGATTTTTCTGGAGCCCGAAGGCCTGACCACACACGAGTATTACCCCAACGGAATCTCGACCAGCTTGCCGTTTGACATTCAGTATGAGCTGGTGCGTTCGATGGCCGGGCTGGAAAACGCTCACATTCTGCGCCCTGGCTACGCCATTGAATACGACTACTTTGACCCGACCGGCCTGAAGAGCAACTTTGAGACGCGGGCCATTGGCGGGCTGTTCTTTGCCGGGCAGATCAACGGTACCACGGGTTATGAAGAGGCGGCGGCGCAGGGCCTGTTTGCAGGGGTGAATGCGGCGCTGCAGGCTGGGGCTAAGACTAACTGGCAGTCCGACACTTGGGTGCCGGCGCGGGACCAGGCCTATCTGGGCGTTCTAGTGGACGACCTGATTACCAAGGGCGTGACTGAGCCGTACCGTATGTTTACCAGCCGGGCGGAGTACCGGCTGCAGCTGCGCGAAGACAACGCAGACATGCGCCTGACCGAAGTCGGGCGGCAACTGGGCCTGGTGGATGACGCCCGGTGGGCCGCTTTCAGCCGGAAACGGGATGCTGTTTCACGTGAAACAGAGCGCCTGCGGTCGATCTGGGTGAGCCCCAAAAACCTGGATGCGAAGGAAGCCGAGCGGGTTTTGGGCAAGGCCATCGACCATGAATACAGTCTGGCTGAGCTGTTGCGCCGGCCGGATGTGAGCTACGCGGGTCTGATGTCGCTGGATAGCGGCCGGTATGCGGTGGCCGATTTGGCTGCAGATGCAACCGCTACGGAAGTGGCGATTGTGGCGGAGCAGGTGGAGATTGCCGCCAAATACTCCGGCTACATCGACCGCCAGCGCGGCGAGATCGAGCGTGCCGCCCATTATGAAAACCTGAAACTGCCTGCTGATCTGGACTACATGCAGGTCACGGCGCTGTCGATCGAGGCACGCCAAAAGCTGGCCCGCCACCGGCCCGAGACTTTGGGGCTGGCGTCGCGCATATCCGGCATCACGCCGGCCAGCATCTCGTTGCTGATGGTTCACCTCAAAAAGGGTGGCCTGCGTGGCTTCGGAACGCTGAGTTCATGAGTTCGGTACAGTCCCTGGCAGTGCCCCAATCGGCCCGTCAGACATTGGAGCGGGTGGCCCCATCGGTAGGCGTTTCTCTGACCCCAGTCCAGATCGATGCGTTGCTGGCCTATCTGGAGCTGATCCAGAAATGGAACAAGGTCTACAACTTGACGGCAGTGCGCGACCCGGCCGAGATGCTGACGCACCACCTTCTGGACAGTCTGGCGGTAATTACTCCATTGCGGTTGCGGCTGGCCGGGGTGGAAGAAAATCTCGAAGTGAAATCTGCCGAGGTGAAGCCCCGCGTAACCCGCTTGCTCGATGTGGGTTCGGGGGCGGGACTGCCTGGAATCGTTATCGCCATCTGCTGCCCGGAGATCCAGGTGGACTGCGTGGACACGGTCGCCAAAAAGGCCGCTTTCATCCAGCAAGTGGCAGTAACCCTCAAACTGCCAAACCTGCGCGGCCTGCACGCTCGGGTGGAAAACCTGACTGAACCGTACGACGTCATCAGCTCCCGTGCTTTTGCATCTCTGGTCGATTTCACGAACTGGTCTGAAAAGGCGTTGGCGGCGGAGGGGGTCTGGATGGCCATGAAGGGCAAACACCCGGCTGACGAGCTGGCCGTTTTGCCGTCTTCGGTGGAAGTGTTTCACGTGGAACAGTTGGTTGTGCCGGGGCTGGATGCGGAGCGGTGCATTGTGTGGATGGGTCGGCGGGCTGGCGTTTAGCTCCCAATTGAACTTCCTGGGTTGCTTGGCTTTATAGAGAGATCAGGCGGGCGCGGTTCTCTGCTCGTTCATGTACCCAGGCCTTCGGCCCCATCCCTGCTTCGCTGCGGGCTCAGCACGGGGTTCCAAGTTGCCCCAGCCAAAACGTAACGTAAACTCACTCCCTCACCCCCAGACAAACCAGAAAGAAATTCCCATGTTTGGCATCGTCGACTACGGCGCATTCGTCGTCGCATTCATCATCCTGCTGTTCATCCCCGGTCCGGGCAATCTGGCCATCATCACGTCCACCACCAAGGGCGGGTTGAAGGGTGGGCTGGCGGCTACATTGGGGTTGATGGCGGGCGACCAGGTGCTGATGTGGTTGGCGGTGGCCGGTGTGGCGGCGGTTTTGGCTGCTTACCCGACGGCCTTTCATGCGGTGCAGTGGCTGGGCGCGGCTTATCTGGCGTGGCTGGGGTTTCAGATGCTGGTCGCCAAGCCCGGCGCGGCGCCGATCATCAACATCAAGCCACACCATTATTTCCAGCAGGCGCTGACCATCACGGTGCTGAACCCCAAGGCCATTGTTTTCTACATGGCATTTTTCCCGCTGTTTATTGATCCGCTCCAGCATCTGGGCATGGTGACTTTCGGGGTGATGGCGCTCACTGTCGCGGTGCTGGCCTTTATCTATTGTTTTGCGGTAGTGTTGTTGACCCACTTTCTGGCTGAGCGCTTGCGCGCGAACCCGGTGATTTCCAACACGCTGCAAAAACTGGCCGGAATCTTCCTGATCGGCTTTGGCGTCAAACTGGCGCTGTCGCGCTGAACCCGGTAACAAACCAGTGGCAAAAATATTCTGTGTCGCCAACCAAAAGGGCGGGGTTGGCAAAACCACCACGACGGTGAATCTGGCGGCGGGCCTGGCGAAAGTCGGCCAGCGCGTTCTGATGATTGACCTGGACCCGCAGGGCAACGCCACCATGGGCTCCGGCGTGGACAAGCGCACGCTGGAGATGACCGTTTACGACGTGTTGCTGGAGTCTGCCACTGTGGCCGAAGCCCGCGTCAAAAGCGCCAAACTGGTGGAGGCGGGCTGCTCTTACGATGTGCTGGGCGCCAGCCGCGAACTGGCCGGGGCCGAGGTTGAACTGGTGGGTCTAGAGCGCAGGGAGAAACGGCTGAAGACCGCGCTGGCCGCCGTGGAAAAAGACTACGACTTCATCCTGATCGATTGCCCGCCGAGCCTGTCGATGCTCACGCTCAATGGCCTGTGCTGCGCGCACGGCGTGATCGTGCCCATGCAGTGCGAATACTTCGCGCTGGAAGGCCTGACCGATCTGGTCAACACCATCAAGCAGGTGCACGCCAACCTGAACAAGGACCTGGCCATCATTGGTCTGTTGCGCGTGATGTTTGACCCCCGCATCACGCTGCAGCAGCAGGTCAGTGAACAGCTCAAGACCCACTTTGGCGATAAGGTGTTCAACACAGTGATTCCGCGCAATGTGCGCCTGGCCGAGGCGCCCAGCTACGGTTTGCCGGGCGTGGTGTTCGATCCGTCGTCTCGCGGCGCCCAAGCGTTCGTAACGTTTGCCTATGAAATGGTGGAACGCATCGACAAGATGTAGCTACTGTTGAGTCCGTGCCCCGTCCGTATGAAAACGGCCTATTTCAAGCTCAAAATAGCCTCTAAACCCCATCCAATATGCGTGAGTAGCTATAAATATCATAGTAAATGAGTTCTTCAACAACAATTCTCCTGTTACCTGGTTGGCAAAATTCTGGCCCCCGCCATTGGCAAAGCATGTGGGAGCGCGAGCACGGCTACACACGCGTGGACCAGCATGAGTGGATGCGTCCCCGGCGTGGCGACTGGATCGCCCGTCTGGAAGAGGTGCTGCTTACCCAGACCGGGCCTGCCGTGCTGGTTGCGCACAGTCTGGGCTGTCATCTGGTGAGCGCCTGGGCGGCGCATTCCAGCAACACGCACCTGGTCAAGTGTGCTTTTCTGGTGGCACCCGCCGACGTCGAGCGCGACGAAATGCGTTCGGTTTTACCCAGCTGGTCGCCGATCAGCACGCAGGCGCTGCCGTTCAAGAGTTTGTTGCTGGCCAGCCAGAACGACCCGTATTGCAGCTTCGAGCGTTCGCAAGCGCTGGGCTCCGCCTGGGGTTCGGCGTTCGTCGACTGCGGCCGAAGCGGCCATATCAATGCCGAGGCCGGACTGGACGTCTGGCCCCAGGGCCATGCCGCGCTGCAACAACTGCTGCAATCCACCTAGAACAACGAGGACACTCACCACATGGTTACCAAGAAACCCAAGGGCCTGGGCCGCGGACTGGAGGCTTTGCTCGGCCCCACGGTGGACGACAACGCCAATGGCAACAACAACGGCTCGGCCAGCAACCCGGGCTTGCCCGCGTCGCTGTTGTTGGGTGACATGGTGCCCGGCCAATACCAGCCCCGCACCCGAATGGATGAGGGCGCGCTGTATGAGCTGGCAGAGTCCATCAAGGCGCAAGGCATCATGCAGCCGATTCTGGTGCGGCGCCTGAACAGTGGTGCGAACAGCGGCAAATACGAAATCATCGCCGGTGAGCGCAGGTTCCGCGCGGCCCGCCTGGCCGGGCTGGACAGCGTGCCGGTGCTGGTGCGCGATGTGCCGGACGAGGCCGCCGCGGCGATGGCACTTATCGAGAATATTCAGCGCGAAGACCTCAACCCGCTGGAAGAAGCTCAAGGCCTGCAACGTCTTATCAAGGAGTTTGGGCTTACTCACGAATTGGCTGCGCAGGCCGTGGGGCGCTCGCGAAGTGCCGCCAGCAACCTGTTGCGACTGCTCAATCTGGCCGAGCCGGTGCAGACGATGCTGATGGCTGGCGACCTTGACATGGGCCATGCCCGCGCCCTGCTGGCACTGGACCGCGCGACCCAGATTACGGCAGCCACCCAGATAACAGCTCGAAAAATGTCGGTGCGTGAGGCCGAGAGCCTGGTGAAAAAGCTCAGTGCCGAATTCACGCTGACCTCAACCAAACCCAAAAAAGAGAAGTCGCGCGACCTCAAGCGCGTGGAAGAAGAGCTGTCGGATTTGCTGATGGCCGAGGTGGAAGTGCGAGTCAAAAAACGCGTCAAGCGCGCCGGCCGTATGGAAGAGATGGGGGAGCTGAGCATCCAGTTTGGTTCGCTTGACGAACTCAACGGCCTGATCGACAGACTCTCCAACGGCGCCTCGCGCTGATCCGTTATCCCACCGGTCGCCGTCGCCCATGGCTTTCCCCGGTCGATTGATCTGGCCCCTCCCCGCGCTACTGGCCTGGGGCAGTGCCTGGGGAGTTTTTCTGCTTCTGCAGATCGCGGGTTTGCCCAGCTTGGCTGCGTTGGCCGTGGCCTGTCTGCTAGGTGTCGGTTTCAGCGTGCTGGGTGGCACCACGATGCGCCGGGTGATGATTGGCGTGGGGTTCCCGCTGTCGCTGGCCGTGTCGGGCATCGCTCAAGTGCCGGCCTGGGGCTGGTTGCTGCCACTGGCGTTGCTGCTGCTGATTTATCCACTGAATGCCTGGCGCGACGCGCCAGTGTTTCCCACACCCGCCAACGCGCTGCGCGACCTGGCCAAAAACGCTTCTCTATCTGATGGTGCGCTGGTTCTGGATGCGGGTTGCGGCCTGGGCGACGGGCTCAAGGCGCTTCGCCTCAGTTACCCTGCCGCACAGCTGCACGGGCTGGAGTGGAGCTGGCCGCTGCGCGCCGCCTGTGCGCTGCGCTGCCCGTGGGCGCGCGTGCGTCAGGGCGACATCTGGCGTGCTGACTGGAGCCCTTACGACATGGTCTATCTGTTCCAGCGGCCCGAGAGTATGGACCGCGCGGCCGGGAAGGCCAGAGCCCAGATGCGCCGCGGCGCCTGGCTGGTCAGCCTGGAGTTCGAAGTCAAAAGTATGGCGCCCAAAGCCCGGCTTGTCGCGCCCGACGGACGGCCTGTCTGGCTGTACCAGCTGCCCTGACAGCGGCCAAAAACCCGGTAACATGCCGTTCAAACAGCGAGCGCCATGACGCCATGAACGAACAACAACACGCACGGGGAAGAACGATTCTGATCGTCGACGACACGGCATCCCGCAGGGAATCTCTGGCCGCGCTGTTGCACCACCACTATCAGGTGGAGCAGGTTGGAGACGGCGCCATGGCTCTCAGCAAAGTGGCTTCCGGTAACCCGCCAGACCTGATTTTGCTGGATACCGACATGCCCGGCATGAGCGGCTTTGACGTCTGCCGTACGCTCAAAAGCAGCCTGGCAACACAGGGCATCCCGGTGATCTTTTTGCTGGCAACGGTCGATCCCGAGCACGAAGCGCGCTGCTTTGAATCGGGTGGTGCGGACTGCATTGCGCAGCCGTTTTACCCAGCAACGGTGCGCGCACGGGTCGAGACGCAGCTGGCGCTCAAGGCCAGTATGACCGCCGAAGCCGTCACCATTTTTGCGCTCACCTCGCTGGCCGAAACGCGGGACTCCGATACCGGCAACCATATTCTGCGCACACAGAATTATGTGAAAACACTGGCCCTGCGGCTGCAGCAAAACCCTAAATTCGCCCGGGTGCTGACCAACAACTACATCGCCACGCTGTACAAATCGGTGCCACTGTACGACATGGGCTCCATCGGCATTCCGGACCGGATCCTGCTCAAGCCCGGCAGCCTGACCACGACCGAGTTCGACCTGATGAAAACCCACACCACACTGGGCCGTGACGCGATTGAAAACGCCGAAAAAACACTCGGTGCCGGTGCCGCCTTCCTGGCCACCGCCAAGGAGATGGTGTATTCGCATCAGGAAAAGTGGGATGGTAGCGGTTACCCGCAAGGACTGACGGGCGAGCAGATCCCCGTGTCGGCCCGGTTGATGGCGATTGCCGATGTGTATGACGCACTCATCAGCCCGCGGGTCTACAAAGAGGGACTTCCCCACGACAAGGCGGTGCAGATCATTTTCCAGTCCCGCGCCAGCCACTTTGACCCCGACATGGTGGACGCCTTCATCGAAATCCAGGACGATTTTTATGCCGTGGCGCAACGCTATGCCGACACAGATGTGGATTTGCAGAAAAAGATCGAATATTTGGCAAATGCCATCGCCGAAAATCCCTGAGAATGTGGATCCGCGCTATTGCACAGCCATTGCGTGCCCAGAATTTATGCCGTGGCGTAAGCCGCTTTCACCCTGATTGAGGAATAAACATGTCTGCCCCATCACTACGTTCTCCCCGTTTTTCCCTGTCTGCAATGGCTGCTGCGCTGGTTGCGGTTGGCGCGCTGGCCTTGCCTCAGATGTCTCAGGCTCAGACCCTGGGCGGCGCCAGCGGACCTGCTGGAGACGCAACCAAGGTTGAAAAATGCGATGCGCCCAAAGGCACGCTGGCCGTGGTCGAACCGCAAGACGCGGTCTTGCAAGCGCTGCTGCGCATTGGCCTGCAGTCGCCGACTGGCATGATCCGCCTGATCGTCCAGCAGTCAAACTGCTTCCAGATCGTCGAGCGCGGCGCGGCGTTTCAGAACCTGATGCAGGAACGCGCACTGGCCGCTGACGGCCAGATGCAGGGCGGCCAGAACGTGGGCAAGGGCCAGATGGTTGCGGCTGATTTTGTGGTGACGCCCAGCGTGGTGTTCTCCAACCCCAATGCCGGTGGTGTGGGCGGTGGCCTGGCCGGGTTTGGTGGCGCACTAGGCCTGTTTGGCGCCATTGCCGGTGGCCTGAAATTCAAGGAAGCACAGACCTCGATGACCATGGCGGACACGCGCTCCGGCATTCAGGTGGCCGCCGCCGAGGGCAGCGCCCAAAAAACTGACTTCAACATCGGCGCGGTGTTGTTCGGGGCTGGCGGTGGTGCCGCGCTGGGTGGCTACACCAGCACGGCCGAGGGCAAGATTGTGTCCGCCTCGTTTCTGGACAACTGGAACAAGATTGTGCTGGCCATCCGTGACAACCCGTCGCTGATTCAAGCCAAGGGCAGTGCCGCCAGCCAGGCCAACGCGGCTGGTAGCGTGAAGGCCGGTGCGGGTAACGCGGGTGATGTGTACCTGCCCAAGATCGCCGGCGTCAAGGCCTACAAGACGGCTTCAGAAGGCGCAGTGGTCGCCACACTGGGCAAGACGGACGAAGTGATCTTCGACGGCGAAGAAAAAGACGGCTTCATGAAAGTCGAAACCGCCAAGGGCACCGCCTGGGTCAAGGCGCTGATGTTGCGCAAGCAGTAAGAAAACACTAACGGGGGCCAAGCGGGCCCAAATTGCTCATACTTGTGAGCCAAATTGGGCTCTAGCCCCCGTCAGTTATTTGTGAATAGCTATAAAAACTATAGCGAGAATATTTTCCCGGGGTTCATGATGTTCTTCGGGTCCAGTGCACGCTTAATGGTGCGCATCATGTCCACGGCGCCCACCCCCGCTTCCGTCACCAGAAAATCCATCTTGTGCAGGCCCACGCCGTGCTCGCCGGTGCAGGTGCCTTCCAGGCGTAGCGCACGCGCTACCAGCTGGTGATTCAGCCCCTCGGCCACTTCACGTTCTTCGGGCATATTCGGGTCCAGCAGGTAACCAAAATGGAAGTTGCCATCGCCCACGTGGCCCACCAGAAAGTACGGAATGCCGCTGGCGTCTGCCTCGGCTACCGAGTCCAGCAGGCAGTCCGCCAGTTTGCTGATGGGTACACAGGTGTCGGTTGAAATCACACGGCAGCCGGGTTTGGACTGCACGGCGGCAAAGTAGGCGTTGTGCCGCGCGGTCCACAGCCTGGTGCGCTCTTCCGGGGTTTCGGCCCACTCGAATGCGTTGCCGCCCAGGTCGCTGGCGAGTTCCTGCACGGTTTGCGCCTGCTCTTTTACGCTAGCCGGCGAGCCGTGGAATTCCATCAGCAGCATCGGTTCTTCACGCAAACCCAGCTTGGCGTAGGCGTTCACCATGCGCACGGTGTTTTTGTCGATTAGCTCCACACGCGCAATCTGTACGCCCAGCTGGATCACCTGAATCGTGGTGCGCACAGCCGCCTCAATGCTGGGGAACGAGCAGATCGCGGCGGACACTGCTTCAGGCAGCGGGTAAATCTTCAGAGTGATCTCGGTCATCACCCCTAGTGTGCCTTCGCTGCCGACCATCAGGCGCGTCAGGTCGTAGCCTGCGCTTGATTTTTTGGCACGGGTGCCGGTGCGGATCACCGAGCCGTCTGCCGTCACCACCTCCAGCGCCAGCACGTTTTCGCGCATAGTGCCGTAGCGCACGGCGTTGGTGCCGCTGGCGCGCGTGGCCGCCATGCCACCCAGCGATGCATCGGCACCGGGGTCAATCGGAAAAAACAGGCCGGTACTCTTGATCTCTTCATTGAGCTGCTTGCGCGTGACGCCGGGCTGCACGGTTACGGTCAAATCCTCGGCATTGATGCTCAGCACCTTGTTCATGCGGCTCACGTCGATGCTGATGCCGCCCTGCACGGCCAGCAAATGGCCCTCCAGCGACGAGCCCACACCAAAGGGGATCACGGGCACGTTGTGGTCACTGGCCAGCTTCACGGCGTCAGCCACGTCGCGGGTGGATTCCGCAAAAACCACCGCTGATGGCGGCGGCGCAGAGAAAGACGACTCATCCCGTCCGTGCTGCTCACGCACCACCAGCGCGGTGGAGCAGTTGGCGGCAAAGCGGGCCTTCAGGGCGTCGATCAGCACTTGCGGCGTGGCGCGCTGGTTAATTTCCGGGATCAGGTGGGCGGCTTGGGTGGGAGCGTTCATGAGGTTT
>Ga0209097_10003649_pt1 | contig 11711 bp, 5 predicted proteins | sample AD_UKC052_MetaG_FD_184419 | JGI IMG/M metagenome (GOLD analysis project Ga0209097, IMG submission 184419) | Active sludge microbial communities of municipal wastewater-treating anaerobic digesters from USA - AD_UKC052_MetaG (SPAdes) (version 2) | ecosystem: Engineered > Bioreactor > Anaerobic >... | reverse complement strand
CTCGGACAGATCTTGCAGAATAAACTCATTGGACAATGTTTGAATAAATTCTCCCTCAATAACTCTCTTATGTCCGCAAGTGAACGCAAAAGTGCGTTTATTTTTACCGTCTATAGCTTTTAGGTAAGTGTTGCACGTCTTGATTTCATCCTGTATTTTCAGTAAGCTATATTTACTTAAATCATATTCAGGTTTTACCCAACTCATTCCTGGTCCAGTAGCATCGCAAGGATGATTTAGAGTATGATTGCCTAATTCGTGTCCATTGTTTGCGGCTTTTCTCCAATCTTTAATCCTATTAGCAGCGGCGTCCGAAGAAGCTGTTATATAAAAAGTTCCTTTCAGATTTAAAGAATCCAAAACAGGAATTACATTGTCAAGGTGAACATTCAGAGCATCGTCGTAGGTCAAAACTACACTGCATTTTTTGCCTTTCCAAGGTTTATTATTATCCAGAATTTCTCCATCTGTACGGAAAGAAGAAGCGGGTAAATTTGCCGAATTATAGAAGTTGATTCCCTCAGGATTGTCTTGCCAAGCGTATCGAACATATTTTGGATTTTTTATTTCTTCGTTCCAAACTTCAATCTGATTTTTTCCAATTATTCTTGTTTTTGCCCAAACGAATTTTTTATCATAATCTGCTATCGAAAACCAGCGTAATTCTTCGCCATCTTTTGAGGTAATGCTTTCCCCAATAGTATCGAATGTCAAAATAATTTTTCCGTTTACGATTGTTTGTGATTTTAAAGTGGGGCCAGAATGGATTACTTTTTTATCGTTATAGGCAATGTTTTGAGCCGAAAGTGCCAATCGTTTTCCAATATCTTTTTTATTTAATGGGTGAATATCATTCCATTCTCCTAAGTCTGTCGTAACTATAACCGCTGTATTGGGCAACTTAAGGGCTTGGTTTTGTGCTTCTCTAAGTCTTGCCCAATTGCTTTCGGATGGTGTATAGTTGACATCTTGAAAATTAGCCAATTGTACCACAAAGAAAGGCAGTTTTTCATCTTTCCAAAGGCTTCTCCAATTTGTAATTAAGGTTGGCATAAGGACATCGTAAGTTTCAGGATTACCCACATTACTCTCGCCTTGATACCAAAGAATTCCTTTAATTTTCATTGGCAAAACAGGGGCAATCATCGCATTGTATAAAGCTGTTGGTTGATTTTGCTGAACCAAACCTCCGCTAAACCCACCAAAACTTTGTGGTTGATAGGCTTCTCCAATTTTGTATTGCCAAGTTCCTTTAAGGTCAATTTCTTCACCATTGGCAGTCATAGAATAATTTTTATCGGGTACAAAACCACCTTTGTCTGATGTGTTGGTCACTCTTATCACGAAGGTGTTTTTTCCTTCCTTGAGCAAATCTGCTGGAATTTCGTAACGGCGAGGAGGATATTGATAGGTAATATTACCAATTTTTTTGCCGTTTACATACATTTCGTCGGCATCAACAATTCTACCCATAAATAGTTTTACGGGTTTTCCTAACCAACTTTTTGGCACTTCAAATTCTCTTCTGAACCATACTACGCCATTCAAATCTTTGATTCCTTGGTCTTCCCAATAGCCTGGAATATTGAAATTTCTCCAGCCTTTTGGTTTATAATCAAGGCTTTCCCAGTGTTCTATGCTTCCTAAATCTTTTATTACCGGAGTCTTCATTCCGCCAACCGATGGACGTCGATTGATTGATTTTAAATTACTAGTGTCTTTATTTCGAGTAATAGTTTTCTGGATGTCAGGAAGGTTTTTATAACCATCTTCGCTTATCCAAGCTTCAATGGGTGTACCACCTACCGAGCTGTTAATGATGCCAATTGGAACTTTGTATTTGGTGTAAAGATCTCGGGCAAAAAAGTAGGCAACTGCCCCAAAAGTATAAATATCTTTGGGGTTGGCTGTTATCCATTCTCCTTGCGGAAAGTCTTCAGTAGGTTTATTGAGATTAGTAAGTGTTTGTACAAAAAAATATCGGATATCTGAAAAATTAGCTGATGTGATGTCTTCAGGAAAACGTTCTTTTACTCGCTCCATTGTTACTGTCATATTGCTTTGTCCACTACAAAGCCAAACATCACCAAATGCGATATTTTTGATAGTAATTTCATTTTTTCCTTTCAAAACCATTTCATAGCCAGTTCCAGCGGGTTGGGCAGGGAGTAGCAATTCCCATTTTCCTTCATTGGAAGTTGTCGTTTTGAAACTTTTTTTATTGAATAAGACAACGATTTTTTCATTTGGTGAAGCCCAACCCCAAATCTTGATGGCTTGGTCACGTTGCAGGATGATATTGTCAGAAATTAGCTTTGGTAATCTAATTTGTGCTTGGATGGCGAGACAATAAAAAAGACTTAGAAGTAGAGAGAGTTTGAAAATTTTCATAGCTAATCAATTCTAAAAAGAATAAAAATGGTTTTGTTTAGTTTAAACAATAAAATATAGTTTATAAATAGAATTACCAGCTCATAATGAGCTGGTAATTTTGTTTTAATTGAATTATAATTTTTTTTCGGAAGTTATAAAAAGGAGTGATATAGTAAAATTATCAACAGCCATATCTTTTTACATTTCCATATTATTGTAAGGATTGATGGTGACAATTGAACCATCTTCATTGTACGTGATTTCAGTAACTTTGATTGATCTTAAATGAGTTACCCCTTTTGATAAACTGGAATCGTGATAAAATAAATACCATTTTTCATCCACTTTACAAATGGAATGATGTGAAGTCCAGCCAACAACTGGATTCAAGATTCTTCCTTGATAGGTAAAAGGGCCATAAGGATTATCGCCTGTTGCATAGCAAATGAAGTGTGTATCTCCTGTTGAATAGGAGAAATAGTATTTTCCGTTGTATTTATGCACCCACGATGCTTCAAAAAATCTACGATTGTTATCGCCAGACAATAAAACCTTACCGTTTTCATCTAGAATTTTGATTTCTCTCGGTTCTTCGGCAAATTGCTTCATATCGTCAGAAAGTAAAGCTACAATAGGGCCTAATGCGGGTTCATTATCTACAGGTTCTTCATTTTCTTCGGCATATTGATTGTTTCTATATTTTTGAAGTTGACCACCCCAAATACCACCAAAATACATATAATATTTACCGTCTTCATCTTCAAAAACAGCTGGGTCAATGGTGTAGCTTCCTTCTATGGCTTCTGGTTCAGGAGTAAATGGTCCTGATGGAGAATCGCTTACGGCTACTCCAATTTGGAAAATGCCATTGGCACGTTTGGCAGGAAAATATAAATAGTATTTCCCGTTTTTATGTGCTGCATCAGGAGCCCACATTTGTCTTGTTGCCCAAGCAACATCTTTTACGTGCAGCGCAACACCATTATCAACAGTTGCAGCATCAATATTTTCCATCGAAAGAACGTGATAATCTTCCATTCCAAAATGGTCTCCATTGTCATTAAATGGAATTCCAGCATCAATATCATGCGATGGATAGATGTATATTTTGCCATCAAAGACGTGTGCAGATGGATCAGCAGTGTAAATATGTGATACTAGGGGTTGTGAAATTGCGTTTTTATTGATTACTTCAAAATCAATTTTTTCTATACTATCTTCGGGCATTGTAATGTATTTGTATTAGTTATTTTTTTTATTTTGATCTTCTTGCTTTTAAATCAGATTCAATTTCTACTTCCATTTTTTTGTTGATTTCATATAAAAAAAGAAGCCCAACTCCAATTAAAAAGGGTATTGCAGGAAAAATACTTACCAACAATTTAATGCCATTAATGGCGCTTTCTGTTTGTGTCAATGAATTAGGAACATAGTTAAAATAACCCAAAAGCGAAGTTGTTAATGCACCTCCAATACTCAAGCCAGCTTTTAATCCGACCATCATAGCCGAAAAGATAATAGCTGTGGCACGACGGTTAGTTTTCCATTCAGAGTAGTCGGCAACATCGGCAATCATTGCCCAAAGTAGTGGGATTGTGATACCGTAGAAAAAGCCGTGAAGAATCTGTGAGAAAAACATTAAGGAAACAGATTTAGGAGGGTATAAATAAAAGGCCATTATAAATAGCGTTGAAATGAGAAGGAAAAATCCAAAGACATTTCTTTTTCCATATTTATCTGCTAAATTTTTAGACAAAGTGATACCCACTATCATGAAAATAATACCCCCAGCATTAAACAAACCAAATCCAGCAGAAATTGGGTCGTTTCCAAAAGGATTGATTCCAATATTCAAAAGAAAATCTAAAATTGGCTGTATAAAAATGGCTAATTCTTGTTTATCGACATAATTTTCGAAATAATACACATAAGAACCACCTTTCATAGCGAGAGTTACAAAAACGAGCAGAGTAAGCGTCAACATAATCACCCAAGGTTTGTTTTTTACCAAATCTCCTAAATCTTCTTTGACACTCGATTTTTGTTCAGGTTTTGGAACAATACGTTCTTTGGTTGTCAAAAATGTAATGAGCAACATAATAGTTCCTACGATGGCTAGTATGGTCATTACTTTTTCAATTCCTACAGCTTTATCACCATCTCCAGCACTCTTAATGATTCCTAACATAAACACTTGTACAAAAAATTGTGCAAACATAACTGCTACAAATCGATAAGATGAAAGACTATTTCTTTCAGACATATCTCCTGTAATTACACCACTCAAAGCTGAATAAGGTAAATTATTACTCGCATAAAATAGTAAAAGAAGGGAATAGGTTACTACAGCATAAATTACTTTTCCTTGATATGAAAAATCGGGAGTTGTAAAAGCCAATAGAGCAATAACTCCTAATGGCACCGCGGTCCACAAAATCCAAGGGCGAAATTTCCCCCATTTAGAATTGGTTCTGTCGGCAATAGCTCCAATAATTGGGTTAAAAATAAAGGCTGCAATTAGCCCAACTACAAGCATTATTATAGAGGAGTGTGTGGGCGATAATCCGTATATATCCGTATAGAAATAGGCTAGATAAGTCATCAACGTTTGGAATACCAAATTGGCAGCTAGGTCACCAAGACTATATCCAATTTTTTCTTTTACAGATAATTTTTGAGAAGTGGAATTCATTTTTTTAGGGTTAATTTTTAGTTATATAAATCACAACAAATTTATATTTTTTAATAGTTGATTTTAATTGTTTTACAAAAAATAAAGGGATTTAATAATTTTTAAAAGCTTATTTATCAGTGTACAATCGGTTGTGTAAATGTATCGTAAAACTTTTTTATTGACAAATCAATGTTTAATTAATTTGCTTTATTTTCAGTTGATTACACTAGGTATTGTACTTTAATAGTGAAATAGATGCTTATTTTTTTCCTTCTTTTAGTTTCATTACACTGTTATAGGCTTCTTTCGGTTTGAAATCGCGATCAAAAAGCAACGGATAATTACTTCTTCCTCTTATTGGCCAATCATTAAGCCACGATTGTCCGTCATTAACACCCCAAAGAGTCACTCTGCTTATTTTGTCTTGGTGTTTTATGAATAGTTTGAAAATCGCTTCATAGCGTGCTGCCAATTGGATCTTGATATCATCTGGAAGGCCTTTAGGATAGGGATTCATTTTTTCGCTCGCCTCAGATCGTTGGCTAACATCGGCTCCAACCACATCCCAAGGATTAGGTAAAACGGTAATGTCTAATTCAGTTATGGCAACTTTTACACCAAGAGCAGAAAAATCTAGTATAGTTTGTTCGATTTCTTCTAAGGTTGGAGTGATTAAGTTCCAATGCCCTTGCTCTCCAACACCGTCAATTTTAGCCCCATTTTTTTGTAAGTTTTTCACCAATTCTACAGCTCCTTTTCGTTTTTTAGCATTGCATAAGTTATAGTCATTGTAATACAAATCGGTTTTTGGGTCAGCTTTGGCGGCTAATTTGAAGGCATGTGTTAAAAAATCTTTTCCATACGAATCTAAAAAAACAGATTTTCTCAAAGTACCATCTTCATTTAAAGCCTCATTGACCACATCCCAAGAACTAATACGTCCTTTGTATTTTCCCACGACGGTGCTAATGTGTTTCGTCATCGCGTCAGACATCGCCGCGCTATCTTTTACTTTAGCCAACCAAGAAGGTAGTTGACTGTGCCAGATTAAAGTGTGTCCGTGAATGAACATCTTGTGTTTTTCTCCAAATGCAACATATTTATCTGCCATTTCGAAATCGAATTTGTCTTTTTCAGGCTGTAAAAACATCGATTTCATACAGTTTTCCGGAGTGATGCTGTTGAATTCTTTAGCAATTAAATTAGTTACAACAGGATCCTTTTCTTGGATTTGATTGGTGTCTAAAGCAGTTCCGACATAGAAATTTTTTATATATGAATTTTTAAGCGAAACGGTTGAATCTGTTTTTTTCTGTGCCGAAGAACAACTACTTAATGCAAGAGTTGCTGCTACTAATAGTAATAGGGTTTTAGATATTTTCATATTTTTTTTAAGTTTTATTTATTTATTTATTTAATCCTTCAAGAAATCCAGTATAAGCAGCCTTACGACCATAATTAGAATCGAACAATAATGGCCATTCATATTCCGTTACCACAGGCCAGCCTCTTAGCCAAGAGTCATTGTCTCTAACTCCCCAAAATGTAATTCCAAATCTTTGTGCGCTTGGAATTGTTTTGTATAAAATAGCTATACTTTTATATTTTTCTTTTTGAGCATTTGATCTTTCTGCTGTAAAAGAAGTTAACAGTAAATCTCTGTTGACAGACATATCCAATTCAGAGAAATGAATCAATAATCCAGTTCCCACAAGAGGTGACAAAGCATTAGTTATGGTTGTTAAGTCAGGATATGAATAGCCTATGTGCATTTGGGAGCCAATACCGTCTATAGGAATTGCTCTTTTTTTGAAATCGGCTACCATATCAACCACACTGTTAACTTTTGATGTTTGGCTGTCTAAATTATAATCATTGTAAAATAATTTAACTTCGGAATTAGCTTCTTTAGCCCAAGTGAAGCATTTGGCAACGTAGTCAGGTCCTAATTTTGCATAGAATGGGCCTGCAAGAGCCTCGCTTGTAAAAGCTTCATTTACAACATCCCAACTTGCTACAACAGGTTTTCCATCAGTTGTTTTGGCGAGAGCAAAATGCGCTACAGTCGCTTTTATATATCCTTTGACTTGCGCTTCAAATTCTGCATTAGTTCCTGTGAAATTTTTTAACCAGTTAGGTATTGAGGCATGCCAAACCAAGGCGTGTCCATGAACTCTAAATCCATTTGCTTTAGCATAAGCAACAATAGCGTCTCCTTTGCTAAAATCATAGGTGTTTTGTCCAGTAAACATGGCTCCCATTTTCATGTCGTTCTCCGCGGTGATACTATTGAATTCTTTATTTAATAAAGTTGTAAAATTACTATCGGAACCGGATAGTCTATTTGCAGAAACAATATTTCCAATAGGAAATGTAGCGGCTGTTTTTAATGTTGTAGCAGTAGTAGGTGGAGTAGGTTTTGGGGTAGTATAAACTTGGTCAGTTTCTAATCCTCCGCCACAACTTACTATGGTAGCGGCTATAATTATTGTGAAGAGGGATGAAATTTTGTTGATGTTCATGTTTTGTAATTTCTTTTAAGGTTTATTTAAATTTTTAATTGTCTTTGTTTGGTTAAGTTGTAAAATTCTCTTTTTCTTTCCCCATAAATTTCCTAATTTTTTGAGTCTTTTGAAAAACAGAGTTCGAATTTTAATTAATCAATTATTGCCCGGTGCAAAAGGGAATTTCAATGACTCAAAATACTCCAATGTTTGGGTTGGTTTTTCAACGCCTTTTGGCAATTCCTTTCCAGAAAATTGTTGAAAATACAGCAAGCATGCATCTCGCCACCATTTTGCCTCTTTATGTTGGATGTTCAGCAACATTTGAACTTCTTTGAATCGCGTTTCGTCCACATAGTTGCCCGTTTTGTTCCAAGTAGATTGCATTGTTTCGACTTCATCAACGCCTTCTTGGTATTTCAGAGCTATTCCATCCCAAAGGGTTTGACCGTTTTTTAATTTATAATCCCAAGACAAATGATGAAACCATAACAAGTCTTTTTCGGGGCAAGTTTTTATATCGTCAAATAGTTGGGCTACTTCTGGAGCATATTGTGCTGTGGCATTGCTTCCTGTTTTCGAACGGTCAAAACCTATTCCGTTTTTGTCGGCTTTGTGGTAATAGGTAGGGTTCCATTCCGGTCTGGATAGATTACTCACCCAAGGGCCTGGGCCATAATGATGACCAGTGTCCATAATGTGATGCAACCCAAGAGGAGTCATATAATTGACCACCGCTTCCCTGGATTTCAACATCATTTCTTTGACTGGATTAACGAAATTTTCATCATTCGAAAATGTCATTCGTAACCATTCGTCGGCAATAACATTTGAATCTAAATAAGGATTCCAAGCCAATCGTCCAAACCCGTACCAATTCGCTTGCGCAAAAGGATGACCAGTCCAGTTGATGTCGTTACCAATATTGGCAACACCGGCAATTCCCGTAATTTTGTGATTTTCCAATGAACCATCTATGATTTTGGCAACGGTTGAGCCTTTCCCTTTTTTATATGTATCAGCTTCTAAAACTTCTTGAAATAATTTTGGAAGATAAACTAGGTGTGTACTAAAACCCAAATATTCTTGCGTAATTTGGAATTCAATCATCAACGGAGTTTTTGGCATTGCACCAAACATAGGATGGAAGGGTTCTCTGGGTTGAAAATCGATCGCGCCATTTTTGACTTGAACGATTACGTTATTCCTGAATTGACCGTCATAAGGAACAAATTCGCTGTAGGCTTGTTTGGCTCTGTCATTCACATCGTGTTCAGAATAGACAAAAGCTCTCCACATTACAATTCCGCCAAAAGGAGCTACGGCATCTGCAAGCATATTCGCGCCATCAACATGGTTTCTGCCATAATTTTGTGGGCCGGGTTGTCCTTCAGAATTGGCTTTAACTAAAAACCCTCCAAAATCGGGAATACGTTTGTAAATTTCTGCTGCTTTTTCTTTCCACCAATTTTTTACTTCAGCATCGTAAGGATCGGCGGTTTTAAGTTTTCCAATTTCTATTGGAGCCGAAAAACGTGCTGTTAGATAGACTTTTATTCCATAAGGTCTAAAGACTTTTGCCAAAGCTTCAACTTTTTCTAAATATTGTGGCGTTAAAATTAAGGCATTGGCATTTACATTGTTCAAAACCGTTCCGTTGATGCCGATAGAAGCATTGGCGCGAGCATAATCAATGTAACGTTGATCAATAAAATCGGGTAATTTTTGCCAATTCCAAAGCGAAAAACCAGCATAACCACGTTCTACCATTCCATTTAGATTGTCCCAATGATTCAGCATTCGGACATTTATTTTTGGAGCATCTACAATGTTTAAATTTTCAATGGATTTGTTGGTTTGAAGAAGTCTTAGAAAATTAAAAACACCATACAAAACGCCAACATCGGTTTTTCCTGTAATTAGAATATGATTTTTGTTTTTTAGTTTAATGGTTTTAATAATGTAGCCTTCATTATTAATTTTTTCAAAATCATTGTTTACATTTTTCAAAATATCTCCATTTAATGAAGATTTAGAACCAAAAATCAATACATTTTCTGTGTCAACGTTTTGTTTTATTGGTACAGGATTTCCTAACAAACCGGAAAGTCCAAGTTGAAGTTCTTTTGAGGCTGCCTGAATTGATTCGGAATTGCCCAAGGCTATAATTCCATTAATTTTAGATTGGTATTCGGAGGTTATTTTTGAATCTTGGACTTTTTTATACTGAAGCCATAATTTATAATCAACCTGTGCTGATGTATCAACAGCAGTTGTGAATATAGTTAAGAGTAGGAGAAAATATATATTGGGCAATCGACTCATTGATTTTAATTGATTTTATTAACCCCTTTGTTCAAAGTTGAAAAAAGATTGAATACTAATGTTTTGGATTAGTATTTTTGTGGTTTACTAAAAATATTGTTTTTTGTTTATATTTGCAATCGGTTGCGTAAAAGTAAAACATTGAAGTATATAAAAAAAATTTTAAAGTATTTTTTTTATATTCGTAAATTATAACCCAAAAATCAAGAAATATATAACTATGAATACTTTTTCCCAAAAATTAATTGTGATTCTTTTACTACTTGCAATTCTACCGTGTAAGAGTCAAACGCTTGACAAAAAGCAACGGGATTTCCCGTTTTATAATCCTTCTCTTTCTATCGACCAAAGAGTTGCAGATTTGATATCTAGATTGACTTTAGAAGAAAAAGCAAATCAAATGTTGCATAACACAGATGCAATCGAACGTTTAGGAATATTGTCTTATAATTATTGGAATGAAGCCTTACACGGAGTTGGAAGATCTGGAAATGCAACTGTTTTTCCTCAGGCAATTGGGCTTGGAGCTACTTTTGATACGGAGTTGGCTTATAGGGTTTCTTCGGTAATTTCGGACGAAGCTAGAGCGATGTATAATGCAGCCAAAACCAAAGGATATAATTTGCAATACGGAGGCTTAACTTTTTGGACTCCCAATATCAATATTTTTAGAGATCCTCGATGGGGGCGTGGTCAGGAAACATACGGTGAAGACCCGTTTTTGACTGCTGCAATAGGAACAGCTTTTGTAAAAGGCTTACAAGGCGATAATCCTAATTATTTAAAAACAGCAGCTTGTGCTAAACATTTTGCAGTGCACAGTGGACCGGAATTGGTGCGACACCAGTTCAATGCAGAAGCCAGTCAAAAGGATTTATGGGAGACGTATTTGCCTGCATTTAAGGCTTTGGTAGATGTAAATGTGGAAGCTGTTATGTGCGCTTATAATAGTACCAATGGTCAGCCATGTTGCTCGAATAATTATTTAATTACTGATGTTCTTAGAAAAAAATGGAATTTTAAAGGCCATGTTTTATCCGATTGTTGGGCTTTGCAGGATCTTTTTTTACCAAAGGGTACAGGCCACGGAGTTGTAAAAACTCAGGCAGAAGCTGCTGCTTTAGCCGTAAAAAGTGGCGTGAGCCTAAATTGTGGAGTAACGTACAACTCTTTACCAGATGCCGTTAAAGAAGGTTTGATTACCGAAAAGGAAATCGATTCCCAATTGGCAATTTTACTTAAAACCAGATTCAGACTGGGTTTGTTTGATCCAATGGGTTCAAATCCTTATGATGCTATTCCTTCTAATGTTGTAAATAGCGAATTACATAGAGATTTGGCTAGAGAAGTAGCTCAAAAAAGTATGGTATTATTAAAAAACAATGGAATTTTACCGTTAAAAAATGACCTTGGAAAATATTTTGTCACTGGACCTAATGCGGCTAGTATAGAAGTTCTTTTGGGTAATTATTATGGTATAAACCCAAATATGGTTACCATTCTCGAAGGTATTACGGCTTCAATAAGTCCAGCGAGTAAATTGCAATACAGGTTGGGAGCTATGTTGAATCAAAAAGCGGTGAACCCTGTAAACTATGCCACCGGAAATGCTGCGGACAGCGATGTGACCATTGTGGTTTTGGGTGTTTCGAGCACTATTGAAGGTGAAGAAGGTGATTCATTATCCTCATTAACCGCTGGTGATAGATTGGATTATAATTTGCCTCAAAACCAAATGGAATATTTAAGAGAACTAAGAGAAACTGCCAATAAAAACCCTAATAATAAGAAACCAATTGTAGCCGTAATTACAGGTGGAAGCCCAATGAATCTTG
>Ga0209097_10003646_pt1 | contig 11719 bp, 7 predicted proteins | sample AD_UKC052_MetaG_FD_184419 | JGI IMG/M metagenome (GOLD analysis project Ga0209097, IMG submission 184419) | Active sludge microbial communities of municipal wastewater-treating anaerobic digesters from USA - AD_UKC052_MetaG (SPAdes) (version 2) | ecosystem: Engineered > Bioreactor > Anaerobic >... | reverse complement strand
CCGGGAAGCGCGCCCATTGGGGTTCCGGGCTGATCGACTCCGGATTATGGCACCACCGGCATTTGAGCGGGCAGCCCTTCACGAAGAAGGTGGTACGGAGGCCCGGGCCGTCGTGAATGGCCATTCGCGTTGTGTCGAGCATGAGCGGCGTCTTCATCGAGTGTGCCTTTCTGTCAATGGCCGGTCTGCGCTTCCGCAGTCGCGAGGAAGTGAAGCTGCTCGCGGCGGGACAGAGCGTTCCAGCGTACGTTCCAGCCGCACACGCGCACCTGTAGGTCCGGATAGTTCTCCGGATGCGCCATCGCGTCGCGCAGCGTGGACGGATCGAAGCAGTTCAGGTGGATGCTCTGTCCGCCCATCTCGAAGTAACTTCTGAGAAATGCGGCAATGCCGGACGCGCCGAACGACGCCTTCGCCAGCGACGCCGGCAGGATCACGTCCGCGATGTGCCCGTCCGGCGATTCCGCCAGATCGAGCTTCGCGTTGGAAAGGAGGAGCGCGGTCGGCCCCTCCTTTCCGCAGCCTGCGGTGGCGCTGTTGTTGCGCGAGATCGGCGTCTTCGCTTTGCGGCCGTCCGGCGTCGCCGCCGTGCAGTCGCCGAAAGGCTTGTCGAGATCGATGGACCAGAACCCCGCCTGGAACGTGCCGCCATGTCCGTTGGGCTCGGCGTTGATGCGCGCGGCGACGGCGTCGAAGATGCGTTTCGCGGGCAAATCGGCACGGTCGTCGTTGTTGCCCCACTTGGGCGCGGAGCGGACGGCCCTCAGCCGGAGGCCCTCGCGATCCTTCCAGTCCGCGCGAAGAACCTCCCCGAACTCCGCCATCGTGACAAGCTTGGCCTCATCAACCAGGTAGCGCACCGCCGCGAGCGAATCCGCGACCGTGCCGATGCCGCCGCACATGATGCCGCTCTGATTGTATTTACACCCGCCCTGCGAGGAATCCTTTGCCTTCGCGATGCAGTCCCGATAGGCGCCGGACATGAACGGCGAGGGATTGAGCTCGTACCAAGCCTGCTCGCACAGGCGCGCTGTCGCGACGGCAGCCCCGATCATGGCGTCAAGCTGGCGCAGGTATTCGCGCTCGAAGGCCTCTGCGTTCTCTGGCAACGGGCACGCCGGTCCCACCGGGAAGCCCGCGAAGTCCTTGCCGTTGTTGAAAACCGCCTCCAGCGGTTTCGCGAGATTCACTTCCGCCGCCATCGAAGCGACGATCTCGCGCCCTTGGATGCCCGGCTCGTAACAGCCCACCAGCACGTACTGAACGATGTCCTCTGCGGACTTTCCTCGGCGGCGGAACATCTCGCTCAGGATTTCTTCATTCGCGAAGACGATGGAGGTCCGTCCATTCGCGAGGCACCGCGTCACCTTCTCAAGCTGTTCGCGCGGCGTCTTCTTTCCGAAGCGGTACGTCAGCTTGGGATTCGGGCGGTTCAGTTCGTCATGAAGCGCGAATCCGAGCTCGGTGAGTTCGTTCCAGACGGGGACGCCCTCCGCGTCATAGCCGCCGAAGCCGATGTTCTTCCCGTTCGGATGGCCCTGCGCGTAGAGGCGCGTGAAATAATCGGCGATCAGCGCCTTCGCCGAGGCGCGCGTCTCTCGTCCGGCAGCGAGGTCGTCGCGATAAAACTTCACGTAAAGGCGGTCGAAAAGCCCTTGAGAACGCACACACTCGCCCTCCGCCTCTTGGCCGCGGTCGTAGACGAGCGAAAGCTGCAGCGCTTCGCGCAAGGTGCGCGGCGGACGCTCCGCGATCGCGCGCAAGGCTTCGGCGCACGCGGGCATCCTTCTCATTTCCGCGACCGCCGCCCAGCGGACGCAGAGCCGCGACAGGGCGTCGTACACCTCGGTCACGCAGTCAAGAAACAGGCGTTCGTCATCGGTCTTGGCGGTCTCGCGGCGTTTCCGCGCGCGGTCGGCCAGCCCCTTCGGCCCCAGCGCGAGGATCGATTCCCAGTCCGGGCAGGTATGGCTCGTGTCGAGGCGCGCCCGCCAGGCCCCGTTTGTCGCGGTCGTCCATTTGCCGCACAGCTTCCGTTCGGGCGCCGATTCGGAGAACGCTTTCAGCCGCTGCCAACACCGCCGCCCCGGCAGGTCGCAATCCGCAAACCAATGCACGAAGGCGTCGTCGGCGTTCGCCGCGAGCCGCACGTGGTCGAACAGCGCCGTCAGCCATTTTGTCCGCGTGACGATGAACGGCTCCTTGGCATGTGCCGCCGCGATCGCGTCGAACATCTTTTCCAATTCGGCCCGTGCCAGCCCGCTGCCCTCGTCAATGCCCGCGCCGCCGACCGGTTCGGTGGTGAGGGACCAGCCCAAGCATCTCTGCCCGGCCGTCCACGCCGCAGCGAACGCCGCAGTCTGAAGGAATTTGCGTCTTTTCATATCCGTCCCCCTGCTATCCGAATGCAGATTTAAATCATACAGACAGCAGAATCGCCTGTCACCAGACTTTGAGCGTTTGATCGTCCGGACCAAGCCCCTCAAACGGTCCGGGCGTCGGGTGCGCGGCGTCTCTGCGCCTGCCGAAGAAGTCACGGTCCACGGCCAGCGGTGATCCGTCGGGATTCACATAAGGAAGCTGCGGAACCCGGGCGAGGCCCAGCCGCGCGGTGGTCACGGGCGCGGTCTTCGCGCCCTGCGTGGCCGGGGCCAGATTAACCGTGAGAGACACGTCCTCTTCCTTCGTGATGGCCGACACGCGCGCGCGGACAGCGGCGACCGCGTGCCCGGTCTCGTTGGTGTACGGCCGCGCGTTGTTGTAATAGACGTTCCCGCCCGTCAGCGAAGGATACTCGCGGCGGTCGTAAACGTACAGCCCGTAGCCGCGGCATCCGTCGTATGCTCCTCCTAGCCGGCCGTCCGCAGGACGCTGCGCCGGCGCCGCAAACAGGTTGTTGAAAAACCGGTTGTCGCCGCCCCGGATGCTGAACAGCCCCGCGATGCTGGTCGCGTGCGCCGGATGATACGGCATCTCGCGGCCTAGGTCGGCGTTGCAGGCAATCTGCCCGGCAAAAAGATTGTGCGCGTACGCGCCGCCTTGCGACACGTCCAGCAGGTTGGCGAATGACAACAACAGGTTGTTGTCGACGAGAAACGGTCCGTGATTCACCTCCATGAAGAGATCCTCGCGGAGGTTGTCGTAGAACACGTTCCGTGACACGCGCGCCCCTTGCGCCATCCAGTCCAACCAGAGGCCGCGGCAAGTACGGTTGATGCGGTTGCCGCTGATCGCGCAGTCGATGGCCCCGTGAAACTTGATGCCGGCCATCTCGTGGCCCGAAAAACATTCGCGGACGTGGATGTCGTGGATGACGTTGCCGGTGACCGTGCTGAAGGCGCAGCCCAGGCTGCCGACGATGCCGGCCTGCTCGCAGTGCGATATCCGGTTGCCCCGCACGGTGTGGCCGCCGATCTCCGCCCGGGTCCAGGGAATGACATGGGCGAGGGCGCGCTCGATGGTGCCGACATAGCCCTTCGCTGATTGCGCGGTGTTGTCATGCCGGTCGCCGTATTTCCCGAGGCTGATGCCGGAGCAGACCGAGTACGCGACATCGTTGCTTTCGATGAGCCAGCCTTTGCTCCAGTGCGTACCGATCAGGCCCACCTGCTCGGCGGTCGGCGGTGCCCACGGCGTGGCCGCGTTGCGCAGGATGAAGCCGCGCACGGTGATGAAGCCGCGCCCCGGTTGGTCCGGATAGAACACCGTTTGCCGCACATTGATCTCGACCTGTTCGCGGTTCGGGGCGCACCCTTTGAACTGCGCGTGGATCACGGTGTTTTCGGCCTCAACCCGCCCGAACCAGAGCGGTTCCGGGCCGGCCGGGCCCAGCGCCTGTTCAAGGCTTGCGGCTTCCGCCAGCCAGTGGCCGTTGAGGTAGACCGCGCCCGTGTGGTGCGTGCGACCTTTGGGCAGAAACCAGTCGCCCCGGATCTCGTCGCCGAAAGGGTTGAAGGCGCCGAAGAGCGTGTTCGGCACGGTCGCCCGCCATGTGTCGTTCGTGACGCGCGTCCACCCGCCGACCGGTTCCGAGCCGGTGATCACGACCTTCTCCCCGGACGCGGCCCGATACGTGATCCGCGCCGCGTCGGACGTCCCCCCGCGGGGCGGGTTGACGCGTTCCCGGTAGATCCCTTCGTGCACCGTGACGATGTCACCGGGGCGGGCCAGTTCGGCCGCGCGCTGGATCGTGCGGAGCGGCGCGGCTGGCGTTCCGGGCTGCGTGTCGTTTCCCTTGACGGAAACATGGTATTCGGCCGCGCCCGCGCAGACGGCCCACGCGCAACAGACGGCGAACGGCATTTTTCTCATCAGCGGCTCCTTGTTTCGCATAGCGATCTCCTCCCGTTTAAGCGCCTGACCCTGTCCCACCTCATCGTAAGCCCTCACGCTACTCTTTTAGCCAGGCAAAGTAAATGTCTGGCAGCCCAATAAACATATCCCATTGAGCCGAGTGTGCGCCTTTTTCTTTTGGACTATCAGATATGTTTATTCCCGTTCCAGACATTTCTTGATGCGGGAGGATGTGTTATCCTCGTGACGCTGGATATACGTGTTTGGGCGAACGAATCCGAGTAACAGGAACAATCAGCATGACAAAACCTACACATCGAACACTGGGCCTGGCGTTTCTATTGGCAGTATCGGACGCGTCCGGCACCGAGCGTGTCTGGACGGGCGGCGGGGGCGATGCGCTCTGGAGTACCGCCGCCAACTGGGACACGGGAACGCCCGCCGCGGGCGACACGCTGGTCTTCGGGGCCAGCGCGTTCAAGGACATTACCAACAACCTCTCGGCGGGCACCGCGTTTGCCGGGCTGTCCTTCCCAGCCGGTTCCGGCGGCACGTACACGCTGAACGGCAACGCCATCACGCTGGAAGGCGACATCGCCACCTTTTCCGGGTACACGCCGGAGATCGCCCTCCCCCTGATTCTCGGGACGGACTGCCAGTGCCTGGGCTCCAACGGGACACTCGCGATCAGCGGCGCGATCAGCGGCCCCGGCGGGCTGCGGTTCGAGGGCAATACTGCGTCCGCCGTCACGTTCACGCTCTCCGGCGACAACACCTTCGAGGGCCCCGTTGTCGTAACCAACCGGGCGCGCCTCGTGGTCTCTTCCCCCACCGCGCTCGGCAGCCCTGCGGCCGGGACGACGGTGTACGGCCCGAACGAAACGTGGCTTGAGATACGCGGCGGCATCACGCTCGGCGAACCGCTCACCCTGCTCGGCTCGGACGGTGCCCCGAACTATCATCCTTGTCTGAAGAGCTACAGCGGCACCAACACGCTCAGCGTCCCCATCTATGCGGCGTCAAGTGGCTTCCGCATGCGCGTCTATGAAAACGCGCTCATCCTAAGGGGGGGCGTCATCTCGCCCGACACGACCGGGACCTTCACCTTCGAGGCGTCGCCCGGCGCGGAAATCGTCGTCACGAACCGGCCGCTGTTCCTGGGCAACGGCGCGGGCTTCTACACCTCCTACGGGGGCAGGGTGGTGCTCGCCGAGTCCGGCAACACCTACGCCGCCCTCCATACTTACGCCGGCAGCACGGTGCTGGCGACCGCGCCCAACGCGCTGGCACCCTACGGCATCTTGCGGTTCGGCGTAAGCTGGTGGAACAAGGACACGAGCCTGTTCGACCTCAACGGCCTCTGCCAGACGGTCGGCCCGCTCGAATCTGTCGTGCAACCGTCCGGCACCCACGTCATCACCAGCGCGGTCCCTGCGGTCCTGACCGTGGTCCAGAAGCAAAACTCCACGTTCCGGGGCGACATCGCCGGCGCGGTCAGCCTCTACAAGACCGGCGCCAGCACGCTGACCCTGACCAACCTCACGCCGATGACGACCTCGGGCCGGGTCACGGTCGCGGCGGGCACGCTGGCGCTCGGCAACGCGGACGGCAGCGCCGGCGGTTTCGGGGCGATCCCGGCGGTCCGGATCCTGCCCGGCGGCACCCTGACCCTGAACAACGGCGCAGGCCTGCCCGACACGTCGGAGATCAACGTCTTCACGGGCGGCGTCTTGGCGAACGGCAAGATCGACGTCCGCGCGGGCGTCACCGAGACCGTCGCGCGCTTCTACATCGACGGCGCGCAGCAGGCATCCGGCACGTGGGGCGCGACCGGCAGCGGCGCGGCGCACATCAACGACGACTTTTTCAGCGGCGGGGGCCTGCTCGAAGTGACCGAAGACCCTGCGGTCGCCTACACGGACGTCGTCTGGGACCAAGGAGGGGCCGACACCCTGATGTCCACCAAGGAGAACTGGGCGGGCGACACCTTGCCGGCGTACAATGGCAATGAACGGGCGGTCTTCGGCACCGGCGCCGGTCCGGCCGGCGTCGACGTGGCGGCCTCGTTCTATAAGGTGGTCATCAACTGGCCCAGCAGCGACTTCCACTTTGATAACATCGGCGGGGGCGGCAGTCTCACGCTCGGCCGCGGCGGGATCGAGATCCCCGGCCCGGCCGCCACCCGTTATAACCGGATCAGGGTGCCGGTGACGCTGGCCGACGACCAGTTCATCACCCTCACGAACGGCTACGTTTATTTCGAGCAGCCGGTGTCGGACGGCGGCAACGGGTTCGGGCTGACGGTGTGCAACCCCAGCAGAAGCGTGTCGGCGGTGATCCCCCAGAACCAAAACGCGTACTCCGGCAAGACGGTGCTCAAGAACAGAAGCGTGTTTTACATCAGAGGCAGCGGCGACGTGCTGGGCAGCACGGCCGGCGACACCCTCGTCGAGAACGGCAGTTATCTGTATATCGACACCCAAAGCGAGACGACGGGCCTGACCATTGCCGAGCCCCTCGTGCTGGACGGGGACGCGACGCTGGGCTACGTGGGCACCCTCCAAAATGTCAAAGGCACGAACGTTCTGACGGGCCCGATCGCCGGCCTGAACAACAGTGTGCGCATCAGATCTTCAACCGCCGGCGCGACGCTGGACATTACGGGCGGGATCGCGGCGGATGCTTCAGCGGCGGGTTGCATTCTCGCGACGGACGGCGGCGGAACCGTCACCCTACGCGAGAAGCCCGTGTATGCGCACGCCTTCTACGCCAACGGCAAGAGCGGGGGCATGGTGGTCATCGCGGCGACCGGCAACGTTGCCCGAACCTTCTATATGAACGCGAACGTGCGGATCGGCGCTCAGGAAGCGTTTGAGTATCTCGGGAACCTCATCCTCGGCGGCGACGGCAGAATCGCGAACGTCGACCTCAACGGTTACGACCTTACGGTCCGCCGCTCGCTGAGCACGCACGCGGTCAGCACCAACTCCGTGATCTTCAGCGCGGCACCCGCGACACTGACCGTTGATCAGACCATCAACACCACGTACGGCGGCAGCTTCGCCGGGGCGGTCAGCCTGGTCAAGCGCGGCGCGGGCACCCTGACGCTGACCAACGAGATGGACAGAGGCACCACGACCTCGGGCGGCGTCACGGTCAAGGCCGGCACGCTGACGGTGGCCGGCGACTACGGCTCGCTGGGGACGGCCTGCACGAACATCACGGTGGAGGGCACCGGCACGCTGGCGCTAGAAGGCGCATCTGCCTCCATGCTCTCGGACGACGCGACGGTGCGGCTCGCGCCCGCGGGCGCGGGGAGCGCCAAGATCAGCCTCGCCGCAGGCATCGACGAGACGGTCGGCTGGTTCTTCTTCGGCGGCGAGCCGATGTATCCCGGCACCTACGGCGCAACCGGCAGCGGCGCCGAGTATGTGGACGACACGCGCTTCGCCGGAAACGGCGTGCTGAGGGTTCTGCACGGCAAGGCGAAAGGCACGCTGATACGCGTCCACTGAGACGCGCGTTCCAGGACCACGTTGTCCTGGTGCTTGACACACGATTTAAACATGACGAAGACCACACAGCGAAAGAATATATATCGACCACTCCTGTTATGCAGCGCCCGGGGCCGGGGCAACCCGGCCCCGGGCTTTTCTCCTGCGGACGGGGCTGTCCGCGCCCCCAGTCTTGCGCATCTTTTTCACCGGAAACGCGCGGTCTGTCACCGCAGCCCGTTGCGCCAACCGGAGGGCGTGACTCCTGTTTCAGTCCGAAAGAAGACCGAGAACGCGGCGAGCGAACGATAGCCGCACCGGTTGGCGATGAAACCGAGTTGTGTGGTGCGGTTGGCGAGCAGCGTCTTGGCGGTTTCAAGCCGAACGTTGCGGATCTCGCTCAGGATCGAGCGCCCGAGCGCCGCACGGAAGCGGATCTCGGCCATTCGCCGCGAACAGCCGAAGAGGGTAATCACCTCGCGCGCGGCAAGACCGTTGCAGGCTTCGCGGCGGATGAGTTCGACCGCCTGCGCGACCGTCCGGTCGAGACGGGCGAAACGCCGCGTCGACTCGCGCCGCACGACCCGACAGGGCGGGTAACGGGCGAAAAGAGGGCCGCGCACACGCTTTGACATCAGCCTGTCAAGCGTTTCGGCGGCGAGTTGTCCGGCGGCGAAAAAGTCGATCCCGACGCTGGAGAGTGTCGGGTGTGTCCCCTCGCAAATCTCTTCGTCGTTGTCGACGCCGATCACGGCGACGTCGTCCGGGATGGACAGCCCCGCGAGATTGCAGGCGCTCACGACTGCCCCGGCGATCCGGTCGTTTGCGGCGAAGACGCCGACCGGCCCCGGAAGCTTTTTCAGCCAAGCTTTCAGAGTGGCGACCAGCCGGTCCGACCTCTGATCCTTCGGATTGGGCGCGAAGACCGAAACGTTCTTGCCGTGCAGCGTCATGATCCGCGCGAACTCCGCTTTGCGGCTTTCGGACCAGGGGACCGGCTTGTCCCAGCCGACAAACGCATACTGGCCAAGATTGAGCGTCAGCAGTTCTCGCGCCGCGATCGCGGCGGTTTCCTTCGCTTCGTTGAAGACGCAGGTCTCGCGCGGAACGCCGTCCTCCGCCGGATAATGGAAAAACACGGTGGAGACGTCAACCAGAAGGGAGGGAGGAATTCTGCTCGTACCGGCGCTCTGGTTCACAATGATGCCGGATGGCTGCCAGAGGCGGAGCAGCTCAGTCAAGTGATCGGTCCGTTCCACTTTTTCGACGGCCTGAAGGTTCCAACCCTGCGCGCGGGCGTACTCGGATACGCCGGCGAGCTTTCGGCGATCGGAAAACTTTTCGGAATGTTTGACGTAGAGCACGGTCTTCATCTGAGACGCCTTTTTACCAGATACGGAGATTGTTCGCAAACGATAAAATAATTACTTCGTGTTCGATAAGTCCGGCCGTCCTTCCTCTTGTATACTGCACGGCGGCACGCAAGAAAAAGACAAGCCCGCCGCGCGACTTGCGCCGCGAATGAGTGAGGGGGAACGCTCAACGCTCAACGTTCAAGTTTTAGGGGGAGACAGACCGAATGAAGAAATGGGTGACACTCGCGTTTCTCTCGCTGGCGTTTTTTTTCTACATGACCGACCGCCAGCTTTTCGGTCTGCTGGTGATTCCGATTCAGCAGGAGACCGGTCTGAACGATATTCAGCTCGGTTTTGTCGATATGGCGATGTACTGGGTGCTGGCGTGCGCGATGCCGTTTTCCGGGCTGCTCGGCGATCGCTTTCCGCGCGGGCGCATCATTGCGGTGTCTATCATCCTTTGGGGCGTGCTGGCTGCGCTGACGGGTCTGGCCGGCGGGCTTGCCGGATTTCTCCTCTTCCGGTCCGTCGGCATGACCGCCGCACAGACGCTTTACGCCCCGTCCGCGTACGCGCTCATGGCGAGCGAGCACAAGACGACGCGTACCATTGCGTTTTCGACGCACCAAGGCGCCATGTACGTGGGGATGCTGAGTTCCGGGTTACTCGTCGGCGTCATTTTGAGTGCCTTTGGCAGTTGGCGCAACGTTTATTTCATCTTCGGCGGAGTGACCGCCGCAGTTGGCGTGGCGTTCGCGCTCACGGGCTGGGGCATCGTTCGCGGACTCTTTCAGGCCAACTCGATTACGTCCGTCTTCGACGTGGTGCCGCCGGAGAGCCGTTCGTCGGCGGTCGGTTTCCTCAACCTTTTCGCTTATCTCATCGGATCCCTCGCGCCGCTCGTCATCGGGGTTCTCTCGCACCGCTACGGCGTGGCCGGTTTCGAAATCGGCTTCGCTTCGATGGGGGGCGTGCTGGTCGTTGCGGCGGCTGTCATGCTCTTCTCCTATCTGTTCCTCTTCGAGAAGAAACGGGTTGAAAGGTAAACGCATGAAAAACAGAAAGAGCATTTTCGTAACCGGCGCTGTGCGCAACACAGGCCTCGCCATCGCGCGGCGTTTCGCGGCGGAAGGCTGGGCTGTGACGGTCTCAAGCCGCGACGGCGCGGCCGCCCGCGAGACGGCCGCCGCGCTGAAGCGCGAGTACGCCGGCATCGAAACGCTCGGCGTGGCGATGGATCCGGCCCGTGTCGAGGACATCCGCGCGGCGTTCGATGAGATCCGCGCGCGGTTCGGCCGGCTGGACGCCTTTGTCTCCAATGCGGCAAACCTGGGCGTGGGGCTTTCCGTCCTGAACACCACGCCCGAGGACTGGGATGCCGTGATGAACGCCAACGCGCGCGGGACCTTCTTCGGGGCACAGGAGGCGGCGAAACTCATGCCGGAGGGCGGCGCGATGGTGTTTGTCAGCAGTGTGCACGCCCTGAAATCCATTCCGGGAAGAGTCTGCTACACGGCATCCAAGGCTGCGATCGGCGGACTGGTGCGCTGCCTGGCGCTTGAGCTCGGCCACAAGGGCATCCGCGTCAACAGCATTATCGCCGGCGCGATCCGCAGCGACCGCTGGGACAAACTGTCCGAAGAGGAGGTCGCCGCGCGCCGGTCGCGCTACCCGGCCGGACGCGAGTCCTTTCCCGAGGAGATCGCCGCCGCAGTCCGATTCCTTTGCTCGGACGAGGCGCGCACCGTGACGGGCATAGAAATGCCGGTGGACAGCGGCATTGGCATCTGCCTGCTGCCGTACAACAAGGAGTGGGCCCGCGCCGATCCGAACAACGAGAAATACTGGGAACGTAAGTGAAGGTGACGCGCATGCAAACTGTTTTATCCTTGATCAAGCGGGATCGGCTGGTGGTCATCGGGCGCGGCATTCGGACGGAGGTCCTGGTTCAAGCCGCGCTCGCCTGCGCCGAAGCGGGCGTCACGCTGCTGGAGAGCACGTTTGACCACACGGCGGCCGACCCCGTGCGTGAAAACGCGGGACGGATCGCCGCCCTCGTCAAGGCCCTCGACGGCCGGATCCGGATTGGAGCGGGTACCGTGCTGACATCCGAGGAGGTCCGCGCGGCGCACGATGCCGGCGCCGCATACATCATCAGCCCGGACACGGACGACGCGGTCGTGGCCGAGACGAAGCGCCTCGGCATGGTGTCCATCCCCGGCGCCATGACGCCCACCGAGGTGGCTCACGCCTGGAAGATCGGGGCCGACATGGTCAAGCTGTTCCCCGCAGACGATCTCGGGTATCCTTTCATCCAGAACCTGCGCGGACCGCTCGGGCACATTCCGCTGATGGCCACGGGGGGGGTGAACCCCGCCACCATACCGGAATTCCTGAAGCTCGGTGTCGCGGCGGTGGGCACGGGCGTGAGCATTCTGAGGCGCGACCTGATCGAGAAAGAAGACTACGAAGGGATCCGCGTCCTCGCGAAGATGCATGTGGACGCCATCCGGATGGCGTAAGAAAAGAAAGGGGACGCATCATGAAGATTTCGGATGTCAAGATCTACAACATGGA
>Ga0209097_10003642_pt1 | contig 11739 bp, 2 predicted proteins | sample AD_UKC052_MetaG_FD_184419 | JGI IMG/M metagenome (GOLD analysis project Ga0209097, IMG submission 184419) | Active sludge microbial communities of municipal wastewater-treating anaerobic digesters from USA - AD_UKC052_MetaG (SPAdes) (version 2) | ecosystem: Engineered > Bioreactor > Anaerobic >... | reverse complement strand
TTCAGGACCGTTCGGCGTGAGGCCGCCGGCCGGGGAGATACGGAAGCGCATGAAGGCATTGCCACCTGTGAAGGTTGCGCCGGCAGGCACTACGAAGGTGAGTTTCGCACCGTTCAGGCCGGCAGGGCTTGGCACGGTACCACCATTTACGTTGGTAAATACCAGCGCTTCATTGGCGTCTGCGAAATCGCCGTCGCCGTTGTAGTCGACCCATCCTTGCAGGACAGCGTTGCTGCCGAGCATATTCATGGCAGTTACCATGATGGTAGCCGTCGAGCCGGGAACGAGCGGAGAAACCAGCATAATGCCGTCTTCGTCGTCGCCACAGGTTGAAGCCGTGCCGTCTATGGCAGCGCCACCGTTGTTATCGTCGCCGCCTGTCATCAGGCCGGCCATCGGGTCGGGTTGTCCGTCGGGATCGCCGTCGGCGCAGGCGCCGAGTTTGAGGTTCGGATTCAGTACGTGTACCGGTCCGTCGCCCGGCGAGTCATCCGTAGTACCATACGTATCCGGGCCGTCGCCGAATTCGCGGGTGATCAGACCGAAGTCGATGGTAATGTTGTTCGCAGGATCCGGGAAAAGGTCGTTTGGAACGTCGCCCGTACTGTTTTCACCTAAAGGCAGTGCAATAGGATCGGGGATCATGACCATTTCACCGGCCGGGTTATCGCTGTCGGAAACATCCGAGCCAATGTTGAGTTGGGTAGCGATGTAGTTGGCAGGCAAAGTAGGCAGGACAACTTTGTATGGTCCGGGAATCAGACCCCAGAACATGTATTGTCCGTTTACACCCATATTGGAAGTCGTGGTCACATAGGTGCGGTCATCCGGCGTATTGAACGCAAGGTCCGTACCAGCCCACACGAGATTCACGGTTACGTTGTTCAAACCGGCAGTGCCTGGTTCGTTCTGCTGACCGTTGTTGTCCCAGTCATTCCATACCAGGTTGCCGATTTTGGCAAGCGGTGTTTTGTAATCTTCCACTTCACCCATCGGAATCGGCGCTACTGCAGGTCCGGTCGGGCTCAAACCACCTGTTGGAGACAAGCGGAAGCGGCTGAATGCCTGGCCGCCTGCGAATGTCGCATTTGCGGGCACTTCGAAGCAGAACTGCATGTTCACTACGCCACCGTTGGGGATACTTGCACCGGCCGGTGCGAAGGAACCTGTAGTGATTTGTTCGTTGGCATCAAATGTACCGTTGCCATTGAAGTCGACCCAGCCTTGCAGCACTGCCGGAACGCCGGTCGTATTAACCGCCGTTACACGAATGCAGGCAGTATAACCAGGAATCATCGGAGTTTCGAACAAAACAATACCGTTTTCATCATCACCGGCACCACAAGTGCCAATCTGAGACTGGGAATTGTTGTTGTCGTCGCCGCCTTGCATCAGGCCTGCCATAGGATCAGGCTGACCATTGTTATCTCCGTCTACACAAGTACCCAGGTACAGGTTCGGATTCACCAGATGGTTTGGTCCGTTTGTACCGCTGGTGGTACCGTATGTACCGGGTGCGTCACCGTAATCTAAAGCGATGTAACCGAAGTCGTAGGTCAGGTTATCCTGATTGTCTGCAAATCCGTTGGTTCCACCGGGGTTATCGCTGTTGCCGTTTTCTCCGGTCGGGAGATTGATCGGATCAGGGATTACCACCGTCACACCTGCCGGGTCGTCGGCATCGGTTACGTCCGAGCCCTGATTCAGCACCGTAGGCAGGAAGCCGTTCGGAACGTTAATGACACTCGTCTGGTACGTGCCCGGAATAAGGCCGAGGAACATGTAAACGCCTTCTTCGCCGCCCATCGTGGAAGTGGTGGTGGTATATACCACGTCATCGCCACCGCCTGCTGTGCCATTCGGACCGTAGAATGTCAGTTGAATGTTGGTGCCATTGATACCAGGTTCACCGGCTTCCTGCACACCATCGTTATCGTAATCCCACCAAACAAGGTTGCCTGTTTTGGCGAGAGGTACTTTATAATCTTCTACTTCACCGAGCGTCGGAACAGTTCCGACAGGATTGCCCGGAGCAAGGCCGCCGTTCGGCGACAAGCGGAAGCGCACCATGGCTTGTCCACCCTGGAAGGTAGCATTTGCCGGTACCGTGAAGCAGAATTTGACATTTGCCAAACCTGTAGTCGGTACATTGGCGCCGCCCGGAGCGAAATCGCCCGTGGTCAGTTGTTCGCCTGCATCAAACGAACCATTGCCGTTGAAGTCGATCCAGCCCTGCAGTTTCGCAGCAGCACCGGTGTTATTACGTGCTGTTACGCGGATACAAGCCTGTACACCCGGAACAAGCGGTGTTTCAAAAACGATACCGTTTTCGTCGTCGCCGGCTACTGCACACACACCTTGAGTGCCTGTGCCCGGGTTACCGTCGTCGCCGGCGCCCATGAGGCCGGCCATCGGATCGGGGAATGCATCTTCTTCACTGTCTACACAAGTGCCGAGGTAAAGATCCGGTGTTACCACGTGTTTCGGACCTTCCGTGCTGGTGCTCGTGTTATAGGAATTGGGCAAGTCGCCATAGTCGAATCCTACATAACCGAAGTCGACGGTAAGATTGTCCTGTGCATCCGGGAAGCCGTTGGTGCCGCCGGGGTTGTCGCCCATACCGTTTTCACCGGTTGGCAGGCCAATCGGGTTCGGGATCATGACCATTTCGCCGGCAGGATCGTCGCTGTCCGTAACGTCGCTGCCAACGTTCAGTACAGTCGGGATCTGGCCGTTCGGTGCCACCGGAATGCTTACTTTATACGCGCCGGAAACAAGGCCGTAGAACATGTAAATGCCCGGTTGGCCACCCATGGTTGCCGTCGTAGTCGTATAAGTCAGGTTGTCGCCCAAAGTACTCAGGTCGCCGTCTGCGCCACCGTATACCAGTTGAACGTTCGTTCCATTGATACCGGAAACCGCAGGCTCGTTCTGCTGGCCGTCGTTGTTGTAATCGGTCCAAACGAGGTTGCCGATTTTAGCGAGACTTACTTTGTAATCTTCTACTTCACCGTTAGGACCTGCGCCATTGGGCGTCAGACCACCAGTCGGAGAAAGGCGGAAGCGCACCATGGCCTGGCCACCCTGGAAGGTAGCGGCTTGTGGCACATCGAAACAAAGCAGTGCAGCAGTAAGGCCGCCTACAGGTACGCTTGCGCCATTCGGAGCGAAACTGCCTGTTGTAAGTTGCTCACTTGCGTCAAAGGTTCCATTACCATTGAAGTCCACCCATGCCTGCAGTACAGCAGCAGCAGCAGTGGCATTCATGGCAGTTACCCGTACGCAAGACTGGTATCCTGGAATCAGCGGTGTCACAAAAGCAATGCCGTCTTCGTCATCGCCGCAGGTGGAGTTGCTACCGTCGACGTTTGCGCCGGTAGAATTGTCGTCACCACCGGTCATGGCTCCGGCCATTGCTTCCGGAACACCATTGATTTCCGCATCTACACAAGCGCCCAGTTTGAGGTTGGGATCTACGACGGCAGATGGACCGTTGTTGGCTGTTGTAGTGCCGTAAGTATTAGGCAAATCACCGTAATCGTTTTGGATATAACCGAAGTCATAGGTCAAAGCGTCCTGCGAATCCGGGAAACCATTGGTTCCTCCGGGGGTATCTCCTGTGCCGTTTTCACCCGTAGGCAAAGACACCGGATCAGGAATAACGACCATAACACCAGTAGGATCGTCCGCATCCGTCACGTCGGAACCTGCATTCAAAAGTGTAGGCGTGAAGGTGCCGGGAACACTCGGGATGCTGAGTTGGTACGTACCGGGCGTCAAACCGAGGATCATGTACTGACCTTCGTTGCCACCCATGGTAGAAGTCACTGTAGGTGTTACTACGTCGTCGCCGCCGCCTAACACACCATCCGGACCAAACCAGGTGAGGTTAACGGTGACACCATTTAAACCGGCCGTGCTCGCTTCGTCTTGCTGACCGTTGTTGTTGTAATCATTCCACACGTAATTACCCACTTTGGCAAGGGAGACTTTGTAGTCCTCTACTTCACCAGTCGGGATTTGGCCGTTGGCCAGAATACCAGTCGCCAAAAGGCCGCCGGCAGGGCTCAAACGGAAACGCATCATTGCCTGGCCGCCCTGGAAGGTAGCGTTGGCAGGAACGTTGAAACAGATTTTCGCATTGGTAAGTCCGGTAGTAGGAACAGGTGCACCGGAAGGCGAGAAACCGCCTGTGTTCAGTTGTTCGGTCGGCTGGAAGATGCCGTCTCCGTTAAAGTCGATCCAGGCTTGCAGCACTGCTGCGCTGCCGGTCATGTTCATGGCATTCACCGTGAAACATGCCTGTGTACCCGGAATCATCGGGCCGGAAACAGTAATACCATCTTCGTCGTCGCCGTCGCCATCGTTGTCGTCACCACCCACCATGGCGCCTGCCATGCTGTCTGGCTGACCGTCAGGATCGCCGTCGGAAGAAGCGCCGAGTTTGAGTTGCGGGTTTACCGTGTGGTGCGGACCATTGGTTGCAGTGGTCGTTCCGTAGGTAATAGGCAGGTCACCGTAATCTACGGCTACGTAGTTGAAGTCAAAACTCAGGTTGTCCTGTGCATCCGGGAAGCCATTCGTACCACCGGGCACATCACCTGTACCATTTTCACCTGTAAGCAGGCTGATAGGGTTATTGATCGTCACCATTACGCCTGCATGGTCATCGCCGTCTTTGTTGTCGTTGCCACCAAGATTTTCCTGGCCAACTACATAACCTGCCAGTGCTGCGGGTGCGATTTTATACATACCCGGGGTAAGGCCGAGGAACATATACGTGCCATCGGTTCCACCCATCAGTGCGGTATTGGTCGTATAAACCACATCGTCGCCACCGCCAACTACTGCGTCGGGGCCCAGCCAGGTGAGGTTCATCGGAACGCCGTTGATACCGGCTGCTACAGGTTCGTCCTGAACACCGTTGTTGTTGTAGTCATTCCATACGAGTGTACCGATTTTTGCAAGGGTGACTTTATAGTCTTCCACCTCGCCGTCTACATTACCTCCCGTTGCTGCAAGACCTCCTGCAGGAGAAAGGCGGAAACGAGAGAATGCAGCGCCGCCCTGGAAGGTAGCGCCTACCGGAACATCAAAACACAGGACGGCATTGCTCAGGCCGCCGGCGGGCACTGTAGCACCACCGGGAGCAAAGCTGCCTGTAGTAAGTTGTTCGTTTGCTTCAAAAGTACCGTTGCCATTGAAGTCGATCCAGCCTTGCAGTACTGCTGCGCTGCCAGTCATGTTCATGGCGTTTACCGTAACACATGCAGTGTTGCCGGGAATCATCGGAGATGTAAAGGTGATGCCGTTTTCGTCGTCGCCACCCTGGCCGCAAGAGCCGAGTGTTACAAGTCCTGCGGTATTGTCATCGCCACCTGTCATCAATCCGGCCATAGCCTGGGGTTGTCCGTCGGTTTCTCCGTCGACGCAAGCGCCCAGTTTGAGGTTGGTGTTGATCAGGTGCGAGGGGCCGTTATTGCCTTCGGTAGTACCGTAGGTGTCGGGCAAATCGCCGAAATCGGACGGGATCACGCCAAAATCGTACGAGTGATTGTTTTCACCCGAACTACCTGTTGTGAGCATGATCATGACATCGCCGTTGCCTTGCAGAATGCCGTCGCTGTCGCTGAAATCCGCGAGACCGGTACCGGCCTGATCGGGCGTTGCTACCGCGAAGTTGTTCAACGGCTGGCCGTTTGCAAACTCTGCTGCGAGAATACAAATTTTATAAGCCGTAAGTGTCAGCAAACCCGGCTGGTTGCCCGGTGTGCCCGGATCTCCATCCGGAACATTGCTGTCATTGAAGAAATAGTTACCGTTTCCATCGGTGATGGAGGTTGCAAGCACTGTACCGCCGGGTGTTTTCAGTTGTACGTGAACGCCGGGAACACCGGGTTCGCCACTGTCCTGAATACCGTCGCGGTCCATATCGGCCCATACGTGGTTACCGATTTCGATGGGCGCTTCGTCGCCGCTCAGTTCCACGTCCCCCAGGCCATTCGCCTTACTGGGCGTGGCATCGGGTTGACTAAGTGTAATACGGTCGTCGAATACTTCATAAGCCGAACCGGCTACCTGAGCACCCGTCGTATTATTGAATCGAATCGTACCGCCCGAGCGGATCGCGATCGGGTCGAGTACTACTGCAATAGCATCGCCACCGCCGGGAAGCACGGCCAGCGGGCCTTGCAGCGATTCGGGGTGGATAATATTGTCTGCATAGTAGTCGGTGGTACCCGGGCGACTAACAATACTATACTGGCAGGCCACATTGGGTTCTGCACGCAGCAGTTCACCCGCAGTAGAGTATTCGTAGCCAATTAATTGTCCGTTGAAGTTGTTGTTATTGATGGCATAAATGTGGCCCTTGCGGTCCAGTACACCGATCAACATATTACCCTGGTCGTCAAATTCCAGATCCGAAATAATAGGCTCCGCGATCTCGCGCTCGTCGCCGGAAAAATAGCGACTCAAAGGGCTGTTGGTGCTATATCCCCAGGGAATCCAGCCGCGTTCACGTCCATAGTTGAAACTGAAGTCTATTCGCTGCGTAAATACCGAGGTTGCCGGGTCGAGGTCATAAACATAGCCCCGCACGTCTGTACCTACTTTTTGTCCATTCACATCAATAACCGGGCTCACTACGTTACCGTTGATGTCTTGTCCGCAAAGGACCACACCTACGTACAATCTGCCACGGTAATACTTTAAGCCCCAGGGGCGTTGTTCGCCTTGTGCTGTAGTAGTACCTGGGTCCGGTGCATCCCAGCTGCGCACGCGTGTGGCTACATTGCCCAGGGTCGGCGCCTGCGGATTATTGGGAGTTACCAGGTCAATTTCGTAAATTTTACGGTCGTATAGATTCGTTACGTACAGGTAGCGGCCGTCATCTGAAATATCGATGTCGCCGATAGATACTTTACCTACCTGGTCGCCCGCAGCGTAGTCTGTGCTGGGGTCATGGCTGTTGGCACCCAGCATCCGTTGCAACGAAGTACCGATAAAACCGTTCTGGCCATTCGGGCTTGTATTGTTGCCGGGAAATGCTGGGTACGAACCGGCGTGGTTATACGTCCAGATACCAATGGCATCCAGGTCCAGCCAGTCGGTCGTTTTGTCTGCTGCTGCGGAAAAAGGATCTACCAGGTAGATACCACCGGAACCCAGGGGGCCCAGGGCGGCGTGGCGGCGCAGTACCGCGGAAGTAAATACTTTTTGGGCCTGGCGGGAAAACGCCACACCATATAAAGACCCCACCTCGCCGATCGTAGACAACAGGTTGGGATCAGGCACACCCGGGTTTCCGCCGCCGTGGCTGGCCGGGATGCCGCTGCGTGAAAATGGATAAGAAACAAATGCCGGCTTGGATCCTGCATCTCCTCCCAAAGTAGGGCCACCGAAGGAGTAGCACGGGAGCATGATGGTAGGGTCCGCATTTTCTACCCACTGACCGGGGTAGTTGATGGCAAATTTGATATTGTTCTGTTGTCCGGTCACGAACTGTATGCTCGAACCGTATACAGTCGCGTTCTGACCCGTAAAGTCGACGGGGTTAGCCAGGCCGCAACCGAAATTAGCGGGGATCGTAAATTCGACCCGCACTTTTTCGCCTGCATTGGCAGCACGTCCGCTCGTTACCGAAACACCGAAGTTGAAATTACCGTTGGCGTCGGTGAGCGTTTCACCTATAAATACGTCTTTGGCAGGCGGTGTTGCGTCGCCATAAATGCGAACAGTCACCCCCGGCACACCCGGCTCCGCACCCGTCTGGGTACCGTCGCCGTTGAAATCCCTAAAAGCAGTACCCGACTGTGCAGTGAGCGCAGACGAGCCTAACATAAATAAACCCAGTAAGAGAGATGTCAGCATTCCGGCTTTTTTGCCGAAAAAGCCGATAGCATCGCTTGCTGCAGGATAACTGGGTTCCAGTTTCTGCAATACCTTTCTGGCAAAATTGCGCCGGCCGCTCCATAAAGCGACGATCATCAGAAAGGCTGCAAGTTTCAGGATAAGTACCCATCCGTCAGTCAGCACCAGCGCACTGGTATTTTCCGACAGGGCACTGCCCGAAACGGCAAGTCCCGACCAACCGAACAGGGTTAAGCCGAGTACCGAGACAAGAAGCGTGGCATTGATCCAGGCACTACGGCCGGGGGCTGCTACCCTCGCCTTTTGTACCATCGCTCCCATCTTGTCAATAAGGAGAATTCTTTTCATAAGAAGTAAAAAATTTTGATATATTAGATTAAATTTAGTGAAAAGGTAATGTTATACAATGCGGAACGGAAGGAGATTCCGTAGCCTCATGTTGTATAGTGCTTCAATAGGCAAGCGATTAAATGGATTAAATTTTAAGCGAATATGTCATGGATGGATGAATACGCGGTCAAATGTAGTGCGTTCTTTGCGGCAATAGCAACAAATACCTATTTTTTTATATAAATTCAGCGATTTATGTCGCTGAGCAGTCTATAACAGGACAAAAACAGGTTCTACCCAGCCTGTTCAGCAGAAATTTTTGGATACGTGGATTGTAACCTCCCGGCGATGAAAGTGAGCAGATATGCCATAAAGAAATGAGGTTTGCGTTTCGAGATGCTATATGGGCAGGCCCCTTTGGGCCCGCCCTTCATGCATTGATCATCACTTTTTCACTATTTTTCTTTATAATCACTTGGTTATCAGGCAATAGGATGGCCTCGTCGCAGTATGTGCAACAGTCGGAGTTTGTCTGCAAGCATGCTCGCAGACGCCCTTAAAATGCTCTCGTGAAATGGATGAAGACTCTTTTAGAAGTCCACGATTAAAAAACGGGGTGATTCCCACACCGGGTAAATTCCAGGATATATTCTGACCGGTTCGCTGGTCAGCGGCCTGGTTACTTCTACCGGCAATTCATATAATTCGAATACCTGAAATAACAACCACCCGAAATGTCGCTTCATCAAGCGCTTGTCCATGGTGGATTTCCAGAAGTTACATCTCAGTTTGTTTTGCTCCGTCATACTCATCCAGGAGGTCACTACGGGACATTTTCCGTCAAACTGTTCTCCGTAAGCCATTACCCGGCACACGCCTACTCCCTGACAGTCCATTCCCGGCGAACCGAGTATTATTTCCGATTTTATTCGTTTCAGTTTTTGAGGAAATGCATGAGGGTGCATGGATACCGCGTGGGTATCTCTTCTGTGTATTTTTGAATCCATTTGAAATTTTTGTTCAAAGTGAGGTTGGAAATTTCCGTCCGGGAGGGAACGGTGATTATCTGATTGCAGAATAGCAGGACTGTTGTTTTCAATACGCCTTTCGTCCGGTTTGGTACCGGATGAAAATTGTTATTTAAACGCCTGCTATGTCTATGATAATCACGTCGTCACTTTTTTGAACAAACTGGAATGCGGTTGAATTGAGGTTGTTGGGGGTGTTACCGTTGGCTGTTAGACTTTTCATATCGACTTCGTCATTGATTATTGATTACGAAGTCAAAGGTGATGCAGCGCGCCGGCAGTAGCCCGGACAGTCAGGCCCGGTTTTTCACATACTGTTTCAGGCGGTTCTTTAGAGCAATTTTTTCATAAAATATTGATTATCAAATACTTAGTTAGTATGAAAATCTTAAAAAAAGGTTCTTTTTTCACTTCTTCCGGTCAAAAAAAACAGCCCAAAAACTGCTTGATCGCAATTTTCGGGCTCGGTTTTTCCAACAAGTAGATTCCTTTAACAATGGATTTGCCGGACGTATGATCGGATTAAAACTGGAGGGTATTTTTGTTGGGTGTTTCGTGTTTGGTGTTTCGTATTTCGGAAAAGGAACCAACCCAATCCTAAACACCCGACACCAAACACAAAACACCCATTTACCTGCTTGCGGAAGGCCGTCCCGGCTGACCGTTCGGCAGCGCTTCCAGCGCCATTTCCCAGAGGTGTTCGTACGGAATAATTTCAATTTCGTGCGTCTGGTAAGCCACGTCGAGCGGCAGGGTGTTCAGTTGATCGATGTACTTCTGCGCTTTCCGGACAACCGCTTCCCGGTGGAAAGAAGCCGCCGGTATTTGCAGCAATGCCTTGATGAAGCAATGGCTCCGGAACGTCTCGTTTTGCTTGAGGTACCGGCCGCAGTATTTTTCAACTGCCTCGATGCGGTCGACGGACTGGTGGTAATTCTGTTCGGTTATGGAAAACAGGGTCTGGATGATCAGAATGGGAATGTTCATTCCCTGTTTGTCTTTCGAATAGTTGGGTATGTCGTTGAGGAATTTTTTCAACTTGAATTTGGAAACGTATCCTTCCGGCAGTTTTACTTTCCCGATCGTGACGAGATAGTATGCGTACGCTTCGTAAATCTTCCACATCTCGGTGATCTGTGTCGGAAGATTGCTGCTGCTGCTGCGGATTTTCGTTTGCACCGCTTCACACACGTTGAATGCCGCATCGTAGTGTTGCGTATACGTGGCAAGCAGGTAAAACAACTCCTGGAGTTTGTACCAGTTGAAGGACCCTTCTTCGAACACCGTTTGATATTGTTCGATAATCGCCTGTCCTTTTTCAAATTCCTGCAACTGAATATAGCACACAATCAGTTGATAATAAAAGGCTTGCAGCGGCAGATTGCTTTCGAAGGGTTTGTTTTTGAAAAAGGCGATGGCTTCCTCGCACACGGCGGCGGTGGCTGCATAATCGTTGCGGCTGCTGTGTATCATCACCTGGATCATACGGCCGCAAAGGTGCAGGCGGAAAGAGTCGCTGCGTTGCATGGACTGCTGCACGGACTCGAAATACTCGCGCGCCTTATCGGAAATGCTGGTTTTGGAAGATTTGCTGTTGACAAAATAACTCACCAGGTGGGTGTAATTGTCTTCCGCCTCGTTTTCCATCATCCATACTTCCTGGTGCTGCTGGTACATGTTCCGGTACATATTGTAGCGGTCCAGGTTGCCGTGAATGGTGCCGTAATGCAGGCGCAATGCAGAAAGAATGCTCAGGGAAAGTTCGGTGAATTCGAAATGCAGGGTTTGCTTCAGGAGGTTTTCCATTAGCGCGATGCTCACCCGTTTGGCATTTTTGGAAAGCAATACCATCGATGCCGACCATTTCCGGTTGCATTCGAAATACGCTTTCTGGCGGTCCGTACCTCCCGGCGCTCTGAACTCCAGCAAAAAAACGACGCTGATGATGCGTTCCTGCAGGCGTTCGCGGAGGTTGATGAGTTTGGCACCCGGTTTTTGTCCGGGATATAGCAGTGCGGCGGCATCTTCATCGGACCGTACCCGGCCGTCGTGAATCGCTTCGCAAAGTTGCTCCATCAGCGAGTCCGGTTCGAAAATAAATTTCCACAGACCGCTGGATTTGAGCTTGTTGATATTGAGAGAACCGATGAGTTCTATTAATTCATCCATGTATGTGTTTGCCCGATTTAAGAATTATAAACAGGAATAACACGGTTCATTGCAGACAGACTCATGTCTGTGCCGGCATAGGGACATGCAGATTCAGCGCAGAAGTTTGTTCAACGAGCCGTTTTATCGGATAAATAGAACTCTGGAAAATTCAAAAGAAGAAAGATCCCTCGGGCAAATACGTGCAAAAGACGATTGTTCAGAAAGTCGCTTAAACATGAGATTAAATTTAGTGAAAAGGTAATGTTATACAATGCGGAACGGAAGGAGATTCCGTAGCCTCATGTTGTATAGTGCTTCAATAGGCAAGCGATTAAATGGATTAAATTTTAAGCGAATA
>Ga0209097_10003638_pt1 | contig 11747 bp, 8 predicted proteins | sample AD_UKC052_MetaG_FD_184419 | JGI IMG/M metagenome (GOLD analysis project Ga0209097, IMG submission 184419) | Active sludge microbial communities of municipal wastewater-treating anaerobic digesters from USA - AD_UKC052_MetaG (SPAdes) (version 2) | ecosystem: Engineered > Bioreactor > Anaerobic >... | reverse complement strand
GAACCAGCGGTATTCGCCGTTCTTCAGGGCGAGGCGGTGGGACTCGTCATAGGGCGTGCGCCCGCTGCGATCATCCAGATGCGCCAGGAAGGCTTTCAGAACCCGCTCCCGGTCATCGGGATGAAGACGCGAGGCCCAGGCGTCGAGGGTGTTGGGAAAGTCGCTTTCGTCGCTGAAACCGAGCATCCGCCGCAACTGGGGTGACCACCACACTGTGTTGGCCGGATCGAGGGCGTTGCCCTTGCGGATCTCGATGTCCCACAGGCCATCGCTGAGCAGTTCGCGCACCAGCTCGAAGCGTTCCAGGCTGCGTGCCAGCAGGGTTTCCCGGTGCAGGCTGTCGTCGATGTCGAGCAGCGAACCGGCGACGCGCAAGGGGGTTCCGAAGGCATTGCGCAGGGTCGTGCCGCGGGCGCGGAACCAGCGGTAGTTTCCGTTCCGGTGGGCGAGGCGGTACTGGATGTCGTAGGGCGTCCGGCCGCTGGCGTCGGCCAGGTGGGCGGCAAAGGCGTTCAGGGTGCCCTGCTGGTCCTCCGGGTGCAGGCGTTCGCGCCAACTCTCGAGGCGGTCCGGAAAATCCAGCTGGTTGTCAAAGCCGAGCAGTTCGCTGAGCTGATTCGACCACCACACCACGCTGTCCGGGTGGCTTGGGTCGCCGTTGGCGATGTTGATGTCCCACAAGCCTTCGCCGCTGGCCCGGCTGATCAGGTCGAAGCGTTCCGCAAGATCGTCCGCCCGGCGGGTGGCGTCTTCGAAGGCCGGGGTGAGGGTGGCGATCTGCTGCTCAAGCTCGGCCAGGCGGCGGGCCGTCTGGCCGGCCCGGGCGAGGATTTCCTGGTGCCCCGTGTTCAGGCGTGCATCAAGGCTTTCCAGGTGCCGAGCGCCCTTGAAAGGGGTGGGAAGCGGGCTGCCGGTCGCCAGGGCGTCGGCAAAGTGGCCCAGGTGGGCGAGCCACCTGCGGTTGGCAAACACGTTGGTCGGTCTCCGTTTGAGAAGGGGATTCCGCCCTGGCCACCTCCGCCGTGGGGGCGGCCAGGGCGGGTCGATCAGGCCGAGATGATGACCTTCAGGGCCTTGCTGCTGGCTGCGGCGGCAAAGGTCTCGTAGGCGTCAAGCGCCTGGCCGAGGCTGAAGCGGTGGGTGATCAGTACCGACGGGTCGAGCTTCTTCGACTGCACCGTCTTCAGCAGCATGCCGGTGGTGGCGGTATCCACCAGCCGGGTGGTGATGGAGATGTTGTGGGCCCACAGGGTTTCCAGGTGCAGATCCACCTTGGCCCCGTGCACCCCCACGTTGGCGATGGTGCCGCCGGCTGCAACGATGTTCTCGCACACGCCGAAGGTCGCGGGAATGCCCACGGCCTCGATGGCCGTGTCCACGCCGCGCCCGTCGGTCAGGGCCTTCACGGCATCGGCGGCCTTGCCATCTGCGCTGTTCACCACGTCGGTGGCGCCAAAGCGCGTGGCGACTTCAAGGCGGTTGTCGTCCAGATCGACCACGATGATGCGGGCCGGGGAGTAGAACTGGGCGGTCAGCAGGGCGGCAAGGCCCACCGGGCCGGCCCCCACGATGGCCACGGTGCTGCCGGGCTGGACCTTGCCGTTGAGCACGCCGCACTCGAAGCCGGTGGGCAGGATGTCGCTGAGCATGACCAGGGCTTCCTCGTCGGCGTCGGCGGGGATCGGGTACAGGCTGGTGTCGGCGTGGGGCACCCGCACGTATTCGGCCTGGGTACCGTCGATCAGGTGGCCGAGCTGCCAGCCGCCGGTGGTGCAGTGGGAGTACATGCCCTTGCGGCAGAACTCGCATTTGCCGCAGCTGGTGATGCAGGAGATCAAGACCCGGTCGCCCGGCTTGAAGGTGGTCACGCCGGCCCCCACCGATTCGATCACGCCCACGCCTTCGTGGCCGAGCACGGTGCCGGGGGCAACGGTGGGTACGTCTCCCTTGAGGATGTGCAGGTCGGTGCCGCAGATGGTGGTCTTGGTGATGCGCACGATGGCATCGGTAGCGTCCTTCAGCGTGGGCAGGGGGCGTTCTTCGAGGGTTTTCCTGCCGGGGCCGCCGTAAACAAGTGCCTTCATGGGGTGTCTCCAAAGTGATGGGAAGTGGGTCGGCCCGTCACCGCGCGGCGGCGACGGGAAGGAGGCCATGAGCATGTCGCATGCCATTCGGGAAACGGCCCGGCCCGCTGCGCCAAGCCTTTGTTTTCCAAGGCAAGGCCTTGGCGCGCGGGATAGGGTTGCGGACGATATCCGGACGCGGTGTCCGGATATCAGAGGGTGGCCGTGCGGTGCCGGAGACGCCGGGGCTGGATCAGCCAGCCATCGAGCTGGGGCATGCCGGGGGTGCTCGGGGCAATCCGCTCGTTCAGCCAGCAGCGCGTGGGGAGCTGGGGCGATGCCGCGGCAATGCGGATGGCCGCCGCATCGCCGGGGAGGTTCATCAGGCTGTCGCGGATGGCCTGGGCGGCGGCGTCGTCGAGATCATGGGTGATGAAGACGAGACGCCCCCGCTGGTCGTCAAAGGGGCCCCCTTCGGGCCAGCGGGGCAGGCGCACCACCGGATAGGCCACGTTCTGGACGCACTGCACGACCCGCGGCAGGGTGTCGCCGGCCACGTTCATCAGCCCTTTCACCCGCAGCAGCCGGGGGCCGTGCTCCTGCAGGATGCGCGCCATCGCCAGCGCGAAGCCGAACCACGGCACCGGCGTGTCGAAGCGCACCACGAAGCTGGTGACGCCGTCCTCGTGGCGGCCTGCGCCATGGGCTGCATGAGCGGGTTTGGGGTGTCGTGACCAGCGGACCGGTGCTTCGAGGGCCGCGGCGCGGGCCTGCTCGTCGCGGCTGCGTTCCTCTCCCAGCCAGGCCGCCACGTCGGGCATCCTGTCGGCGGGCGCGTAGATGCCGCTGCTGAAGAGGCGAGCTGCCTCGATACGCCCGTGGCGTACGTCCAGGCGGGGTGCCCCGGGGTTGAGGCTGTCGAGGCGGGCGTCGAGGCGGGCGCGGCTGGCGGTGTCGGTCAGATCGCCCTTGGTGATGACCAGGCGGTCGGCCATCACCACCTGGCGCACCGCCTCCCGGTGGGCGTCGAGCTGGGCCAGACCGTGGGTGGCATCCACTACCGTGACCACGCCGTCGCACACGTAGCGGGCGGCGATGAAGCGCTCCTCCATCAGGGTGTAGATCACCGGCACCGGGTCGGCCAGGCCGGTGGTTTCAATGATCACCCGGGTGATGGGGGCGATCTCCCGGCGGGAACTGCGCTGGTGGAGTTCCTTCAGTGCCCGGACCAGGTCGCCCTGCACGCTGCAGCACACGCAACCCGAGTCCAGCAGCACGGTGCGCTCGTCGATCTTCTCGACCAGGTGGTGATCGATGCCGACCTCGCCGAACTCGTTGATCAGCAGCGCGGTGCCCACCATGTCCGGCCCCTGGGAGAGGGCATTGAGGAGGGTTGTCTTGCCGGCGCCGAGAAAGCCGGTGAGCAGGCTGACGGGGATGCGGTCGACGGGGGTGCTGCGGGATCTTTGCATGGATGTCTCCGGTGTTGTTGTGGTTTCGGTCATGCAGTCATGGCAAGGCGCGTGCCAAGTCCCGGGGCGGGTGGAAAGCGCCGATTGGCCTGCTGGCGGCTCCGCGGCGCGACCGGGAAGCGGTCTAGGCCGGTCGGTGGGGCGTCCGGAAAACGGTCGGTCTTCGGGCGGAGCACGCCTGCAGGGGCCGGGGTATATCCCTTTGATCTGCGAATTCAATGGTTTGGCTGGCCCAAGTGCTTTCCCCTCCTTGGCATGGCCCTTGCCACGTGTCCCGCTGGCAGCATGGCCAGGTGGCCTTCACCGCATCCTCACAAGGCAGGGAGACACGATGGGAGTCAGCATCATTGGATGGGCGCACTCGCCCTTTGGACGGCTCGATGACATGGACCTGGAGGCCCTGATTGCCGGGGTCAGCCGCGATGCGCTGCGCCACGCGGAGGTGGCAGCGCGGGATGTGGACGGAATCTGGCTGGGTCAGCTCAACGGCGGCTTCGTCCCGGACATCTTCTGCTCGTCCCTGGTCCTGCAGGCCGACCCCGAGCTGCGCTGGTGTCCGGCAACGCGGGTCGAGAATGCCTGCGCGTCGGGGGCCGCGGCGGTGTATGCGGCCTGTGATGCCATTGAGGCCGGGCGGGCGCGTCTGGCCCTGGTGGTGGGTGCCGAGAAGATGACCGCCGTGTCCGGCGCCGAGGTCACCCGCATCCTGGGCGCCGCGTCCTACGTGCGGGAGGAGGCGTCCCGGGGCCTGAGCTTTCCCGGCCTGTTCGGCGAACTGGCCACCGAGTATTTCCGCCGCCACGGGGATCATTCGGCCACCCTGGCCCGCATTGCCGAGAAGAACCACGCCAATGGCGTCCGCAACCCCTGGGCGCACATGCGCAAGGATCTGGGCTTTGCCTTCTGCAATACCGAATCCGAGCGCAACCCGCGCATTGCCGGCCCCTTGCGCAAGACGGACTGTTCCCTCGTGTCCGATGGTGCCGCGGCGCTGGTGCTGGCCGATTCCTCGATGCTGGCCGGGGCGCGCCGTGCCGTGCGCTTCCGCTCACGGGTGCAGGTCAATGACTATCTGCCCATCTCCCGGCGTGACCTGCTGAGCTTCGAGGGGCCGCGGCTGGCCTGGGCGCGGGCCCTGGCCGAGGCCGGCTGTGGGGTGACCGACCTGTCCTTTGCCGAGGTCCACGATTGCTTCACCATTGCCGAATTGCTGAGCTACGAGGCCATGGGGCTGGCCCGGCCCGGGCGGGGCGCGGATTGCCTGGCCGATGGCACGGTCTACCCGGGGGGCACCTTGCCCATCAACCCCTCGGGAGGTTTGAAGGCCAAGGGCCATCCCATTGGCGCGACGGGGGTCTCCATGCATGTCCTGGCCGCCATGCAGCTCGTCGGCGAGGCGGACGCCATGCAGGTGCCCGATGCCCGGTTGGGCGGGGTGTTCAACATGGGCGGCGCGGCGGTCGCCAGCTATGTGAGTGTACTGGAGAGGGAAAAATGAACCTGGCCCGGATCCTGGCCCGCTCGGCGCGGACCTTCCCCGAGCGCCCCGCGCTCCTCGTCGGGGCGAAGTGCGTGCTCACCTATGCCGCGCTCGCCGCCCGCGCGGCGCGGCTGGCCGGTTACCTGCGCCAGAACCTGGGCCTCGCACCCGGTGATCGGGTGGCCATTTACATGGGCAACAGCCCCGAGTATCTGGAAAGCCTTTTCGGGGTGCTGTGGGCCGGGCTGGCGGTGGTGCCCGTCAACGCCAAGCTGCATCCCCGCGAGGTGGCGTGGATCGTCCGCAACGCCGAGGCCCGCCTGGTGTGCGTGTCGCCCGAGCTGGCCGGGGGGCTGGCCGCGGCGCTGGAAGAGGGCGGCCCCACCGTGCCCCTGCTGATGCCCGGCGACGGGCACTACCTGCGTGCCGTGTCGGCCCTGGCCATCCCGGTGCAGGAGCGTGCGCAGGAGGATCTGGCCTGGCTGTTCTACACCTCGGGGACCACCGGCCAGCCCAAGGGCGTGATGCTCAGCCACCGCAACCTGCAGGCCATGACCGCGTGTTTTTTCATGGACGTGGACCCGGTGGCACCCGGGGATGCGGTGGTCTACGCCGCGCCCCTCTCCCACGGGGCCGGGCTGTACAGTTTTCCCTACGTCGTGCGCGGATGCCGGCATGTCATCCCCGAGTCCGGTGGCTTCGATCCGGACGAACTCATCAGCCTGTCACGCAAACCCGGGCGTCTGGCCCTGTTTGCCGCGCCGACCATGGTCCGCCGCCTGGTGGACCGGGTGAAGCAGAGCGGTGCCGACCCGGCGGGCTTCCAGACCATCATCTATGGTGGCGGGCCCATGTATGGGGATGACATCCAGGAGGCGCTCGACGTGATGGGGCCGCGCTTCGTGCAGATCTACGGCCAGGGCGAATCGCCGATGACCATCACCGCCCTTTCCCGCGGCCTGCTGGCGGACCGCACCGATCCCGCCTGGGCCCAGCGCGCCGCCTCCGTCGGCGTGGCCCAGACCCTGGTGGATGTGCGCATCGTCGACCGGGAAGGGCGCACCCTGCCCAATGATGAAGTGGGCGAGGTGGTGGTACGAGGCGACACGGTAATGTCCGGCTACTGGCGCAATCCCGAGGCGAGCGCCGCCGCCCTGCGCGACGGCTGGCTGTGGACCGGCGACATGGGTTGCATGGATTCCCACGGCTTCGTGACCCTCAAGGACCGCTCGAAGGACTTGATCATCTCCGGCGGGTCCAACATCTACCCGCGGGAGGTGGAGGAGGTGCTGATCACCCATCCCGCGGTCCGCGAAGTGTCGGTGATCGGCCGTCGGGACGCCGATTGGGGCGAGGTGGTGGTGGCCTTCGTGGTGCTCGACCCGGCCGCCGGCGGGGTGGGGCAGGATGAACTCGACCGCCATTGCCTGGAACGCATCGCCCGCTTCAAGCGGCCCAAGGAATACCGTTTCGTGGATACCCTGCCAAAGAACAATTACGGAAAGGTGCTGAAGACCGCACTCCGCGACATGCTCGAGGCGGATACGTCCCCGCGGGAAGTGTGAGCGCATCAATTCAAGCCTGAATGGGCTTGTCATTACATCCGGATTTCGGACGAAATGGTCACTGGCGCTGACCGCTATCTGGACGGTAATGGTTCGCCGTCAATTCTGAAAAAATAAAATATCTTTATTATTCATGGTGTTGAGCTTCTGGCACTCGTCTTGCTGAACTGATCTTCATGCGGGAAGTAGTTTTCCGGTGTTTCCCGGTCGCCTGACCGAGGGCGTCGGGGTTTCTTGAATAGAGAGGACGCAAGGTGTCTGTGAGAAAGATCTATTCGACGGCAGCGCTGGCGCTGGCCGATGTATTGCGTGATGACATGACCATCATGTCGGGTGGCTTCGGATTGTGCGGCATTCCGTCGGTGCTGATCGACGCCGTCCTGGCGTCGGGGGTGCGGGGGCTGACGATCATCTCCAACAACCCGGGGGCGGAAGGGCTGGGCCTTGGCAAGCTGTTCAATACCCGGCAGGTGCACAAGCTGATCTGCTCCTACGCCGGGGAGAACGCCCAGTTTGCCCGCCAGTACATGGCCGGTGAGGTGGAGGTGGAGTTCAACCCCCAGGGCACGCTGGCCGAGCGTATCCGTGCCGGGGGGGCGGGCATTCCGGCCTTCTATACCCGCACCGGCGTCGGTACGGTGATTGCCGAGGGCAAGCCCCTGGCCGAGTTTGATGGCAAGACCTATCTGATGGAGCGTGGCCTGCGCGCCGACCTGGCACTGGTGCATGCCTGGAAGGGCGACACCGAGGGCAATCTGGTCTATCGCATGACGGCGCGCAACTTCAATCCGATGATGGCTTCGGCCGCGGCGCTGACCGTGGCCGAGGTGGAGCGCCTGGTGGAGCCCGGCCAGATCGACCCGGATCACATCATCACCCCGGGTATCTTTGTGGATCGCATCGTGGTTGTGGACAAGGTGGACAAGCGGATCGAGCAGCGCACGGTGCGCCGCCGGGCCGCCCCCGTGGAGGAATAGACATGCCCTGGACTCGGGATCAGATGGCGGCGCGGGCCGCTCAGGAATTGCGCGACGGCTACTACGTGAACCTCGGGATCGGCATCCCCACGCTGGTGGCCAACCATGTGCCGGCGGGCATGTCGATCCAGCTACAGAGCGAGAACGGCATGCTTGGCATGGGCCCCTTTCCCTGGGAAGGGGAAGAGGATGCCGACCTCATCAATGCGGGCAAGCAGACCATCACCACCCTGCCGACGACGAGCTTCTTCGACAGCGCGGCCTCCTTCGGGATGATCCGTGGCGGTCACATCCAGCTATCGATGCTGGGTGCGCTGCAGGTCTCGGAGAAGGGCGACCTGGCCAACTGGGCGGTGCCCGGCAAGATGGTCAAGGGTATCGGTGGGGCCATGGATCTGGTGGCCGGTGTCGGCCGGGTGGTGGTGATCATGGAGCACACCGCCAAGGGTGAAGCCAAGATCGTCCGGGAGTGTTCCCTGCCCCTCACCGGTGCCGGCGTGGTGAATCTGATCGTGACCGATCTGTGCGTCTTCGAAGTGCGCCCCGAGGGCCTGGCGCTGGTGGATCTGGCGCCGGACACCACCCTCGATGATGTGCGTGACAACACCGAAGCCGATTTCGTGGTGGCGTTGCAGTAACCGGCATGCCCGTGTGCGACGGGCGCCGGCTTTTCGGGGGCACGCAGTATCCAGTGAGGAATCCTCCTCTCCCTTCCTCGGGTACCTCTTTATCTGGAAGCCCCCAATCTTTTTTCTGATCTGCACTGCGGGCGTCCGTTTTTCGAACGGTCCGGGCGTCCGGAAATCGGACGCTGAACTGTCTTTCCCCGCGGATTCCACTCGATTTCACCCCGTATTCCCGTCGACGGCGGGCTTCAAGCCTTTGGCACAAAGCATGCTTGGTAGCTGTGTCGATCCCTGCGTGAACTCTGTTTGCGGCAATGCGCACGCGTATGGTCCAGAATGGAGAATCGGACGCTGCCCGCGAGAGGCGCGCCATGCAGGTCGATGCGGGGGTGTGACGAGACACACGCCCTCGCCAGCATTGGGCTGCCAGTGCAGCAGCAAGACGAATTCCGGCAGAAACACGCGAATGCGGGGCTGCGGGAGCATAACAAGATCATCACACCACAGAACTGCGCGTCTGGATGAGGGCCTGGGCCCACGTCGGCGACGCAGTCGGACAGACACTTAAAGGAGGGTGGGTATGGCTGCCACAATTCCCGGCCAGATGTTTTCCATACCGGAGAACGATGGTCACATCATGAGCTCGTGGGAGCGCTTTCTCAGCGGGGATGAGGCGGCTTCCGACGCGCTCCGCCGCCTGATCGATGATTCGTGGTGGCGCTGTCAGGTGGCCAGCGTCGACCCGGGCCGCTATCAGGCACCCCCGCCGATCGGCGAAAACTCCCTGCACACCTTGCGGGACGAGTGCGGCGAGTTGCTCAGTGCCAGTGCCCCGGTCATGGCCTCGGCCCGGGACTTCCTGTCGGAGACCGGCACGGTGATGGTCCTGACCGACCAGAGCGGCACCATCCTCAACCTGGAAGGCGATATGTCCACCCGGGGCGCCGCCGAGAATGTCCATCTGCTCTCCGGTGCCAACTGGAGCGAGCTGGCCTGCGGCACCAACGCCATTGGCACGGCCCTGGAGGTGGGCCAGCCGGTACAGATCCATTCGGCCGAGCACTACTGCGCGGGCATCAAGCGCTGGTCCTGTTCGGCCACGGTGATCCGCGACCCCTACGACGGTTCCATCCTCGGCGTGGTGGACGTGTCCGGCCTGAGCGCCTCCTACAGCCGCCACAGTCTGGCCCTGGTGGTGGCCACCGCGGGGCGCATCGAGAACCGTCTCGCCAAGATCGAGCTGGGCATCCGCTACCGTCTGCTGGAAGGCTGCGTGGATCGCCTGTCCGGCACCTCGGCCGACGGCATCATCGTCTTCGACCGGCGCGGTCGGGCCATCAAGGCCAATGGCCGGGCCTCCGCGGCGCTGGCCGATCTGGGCATCGGAGAACTGGCGGTGGCCCCCGACGGTCTGGCCTCCCTGTCCCTGTCCTGGAAGAAGGGGCGGCGAGCACCGGATGAGCGGCCCGAATGGATGCGCGAGGAATGGCTGGAGCCGGTGATCCAGAACGGCGAGCACATCGGCGCCGTGCTGACCCTGCCCGGTCGCCGGAACGCGGCCAGCGGCCGGGTATCGAACGCAGTGTTCAGCTGTGACGCGGCCGAGAAAGGGGCGTTCGAGCGTGTCGTGGGCGAATCCCCCGCCCTGCTGCAGGCGGTGGGGCGTGCCCAGCAACTGGCCAAGTCCCGGGTGCCGGTGCTGCTGCTGGGCGAGACCGGAGTGGGCAAGGACGTCTTTGCCCGCTGCATCCACGAGTCCGGGGCAACCCGGGATGCGCCCTTCGTGGCCCTCAACTGCGGGGGGTTCTCCCGCGAACTGCTCACCAGCGAGCTGTTCGGCTATACCGAGGGCTCCTTCACCGGCGCTCGTCGGGGCGGCATGATCGGCAAGATCGAAGCGGCCGATGGCGGCACCCTGTTTCTTGATGAGATCGGTGAGATGCCCATCGACCTGCAGCCCCACTTTCTGCGGGTGCTGGAGGAGGGGGAGGTGTATCGCCTGGGCGAGAACAAGCCGCGCAAGGTCAATTTCCGCCTGATCGCCGCCACCAACCGGGATCTGCGCAAGGAGATCCAGGCCGGGCGCTTCCGCATGGACTTGTTCTACCGGGTGGCGGTCACCAGCATCAACATTCCTTCCCTGCGTGAAAGGGCTGCCGATATTCCTCTGCTCGGCGACTACTATCTCCGCCGCCTGTCCCTGCAGCATGGGCTGGAGCCACGGGTGCTTTCCCCGGGAGCCATCGAGCTGCTGCGCCAGTACGGCTGGCCGGGGAACATCCGCGAGTTTCGCAACGTCATGGAGAGCATGCTGCTCACCGCCCGCGGGCATGTCCTGACCGAGGCCGATCTGCCCGCCGACCTGGTGACCACGCTCGCGGGGGACAGCCCTGCGGCGCTCGATGTGCAGGGCGATGAGCGTGACCTGACCTGCCTCGAGAACGCCGAACGGGATGCCATCCTGCGCGCCATCAAGGGCTGCCGCGGCAACATGACGGCGGTGGCCCGGGAGCTGGGTATCGCCAAGAGCACGGTCTATGTGAAGCTCAAGCGTTTCGGGCTCGAGAGTTACGTGGACGACTTGCGCAATTATCGGGTCTGATTGCATGTAGTGGCCTTTTCGGGGCCGCGTGGATTCGTCCCCCCGGGTGCATTTCCGGGGGGCTTTCCTTCATTCCGCGTTGAATTGGCCGGGTGTTGCCCGTGCTTGCTTTGCGCATCCGGCTGGTGCTGTGGTCAGGTAGAGCCGAGTTAGGTGTGGCATCGGTTCTCCCGACATAAGAGCCGGAGAGTGAAGGCTTCTGAGACGTTCTGCGACCGAACGAGCGGATTCCAAGCCCGGGGTACAAACGTTCGTTGTGAATCTCTACCGATCGGCGAACAATCAGCGCAATGTCTCCGGGGGCTCCGTGGGCCACGCCTTCATTCGCCACCCGCCGCATCACCGCTGCGCCCGATCCGCCGCACCTCCAACTCCCGCCTTGTCCGGTCCAGCTCCTCTGCCAACAGCTTTTCATCCGGGAGCACAGTCTGGTATTCGGCTGCCAGCACTTTGTTGGGTAGACCTTCCAGCGCGTAGTGGGCCTCGTTGCTGCCTTTGCTCGCGCACAGGATCAGGCCCACGGGCGGGTTCTCGCCGGGCTTCATCCAGTGCTCGCGGGCGTAGTTGAGGTATAGGTGCATCTGCCCGGCGTCGGCGTGGCTGAACTTGCCAATCTTGAGGTCGATGATCAGCAGGCACTTGAGCCGACGGTGGAAAAACAGCAGGTCTATGCGAAACCACGTGTCGTCCAGCCGCAGGCGGCGCTGGCGGCCGATAAAGGCGAAGTCATCGCCCAGTTCCAGCAGGAAGTCGGCGAGATGCTGGATCAGGGCGTCCTCGAGGTTGGACTCGGAATACTCGTCCTTGAGGTTGAGGAACTCCAGCACGAACGGATCTTTGATGGCCTGCTCGGGCGTGATGGCGTCACCGGGCTCGGCAATCTCACCATTTTCCAGCATCGCGGCCTTGTTGCGCGACAGGGCAGTGCGTTCGTAAAACTGGCTGTTGGCCTGGCGGTCGAG
>Ga0209097_10003636_pt1 | contig 11751 bp, 11 predicted proteins | sample AD_UKC052_MetaG_FD_184419 | JGI IMG/M metagenome (GOLD analysis project Ga0209097, IMG submission 184419) | Active sludge microbial communities of municipal wastewater-treating anaerobic digesters from USA - AD_UKC052_MetaG (SPAdes) (version 2) | ecosystem: Engineered > Bioreactor > Anaerobic >... | reverse complement strand
ATGGCCTCGGGCCGGCCGATCAGCGCGGTCTGCATCGTCGGCTGGAACGCCGGGTTGGCCAGCGCCAGCTCGACCATGATGCGGTCGACCAGCTCCACCGCCGTGGGGCCCAGCGTGACGATGTGTTGCGCCGACGCCATGGCCTGGCGGAAGCTGGTGAAGTTGACGATGCCCAGCACCTTGTGGTGCGGCAGGTCGCTCAGCCGCAGCGTCAGGCTGCGGGTGAAGGCCAGCGTGCCTTCGGCGCCCATCAGCAGGTGCGCCAGGTTCACGCTGCCGTCGGCGGTGTAGGGCCGTTCGCTCTGCGGATGGAAGGTGTCGAGGTTGTAGCCGGCCACGCGGCGCAGCACCTTGGGCCAGCGGGCGTCGATCTCGGCGGCGTGCTGCTGGGCCAGGCCGCGCACGACCTGGCCGATCTCCAGTGCGCGACCGGTCATCTGCGCCATCGGGCCGAAATCGAGCAGGCTGCCATCAGCCAACCAGGCCCGGGCGCCGGCCACGTTGTGCACCATGTTGCCGTAGGCGATGGAGCGCGAGCCGCAGCTGTTGTTGCCGGCCATGCCGCCCAGCGTGGCCTGCGCGCTGGTGGACACGTCCACCGGGTACCACAGGCCGTGGGGCTTGAGCTGGGCATTCAGGTGGTCGAGCACCAGGCCGGGTTCCACCGTCACCTGGCGCGCGTCCAGGTCGAGGTCGAGCACGCGGCGGAAGTGCTTGCTGGTGTCGATCACCAGCGCCGCGCCCACCGTCTGGCCGCACTGGCTGGTGCCGCCGCCGCGCGGCAGCACCGGCACGCCGGTCTCGCGGGCGATGGCCAGCGCGGTGGCGATGTGCTCGGCCGTCTCGGGCACGAACACGCCCACCGGCAGGATCTGGTAGATCGACGCATCGGTGGCATAACGCCCGCGCGACGCGTCGTCGAACAGCACGGCGCCACCCGTTTCGGCGCGCAGGCGGCGCTGCAGGTCGGCGCAGGCTTCGTTGGGCGGCGGCACGGTGCCGGCGGGGGGCAGGTCGTTTTTCATGCGGGGTGCCGTGTCAGGCCGATGCGGGGGTGGCCAGCAGCGGCTGCGCCTGGCCGGCGCGCAGCAGCTGCAGCACGGTGTCGCGCTTGTGGTGCAGGTGCTCGGTCAGCACCCGGCTCAGCGCGGCGCCGTCGCGGTCGGCCAGCGCCTGCATCATCTGCGTGTGCTCCTGCGCCGCCACGCGCCACTTGGCCTCGTCCTGGTTGGTGCGAAAGCGCAGCGACTGCACCCGCGCATTGATGCGGCCGTAGGTGGCCGCCAGCACCGGGTTGGCCGCGGCGGCATTGATGCCGGCGTGGATGGCGGCGTTCAGCCGGTAGTAGTTGGACAGGTCGCGCCGCTCGAAGGCGGCCAGCATCTCGTGGTGCAGGGCGCGCAGTTCACGCAGGGCGGCGTCGGTGATGCGCTGGGCCGCCAGCTGGCCCGACATGGCCTCCAGCCCGGCCAGCACCTCGAAGCTGTGCACGATGTCGGTCTCGGTCAGCTTGACGGCCACCGCGCCGCGGTGGGGCAGCAGGTCGACCAGGCCTTCCTGTGCCAGCAGCTTGATGGCCTCGCGCAGCGGCGTGCGCGAGACACGCAGCTGCTCGGCCAGCACCCGTTCATTGAGCTTGGCGCCCGGGGCGATGCGGCCTTCCACCAGCAGGGTGCGCAGGCGCGCTGCCACCTGGTCGGTCAGGCCCAGGCGCGCAATTTCAATGATCTCAGCCATGGCAATGCCGTGAAGCGACGTGTGCCAACATTTTGCATGCAAAACGGAACAGATTTTCTACAGGCGATTCCTCGTGAACCTGGAGTCTCATTTGAATATTGCATGCAAAAATGGCCGACGAAAGGATCTTGCCATGCTCCAGCTCGACGCCCATCCCAGCGGCCGCCACTTCCTGCAGATCCCGGGTCCCAGCCCGGTGCCTGACCGCATCCTGCGGGCGATGAGCCTGCCCACCATCGACCACCGCGGCCCCGAATTCGGCGCGCTGGGCCGGCGTGTGCTGGCCGGCATCCAGCAGATCTTCCAGACCCGGCATCCGGTGGTGATCTACCCCGCGTCGGGCACCGGCGCCTGGGAGGCGGCGCTGGCCAACACCCTGTCACCCGGTGATGCGGTGCTGATGTTCGAGACCGGCCACTTCGCCAGCCTGTGGCAGAAGATGGCCACCCGCCTGGGCCTGCAGGCCGAGGTGCTGCGCCACCAGGGTGACGACCCGCTGCTGCCGCATGCCCCGGGTTGGCGCCAGGGTGTGCAGGCCGACCTGATCGAGGCCCGCCTGCGGCAGGACAGTGCACACCAGATCCGCGCAGTCTGCGTGGTGCACAACGAGACCTCGACCGGCGTCACGTCCGACATCGCCGCGGTGCGCCGCGCCATCGACGCCGCCGGCCACCCGGCGCTGCTGCTGGTCGACAGCATCTCAGGCCTGGCCAGCGCCGAGTACCGGCATGACGACTGGGGTGTGGACGTGACCGTCAGCGGCTCGCAGAAGGGCCTGATGCTGCCGCCGGGCATCAGCTTCAACGCGCTGTCGCCCAAGGCGCTGGCGGCATCGAAGCAGGCGCGTCTGCCCAAGGCCTTCTGGGCCTGGGACGAGATCGTGGCGATGAACGCCGATGGCTACTGGCCCTACACCCCCAGCACCAACCTGCTGTACGGCCTGAATGAATCGCTGGACATGCTGCTGGCCGAAGGCCTGCCGCAGGTGTTTGCGCGCCACCAGCGCTGGGCCGCCGGCGTGCGCGCCGCGGTGCTGGCCTGGGGTCTGCCGATCCAGTGTGCCGACCCGGCGCTGCATTCACCGGTGCTCACCGGCGTGATCACCCCGCCGGGGGTGGATGCCGACGCGCTGCGCAAGCTGATCCACCAGCGCTTCGACCTGTCGCTGGGCACCGGACTGGGCGCGGTGAAGGGCCGCATGTTCCGCATGGGCCACCTGGGCGACAGCAACGACCTGACGCTGGTGGCGATGGTGGCCGGCGTGGAGATGGGGCTGAAGCTGGCCGGCGTCGCGCTGGCTGGCAGCGGCGTGCAGGCCACGATGGACCACTTTGCCCGGCATCCTGCCGGCGTGGCCACCCGCTGAGCGCGGGCGCTGCACCGGGTCAACGGCCCAGCAGGAACTGCAGCGCCAGCCGGTTGAAGGCCTCGGGCTGGTCACGGCTGACGCCGTGGCCGGCGCCGTCCACATGCGCCACCGTGGCCTGCGGCATGGCCGCGCACACATTGCGGAACACCTCGGCATGGATGGCCGGCGTCTGCCGGCCGCTGAGCAGCAGCACCGGCATCGGCAGCGCCGTCAGCTGGTCAGGCGGCAGCAGCGGGAATTCATTGCTGGACAGCGCCAGCATGCGCATCGCCAGGGCGCTCTGCAGCCGCCGCTGCAGCTGTGCACCACTGGCCGCGGGCCCCTGCGCGCTGTGGATGCCGCCGGTCATCAGCGCGGCCCCCAGCGCGTCGTCGCCCTGGCGGAAGGCGGCGTTGGCCGGCTCGATCACCGTGCGGCGGAAGTCGGCCAGCGCGGCCCGGCCGGTGGCGCTGAAGTCGGCATAGCAGAGCATGGCCGGCTCCACCGCCACCAGGCTGCGCACCCGCTGCGGCTGGGCCACCGCCAGCGCCAGCGCGGTGAACGCGCCGTACGAGCTGGCCACCAGGTGCACCGACGCCAGGCCCCACACGTCCAGCAGCTGTGCCAGGTCGCCAGCCTCCAGCAGCGCTGAGTGGTCGGGCGAAGGCTGCCGGTTCTGGTTGGGGTGGTTGTAGCGCCGGCTGTAGCTGCGGCACGCAAAGTGCGGCGTGAACGCCTCCCACTGCGGTGCCCAGGTCAGCCAGTCGCCCATCACGCCATGCACGAAGACCAGCGGCGCGCCCTGGCCGCCCGCGGCCCAGTGCAGTTCCACGCCCGACGGGAGCCGGCTGCGCTGCAGGGCCTCTTGCGCCAGCGGGCGGGGGGTGAAACCGGTCATTCCAGCTTCATGCCGGTGGCCAGCGCGCGGTAGCGCTGCTCCTCAGCCGCCAGGAAGCGGGCGAACTCGGCGGTAGATTCGACTGGCGGCGTCTGGTCGCCCATCTTGGCGCGGCGCTCGGCGAAGGCCTTGTCGGTCAGCATCGCCGTGGCGGCCCGGGCGATGGTGTCGACCACCGGCGCCGGCAGCTTGGGCGGGCCGGCCAGGGCGGCCCAGATCTCGACCTGCACGCCCTTGACCGAGGCCGACTCGTTGACGCTGGGGATGTCCGGCGCCGCGGTGGCACGCTTCTCCGACAGCAGGCCCAGCGCCACCAGCTTGCCGGCCCGCACATGCGGCAGCGCGCCGGGCAGGGCGGCGATGCCCAGGTCCACCTGGCCGGCCAGCAGGTCGTTGAGCATCGGCGCGCCGCCCTTGTAGGGCACGCCCAGCAGGTCGACGCCCGCAGCGCGCTGCAGGGCCACCGCGGCAAAGGCCTGCAGCGACGCACTGCCGGTGATGCCCAGCGACAGGCCGTTGGGCTTCTGCCTGGCCAGCGCCACCAGCTGGTCGACGGTGGTCACGCCCAGGCCGGGCCGGGCCAGCAGCACCATTTGGGTGACGCCCACCTTGGTGATGGGGGTGAAGTCGCGCGGCGCATAGCCGGCGGCGCGGTTGGCGATCGGCGTCACCACCATGTCGCTGGTGGTGCCGAACAGCAGGGTGTAGCCGTCGGGGTTGGCACGCAGCACCCGCTGTGCCCCCAGCGCGCCGGAGGCGCCGCCCAGGTTTTCCACCACCACCGGCTGGCCCAGCCGGCCGGCCAGTTCTTCGGCCATGGCGCGGGCCAGGTTGTCGGCGGCGCCGCCAGCCGCGTTGGGCACCACCAGGGTGATCGGCCGCTCGGGAAACTTGCTGTCGGCCGCTGCGCCCAGCGGCAGCAGGCTGCCGGCGGCCAGCCAGGCCAGGGTGCTGCGTCTGCGGATCGTCGGTGCCATGGGGTGGTCTCCTGGGGATTGAGGTGGCGATTCTGGCCAGCCAGGCCCCGGCTTTGGTTTCAAAATCGGGCTGAGTGATCACCAAGGCTTATCGATCTATGCCGCACACCCCATCCGCCTCGGTGCTGCTGAACCGCTTGCAGGCGAAGGCGCGGTTCCGGCACCTGCAGGTGCTGGTGCGGCTGGGTGAGCTCAACAGCATCCGCCGCACGGCCGATGCGCTGGGCCTCAGCCAGCCGGCGGTCACCCAGTGCCTGGCCGACCTGGAGCGCCTGGTGGAGATCCGCCTGTTCGACCGCCATGCCCGCGGGCTGCGGGTGACACGCGCCGGGCGCGATGTGCTGCCGCTGGCGCGCCGCATGCTCGACGCGCTGGCCGAGGCCAGCGAGGCGCTGACCGCCGCCCGCCAGCGTGAAGAGGGCGTGGTGCGGGTGGCCGCCATCACCGGCGCGGTGGGCGGCCTGCTGGTGCCTGCGCTGCCGGCGTTCGCCCTGGCGCACCCCGAAATCACCGTGCATGTGCATGAAACAGCGCCCGAGCAGTGGGGCCTGCAGCTGGCACGCGGCGAGGTTGACCTGGCCCTGGTGCGCCAGCCCGCCGTCACGCCGGCGGGCTTCGAGTTCCGGCCGCTGCTGGCCGACCGCTTCGTGGTGGTGTGCCGCCCCGGCCACCGGCTGGCCGGGCGCCGCGGCCTGGCCTGGGCGGCGCTGGCCGACAGCACCTGGCTGCCGCAGTCGGTGGGCTCGGCCGCGCGGGCGGCGCTCGACCAGCTGATGGGCGACCTGGGCGTGCAGCCGCGCACGGTGCAGGTGCTCACCCGCACCGCGCCGCTGACGGTGGCGCTGGTCGAAGCACTCGACGTGCTGGCCCTGGTGCCGCTGAGCGTGGTGCGGCCCTGGATCGACAAGGGCGCGCTGGTGGTGGTGGATGTGCGGCCGGCGCCGCCGTTCCCGCCGCTGGGCATCGTGCAGCCGGCCGAAGCCGCCAGCCAGGCGGCGTTGCAGTTCGCCAGCTTCATCGGCCGCAGCGTGGCGCTGCAGGCCGTCGCCGGTACCCCGGCCGATGCCTGACCGGGGCCGGTGTCAGCCGAGCAGGAACACGCTGACCAGCACCGCCTGGGCCTGCGGCCGCAGCGACTGCAGGCCGCCCACCAGACAGCGCCGGTTCAGCCAGTCCCAGGGCCCGGCTGGCGCGGTGACCTGCACCACCGACCGGGCATAGCGCGGCTGCACCTGCTCGTCGACGGTGACGCGGTTGCGCACCGTCAGCACCGTGCCGTCGTGCAGCTGCAGTTCGTACAGCGCGTCCAGTTCCTTCACGCCATCGGCCCGCAGCAGTTGCCGGTCGGCGCCGCCGGGCAGCACCGTGCCCTGCAGCGCGGCATGCGGCCCGGCGCCCCATACCGTGCCGCCCAGGATCGGCACGATGAAGCGCGCACCCAGCGGCGACGCACCCAGCGCCTGCCGGTCGCCGATCAGCACCGCAGCCTGCCAGAGCAGCGTGGCGGAGGGGGTGTCCAGCGGCTGGGCGCTGGCAAGTTGGCGCAGATCGGGCAGGGTGTGCATGGGCTGGAGGTGTCTGGTCGATGGACGAGCGGCGTAGGATGCCGCGCCAGCCTAACGCCGGAGACACCGCTTGACGATCCAGCTCTACGCCTTCGACACACCCAACGGCCGCAAGATCAGCGTGGCCCTCGAGGAACTGGGCCTGCCCTACACCGTGCACGTGGTCGACATCACGCAGGGTGAGCAGCATGCGGCCGACTTCGTGCGCCTGAGCCCGAACCACAAGATTCCCGCCATCCTCGACCCCGACGGGCCAGGCGGCCAGCCGCTGGGGGTGTTTGAATCTGGTGCCATCCTGCTCTACCTGGCCGAGAAGACCGGGCGCCTGTTGCCTGCCGATCCGGTGCAGCGGGTGCGGGCCATCGAGTGGCTGATGTGGCAGATGGCCGGCTTCGGCCCGGCGCCCGGGCAGGTGCACCATTTCATCGCGCTGGCCGACGAGGCCGACCGGCGCTATGGCCTCGCCCGCTTCATGCAGGAAACCCGCCGTCTCTACGGCGTGATGGATGCGCACCTGGCCACGCACGAGACCTTCGCCGACACGTACAGCATCGCCGACATCGCCATCCTGGGCTGGGTCTGGCGTCACCCGCGCCACCAGGTCGATCTGGCGGACTTTCCGCATGTTCAGCGCTGGTACGCGCAGCTGATGGCGCGCCCGGCCGTGCAGCGCGGCTTTGCCGTGGCGCTGCGGCGCTGATCCGGCGACCGAGGGCGTTGCGGTGCTGTTCCAGGGCCACGCCCTGGGCTTGCGTAATTGACATAAGAATGATCGGCGCGCCAATTCGTGGCTGATTGGTGGCTGGCCAGGGTTGCAGGCACATCGGGTGTGCAGCCACCTGGTGCCTGACCCGCACAATCCGGCATGGCTGCCCTGTTCATCCGCTGTTGTCTGGCCCTGTCCTGGTGGTTGGCCGCCGCCACCGCGCCCGCACTGGCGGCCGACGCCGTCCAGGTCGGCTCGAAGCGGTTCACGGAAAGCTACATCCTCGGCGAGATCGCCCGCCAGCAGCTGGAACAGGCCGGCCTGCCGGCGGTGCATCGCCAGGGCCTGGGCAACACCGCCATCCTCGACCAGGCCTTGCGCAGCGGCCAGGTCCATGTCTACCCCGAGTACACCGGCACCATCGTGCGCGAGCTGCTCAAGCGCCCGGTGCAGGCCGGCGACCCACCGCCCACGCTGGCCGAGCTGAACACCTGGCTGGCCCCGCTGGGCCTGCGCGCCGCGGTGCCGCTGGGCTTCAACAACACCTACGCGCTGGCCCTGCGCGAGGCCGACGCGCAGCGCCTGGGCCTGCGCACGCTGTCGGACCTGGCGCGCCTGCCGGCGGCCGACGCGGCGCGCCTGCGCCCCGGGCTGTCGCATGAATTCCTGGTGCGCGCCGACGGCTGGCCAGCGCTCAAGCGCAGCTATGGCCTGCCCCTGGCCGACCCGCCGGCGCTCGACCACGGCCTGGCCTACCAGGCGCTGGTCAAGGGCCAGGTCGACCTGATCGACGTCTACAGCACCGATGCACAGATCGGCCGCCTGGGCCTGCGCGTGCTGCAGGACGACCGCGGCTTCTTCCCCCGCTACGACGCCGTGTTGCTGATGCGGCTGGACCTGCCCGCCCCGGCGCAGGCTGCGCTGGCTGCACTGGCGGGCCGCATCGACGATGCCCGCATGATTGCGCTGAACGCCGCAGTGGAACTGGACGGCCGGCCGTTTGCCGAGGTGGCGCGCGGCTTCCTGCAGGCGCCGGGCGCTGCCACGGCGAGTGCGCCGCCCCGGTTGCTGGACCATCTGCTGGCGCCTGATCTGGGCCGCCTGCTGCTGCAGCACCTGGGCCTGGTGGCCGGCTCGGTGCTGCTGGCGGTGGTGCTGGGCGTGCCGCTGGGCGTGGCCGCGCACCGCCACCGCCGGCTGGGCACGTGGGTGCTGGGCGCCGTGGGGCTGCTGCAGACCGTGCCGTCGCTGGCGATGCTGGCCTTCCTGATCGCCATCGTCGGGCGCATCGGCTTTGTGCCGGCGCTGCTGGCGCTGTTCCTGTACGCCCTGCTGCCCATCGTGCGCAACACGCTGACGGGGCTGGATGCCGTGCCCCCAGGCCAGCGCGAGGCGGCCCTGGCGCTGGGCTTGCGGGGCCCGGCGGTGCTGCGGCTGGTGGTGCTGCCGCAGGCCCTGCCGGCCGTGCTGGCAGGCGTGGCCACGGCCGCGGTGATCAACGTGGGCACCGCCACGGTGGCGGCGTTCGTCGGCGCTGGCGGCCTGGGTGAGCGCATCGTGGCCGGCCTGGCGGTCAACGACACCGACCGCATGCTGGCCGGCGCCCTGCCCGCGGCGGTGCTGGCGCTGGTGGTGCAGGGGCTGTTTGCGCTGCTGGAACGTGGGCTGGTGCCCTGGCCGCTGCGTGGCGGGCCGGGGCAGGCCCCCGGCCGGCGTGCCACGCCAGGCGCGACGGGCCGCTGACCCGCCGCCCGGTCGTCAACCCGCCGACCCGTCACCGCCCCAGCTTGCTGGCGCCCCAACCCCAGCGCTCCATCAGCCGCTGGTCGCGGGCGCTCTCTGCCTCGATCGTGTCGCGGGGCAGCTGGCGCAGGCAGTCTTCCAGTGCCTGGGGGTCGGGTGCGGCGGGCGGCGCGGCCTCGGCGGTGGTCTGCGGCGAACGCCCGTCCCAGGCGAACGGATTGCGTGCCGCCGGCCGGTCAGGCTCGCAGTCGTAACGGTAGAGCGGCGGGCCATCGGACGGGAAAGGCGAGAACACGATGGTCTTCTCGAAGACCAGCGGCTGGCCCGTGGGCGTGGCCGGCCACTGCGGCATGCTGGCAATCGCCTGCCGGGCCAGGCGTTCGGCCGTGTCGGATGTGGACCACAGCGTCTCCAGCCGGGCCAGGCGGCCGTCAGGGGCGACCTCGACGCGGAACCGCACCATGCCCTGCGTCGGCCCCTCGACCGCCGTGCCCATCATGCTGCGCACCTGCTGGCCCCAGGTGTGGCGGTAGGCCTTGCTGTTCTTGAGGGTGTAGGTCGACGCAAACGCCCAGTCGGCCGCCGTGGGCGGCGGCGGCGCGACCAGGGTGGCCGGCGGCGGTGGTGCGGCTGGCGCGGGCTCTGGGGGCGGGGGTGGCGGCGGCTTGGCCGGCTGGGGGGATGCTGCCTGCGGCTCGGCGGGCGCGGGCGCTGCTGGCGGCAGGGGGTCGGCAGGCGGCGTCAGGTAGAGCACCGCGGGCTCGGCCGTTGCTGCGCGTTGGGCGGCCGGGCTGGGTCGGTCGCGTGGCGTGCCCAGGTGCCAGGCCAGCCCGGCGATGACGGCGGCGTGCAGTGCCACGGTGACCGCCAGACCGGCCACCACCCGGCCGAGCCCGGCAACGCCGGACAGCATGCCTGCGGCTGCATGCATCAGCGAGACCGTGCGCCTGGCCGGCTCATGGGCGACTCATGGGCGACTCATGGGCCGGGTCATGCGCGGGTCACGGGCAGCCCCGCGGCCTGCCATTCGCTGACCCCGTCGCTGGTCTTGCGCGCCCTGAAGCCCTGCGCCTGCAGCAGGGCCACCGCTTCGTCGGACATCAGGCAGAACGGCCCGCGGCAGTAGGCGACGATCTCCACGTCGCGTGGCAGTTCGGACAGCCGCTGCGCCAGTTCGCCCAGCGGCATCGAGCGCGCGTAGGGCAGGTGCGCGGTCGCGAACTCCTGCGGCGGCCGCACGTCGAGCACCACCACGTCGCCGCGCCGTGCCTGCGCCATCAGCGCCTGGCGGCCGACCTGGGTGAGCTGTGCGGGGTCGGCCACCAGTTGCTGCAGGGCCAGGCGCAGCTCCACCAGGTGCTCTTCAGCCACTTGCCGCAGCGTCACGCCCAGTTGCGCCACGTCCTGGCCGCTGAGTCGGTAGAGCATGCGCTTGCCATCGCGCCGGCTCACCACCAGGCGCGCCTCCTTCAGGGCTTTCAGGTGGGCGCTGGCGAGCTTGATGTCCACCGCGACGGCCTCGGCCAGCGCGTCCACCGACTTCTCGCCTTGCGCCAGCATTTCCAGCATCTCCAGCCGCTTCGGGCTGGCCAGCGCCTTGCCCACGCGGGCGACCTGCTCGTACAGCAGGTCCTTGAGTGTCCGGTTGTTCATGCGCTACATTCTAACGATCGTGAGATTGATGAACGCTGATGTCGTTGTGCGCTGCCACCGCCGTCTGTTGCACAGGAGCCTGCGATGGATCCCGGTACGGCCATCCTTGCCCACGAGCCGCTCATCCGGCTGGGCGGTTTCGCCCTGATGTTTCTGGCCGTGGCCGGCTGGGAGCTGGCGGCGCCTCGCCGCGCGCCCCGTCTGCCCAGGGCCAGGCGCTGGGCTGCCAACCTGGGCCTGGTGGCGCTGAACACCCTGCTGCTGCGCCTGCTGCTGCCGCTGGCGGCGGCCGGCGTCGCGGCGCTGGCTGCCGGCCGGGGCTGGGGTGTGCTGCACCTGGTCGAACTGCCGACCTGGGTGGCGGTGCTGGTGGCCGTGGTGGCGCTGGACTTCGTGGTCTGGCTGCAGCATGTGATGGTGCACGCCGTTCCGGCGCTGTGGCGGCTGCACCGGGTGCACCATGCCGACCTGGACTACGACGTGACCACCGGCACCCGCTTCCACCCGTTGGAGATCGGCCTGTCCATGCTGGTCAAGCTGGCGGCGATCCTCGTGATCGGGCCGCCGGTGCTGGCCGTGGTGGTGTTCGAGGCGCTGCTCAACCTGGCGGCGATGTTCAACCACGGCAACATCCAGCTGCCCGGGCGCCTGGACCGGCTGCTGCGCTGGGTCATCGTCACGCCCGACATGCACCGGGTGCACCACTCGGTGGAACCGGACGAGATGAACAGCAACTTCGGCTTCAACCTGCCCTGGTGGGACCGCCTGTTCGGCACCTACCGGGCACAGCTGCGTGCCGGTCATGCAGCCATGGTGATCGGCCTGCCGGACCTGCGTGACCCGCGGCAGGTGCAGCGGCTGGGGGGCATGCTGGCGTTGCCGTGGCGCGGCGGCGCGCCCGGCAGTGCTCTCACCAAAGGGGTACGGCGCCGCACGGGCCCGGCGCCCGATGCTCGGAGACCAGCAGAGACCGCAGCGGGGAAGGAAGGCAGCGATCAAGGTCTATAGAAAACTATAATTCGCTGTAATCCAACTTTCCAGGCGGCCTGCGTGAGCATCTTCCACCGCGTGGCATTGGCTGACGACCTGGCCGCCCGCCTGCTGGCGGCGCCGTCCACCTCAGC
>Ga0209097_10003634_pt1 | contig 11759 bp, 6 predicted proteins | sample AD_UKC052_MetaG_FD_184419 | JGI IMG/M metagenome (GOLD analysis project Ga0209097, IMG submission 184419) | Active sludge microbial communities of municipal wastewater-treating anaerobic digesters from USA - AD_UKC052_MetaG (SPAdes) (version 2) | ecosystem: Engineered > Bioreactor > Anaerobic >... | reverse complement strand
CAAACGGCTGGCCTGACGCACGTCGGATTCGAGTGCCCGAACATCCTTGCCCGGTTCAGCCAAGTCCCCAAGCCCGTCCGCCAAACCGAGCAGCCACAAGGCCGAGGCATACACCCCCATGCTCACAGACGGGTCCCCTTTCTCCAGGCGAATCAGCGTGGGAACAGAAACCCCAAGACGGCTGGCCCACTGCCGCTGGGACTCCTTACGCCGAAGCCGCGCCACGGCCAGCCTCTCTCCAAGCGTCTGCAAGGAGACCAGGACTTCCGGCGGCAAGGAACTCAGGGCTAGAGAAGGCTTTGACATAACATAAAGATAGACACATTATCGAATAATGTAAATTTTATGTTATGTCATGGATGCTTGATGAGCACTACCGGACGATGCTGTGTGTTTCCTAGAGACATTCGGGAACACCCGGAGCCGCCTGGCCTGCGACCCCAGCGGCCTGACTCGGGACTTCAACGATCACCCTGCACCCGTTATGAATGAATGTAGTATCGGAGCCTACAATTCTCGTCGATGCAGTTCGGGTAGGCATGGTCGGGGCCTCCCCTTAAGATCAATGCCTCACCACTGGCACTGCACCTCGGCTGAACCATGGACATACAAGAATGACCGAGCGCTATTTCCGGAAGCAGGCAAGGCACGACTGCCCAGATCTTCAATGTACTCCCGCAAGCGATTTGCACACCTTGGGGTAGAGGTCATTGATGGCAAGCTCTCGCTTTCAGAGCAATTTTTCCTACCTCAAGGTTCACGATGAACAGCTTGAGCGGCTGGGCCTGCTCGCAGAGCGGTACTTCCGTGATGATCCAAATACCTGCCTCCTAAAGCTTCGCCAGCTTGCTGAAGTCATGGCCCAGTCGATGGCTTCACAGGTGGGCATATACACGTCCTCAGACGAAAAGCAGATCGACTTGCTACGCCGCCTCCAGGACCACGGCATTCTGCCCCGGGAAGTCGGCGGACTCTTCCACGAAATCCGCAAGGCCGGCAACGATGCGAATCACAACCTGGCAGGAGACCATCGTACTGCCCTGATGGCGATGCGACTGGCCTGGCAAGTAGGTGTCTGGTTTCATCGCACCTTCAAGGAAGCAGGATTCAAGTCCGGCCCGTTCATTCCTCCACAGCCGCCGGCTGACGAAAGCACCGAACTCAAGGCGGAACTTGCAGCCCTGCAACAAGAGTTAAATGCATTCCGCGCAGCCCATCAGGATGCGACTTTGGCATTGGCTGCAACACAGGCTCATGCACAGCAGACTGAAGAAGAACGCGCCATCTGGGAAGCAATGGCCGCAGAAGCCGAAGTGGCCAAAGTGGAGTTGGCGCACCGTCTTGAGGCGATACAGTCACGAACCCGCACCCAGCCTCAGCAGGCAACGGCACGATTGGTTGAGGCGGCCAACAACGCAGCAGCCACGCTGAAATTAAGCGAAGCCGACACACGCAAGATCATCGACAAACAACTTGCCGCCGCGGGCTGGACTGTGGATTCAACCCAGTTCACCTTCGCCAAGGGCGCCCGGCCGCAGCGAGGGCAATGCACTGCAATCGCCGAATGGCCAACCGAAACCGGGCCGGCAGATTACGCTCTGTTCATTGGCCTTCAACCCGTCGCTGTTGTCGAAGCCAAGCGCAAGCATCTTGATGTCTCTGCCGCCCTGCAACAGGCAAAGCGATACAGCCGCGGATTCAAGCCATCTCCCGAAACCGAGCTGGCCCCAACAAACTACGGTGCCGATGCCGCTTTTCGTGTGCCGTTTGCCTTCTCATCCAATGGCCGCCCCTATCTTCGCCAGTTGGCGCAGCAAAGCGGCGTCTGGTTCTGTGACCTGCGCCGCCCGGAGAATCTGAGCCACGTTCTGGATGGCTGGCATACGCCCGATGGCCTCAAGGCCCTGCTACAGCAAGACCTTGCCCAGGCCCATGCCGAACTTGATCGCGCCACCTTCGACTACGGTTTCTCGTTGCGCCCTTATCAGGAGCAAGCCATCCGTGCCGCCGAGGCTGCCATCGCAAACAACCAGCGCGCCATTCTGCTGGCCATGGCGACCGGCACCGGCAAGACGAAGACCTGCATCGCGCTCATTTACCGTCTGCTCAACGCACAACGCTTCCGACGCATCCTTTTCCTCGTGGATCGCTCCGCCCTTGGCGAACAGGCAGCCAACGCGTTCAAAGACACGCGCATGGAAAAGCTGCAAACCTTCGCCGACATCTTTGGCATCAAGGAGTTGGAGCATCCGCAGCCGGATGGCGACACCGCCGTGCATATCGCCACCGTGCAAGGGATGGTGCAACGTGTTCTGTATGCAGACGAAGACGGGCCGCCGCCCATCGACCAATACGACTGCATCATCATCGATGAATGCCACCGCGGCTACCTGCTGGATCGGGAACTGTCCGAGACCGAGCTGAGCTTCCGTGGTTACGACGACTACATCTCCAAGTACCGGCGCATTCTCGACTATTTCGATGCGGTCAAGATCGGCCTTACCGCGACTCCGGCACTGCACACCACGCAGATTTTCGGCCCACCGGCTTACACCTACAGCTACCGCGAAGCAGTGATCGACGGCTATCTGGTCGATTACGAACCGCCCGTCCAGATTCATACCGAGTTGTCCTCTAAAGGCATGATCTGGAGGGTTGGCGAACCGGTCAAGGTTTACGACACGGGTAGCCAGCAGATCGAACTCTTCAAGACGCCGGACGAGATCAAGCTCAAGGTCGAGGACTTCAACCGCAAGGTCATCACCCGCGCCTTCAACGAGGTGATCTGTGACTACCTGGCCCAGGAGCTGGACCCCGCATCACGCCGCAAGACATTGATATTCTGCGTTAGCGACAGCCATGCCGATCTGGTCGTCGACCTGCTCAAGCAAGCCTTCAAGAAGCAATACGGCAGCGTCGAAGACGACGCGGTGATCAAGATCACCGGCGCTGCCGACAAGCCCCTGCAACTGATCCGCCGCTACAAAAACGAGCGCCTGCCGAATGTCGCCGTCACCGTGGATCTGCTGACCACCGGTGTTGATGTACCGGAGATCTGCAACCTGGTCTTCCTGCGTCAGGTGAGCAGCCGCATCCTGTTCGACCAGATGCTCGGCCGCGCCACCCGCCTGTGCAACTTTGGCGGGGCAGAGGACAAGGAATCCTTCCGCGTCTTCGACGCGGTGCGTATTTTCGAAGCGGTCGGCAACATGACCGCCATGCAGCCCGTGGTCAATGCCAAGATCGGCTTTGCCCAACTGGCCCAGGAGCTCGCCACCCTCAAGGACGAAGCAGCAACCGCCCTGGCCCGCGACCAGTTCCTGGCCAAGCTGCAACGCAAGAAACGCCACCTGTCTGCACAAGATTGCCAGGCGTTTGAAGCCAAAACCGGCATGGCACCCCAGGACTTCATCCGCAAACTCAAAACCCTGCCGCTCACCGACGTCGCCAACTGGTTCATACGGCATCCCGGCCTGGGTGAGCTACTCGACCGGCAAACCGCCAGCACGACCCGTACCGTTTATGTTTCCGACCACCCGGACCGCTTCGAAAGTGCCGAGCGCGGCTACGGCAAGGCGCACAAGCCAGAGGACTACCTGCGCGAATTCGGCGACTACCTCAAGAGCCACAGCAACGAAATCCCCGCCTTGCTGACCGTACTCACCCGCCCGCGCGACCTGACCCGCGCCCAGCTACGCGAGTTGGTGCTGGCACTGGATGCCGCCGGCTTCAGCGAAACCCGCTTGGCCACCGCCTGGCGTGAACTCACCAACCAGGACATCGCCGCCCGCATCGTCGGCTACATCCGCCAGGCCGCCATTGGCGACCCCTTGCTACCCTACAGCGAACGGGTCGAACATGCGCTGCAACACTTGCTGGCCCATCCGCCCGGCGGCACGCCCTGGACCACCCCACAACGCGACTGGCTCAAGCGCATCGCCGCCCAGACCAAGGCCAATGTGCTGGTAGACTGCGCCGCGCTCGACGACCCCGATCTCATCTTCAAGCGCGAAGGGGGCGGCTTCCGCCGTCTCGACAAGATTTTCAACGGCCAGCTCCAGCCCGTACTGGCCGCATTCAATGACGCGCTTTGGGCAGTTCAACCCAAATCAGCATAAGACACGCTGTACAAGCCATGACCAACCGCACCGCCGCCATCGACATCGGCGCAAAACTCTGGTCGCTCTGCCACGTGCTGCGCGACGACGGGGTGACCTACCACCAGTACCTCAGCGAACTGACCTACCTGCTGTTCCTCAAAATGATGAAGGAAACCGGCCAGGAAGACCGGCTCAAGGTCTGGAAGCGGCCCAAGAAGAACGAGCCACCAATCGAGCAGGCCGGCACCCGCTGGGACGATCTGCTCAACGCCTCGGCCCCCGAACGGCTGGACACCTACAAGGAAATGCTGCTGGATTACGGCCTGCACGGGCGCGGCGCCGTGCAGGAGGTATACGCCAACGCCAACACCTTCATCACCAAGCCAGCAACGCTGAGCAAGCTGGTCACCGACATCGACGCGCTGGACTGGTACAGCGTCGACCGCGACGACCTCGGCGATCTCTACGAAGACCTGCTGGAGCGCAACGCCGGCGAGAAGAAGAGTGGCGCCGGCCAGTACTTTACCCCTCGTCATCTGATCGACGCCATCGTCGCGGTGATGAAGCCGCAACTCACCGATGTGATCCAGGACCCGGCTGCCGGAACCTGCGGATTCCTGATTGCTGCAAACAACTACCTGCGCAGCCACAACGACTTTGACAGCCTGGACGACGCCACCCAGCGCCGGTACCGCCGTGACACCTTCCATGGCATGGAGCTGGTGCAGGACACTCACCGTCTGGCCTTGATGAACATGCTCCTGCACGGCATCGAAGGCGGCGTGACCTACGGCGACACCTTGAGCGACGACTACAAAAAGCTTCCGCCGGCCACGCTGATCCTGTCCAATCCGCCCTTCGGCACCAAGAAGGGCGGCGGCCTGCCCACCCGTAGCGACCTCACCCACCTCACCAGCAACAAGCAGTTTGCCTTCCTTCAGCACATCTACCGCGGCCTCAAGCCCGGCGGTCGTGCCGCCGTCGTCCTGCCCGACAACGTGCTCTTCGAAAGCAACGTCGGCACCGACATCCGCCGCGACCTGATGGACAAGTGCAACCTGCATACCCTCCTGCGCCTGCCCACCGGCATCTTTTACGCCCAGGGCGTCAAGACCAACGTACTGTTCTTCACCCGTGGCGAGACCGACAAGGGCAACACACGGGAAGTCTGGGTGTACGACATGCGCGCCAACATGCCCCAGTTCGGCAAACGCACGCCCTTCAGCCGCGATTACTTCCGCACGCCCAAGGATGCACCCGCCGAGATTCCGCGCGACAAGTTCGAGGACGTCTTCGGCGACGACCCGCAGGGTGGCCTAGAGGCCCTTTCCTGCCGCGTCGATACCGGCGAAAACGGCCGCTGGCGCAAATTCACCCGCGAGCAGATCGCCGCCCGCGGCGACAACCTGGACATCAGCTGGCTGAAGGACGACAGCGCCGAAACCGCCGAGGCCCAACGCGACGAACCCGCCCTGGTCGCCCGCCTTGCCCTGCGCGAACTGAATGCCGCCGTTGCCGAACTGCGCGCATTGCTGGACGAACTCGGCGAAGACCCCGATCTGGCCCTCGACGACATCCTGCCCGACGACGAAAGTGCCGATGGAGTCCCGGCATGAGCGGTCAAGCCTCGCCCCTGGCGCTGCCGCTGGAACCCCTGCACGACGAACTGCGCGACCTCATCGCCACCAGCCGGCAGCGCCTGGCGGCTACGGTCAACGCGGAACTGACCTTGCTTTACTGGCGCATCGGCCAGCGTCTGGCCAGCGAAGTGCTGGCCGGGGAACGCGCCCACTACGGCGCCCAGTTGATGGACCGCCTCGGCGAACGCCTGGCCGGTGAATTCGGTCGCGGTTTTGAGGCCAAGAACCTGCGCCGCATGGTGCAGTTTGCCCAGGCCTTTCCGGATGCCGAAATTGTCGCATCACTGATGCGACAATTGAGCTGGACCCACTTCCTGCAACTGCTGCCGCTCAAGAGCGAACCAGCCCGCCATTTCTACGCCCGGCTGTGTATGGCCGAACGCTGGAGCGTGCGCGAACTGCACCGCCAGATCGAACGCAAGGCCTACGAGCGCAGCGAAATTGCCAGTGCGCAAAGCGACGTACTGGCAGCCCCGAGTACAGAGGCCAGCACACCCGCCGTTGTCTTCAAGGATCCATACTTCCTCGACTTCCTCGGCCTGCGCCAGGGCCACGACGAAGCCGACCTGGAAACCGCCATACTGCACCAGCTCGAAGCCTTCATCCTCGAACTCGGCCGCGGCTTCGCCTTCGTCGAGCGCCAAAAACGCATGGTCATCGACGGCGAGGATTTCTACCTCGATCTGCTCTTCTTCCACCGCCGCCTGCGCCGACTGGTCGCCATCGAACTCAAGCTCGGCCGCTTCAAGGCCGCCCACAAGGGTCAGATGGAGCTCTACCTCAAATGGCTGGACAAGCACGAGCGCCAGCCCGGCGAAGAAGCGCCCATCGGCCTCATCCTCTGCGCCGAATCCAGCCGCGAACAGGTGGAACTGCTGCAAATGCACAAGGACGGCATCACCGTCGCCGAATACTGGACAGAGCTGCCGCCCAAGGCAGAACTGGAGCAGCGCCTGCATGCAGCGTTGGTGGAGGCGCGGGAGAGGTTGGCAAGGCGGGGCGTGTTGTTGGCGGGGGGCGACGATGAGTAATTCGCTTCCCAGTGGCTGGGCACGAGCCTCGATAGGATCGTTGTGTTCTTTGCAAAATGGACGAGCCTTCAAACCCACTGAATGGCGACCCACCGGACTCCCGATTGTTCGGATTCAGAATCTCAACAATCCTGCGGCTCCGTATAACCATTTCGATGGCGAGGTAGATGAGCGAAACCGTTTACGAGGGGGAGAGCTGCTTTTTGCATGGTCAGGAACTCCCGGCACGTCGTTTGGAGCACATATTTGGCACGGAGCTCATGCGGTACTAAATCAGCATATATTCCGCGTCGACTTTGACCAGCGATTGCTTGACAAGCGCTTCTTCCGCTTTGCGATCAATCAAAAGCTATCAGAACTGATTGACGTCGCTCACGGCGGAGTTGGATTACGCCATGTCACAAAAGGTGTCTTCGAGCAAACCTCGATTGAGCTGCCTCCACACTCTGAGCAAACCCGCATCGCCGACCAGCTCGACAAACTGCTTGCCCGCATCCAGTCCTGCAATGACCGCCTCAACACTATTGCCGCCTTGCTCAAGAGGTTTCGGCAAGCAGTGCTAGGCGCTGCGATCAAAGGAGATCTGATCGAAGGCATTGCGCCATCAGATTGGCGTCAATGCACTGTTGGTGATGTATTAGAGGCCAAGCCGCGAAATGGCTATTCGCCCAAAGCGGTAGATTTTGAAACGCCAGTACGGTCACTCACTTTGTCTGCAACGACATCTGGTCGCTTCCTGGCACAACACAGCAAGTTCATTGACGAACAGATTCCAGACGGCTCGCATCTATGGCTTGAGCCTGGCGATATTCTGATTCAGCGCGCCAATACGCTTGAATATGTCGGCGTCAGCGCAATTTTCGATGGCCCGAGCAAACAATTCATTTATCCAGACTTGATGATGAAGTGTCGTCCCAATCAACTGATATTGAGGAAGTTCCTCTTCTATACGCTAAGCGCGGAGCAGACTCGGCAGTATTTCCGCGATCAAGCGACCGGAACCGCTGGCAACATGCCAAAGATCAATCAGCAGACTGTTATGTCTGCTCCTGTTTTTTTGCCATCGCTGGAAGAGCAAGAGAGGATCGTCCTGAAAGTTGACGCTCTTTTCCAGCTTGCAGATCGTATCGAAGCCCGCTATGCCGCTGCCCGCACCCAGGCCCAACGCTTCACTCCGCTGCTGCTGGCCAAGGCCTTTCGTGGCGAATTGGTCCAGCAAGACCCTCAAGGCGAACCTGCCAGTGTGCTGCTGGAGCGCATCGCCTCCGCACCTCCGGCCAAGACACCTACCTCGCGCGGACGGCCGCGCATCAAACCAGAGCGCCAGCTTCCACTACCTGAACTCAATCCAGCCGATTGGGCATCCTTGCCCGACGGTGCGTGGGCCGCACCAGCCGACCCGGATGGCTTTGCCACCATGGTCGTGGTCATTGCCGTGCTGCGCGCCTGGGGCAAGCCAGTTCCGGAACGGGATGCGCGACTGGCAGTCTTGTTCTGCCTGCAACCGCGTCTTTTTGCCGCCGTCTTGCCTATCGCCGAAGCGAAGCAATGGTCTCGCCTGATAGGTGACGAAGCCAGACCTTTACCGGCACAAGTACTCCCCTTTCAGCCGGCGATCAATAGTCATTGGGGACGCGCCATCAAGGGTATGAGGGCGCGCGGTGATCTGGTCGAGGTTGGTACCGGCAGCGACATCACTTGGGCGCTGGATGCTGGTGCCGCCAGTATTGAAACAGCAGGGTGGCCTGATGGTCGCGCCAGCTTTGTCTCAGCGTACTTGCGCGCCCACGGTGCGGATTCCGTTCTGCCCTTGCTGGATACTTCCGCACAGGAGTTTGCCGATGCCAGGGCAGCCTGATCTATTTGCGCCTGCCGCGCTGTCGGTCAAGGCCCCGCCTGGGGTGATCCAGCCTGCCTTGTGGGTACGCCGGCTAACCATCTGGCGGGCACCGGGCGATCCTGTGCGCAATATTGAGCTGGGACCAGGGCTGAACTTCATCTGGTCGCCGGACCCAGCCGATGTGCAAGGGCCGCGCGAAGCTGGCGATTTGGGCCACGGTGCAGGCAAGACGCTGTTTTGTCGCCTGCTTCGCTACTGCCTCGGAGAAGACCGGTTTGCGCCGGAAGTGCAAAGGTTGAGTATCGGTACCGCTTTCCTCAACGGCTGGGTATCCGCCGAGGTGATGCTGAATGGCGTCCTCTGGGGAGTGCTTCGCCCACTGGGTGTTGGCCGGGGCCATTTCGCTGTTCAGGCGGTATTGCCAGAGCAGATTTTTGAGCGCCTGGATAAGCCAACGGGCCTGAAGCCTTTGCTTCAAGCCATCGAGGAGCAGATTCTGACCCGCGCAGTCGCCATGCGCATGCCGGGATCACCGACTCACGATGCCTGGCGCATTGCCCTGGCCTGGCTGACGCGGGATCAGGAATGCCGGTTCGACCATGTGCTGGACTGGCGTTCCGCCGACTCGGACTCCGAATCGCCGGCGCGCGGCATGTCCAAGGGGCGTTTGCAGGATGCGATGCGGGTGCTGATCGGCGCCATCGCGCCCGAAGAGATTGCGCTACAGGATTCGGTATCTGCCAAGACCGACGCCCACAAGGCACTGCTTCTGGACGTATCGCGCAGGCAGTGGTCGTGCGAGCGCACGAGGCAGGACATCATTCAGACACTGGGGCTGAAGTTCGACGAAGTACCGGAGGGCAAGCTTGGCATTGAATCGCTGCGGCAGGCTGCGCGCCAGCATCTATCCAGAGTAAGCCAGGTCAGTCCAGGCGTGGATGTATCGAACCTTGAGGAACTGCGGCGGCGCTATCGTGATGCCGAAGCTCAGCTCTCGGAACTCAACAAGAGGTTGGCTGGCTTGACGAGCAGCTTGCAGCCTCAGCAAGAGATTTTGCGCTTGCTTCGTTCCGAATTTCCATCCAGTTCGGCTCGGATTCGCGATGCCGAAGTTCCGCTGTGCCCGACTTGTGAGGTGCCGATTGACCGTGCACTGGCCGACGGATGCAGGCTCTCACACAAACTACCGAACCTTGCGGAGTTGAAAAAAAAGCACGAGGAACTGAACGGCAAGATCAGCAAGCAGCAAGCCCTTGTAGTTGAGGTACAGTCGGCCATCGCCAATTTGAATCAGGAGCTACCGTCTGCGCTGGCTGGCCGGGATGCTGTCAGGCAGGCGTTGAACAAAGCGGAGAAACTGAACGATGAGCGGTCGTCGATCTGGTTCAAATCCCGTCGTGTCCTGGACGACATTAGGCGGCTGGACCGTGATTGGGACGGTTGGGAATTGGCGCAAAGACAGCTGGAGCAAACAGCTATCGAAATTGAGGAGGGGCGGGAGCGTTTGGCCGCATTCCGGGATCGCCAGACCATGGTTTTTGATCACTTGTCGGGCTACTTCGATGCAGTGATCCGCATCAGTGTCGGACCCACGGCATCCGGCCGCGTGACGCTGGATGGCAATGGAGTACGGCTGGTGGTTCAGCTAGGTGGCGAACGCTCTACAGCAGCCATCGAATCATTGAAGATCATTGCATTCGACCTAGCTGTCATGTGCATGAGCATCGAGGGGAGAACGCATATTCCTGCTTTCCTGGTGCACGATAGCCCCCGCGAAGCGGATCTGGGTTTGAGCGTTTATCACCAGCTCTTCAGGATGGTGGCAACGTTGGAGGAGAAGAATAGCTCGCCCTTCCAGTACATCGTGACCACCACCACTCAACCCCCAACTGAGTTCCAAGAGCCACCATGGCTGCGACTGGAGCTACACGGCGCGCCTGCTACCGAACGTTTGTTGAGATGTGATTTGCCATGAGCGACATCAAACTCTTCCGCCTCACCGCCGGCAAAGCCACCGAACTGCAAGGCGACGCCTCCGATCTGGAAAAGCCCCTGCAAACCCTGATCGAGGCGAATCTTGAGCCCTTGCTCGGCATCCGCTTTCTGGCCACGGAGTACTCCACCGGCAAGACCTACGGCGGACGCATTGATTCGCTGGGGCTGGACGAAAACAATTGCCCGGTGATCCTGGAGTACAAGCGTTCGGTGGGGGAGAACGTCATCAACCAGGGCTTGTTCTATCTCGACTGGTTGATGAACCATCAGGCCGAGTTCAAGCTGCTGACGATGGACAAGCTCGGCAAGCCGGCGGCCGATGCCATCGACTGGAGCGCGCCGCGCCTGGTCTGCATTGCGGCGGATTTCACCAAGTACGACGGGTACGCGGTGCAGCAGATCAACCGCAACATCGAACTGATCCGCTACCGCCGTTTCGGCGACGAATTGCTGTTGCTCGAACTGGCCAATGCGACGACCGGCGGTAACGGAAAGCCGGCTGGCGGCAAGACGAACAAGCTGGTGGCGGGCGAAGCGGCTTCGCCAAAATCGGCACCCCGCGACCGTTCATTTTCTGAATGGCTGCCCCTGCTGCCTCCGCACCTGACCGAGCTGCTGGCGTCCCTGGAAGGTTATGTACAGTCTTTGGGTGACGACGTGCAGCGCAAGGAGCTGCGCCTTTATCTGGCGTTCAAGCGCCTCAAGAACTTCGCCACGGTGGTCGCGCAAAAGAACCGGCTGCTCCTCTATCTGCATCTGGACCCGAAAGGCCTGGGCCCGCTGCCCGCCATCGCGCGCGATGTCAGCGAACAAGGACATTGGGGCACGGGCGATGTGGAATTGTCTCTGACGAGCATGACCGACTTAGACACCGCCAAGCCGCTGATCTCGATGTCCTATCTGGGCGGTAGCCCAGCAAGCCAAGCGCCATCCAGCACTTAACCCCGTTGCTCCCATCACCCCATCCCCACAATCCTCCCCGCCATCTCCCCGACAATCATGTGATCCACAACCTTGAACACCCGCTGTTCAATCGGCGTAACGGGCGCCAGCTCCGGGCTGGCGAGGGCCTTGCGAATCCCCTTTGCCACGTCGTTCACGATGCGCGCTGCCGCCTCCGCTGGAAGGCGAAGCGCCTTGCCGGCTTCGATGA
>Ga0209097_10003627_pt1 | contig 11772 bp, 7 predicted proteins | sample AD_UKC052_MetaG_FD_184419 | JGI IMG/M metagenome (GOLD analysis project Ga0209097, IMG submission 184419) | Active sludge microbial communities of municipal wastewater-treating anaerobic digesters from USA - AD_UKC052_MetaG (SPAdes) (version 2) | ecosystem: Engineered > Bioreactor > Anaerobic >... | reverse complement strand
GAGTCGAGAACAAACAGACTCAGGTGGTGCGTCGAGGTAACTTAAAGCGCTCCGTCCTCAACGATTCCAACCGCCCGGTGCGGACCCGCATGCCGGGTGGTGTGGGAGGGGTCGGTCAGGTAACCTGGCCGCCCCTATCCCGATTAGCGGCCCCTGGGCTTCAAGGTGCCTGCGTCATGCGGTGTCGATATGTTCCAGCATCAGCTGGATGCTCGCCACCCCGTTGTACTCGTTCACGGCGAGGCGAAAGGCGGCATGGATGGACGGCCCCGCCGGCTCGGCGCGGTTGAACTGGATGGCATCGATGCGGGTGTTGCCCTTGCGCAGTTGCAGTTTCAGATGCTTGTCCTTGAGGATGCGCTGATTCTCCACCCGGAAGGTGTCGTCAAATACCGGTGCGGCAAAGCCCTGCCCCCAGATCTCCCGTTCCAGCAGGCGGGCGGTTTCCAGGTTATAGAGGCTGTCCTCCAGCGGGCCGTCGGTCTCCAGGCTGCGGGTCAGGTCGGCTGGGTCGATCAGGCTTTGCACCACGTCCTCGAAGGTGGTCTCGAAGCGGCCCAGATCATCTTCACGGATGGTCAGCCCCGCCGCCATGGCGTGGCCGCCGAACTTCAGAATCAGGTCGGGCTCCCGTTTGGTGACCAGGTCCAGGGCGTCCCGCAGGTGCAGGCCGGGGATGGAGCGGCCCGAGCCCTTGAGCTCGCCCGTGTTGCCACGGGCGAAGGCGACGGTGGGGCGGTGGAACTTTTCCTTGATGCGCCCGGCCAGGATGCCGATGACCCCCTGGTGCCATTCCGCTTCGAACAGCACCAGACTTGAACGGGCCCCCGGATCGATGGCGTCGAGCCCGGCCATGGCGCCTTCCTGCATGTCGGCCTCGATGGTGCGGCGTTCCCGATTGAGCTTGTCCAGCTCCTGGGCAATATTGAGGGCGCGACCCATGTCGTCGGTGATCAGACATTCGATGCCCAGGGACATGTCGGCCAGACGGCCCGCGGCGTTGAGGCGCGGGCCAAGGGCAAAGCCCATGTCGAACGTGGTGGCCCGGGCGGCGTCCCGGCCTGCGGCGGCAAAGAGGGCCCGGATGCCGGGCTGCATGCGGTCGGCGCGCATGCGCTGGAGCCCCTGGGAGACAAGGATGCGGTTGTTGTGGTCGAGCTTGACCACGTCGGCCACGGTGCCCAGGGCGACCAGATCGAGGAGGTCGGCCAGGTTCGGTTCGGCCCTGCCCTCGAAGGCGCCCCGTTCGCGCAGCTCGGCGCGGAGGGCCAGCATGGTGTAGAACATCACGCCCACGCCGGCCAGGGCCTTGCTCGGGAAGGGGCAGCCGGGCTGATTGGGGTTCACGATCACATCGGCCTCGGGCAGCGTGTCGCCGGGCAGGTGGTGGTCGGTGATGACGGTGGCGATGCCGTGCTCCCGGGCGGCGGCCACGCCTTCCACGCTGGCGATGCCGTTGTCCACGGTGATGAGCAGGTCGGGCGCCATGCCGGCTGCCAGTTCGACGATGGCCGGGGTGAGGCCGTAACCGTATTCGAAGCGGTTGGGGACCAGATAGCCGACCTCGGCCCCGAAGGCGCGCAAGGCGCGGATTCCAACGGCACAGGCGGTGGCGCCATCGCAGTCGTAATCGGCGACGATCACCATGCGCGCGCCGGCCTCAATGGCGTCGGCGAGGATCTGGGCGGCCTCCCGGACACCCTTGAGCTGTGCCGGCGGCAGCAGGGCCTTCAGGCTGTAGTCGAGCTGATCCCGGTTGTCGATGCCGCGGGCTGCGTAGATGCGCGCCAGAAGAGGATGGGTGCCGGCGTCGAGCAGGCGGCTGACGGCGCGACCGGGGATCGGGCGGGGCAGGATGCGGGTCATGGGTTGGCGGTATCGGGTTTGGGGGCGGTTGCCAGCAGGGCGGCCAGGGGCTTGGGTTTGCGCCAGAATTTCCAGAGGCTGGAGGTCGTGACATCCAGCTCCAGCAGATGCCGGTCGTCCGGTACCCGGATGCGTACACGCGTGAGGCGGCGCGCTTTGAGGTCGGAGAGGACGGGCGTGAACCAGAGGGATTCGAGCTGCTGGAGTGCATCTGTCCAGGCATTCTGGTCATGATGCAGGGCCGGGCGCTGCAGGGCGTCCACCAGGGCAAGCGTCGTGCCGGTGGCGGGGGTGTAGCGGTTGGCCGGCGTAGCGGTGACGCCGGCCAGGCGTGCCAGGCCGAGGGCGAAGGGCTGGCACGCCTGCACCGTTGTCACCTGTGGGGTGCAGTCGGCCTGCCCGGCGCCTGCGCCCCACAGCCAGACCCCGTTGATGGTGCGTTGGCCCGCCGCTTCCCGGGCGGCATTCACCGGATGGCTGTAGAGCCACACTTCCAGTTCGTTGGAGAGACGCGCCCAGCGGCCGACCTCGCTCCCTTCCGGCAGGAAGAGTTGTACCGGCCTGCCATTGACGTCGGCCAGGGGGTGGAAGTGGGGGGCGGGGCGCTCCTGGAGGTGGACGTACCAGCGGTCGGGGGCGGGTGCCTCGAAGCGTCCGATGTCGGAGAAGGTGTCATTGAGGCCGGCCATCAGGGTGTCGGCTTCCTGGCGCGTGATGGCCAGCCCGCTGGCATCGGCGAGCAGCAAGGTGTCGCGGGCGAAATGCAGATGTACCGGGTCACAGCACAACCAGTGGCCGTCCGGCGACGGTGGTGACGCTTCGCCGCTACGCCGCAACAGGGCGTGGGAAACATCGTTCCTCAGGCCCAGGGCTTCCGCGAGCAGGGCGTCCGTGTGGCGGGGGGGCGCCCAATGGCCGCGGGAAAGTCCGAGCAGGGCGGCGAGCGCCGGGAGGTGCAGGGGGTGCGAAGGGTGCTGGCCCGGGTAGCTGGCAAGCCAGCTCAGTCCGGGGATGATCAAATCAAGTTGCATCGGAGGGCGTGGCCTGGCAGGGGAAGGTGATCTGCCGGGAGAAGGGCGCGTGTGCGGCCGATCAATAAAACTCTCCCCGGAAGAGGCGTTTGAAAGGTGTTGGGCAATTTTCGGTGAGATCGACTGGGGCCCGCCAGAGCCCCGTCATTCTATCGAGCTGCGGCGCCCTTATCGAGGGGCATTTCCCGCCGAAAGGGTGATCCATTTTGCGGCAAAGGCGGTGGAGCACCGGCGCGCCTGCTCTGCTCCGAGGTTGCGGGTCTCGCTGAACCGGCAGAGGGGCGAGGTGTCGCCGCCCAGGAATTCCTCGGTGGCCAGGCGCAGGCCACGGGCGTCGGGAAAGGTGGCGGAGAACGCACCCGAGGGCTGAAATCCGCCCCGCTGCAGTGAGCGTGCGCTGTCGGTCAGCAGGACCAGGAGCCGGCCATTGGCCAGGGGTTTGCGGTCGTCGGATGCGGGCAGGGTGACGGTGGTGCCGGGCTCAAGCCGCGTGTCGGGGCTGAACGGGTTGGGGTACAGCAGGGTGAGGCGGTCTTCGCCCGCCTGCAGGATGTACAGATGGCCGGGGCGATCACCGGCAATGCGGAGCGCGGGGGCGCCGTCGCTACTTCGGAGGGGAAGGATGTCGAGCTGGCGGCGGTTGTCGCGCTGGGCATGGATGGCCTCAAGGAGGCGTCGGGGCGCGTCCTTTCCCGACGGGTCGGATGCCCATGCCAGCGGGGCCGGGATCAGGGCCGGATTGCCGGCCAGCGTCAGGTGCTGCCCCCCCGGCAGGCGATCCAGATGTGCCTGGGCGCAGGCGCGCAGAGTCTCCCCGTCGGCCAGGCCGGCGGCGCCGGAGGCTTGGCCCTCGAAACAGGCCAGCAGCGCCTGGGTGGCGAGGCCCCCGCGTTCGTCCTCGAAGGCGGCGCGGTTGCGGCCGGCCAGCAGAAGCTGGAGGTTGGCAGGCAGGCCGGCCCGCTCGAAGGTGTCGCCGCTGCATGCCGTATCCCGCGGGAGCTGGCGGGTGAATCGATTGCGCTGCCCGGGGGCCGGCCGCGGTTCCTCACCCCGGCCTGCGTCAATGATCAGGAAGACCTTGTCGGCACGGGCGGACAGGCTCCCCAGGTAGCGGTGAAGCTCGGACGCGGTGAATGGCTGCCGATCGCGGGTGAGGAGGGCGTCGCCGCACTCCCGGGCGCTCCGCGGGCGGGCCCCGTCGGCCGCGATGTGGATGAAGGCGCGGTCCTGCTCGCCGATCCGTGCGTCAAGGTCGACCAGGGCCTGGCGCAGGCCATCGAGGGTCAGGGCATCGCCCGAAAGGTGGCGGATGTTGGCGTCGGGGACGCCCATCAGGCTTGCGATGCGGCCGGCGTTGGCGGCGTCGGCCGTGCCCTGCCCGGCAGGAGCCGGGGGCGTGAGCGAGAGGATCAGGGCGTGATGGCTGGCCCGGGTGGGGCTGCGTGGCAAGGCGGGAGCGCCGCGCAGGGGCGACGGAGGCTTGGCAAGGGTGTCCGGGGCGGGCTGGCTGTCCAGGTCGGTGCTGTCGCGGCGGATCCAGCCACTGCGGTTGCCGGTGCTCTCCACCCGGACCCATTCGCCACGCACTTCAAGCACTTCGACGCTGCTGCGCCGGTGCACTTCCGCCACTCGGAAGGCGAAGGGCGACGGACTCTCGCGGAGCGTGTCGGGTCTTGTGACCAGTGCCGTCCCGGCGCAGGTGAGGGCGGGCAGGGCGACAAGCAGGGCGGTAAGGGCGGCGCGGAGCATGGGCAGATTCCTGGAGGGGCGAAATCGGGTCGGGCAGCAGATTGGTTCATACGCACTCGGTTGCCCCGGGGCCGTCCCCGAAGCCCTGCGGCAGGGGATTGTACTGCCCGCACGGGTCAGGATACCCAGCCCCTGCCAACTCCGGCACAATGCGCGCTCGCGTCGTGTTTCCGCGTTTCCGGTCTTTGTGCTGATGTCCTATGAATTTCTCGTCGGTCTGCGCTACACCCGCTCCAAGCGGCAGGCGCAGGGCCGCAACCGCTTCATTTCCTTCATATCACTGGTGTCCATGCTGGGGATCGCCCTGGGTGTGGCGGCGCTCATCGTGGTGCTGTCGGTGATGAATGGCTTCCAAAAGGAATTGCGCACCCGCATCCTGGGGGTGGCGTCCCATGTCCAGGTGAGTGGTTTCGACGGCGAGCTGGCCAACTGGCAGCGTGTCGCCGACGAAGCCGCCAAGCACCCGCAGGTGCGCTTTGCGGCCCCCTTCGTGCAGGCCCAGGGCATGCTCTCCTTCGACCAGACCGTGCGTGGCACGCTGATCCGCGGCATCCTGCCCGATGCGGAAGACAAGGTGGCCGACTTTGCCCAGCACATGCGCTTCGGGCGCCTCGACGATCTGCGTGCCGGTGAGTTCGGCATCGTCCTGGGGGCCGATCTGGCGCGGGCGCTGCGGGTGTCCATGAACGACAAGGTGACCCTGATCGCCCCCCAGGGCCTGGTCACGCCGGCCGCCATCCTGCCGCGCCTCAAGCAGTTCCGCGTGGTGGGCATCTTTGAGGTGGGGATGTACGAGTACGACTCCAGTCTGGCCCTGGTCCATCTCAACGACGCCCAGGCGCTCTATCGCATGGAAGACCGGGTGTCCGGCGTGCGCCTGAAGCTCGATGACCTCTTCAAGGCCCCCCGGGTGGCCCGTGAGCTGAGCGCCTATGTGGATGCGGATACCGTGGTGTCGGACTGGACACGCAGCCACGCCAACTTCTTCCGCGCCGTGCAGATCGAGAAGAACGTGATGTTCATCATCCTGCTGCTGATCGTGGCCGTGGCCGCCTTCAATATCGTGTCCACCCTGGTGATGGCGGTGCAGGACAAACAGGCCGACATCGCCATCCTGCGCACCCTGGGGGCCAGTCCCGCTTCGATCATGGGAATCTTCGTGATCCAGGGGGCGCTGATCGGCTTCATCGGCCTGGCGCTGGGGGTGTTGGGGGGCGTCGGCCTGGCCCTTAACATCGATGTGGTGGTGCCGGCCATCGAGCGTGCTTTCGGTATCCAGTTCCTGGCCAAGGACGTCTACTACATCTCCGATCTGCCCTCCGAGCTGCAGTGGTCCGACGTGCTGACGATCACCTCCGTGTCCTTCGTGCTGACCCTGGTGGCAACCTTGTATCCGAGCTGGCGGGCTTCGCGCCTCAATCCTGCCGAGGCCCTGCGCTATGAGTGAGGTGGCGATGCAGCAGCCGGTGATTGCGTGCCGGGATCTGTCCAAGTCCTTCCGCGAGGGGGAGGACGCGGTGGAGGTCCTGAGCAAGGTGTCCCTTGAGGTGGCCCGGGGTGAGCGGGTGGCTGTGGTGGGCTCGTCCGGGTCCGGAAAGAGCACCCTGCTGCATCTCCTCGGCGGTCTCGATGCCCCGTCGGCGGGCGTGGTCAGGCTGCTCGGGCGCGACTTCTCGACCATCTCCGATGGGGAGCGCGGGCGCCTGCGCAACGAGTCGCTGGGCTTCGTCTATCAGTTTCACCATCTGCTGGCCGAGTTTTCGGCCCTCGAGAACGTCGCGATGCCGCTCTTCGTGCGGCGCATGAAGAAGGACGAGGCCCTCGACCGGGCAGCCGAGACCCTCAAGGCGGTGGGGCTGGGGCATCGTCTGAGCCATACGCCGGGCGAGCTGTCGGGTGGGGAGCGCCAGCGTGCGGCCATCGCCCGCGCCCTGGTGACGCGTCCGGCCTGTGTGCTGGCCGACGAGCCCACGGGCAACCTCGACCGCCAGACCGCCGAGAAGGTGTTTGCCCTGATGCTGGAATTGGCCGAGGAGCAGGGCACCAGTTTCGTCATCGTCACCCACGATCCCCAACTGGCATCCCGCGCCAGCCGGATCCTGCAGTTGCGAGACGGCGTCCTGACTGCGGGCGGGTGAGCGTCCGGCCGGCGCGTGGGGAGGCTGGCGCGGCGCTTCGTGAAGGTTTTGTGGTGTTCCCTCAAGTTTGTAGGCACCTGTGCCGATAGGGGGTCGGAAATAGTATTCGTCGACCAAGACCCTGTCGGAGAAACCCATGAAAGCGCTTTTTTCCCCTGCCGTCGCCATCCTCAACCGGATGCGCTATCCGGCGAAGTTCGCCTTGCTGGGCGTGATCGCCCTGTTTGTGGTCGGCTTTCTGCTGGCACAGCTAGCCTTGTCACTGCGGGCCAGCATCGATTTCACCGAGCATGAGCTGGACTCCATCCGGCGGGTGCCCAAGGTGCTCAAGGTGGTGGAGCTGACCCAGCAGCATCGTGGTCTGTCATCGGGTGTGCTGAACGGCAATGAGGAATTGCGCCCCCGCCTGCAGAAGAAGACCGAGGAGTTGGTGGTGGCCATGAAGGCCGCCGACGAGGCCATCGTGGCGGATGCGGCGCCCACTGCCCATCGGCGCTGGAGCGAGGTGCGAAGCGGCTGGGAAGCGCTGCGCAGCGGTGGCCTGCAGATGGCCCCGCGGGACAACCTGCAGGCCCATACCCGGCTCATCCGCACCGTTGTCCTGGCCCTCCATGATCTTGGCGACGATGGTAATCTGACCCTTGATCCATCGGCCGACACCTACTATCTCATCGACAACACCCTGCGCCGGGTGCCTGACGTCTCCGAGCGCCTGGGGCGCTTGCGCGCCATGGGCACGGGCGTGTTGGCGGCCAAGGCGCTGGACGACCAACGGCGCTTTGACATCAGCACCCAGCTTGGCGAGCTGAACATGGCGGTGCTCGATCTAAACGAGAACTTCGAACGTGCCGCTGGCGCCAACCCCCGCCTCCGACCCACCCTGGAAGCCTTGGGCAAGGAATTCAATGATGCGTCGTCCGGGGTGGTCGGTCAGTTGCAGAACCACGTTCTCAAGGGCGATTTCGAGATGCCCTCGTCCGCCTACTTCGACATGGTCACCAAGGTCATCAATTTGGTGTTCTCCAAGACCTACGACACGCTGATACCGGAAACGACCAGTCTCCTTGACGCACGGCTTGCCGATCTGAAGCGGGATTTCCTGGTCGCTGCCGTGCTTTCCGGCTTGTCCCTGCTGGTTCTCCTCTACCTGTCCGTGGGCTTTTGCATTGCCGTGATGCGCTCGGTGGAAGAACTCAGTTCGGGGGCCAGGGAGCTTGCGGCCGGCAACCTGCGCAGTCGCATCGACTTCTCTGCGCGGGACGAGTTGCTGCAGGTGTCCGATCAATTCAACCAGATGGCCCAGTCCTTCTCCAGCGTGATCGCCAAGGTTCAATCGGGGGCTGACGACGTGGCCGGATCGGCCGTGTCCCTGGCCAGTTCCGCCTCGATGGTCTCCGCTGGCTCCGAGCAGCAGAGCGAGGCGGCGTCGAACATGGCGGCGGCCGTGGAGGAAATGACCGTCGGTATCGAGGAGATTGCCTCAAGCGCCTCTTCCGCCGAGGGGATCTCGGCGGAGTCCGGACGTCTGTCCAGTGATGGTGGGGCCGTGGTGGCCCGCACGGTGGAAGAAATGGAGCGCATTGCCGTCTCAGTGCGTGAATCCGCCTCCGTCATCCAGGATCTGGGAGACCAGTCCGCGCGTATCTCCACCATCGTGAACTCCATCAAGGAGATTGCCGACCAGACCAATCTGCTGGCGCTCAACGCGGCCATCGAGGCGGCCCGGGCCGGGGAGGCAGGCCGCGGCTTTGCGGTGGTGGCGGACGAGGTGCGCAAGTTGGCGGAGCGTACCGCGAAGGCCACCGACGAGATCACCGGGATGGTGACGGCGATCCAGAGAGGCACTGATCGGGCGGTCGAGACCATGCAGGGCGGCGTGGTCCGGGTTCAGGAGGGTGTGGTGCTGGCCGGTCAGGCGGGCCACTCCATGGACCAGATCCGTGAGGGGGCAAGCCAAGTGGTGCGTGCCGTCACGGATATCTCCCAGGCCTTGCGTGAGCAGGGCACCGCGAGCACCGATATCGCCCGCAACGTCGAGCGGATTGCCCGGATGGCCGAGCAGAACTCCAGTGCCGTGCGGGATACCGCCGGAACCGCCCGGCGCCTTGAAGATCTGGCCCAGCAGCTACGTGCGGAGGTTTCCCACTTCCGTATCTGATCCTTCGACTCCTGTCGACGCTTTTGGAGAGGCCGCGCGCCGAGGCCCGCGGTCTTTTTCTTGGTGCAGACAATCCACCCGCACCCGCTCAGCGCTGCCGGCGCTTGCGCCAGTGGTGGATCAGGTAGGTCCGCCAGGCGATCCGGGTCAGCAGGTAGCCGGCGAGCGCCAGGCTTGAAGCCAGCACCACCAGGCCCAGGGCCAGGGGCCGCCCGAGGGCGATCATCCAGTCTGCAAGGGCGGCCACTCCGCCCAGCACATCCCCGCCGGACCACTCGGGCGGCGGCGTGAAACGGGCCTCGCCCCGGCCCAGCAACGCCTCTCCCATGGAGAAGGCCAGGATGTACAGGGGCACGATGGTGAATGGGTTGGTGTACAGCGTGGTGAGCAGGGCCAGGGGCAGGTTGACGCGCAGCAGCACACATCCCAGTGCAGCGCCGAGCATCTGGAATGGCCCGGGGATCAGGCCACAGAACAATCCCGTGGCAATGGCGCCCGCCGCGGAATGCCGGTTGAGGTGCCACAGGCGCGGGTGGAACAGGGTCGAGCCAAACGGGGCGAGCCAGCGGTTGGTGGCCAGCGACGCATGGTCGGGCAGGTAGCGTTTCAGCAGTCGGCGCATGGGATAGGGGGAAAGGGCGGGCGGTCGCCACCCCTGCGCGGATTCTAACCGAGGCCGCAGGTCTTGGTGATTTGCTCCGCTCGGGCTAGATTCCGCCCATGCGAATTATGTCTTTGGGATTTTCCGGTGGCATCCTCATGGGCCAGTTGGCGGCCGCTCTTCCCTCGGGCGCAGCGCAGCTGGCGGGGGCTGTCACCGCGTGCGCCGCCGGCGGGCTGGCGTGGGGAGCATCGCGGCGATCGGGGCGGGCGATGGTGTGGGGGCGCCGGATCCTCGTTCTCCTCGCGGCCGTCCTTGCCGGCTGGAGCTTCGCCGCCTGGCGTGCGGACATCCGGCTCGCCGATGCCCTGCCCGCGGAGTGGGAGGGGCGTGACGTGGTGCTGAGGGGCGTGGTGGCGTCCCTGCCCCAGGACTTCGAGCGCGGCGTGCGCTTCAACTTCCATGTGGAGGACAGCGTGGCGCCGGTGCCGGCGACGATCTCCCTGGCCTGGTACCGGGGCTTCCGGGACGAGGAGATGCATGTCTTGCCCCCGATCCATGCGGGCGAGCGCTGGTCGCTCACGGTGCGCCTCAAGCGGCCCCATGGCAACCTCAACCCCCACGGCTTCGACTACGAAGGCTGGCTGCTGCAGCAGGATATCCGGGCCACCGGCTACGTCCGGCCGGCCGAGGGCAATCGGCTTATCGACGCCCGGGTGCCGGGCCTGGCCCATGGGGTGGAGCGTGTCCGCGAGACGGTACGGCAGCGCTTCCGGGATGCCCTGCCGGATGCGCCCTATACGGGTGTGTTGGTGGCGCTGGCCGTGGGTGATCAGCGCTCGATCCCGCCGGTGCTGTGGAAGACCTTTGCCCGCACCGGGATCTCCCACCTGGTGGCCATCAGTGGCATGCATGTCACCATGGTGGCGGCCTTCTTTGCCCTGCTCGCGGGCTGGGGCTGGCGCCGCACACCGGCCCTGGCCCTGCGCTGGCCTGCCCAGCAGGCGGGCGTGCTGGCGGGTTTCGCTGCGGCGCTGGTGTATTGCCTGCTGGCCGGTTGGGGGGTGCCCGCCCAGCGAACCCTCTACATGCTCGCTTGCGTGGCCCTCGCCCTGGTGCTGCGCCTGGAGACCGCGCCCAGCCGCGTGCTTGCCCTGGCGCTGATGGTGGTCCTGCTGCTCGACCCCTGGGCGGTGACGGCGGCGGGCTTCTGGTTGTCCTTCGGTGCCGTGGCCCTGCTGTTCCTGGTGGGCAGCGGCCGGATCGGCCGGGAAGGATGGCTGCACACCGCGGTGCGCACCCAGTGGGCGGTCACCCTCGGCCTGATCCCCGCATTGCTGGTGCTGTTCCAGCAGTTTTCGCTGGTTTCGCCCCTGGCCAACGCCATCGCGATTCCCCTGGTGAGTTTTGTCGTCACGCCGCTGGCGCTGCTTTTTGCGATTGTGCCGGTACAGATGTTTGCCGATCTGGCCCATGGGGCCTTCGCCCTGACCATGTTGCCGGTGGGCTGGCTGGGTGACTTGCCCTGGGCGGCCTGGCATCAGGCCGCGCCGCCCCCCGAGCTGGCCGCGCTGGCGACCCTGGGATGCCTGTGGGCGCTGCTGCCACGGGGCACGCCGGCCCGCCGGGTGGGCCTTGCCACCCTGCTGCCGCTGGTGCTGTGGACGCCGCCGCGCCCGCCCGCCGGCGAGGCCCGGGTGACCGTGCTCGACGTGGGGCAGGGCCTGGCGGTGCATGTCCAGACGGCCGCCCACGACCTGATCTACGACACCGGGCCGGCCTTCTCGGCGGACGCCAACAGTGGCGAACGCATCCTGCTGCCCTACCTGCGGGCGGCCGGTGTGCGCCGGCTGCACGCCCTGGTCGTCACCCATCAGGACAATGACCACGCCGGTGGTGCCGAAGCCGTGCTGGAGGGGATCGCGGTGGAGCGGGTGCGCAGCTCCCTGCCGGAGAATCACCCGGTTCGCCTGATTGCCGGCCCGCGGGACACCCCCTGCGTCACGGGCCAGGCCTGGGAGTGGGACGGGGTGCGCTTCGCCATGCTGCATCCCGCGGCCGACTCGACGGCAGTCCGCCCCAATGACCAGGCCTGTGTGCTTCGGGTGGAGGCCGCCGGGCGCAGCCTGTTGCTGACCTCGGATATCGAGGCCGAGTCCGAGGCAAGCCTGCTGCAGCGGAGCGCGGGTGACCTGGCCAGCGATGTGCTGGTGGCCCCCCACCATGGCA
>Ga0209097_10003621_pt1 | contig 11791 bp, 8 predicted proteins | sample AD_UKC052_MetaG_FD_184419 | JGI IMG/M metagenome (GOLD analysis project Ga0209097, IMG submission 184419) | Active sludge microbial communities of municipal wastewater-treating anaerobic digesters from USA - AD_UKC052_MetaG (SPAdes) (version 2) | ecosystem: Engineered > Bioreactor > Anaerobic >... | reverse complement strand
CATCCGAAACAATGTGATCCCGACCTTGCAAAGCTTTGCCTCGAACCCGGGCAATACCCCGGCACAGACTGCCAATTATGAAAACCAGATTTCTGTTTGGCAACAGGTATTGGCCAACAATGAATTCAACAAAGCCAGGGCAGCCTTCGATAAAAACATCTCATTTTTCGGAAGTGCTGGTCCGATCAGTCAAAGCACCACAACGTCCTCCACGCATACTTCGACATTGGAATTTGATGTGGAGATTGATGCCGGAATTGCAGCCGAGCTGGGTTTTGAAATCGCGGGTTCCGGAGTGAGCGGTGGCGTAAACGTGCACATGAAAACCGAAACCGGTAAAAGCACAACGCTTACAAACACAATCGAAACAACAACGGGATACACACTCGATGACGACGATGCCCTCGACAATTTCACTGTGAATGTGAAGAAAGATCCGGTCTACAATACACCTGTTTTTCAGACGGTGGCCGGACAAACCAGTTGCCCGCCAGAAGCATCCACTCTGGCAAGAGATGCCATGCAGCTCATTGTTCCCATTCCGGTTGTCACAGGTGTGGCACCAGACGGAGAGGCCCAGTTTACACTTACTCTGGGAAATCTGAGTGTGGATGCCGGTGCAAAAACCTACAACCTGAGTTTTGACCAGTCGAGCAATCCCTTTGGAGCCACGATCACGATCGGAGGAAGTGTGGTGGGAAGTACTCCGGTACCGTACATTATTGGTCCAGGGGCAAGTGTGAATGTGACGGTTAAGGTCAAACGCAACACATCCGGAAATGTATTTTCGTATGAAGGATTGAAATTCACTCTATCCGATGCCTGCACAGGTGACATCAGCAAGACCGCCTCTCTTTCGGCTTTGTTCAACAGTCCATGCAGCGGCATTTCTCTGGTCACACCGGAAGACAACTTCGTGTGCAAATCAACCGACAATCAGATTATTCCTGTCTTGTTCAACGGATACAACGTGGCCAATCTGACATCTGTATCACTTGAATTTTCCCAGGTCGGAACCAGCAGCTGGACCACCGGATTTTTTAAGAATGCGGCACAGATCAACAACTCTGTCAATGGAACTTCGGTGGACTGGAATGTGGCCGGGATTCCGGACGGTATCTACAACCTTCGCCTCAAACTGGTTTGTGCCAGCGGTGTTGTGTACACCAAAAGGGTAACAGGAATCATTGACCGTACTGCTCCTGCTTTACTTGGAAATCCTCAGCCTACCGATGATCATTTTACAGCCGGAGACGAGATTTCGTTCAGCTTTGATGAAGACATCAATACACAGATTCTAAATGCAGGAAAAGTAACCATGACCCGGATGTCCAATGGAAACCAGATTCCGGTTACCGTCACCGGTTATCAGAATAAACTGGTGATTGTTCCGCAAACCAATCTTCTGGCTTTTGGTGGAGAGCGGATCCGCGTTGTGGTGAAAGATGTGGAAGATAATAACCACAACATGAAACCGACAACCGACACCACCTGGTTTTCGATTGGGAATTTTGTAGCCGCCACCGGAGCAAAAGCCCTCCAGATATCTCTTTCTCCCTCTTCTTTAAATGAAAGTGATGCCGGAACCATGAACGCAACTTTTTCTCTGGGTTCAGCAGCTCAAAATGATGTAACGGTCAACTTCGGAATCGGAGGCACTGCATCTTTCACGGGTGACTATTCCGTTACGTTTGGAACCTCCCATGCACTGAACAAGTTCAATGGTGCACAGGGAACAATCGTGATTCTGAACGGCCAGACTTCCACTGTTCTGCGGCTTGATCCACAGACCGATGCCTTAGCCGAAGGAAACGAAACCATCATTGTCACTCTTTCGGAAGGAGGAGATTATGCCCTGGGCGCCAACTATTCGGTGGTGGCCACCATTCTGGGAACATCCGATCTGTCGTCTCCTCTTGTAGTGAGCAATGGCCCGACTGGTTTGTGTCCGGGTTCCAGTCTTACCCTGACAGCCAACCGGACGGATTCCAATCCTTCTTCGGCGGTTACCTATCTCTGGTCAAACGGAGCCACAACCCAGTCGATACCGGTAAACACACCCGGCACGTATTCCTGCACAATTACAGTAAACGACAACGGAAATCTCCTGTCTGGTTCCAGCCTTCCTTTTGTGGTGAATGCCAATCCTGCACCAGTGGTAAACGCAGGTGCAGATCTGGCCATGACGCAGGGTTCAGGCAATAAATACCTGGGTGGCGCCTCTCCTACTGGCGGAACCTGGTCGGGAACCGGAATTTCCGGCAGTTATTTCAACACGCTTCAGCCAGGCGGAACCTATTCGCTTCGCTACTGCGTGACCAATGCCTCTGGTTGTTCGGCTTGCGATAGTCTCGTTTTAACGGTGAATCCATCTCCCAGCAAAGCGGATATGCCTCAGTTTTCTTCCGGAACCGGAACCTATTACAGCACTCAAACCATTTCCCTCTCAAGCAAAACACCGGGTGCATCCATCTACTACACTTTATCCGGAAACAATCCTGTGATCGGAGCGGGCTACACAAGGCTGTACACCACCCCAATCCTGATCAATAAATCGGCAACCATCAAAGCTATGGCGGTGAAGTCTGGTTTGCAGAATTCTTTTGTGAATACATCCGTCATCTCCATCGTGGCCGCCGCTGATCCGGTGATCACGCCTGCAAACGGAGGAGTGTATCAGGGAATCCAGACCGTCACCATCACGTCGGCTACTCCGGGTGCCGTCATTTACTACACCACCAACGGCAACCAGCCTTTGTTTACCACGCCGAATTCGTTCACCAAATTGTACACCGGTCCGTTTACCATCGACCGTACCCGTACCATCTGGGCGTTGGCTACCAAAGCAGGTATGCAGAACAGTGGAAATGTGCGATCCTATATTTCGATCCCACCTGTATTTTTCAGTCCGTTGCCAGGCACTTACACGTCGGCTCAACTGGTAACGCTCACCAACATTACGGCTGGTGCCGTGATCTACTACACCATCGACGGAACGGAACCCGTGATCGGGGCGGCCAATACATTTCTGTACACAAGTCCGGTGAATGTCACCCAGAACCGAACCCTTCGTGCGATGTCCGTTTTCAACAGTGTGAAAGACGGAAACACCGCTGTGGGTGCTTACACCATCAACATTCCGACGGCAGCCAATCCGGCATTTTCTCCAGGAGCCGGAGCCTGCACCAGTCCTTGTTCCATTGTGATGACGTCGCCGACGGACGGTGCCAGTATTTACTACACAACGTCCGGCAATACGCCAACCATTGGAGCAGGATTTACCAAACTCTACACCGGTCCTGTATCGATTACAACCGGTACCACGTTCAAAGCGATGGCCGTGAAAAGCGGGCTGGTGAACAGTGGAGTGGTGACTGCCGTCTACACAATGGCTGCCGGAGGTGTCGCCAGAAAATCAGTGGATGAATCGATGATACCGTCTGAACTGACGCTGTTCCCCAATCCGACAAGTGGATCCTTTTCTATTCGTGGATTGCTGAAAGATAAACCGGCGATGATCCGGATCTGGAACGCAGCCGGAAAGATGGTTCTTTCAACAGAAATCCAATCTTCAGATCAGCTCACCCTGGATGCCGATTATCCATCTGGTTTGTATCTGGTGGATGTGATTCAGGAAGGAACCCGCAAGACTCTCCGTCTGGTGAAACACTAGAAACGGGGAATCATTTTTCAACCCGAGAACCTGCCGGTGGGAAACCCTGGCAGGTTTCTTTTTTCTGTTGATCCGATCCTGACTGAAATTTATTTCATTTGAAAATCAATCCATGGGCCGTTTCCTTCTCAGGAAATCATTCCGAATTAGTAAATACCTCCATTCCAATTGCCAATATGATCCGAACGATTCTGGTGGACGACGAAAGCAAAGGCCGGCTGTATCTCCGGCAGCTTTGCGAGAAAAATCTGCCACAGATCAAAATTGTGGGTGAAGCAGGAAATGCAGCGGAGGCCCTCTCCCTCATTGAGATGGAAAAGCCGGATCTCGTGTTTCTGGACATCGAAATGCCGGCTATGACCGGAATGGAAATGCTTCGTCAGTTTCAGGAAATACCCTTTGAAGTGGTGTTTGTCACAGCCTTCAACCGATATGCGGCCGAAGCCTTCCGTCTGGGTGCGGTGGATTACCTGCTGAAGCCACTAAGCTTGTCCGACCTTCAGCAGGCCGTAGAACGGGCTACGAAAAACCTGGCGATGAAAAACAATTCCCGTCAGCTGGTGCAGGTGCTGAGCAAAAATTACGGCCAGCCCTTTACGAAGATCACCATTCCGACACTCAATGGTTTTGAGTTTATTGACTTTAAGGACATTGTCTACCTGCAAAGTGAAAGCAACTACACTTCGATCCGTCTGCTGGGAGGAAAAATGGTGATGGCCACCCGGACGCTGGGTGATTTTGAAGAAATGCTGGAACCCTACCGCTTTTTCCGGGTGCACAAATCCTATCTGATCAACATGGCACACATCCGGAAATATGTGAAAGGCGAGGGAGGAACCGTCACCATGGAAGACGGTACGGAGATCGATGTTTCCAGGCGGCGCAAAGAAGAATTTCTGGCGAGTCTGAAGTTGTAAAGTGAGTGATGAATTATGCTTACAGTGGCACCAATAGCGCCAAGTGATAAATTATGAATGAAATGCAAGGCTAGCACTTCCTTTGAAACACACATAATTGAGTTGTCCGGGTCAAATCACAGTTGGGAATTATTTTGTTTGTTTACCTTCCGGACGGAGTCCCATTCCAGCCGGAATCTTTCAAAAAAATGGTAAAACGCAACCTCCCTTTTTGCATTCTGGTTTTGATGGATTCTGAATTTCAAGGAATGAGAAGAGTCTTCAAACCTATGGTTATTTCGTTTTATCCAACCAACAATTGATGACATCTCAGCCTTCATTTTTCTTCCTTACTTATATTATTATACCATCGGGAATATGAATTCAAAACTCCGTTCAATCCTTTTCACATTCATCCTGTTTTGCTTTGAGTTGAATGCCCAGACACCCAACTACGACAGCACATTTACGGCTTTGTTTAAAGCGGAAGATGATTCAGCCAGAGCTGAAAAACTCTTCTTTCTGTTTGATGATATGTATTTATATGAGTCTGAAGCCACGGCTGAGAAGTATTTGCCAACCGCTCAAAAGATGCTTGATCAGGCCAGGAAAAATCAACATGCTTTTGGAATCGCGAAGGCCAATCACGCATTGGCTTATTTATACAAAAGAATCAGGCAATACGATAAAGCTTTTACATACAGTGCTTTAGCAGAGGCGGAATGGAGGAGAACCCAAAACCACAAAGGTCTGGCAGAATTGATGTTCCTTAAAGCAGGAATGATGGTTGGAAACAAAGACAAAAAGGAAATTATTGCACTCTGTGACGAAGCAATCACCATTTGTAAAAAATATGGGTACAACAAATTGTTCGTAGACATTGCTGGATTTTTGGCCACGCAACATTCCAGGCTGGGACACTTTGACGAAGCCATTGCCCTGGGCTATGACATTTTAAAAACCCCAGGTATAAAGAAGACGCGTAAGGCATTTACGTATAATGATATAGGGGTAAGTTTAAAATTAGCCGGCCGCTTAAAAGAGGCCCGGATCGCATATGATTCTTCTTTGAAAATCACCAAAGAAATCAATGCACCGATTGGAGCAAGTCTGGGAAATTGTGCTGGTCTGGAATTTGCAGCCAACAATTTGGATCTGGCATTAAAACTTGCCCAACAAGCTGAAAAAGAGCTAAAAACTGAAGGTGTCCCGGAATTTAGTTACGGCAATTATCAGCTACTTTCTGATATATATTCTAAGAAGAAAGATTTTGAAAAGGCATTAAAATATTCAAAACTGGCTTTTAAATTAAACGACACATTAAATACTCTCGAGAGGCAAAGTGAATATATGGCGCTGGAAAAAAAGTTCCAGGCCGGACAAAAAGATAAAACCATCGCAGAGCAAAAGGCTGAATTGGCTGAAAAGGAAAAAAAGCAGCTGTTTTTATGGTTTTCCATTGCCGGAATATTGTTGGTTGCCATGCTCACAGGTTTCCTGTTTTACACCAACCGTAAACGGAAGGAACTGAAGCTCAATCAGAACATCGCCGAAAGTGAAATGAAGGCTCTTCGTGCCCAGATGAATCCGCATTTTATGTTCAACTCACTCAATGCCATTCAGCAAATGGTGATGAACAACGAAAACGACAATGCCTTCCGGTATCTGGACACCTACAGCAAGCTGACCCGCCAGATTCTGGAGAATTCGGAGAAGAAATGGATCACAGTGAAAGACGAAATGAAATTTCTGGAGCTTTATCTGGAGATTGAATCACTTCGGTTTGAACATGCCTTCCGGTATAAAATTGAAGCCAGCGACGAGGTGATGCCAAACAGCGACCGGATTCCGGCAATGGTGGTGCAACCCATTGTGGAAAACGCCATTAAACATGGCCTCCTGAGAAAGGACGGAGACAAAAACCTGCTCATCCGGTTCGACCGCAAAGACGACAAATCGCCGCTCGAAGTGGTGGTGGAAGACAACGGTCTGGGCCGGGCTGCGACTTTACCGGAGAAAAAGGAAAGCGACCACCATTCGATGTCGCTGGGGATTACCGAAAACCGTCTCCAGTTGCTGGATGCCACCGGAGGAAGCCGGATGGAAGTGGAAGATCTTCATTCACCGGATGGCAGTGCCGCCGGAACCAGAGTGCATATTTACATTTCACAAACATCCTGATAGATGCTTGCACATCGAGGGGTATGTGGATGATGGTAGAGTCAACGTTGAGGCAATATCAGAGATCACAATTATTTAGTTTGTTTACCTTCCGGACGGAGCCCGATTCCAGCCGGATTTTTTTGAAAAAATGATACAATACATCCGCCCCTTTTGCTTTCTGGTTTTGTTTTTCTCTGCTTTCTCTGCATTCGCCGCAGGTGCCAAAACCGATAGTCTTGTCAACGTTATTTCGAAAGAGCCTAACGATACCGTCCGGTTTCGGATGCTGGTTGGATATATTGATCAATTAGTTGAAGGCACTATCATGTGCACGATCCAACATCCGGTGCTTGCCCAACTGAAGAAAATGGAATCTGACGCAAGGCGATTGCAAAGCCGGTACTGGGAGGCAAGGGCACATCAGGCGGAGGCAGATTTTTACTTTCTGGCAATGCAACATAAGGAGTCATTCCTGCATGTAAAGCTTGCGAAGGAAGAATGGGAAAAAACAGGAAATTCGAAAGGAATGGCAGAGGTTTTATTTCTGGAAGGAAAACTATTGATTGGACAGGGGGGCGAAAACCGAACGATTCAATACTGGGATCAGGCCATCTCCATTTGTCAGAAAAATGGTTTCGGGGAACTTCAAGCGATCATTACAGGTTACGTGGCCAGTTATTGGCTAGCCCGAAATGAATACAAAAAAGCGGCTGTTTTATTAGAGGAATGGCTAAAAATCCCCAATACCAGTACACAGTTAAAGGCCTATTATCTCGCCAATCTGGGTTCTGCTTACATCAATCTCAGGAATTATAAGAAAGCAGACTTCTATATGGATAGTGCCATCTCATTGGCAAAAAGAGAAAACTTTAAAGAAATGGAAGGGTCACTCATTTTTAATAAAGCCTGCCAGGCCTTTGACCAGGGGCAGTTGCAGAAGAGTGAGAAACTGGCATTGCAGTCACTTCCCATGGTTCTGGAAGTAGGGCATCTCAATTACATTGCCGACAGTTATGGATTGTTGATGGATATTTATAAAGCCATGAAAAATTATGAAAAGGCTCTTTATTATTCGGAGATCTATTTCAAAATAAACGATTCCATTAATAAACAGGAAAAGCAGATTGATTACAAAAATCTGGACAGGAAATACCAGAGCAACCTAAAAAGTCAGAAGATCAAGGAACAGGAAGCGAAAATCCTGGAGGAAAGAAAACAGAGGAAATACTATGGACTTGGCGTAGTGATTACACTTTTGTTCACGGCTCTTGGCGGAACCCTGTTCTATGTTAACCGTAAACGGAAGGAATTGAAACTCAATCAAAGTATCTCCGAGAGCGAAATGAAGGCTCTTCGTGCCCAGATGAATCCGCATTTTATGTTCAACTCGCTCAATGCCATTCAGCAAATGGTGATGAACAACGAAAACGAAAATGCCTTCCAGTATCTGGACACATACAGCAAACTGACCCGCCAGATTCTGGAAAATTCGGAGAAGAAATGGATCACGGTAAAAGACGAAATGAAATTCCTGGAGCTGTACCTGGAGATCGAATCACTCAGGTTTGAGCATGCCTTCCGTTATAAAATTGAAGCCAGCGACGAGGTGATGCCCAACAGCGACCGGATTCCGGCCATGGTGGTGCAACCCATTGTGGAAAACGCCATTAAACATGGCCTCCTGAGAAAGGACGGCGACAAAAATCTCCTCATCCGGTTCGACCGCAAAGACGACAAATCGCCGCTCGAAGTGGTGGTGGAAGACAACGGTCTGGGCCGGGCTGCGACTTTGCCGGAGAAAAAGGAAAGCGACCACCATTCGATGTCGCTGGGGATTACCGAAAACCGTCTCCAGTTGCTGGATGCCACCGGAGGAAGCCGGATGGAAGTGGAAGATCTTCATTCACCGGATGGCACTGCTGCCGGAACCAGAGTGCATATTTACATTTCACAAAATGCCTGATACAACCCTATGATACGAACACTGATTGTGGACGACGAAGCCAAAGGCCGGTTGTTCTTGCGGCAGTTGTGCGACAAATACGTACCGTACGTTAAGATCGTGGGTGAAGCAGCCAACGCAGCAGAAGCCCGGTCGCTCATTGATCTGGAAAAGCCCGACCTTGTTTTCCTCGACATCGAAATGCCTGAAACTACGGGCATCGAACTACTTCGGGAACTGAAGGACCTCTCCTTCGAAGTGATTTTTGTGACGGCCTTCAACCGGTATGCGGTGGAGGCTTTCCGGCTGGGGGCGGTGGATTATCTGCTGAAACCGGCGAACCCCAATGATCTGATTCAGGCGGTGGAGCGGGCAGAGAAAAACCTGCTGAAACGCCAACCCGATCAACCCCATCTCAAAGCTCTGACGCATGGATACGGACAGGCCTTCAGCAAGGTCACCATCCCGACCCTGCACGGGTACGAGTTTATCGAATTCAGTGAAATCCTGTTTATTGAAAGCGACGGCAACTACACTACACTGAATTTAAAGTCGGGCAAAAAGGTGGTCGCCACCCGCAATCTGGGTGATTTTGAAGAGATTCTGGTTCCCTATCAGTTTTTCCGGGTGCACAAATCCTATCTGATCAACCTGGCCCACATCCGCAAATACATCAAAGGCGATGGCGGAACCGTAGTAATGGACGATGGCACCGAAATCGATGTTTCACGGAGACGGAAAGACGACTTTCTGGCGGCGTTGAAACTGTAGGGAGTGAAGAGTGAAAGGTGAAGCTGAAAGTGGCGTCTTTAGCGCCAAGTTAAGAGTTGGGGTTTGTCGGGAGGGAATATTTCTGAACTGGAAGTGGGGCTATTTCTCCACTTTAATAAATTTCTGAATAGAATCAACAAAGTGTCGGGAGTCTTCAATCAGTTTTGAAGCCTCTTCTCCAGAAATGGCTACACCAAAATCATAATCTGAATCTTGTCTTTTTTCAAAACTAGCGACCAGGATTTCATTCAACTCACCAGGCAATTTTCCATTTGAAATAAAATGAAGATTGAATTGGATGTGGGCCCCTTTGTGAGATTTTGCATTCAGATCTGTTTGAAAAAAAAGTGCATTCAGGGCCGTGAAATTGGCATAATAAGCTCTGTTGGCTACCGATTCGAAGAATGAACGCTCATAAAGAACTTCGCACACTTCAATTAATTCATGTGCTTTTGCCAGCATTTGGGAGGTGACATCTTTCATATCAGAATTCCTTCTCTTTCTACAGTTCGAAAAAACAGACTTTCGGCAGGTTTATACAAGTGGTGTGGAACGGTAAAGAGCTGAACAACTGTATCGTAGTCAATAAAAATTCGATCCGAGATATCGCGTATTGCTTTTTTCTCTTCACCTGAAAGTGGGTCATTTCTTTCAAGTACAACCAGTATGTCAATATCTGATTCAGGATTCTGGTCTCCCCGGGCATAGGAACCGAACAAAATTGTCCTGCAAGAATCCTCTTTGAAAATCGCAGAAATTCCGGATTTAATTTGTTCAAAGATGATTTTAATGGTGTTCTGTTCCATTGGGCGAAGTTAAGAAATTTGGCTTTCGCAGGTTAAAGGTAAGGTCAGGAAAACGAAATCAACATGTTGATTCTGGAGAAACTTGTCCAAAGACCATAACCAAATGACACAACTTAGATGTAACCACGAGCATTTGAAACCTGGCAGAAATAGCCTGACAGGTTTTTGCTTACAATAAAATTTCGAGACAAAAGTTATTAGCAGGTTTGCTTAACATGATTCTGCTTCGATAAAAATAGTAGCAAAAAGTTATTAGCAGTTCTGCTTAACAAAAATCACCTGCCATAAATATATTAAGCAAAAGGAGAGACGGCAAAGTGGAAAACGAATTGGAGTGAAACGAGGTTGGCGGAAAAACCAAAGTTGATGCTCAATGTTTTAAACCCGGGAGTGTTCAACGATCTGTGTCAGTTGTTAATTCTTTCCTTAAATTTTCATATGGCCAAAATCCTAAGAATTTCCTGACATTTCTTAACTTAGGATCGAGCCTCCTGAATTTAAATTATTTTAGTATCGTACTATTAATCAGTCGCCTCACTTAAACCCAGATCATGACAGTAAGATTTAACCTATGGTCCACATTATAGTTTTAGCACCATTAGAAATCAATTTAGATCAAGATGAAGCAAAAGGGCTTTTTTTACTTCTGCTGAAAAACTGGAGGGTAGTTTTCCAATTTTTTTTATCAGCCTTTGCTTGTCTAAAGTTCGGATCTGATCAGCTTTTGCTTTGGAATCTTTCGGAAGGTTTGCAGTTCCTTTTGAAATGAAAACATCAAAATCCGCTACAAATGCTGTATTTGATGTGATGGGTAAAATACTGACGACAGAGTTGTGTTTGTTATTCTTGTCATTTGAAACCACCAGCACCGGTCTTGTTTTTTGAATCTCCGATCCAAAAGTTGGGTCCAGGGCAGCAAGCCAAATCTCCAGACGTTTAATATTCATTTTCCCAGCCTTCCAGATCGACGACTTGAAATTCCGTAGCAAGTTCCTTGTTTTCGGCTGCGGCTATTTTGTACTGATGATCAAGGGACTGACTGTTCTTACCTGCTTTCTCAGTGGCCACAATTTCCAATTCCTTTCCTACCATTTCAGCTGGTATTTCAAAATTGACCCGACGTGAGGTTGATATGATGGTGGTTCGGAGTGTCATAATTTAATTGATACTCAAATGTAAGAGTTTTCCTGATATTTTCGGATGGGGCCTTTTTGGAAGTAGAGTATGTCTGGACCATAAAGGAGACAGGACAGTTGGATCCTTTATGGTTGTGAAAATACCAGATGGCCTCCAGCCCCAATACTTGTATAGGAAGGCTTCCCTTTCAGCAAAGAAATCCTTCCAAATCCCCCACTCCGGTTATCCACCCAAACGCCCCACTGGAATTGCAAAACCCACCGGACAGGAACTGAGAAAATGGGCAGACCGGAAACAACGTAGCCTTGTCATCACATCTCGTTGTTACACGTTTTATCAATATCTGTATGAAAAACCAATCCTCATCCCAGGGAAGTCTTTTCGGATTCAGGCCGCCTCGTTG
>Ga0209097_10003616_pt1 | contig 11801 bp, 7 predicted proteins | sample AD_UKC052_MetaG_FD_184419 | JGI IMG/M metagenome (GOLD analysis project Ga0209097, IMG submission 184419) | Active sludge microbial communities of municipal wastewater-treating anaerobic digesters from USA - AD_UKC052_MetaG (SPAdes) (version 2) | ecosystem: Engineered > Bioreactor > Anaerobic >... | reverse complement strand
GTCTAATCTAAAGCATTTCGTTCACATCATTTGGCTCTTCAGGTGTGTGCGGAACGTTACAGGCAAGCTTATTACCGCTTCGAACTCAACATCAAACCTGCAACTAAATCCCACTCATCCATTGGAAAGTAGATTATTTAAGTATATTATTTATCAATAAGAGGTTAAAATAATTATTTTTACTACCCTTGATTAAAGAATAAAATAATCAAGAATAACTTTAATAAGATTAATAATGGCCGGTAAGGAACTATTGCAATATGGTGAACTTCTTCACAAACTGAAGGAAAAGATTAAATCTGCTCAACAAAGAGCCATATTAGCTGTAAACAATGAGTTGCTTTCTGTTTATTGGGAAATAGGAAATTCCATTGCTGAACAAGAGAAACTAGTAGGCTGGGGGGGGAAAACAGTAGATAAGCTGGCTGCCGATTTAAAGGCAGAGTTTCCTGAAATGAAAGGGCTTTCTCCTCGTAACTTACGGTATATGAGAGACTTTTACTTAGCTTATCCCTCATTTTTGCAGCAACTTGCTGCAAAAACAGAACTGCCTGAAAATAAACAGAATGCAATTTTGCAACAAGCTGCTGCAAAATTACCTTGGGGGCATCACTTAGTGCTTTTAACCCGATTAAAGACAACTGATGAAAGAGAATTTTATATACACAAAGCAGTAGAGAATGGTTGGAGCAGAAGTATATTAGAACATCAGATAGAAAGTGGATTGCATAAAACACAGGGGGCGTTGGTAAGCAATTTCAAGAATACAATGCCTGCATACCAAAGTGAATTGACCTCACAGGTATTTAAAGACCCATACAACTTTGATTTCATAATGTTAGGCGACCAAGCTAAAGAAAGAGATTTGGAAGATGCATTAATGGCGCATGTTACCAAATTTTTGCTTGAATTGGGCGCAGGCTTTGCATTTATGGGTAGGCAAAAGCGCTTTGATGCAGGCGGGCGAGAATTTTTTATTGATTTGCTTTTTTACCACACCAAATTACGCAGACATATTATTATTGAATTGAAAATTGGCGAATTTGAACCTGAATATGTCAGTAAAATGAATTTATATTTAGGCTTAGCAGATGACCAGTTGAAAGGAGAATATGATGAACCTGCAATTGGTCTAATACTTTGTAAAACAAATAACAAAATTGTAGCAGAATATGCTTTGAGGGATACGAGTAAACCTATTGGTATTGCAGAATACAAGATAGCAGAACGATTGCCAGAAAATATAAAAAGTGAACTGCCTAGCATCGAAGAAATTGAACAACGAATAGATGAAGAGATAAAAGAAGCACAAAGCCCAGTTGATGAACGTTTGCAGGCAATAAAAAACAAGATAAAGAACATAAAAACCGATGAAATACAAACGCCTGCCACAATTGCGATATTAAGCCAATTATATCTAACAGGATTGCGGGTTTTATTTATGGAATTAATGAATACAGTAAAGGTTTTTGACGAAGACTTCTACTCCAAGAATTTTCAATGGTATTGCCATAATAAACATTTCAGCAACCTAGAACAATTAGATGAATTTTGGAAGCAGGAACAAAACCTAAAACAAATTTTTGATATTAGTTTTCAGATTCGTTTAGATGGTTTTAAGAAAGCAGGAACGGAACATTGCAATGCTTCAAATATGCTAACGTTTAGGATGGATACTTACCATTATAGTTTCATACTAAACAACCAACAACCTTTTTTAAAAAAATTGTATCATCAGCCATTAACAACAACTGATAGGAAACAAATTACCGATTTAATGATGACAGCGACAATGGATGATATAGAAGGATTTATAGAGAAAATTATATAACCCAATTAATTTAAATTAAATACTTCAGTCAAAAATTGAAAATAATATACTAAAAGAAATGCTGGGATTAGAAGTGACTTATTAAACCAAAGAAAATAATCAAATGCAGCTAAGCTAAATCACAAAAACAGCAATATAAATGGAAAGAAGCTACAGGACTGAAAAAGCGCCAGCCTGTAACAGCACACACCAGCAAAGCCAAGCATTTGGGGAGTTTGAGACATCCGTTTTTCTTGTTATATTCGTCTTATCTAAAGCATTCCGTTCACCTCGTTTGGCTCTTCAGGTGTGTGCGGAACGTTATCAGCAACCCTAACCAACCGACAGTGCGACCATTAACCGACAGACATAAGCCGACCGACAATACAATTTTCGGCAAAGCCGTTTGGCTATCCCTTCGCAAAATAAAAAGAGCTGCAAAGCCACCCACAAGCCGACCCGCTTTTGCAGCACATTTTATTTTGCCCTACCGCACCCATACTAACCGACAATTTTCAGCACAACCGACAATATTTTTCCCTACATTTGCCCCGTGAAACAAGTTTTGACACTCATATTCAGTTTTTACATTTTGGCTTTGTCCTGTATGCCATGCAGCGACAAGGAAGACTGTAAATATCCGAGTGGAGAACAAACCACATTTGCCACAACCGACCATTCTGACCACGATAACGACACCGAGAATTGCTCACCTTTTTGTATGTGTGCTTGCTGCGGACAATCTTTTAGCAGTCCATTTTCGCATTACAGCTTATCGCTTCACGTTCCTGTTTCATTAGAAAAATTCCCAGTTTACAACGCTTCCTTCGTTTCAGAAGTGTATTTGTCTATTTGGCAACCGCCAAAAATCAGTTAATGAATTTATGATGTTCCGCTTTCAGCGGAACAAAACAAAACTACTTGCAGTGCTAACGCACCGCAAGTAATCCTGTATTCATTCATTAAACTGATAAAAAAAATGTTAGACAAAATAATTGCGTTCAGCATAAAAAATAAATTCATCATCGCACTGATGACACTTGCACTAATTGTTTGGGGAGTGTGGAGTGCAACTAAACTGCCTATTGATGCAGTTCCCGACATCACCAACAATCAAGTGCAAATCATTACGGTTTGCCCAACCCTTGCAGGACAAGAGGTTGAACAGTTGGTAACTTACCCAATAGAACAAAGCATTGCCAACCTTCCCGACTTAGAAGAACTGCGGAGCATTTCCCGTTTCGGACTTTCGGTAATTACTGTTGTGTTTGACGATAAAGTGGACATCTACTTTGCCCGACAACTGATTAACGAACGACTAAAGGAAGCCGAAAGCAAAATCCCCAAAGGTGTTGGCACGCCAGAATTAGCACCAGTTAGCACAGGTTTGGGTGAAGTGTATCAATACATTATTCACCCAAAAAAGGGAAGCGAAAGCAAATACACAGCTATGGATTTACGAACAATGCAAGACTGGATTGTTGCCCGACAGCTTTACGGAACAGCAGGAATTGCAGAGGTAAACAGTTTTGGCGGACAAATGAAACAGTATGAAGTTGCGGTAAATCCCGACCGACTTATTGCAATGGGAATAACCATTCCCGAAATTTTTGTTGCTTTAGAAAAGAACAACGAAAACACTGGTGGGGCATACATTGACAAAAAACCAAATGCTTATTTTATTCGTGGTGTGGGATTGATTGGTTCGTTTGACGACATCAAAAACATTGTGGTAAAAACAAATCCAAACGGCATTCCTATTTTAATAAAAGATGTTGCCGAAGTGCATTTAGGCAGTGCCGTGCGATATGGTGCAATGACTTACAACGGTGAAGTAGATGCAGTAGGCGGTGTAGTAATGATGCTAAAAGGTGCAAATAGTGCCGATGTTGTAAGCCGTATTAAAGATAAAATGTCAACCATTCAAAAATCATTACCAAAAGATGTAGTAATAGAACCCTATTTAGATAGAACTGATTTGGTAAACCGTGCAATTTCAACGGTAGAAAAAAACCTGATTGAAGGAGCTTTAATAGTAATCTTCGTTTTAGTTCTGTTTCTTGGAAATCTTCGTGCAGGGTTGATTGTAGCTTCTGCCATTCCTTTATCAATGTTGTTTGCTTTGGGCTTAATGAATGTATTTGGCGTAAGTGCCAACCTAATGAGCTTAGGAGCAATTGACTTTGGTCTAATTGTGGACGGTGCAGTAATTATTGTAGAAGCCACTTTACACCATTTAGGAATGCGAAAAGCCATCGGCAAACTTTCACAATCAGAAATGGATAATGAAGTTTTCGTTTCCGCATCTAAAATCCGAAGCAGTGCCGCTTTTGGCGAAATAATTATCCTTATTGTTTATATCCCAATTCTTACCTTGGTAGGTATCGAGGGCAAAATGTTTAGCCCAATGGCTCAAACGGTTTCTTTCGCCATTATTGGAGCGTTGATTTTATCACTTACCTACATTCCAATGATGTGTGCAGCGTTCCTTTCTAAAAACGTTTCGCACAAGCAAACATTGAGCGATAGAATGATGAACTTCTTCCAACGCATTTATGCACCACTTTTGGAAAAAGCAATCCGTTTCAAAAAAGTAATTGTAGGTGTAACAGTTGCCGTATTTGTGGTTTCCGTGTTTCTGTTTTCAAGAATGGGCGGTGAATTTATCCCAACCTTACAGGAAGGCGATTTTGCTTTTCATTGCATATTACCGCAAGGCACATCACTTTCACAAAGTTTAGAAACCTCAATGCAAGCATCAAGACTTATCAAAGAATTTGACGAGGTAAAAATGGTAGTTGGCAAAACAGGTGCTGCCGAAGTTCCCACCGACCCAATGCCACCCGAAGCAACGGATATGATGATAATTTTGAAACCACAAAGCGAATGGAAACGTGATGTTTCTTATGATGAATTGGCAGAAGAGTTTGAAGAAAGATTAAACACAATCCCTGGGGTATTCTTTGAAAAGAACCAACCCATACAAATGCGGTTCAACGAACTTATGACAGGTATTCGCCAAGACGTTGCAGTAAAAATATTTGGTGAAAATATGGACACACTTTTAAACTATGCCAATAAAGTAAATTCAGTTGTGCAAAGTGTGGACGGTGCAACAGAACCAAGTGTTGAACGTGTTGCAGGACTTCCGCAAATCGTGATCAAATACAATCGTTCTCAAATTGCCAATTACGGGTTGAATATTGAGGACATCAACCACATTGTTTCTACTTCTTTTGCTGGAGGAAGTGCAGGAGTTGTGTATGAAAATGAACGCAAATTTGAATTAGTAGTTCGTCTAGACAGTACACACCGCAACAACATTGACGATGTGAGCCATTTGTATATCCCAACTACCAACGGAACGCAAATTCCATTATCCCAAGTTGCAGAAATCAAAATGGAATTGGGGCCTGCACAAATTAGCCGTGAAGATGGCAAACGTAGAATAGTGGTGGGCTTCAACATCAAAGGCAGAGATGTAGAAAGTGTAGTTACCGACATACAAAAAGAACTGAATGAAAAAGTAAAATTACCGGAAGGTTATTATTACACCTATGGAGGAACATTTGAAAACCTACAAGCAGCATCCAAGCGACTAATGATTGCTTTGCCAGTAGCTTTAGCACTCATTTTTATGTTGCTCTATTTCACGTTCAGTTCAGTAAAACAGGCAGCTTTAATTTATACCGCCATTCCAATGAGTGCAATTGGTGGTGTATTCGCTTTGCTCATTCGTGATATGCCTTTCAGCATTTCGGCAGGTATTGGCTTTATTGCATTGTTCGGTGTAGCAGTCTTAAATGGAATAGTGCTGATTGGAACTTTCAACCAGTTGGAAAAAGATGGAATGACAGACATAATCCAACGCATAAAAGAAGGAACTAAAATCCGTTTGCGACCTGTGTTAATGACTGCCACCGTTGCATCATTGGGATTTTTACCAATGGCACTTTCACACGGTGCAGGAGCAGAAGTGCAAAAACCATTGGCAACCGTTGTAATAGGCGGTTTGCTTACAGCAACTTTCTTAACTCTATTTGTTTTGCCTTTGTTGTATGTTCTATTTTCATCTAAAAGAAAAATCAATATTTCAACGGCAAGCATTTTAGTTTTTGCTTTGCTTTCTTTTAATGCTGCCAATGCACAATCGCCAACAACAAAGAGTATTTCTGTTGATGATGCAATAACCACAGCATTGAAAAATAATTTGGAATTACAATCGCAACAACTCAATGTACAATCTTCTACCATCTTGAAAAAATCAGTGTTTGAATTACCTAAAACAAATGTCAATTTCCAATTTGGGCAATACAACAGCATTAATCAGGACAAGGCTTTTCAGGTTTCGCAAAGTATTCCATTCCCTACTTACTATTCCGCAAAATCAAGTTTGTATAAAGCAGAATTGCAAGGTAGCCAATTGCAACAGCAAGCCACAGCCAACGAAATAAAAGCACAGGTTCAATATTGGTTTTATCAGTTGCAGTATTTGCAAACAACTAAAAAGCAACTGCAATCTTTAGACAGTTTGTATAATGATTTTGTGAGTGCTGCAGCATTGCGATACAAAACAGGTGAAACAAATTTGTTGGAGAAAACCACAGCCGAAACCAAGCGGGGACAACTTTCACAGTTGCTCAAACAAAACGAAACAGATTTTGCAACGGCTTACAATTCCCTTAAAACACTAATGAATACAAGCGAAGATTTTACAATAACCGTAAATGAAAATTGGCAACCGCTTATTTTAAGCAGTTCGTTTGACACAACCCTAATTGCAAATAATCCAACGCTTAAAGTATTGTATCAGCAATCAGTAATTGCAGAACAAAACAAAAAGTTAGAAACGGCTTCAACTTTACCCGATTTTAATGTGGGTTATTTCAACCAGTCGTTAATCGGAGTGCAAAGCATCAATGGAGCAGATGTAAATTTTGACGGTAGCAAACGTTTTCAGGGTTTTAATGTAGGTATCAGTATTCCTATTACATTTTTTAGCAACGCTTCCAAAATAAAATCGCTTGACTATAAACAACAGGCATTGCAAAAAGAAGCTGACAACGGAAAACTGATTTTACAAACCCAATTGCAAAATGCTTTTCAACAATACAGTCAAAATTTGTCGCAATACAACTACTACAAATCAACCGCTTTGCCCAATGCCGAAATAATTATCAGCACCGCAAAGGTTGGTTTCAAAAGTGGCGACATTGGCTACATTGAATACTTGCAAGCCTTACAAACCGCTACCGATGTGCAATTAAATTATCTGCAATCCATCAATCTAATTAACCAATCCATTGTCAACATCAATTTCTTAATCAATAAATAAAATTTCGCAAAAATGAAAAATATAATCTTCATAGCAGCCCTTGCAACATCCATCGTATTTGCATCCTGCAACAGCAATAAAACCGAAACTCACGGTGAAGAAACAGAGCATCACGATGAACACGAAAACACCAACACGGCAATGCTTACAGCCGAGCAAATGAAATCTATAAAAATAGAATTAGGCAGCATTGAGAAAAAGCAACTCACCGCCTCACTTAAAGCCAACGGAATTTTAAAAGTGCCAAATCAAAACAGAGCAAATGCCACAGCATCATTGGGCGGTGTAATAAAATCTATTTTGGTTCAAACAGGAAATTCGGTTAGTAAAGGACAAACCATTGCCACCATTTCAAACAATTCTTTTATCACAATGCAAGAGGAATTTTTAAGTGTTTCTTCAAAAACAGAATTGGCACAATTGGAATTTGCCCGACAAAAAGAATTGCAACAAGGCAACGCAGGAGCATTGAAAAATTTGCAGTCAGCCGATGCTGAACTTAAAACATTGAAGGCAAGAAAAGCGAGTTTGCAAAAGCAGTTAGAACTTATTGGTATCAACACCGCTTCACTCACAAGCGAAAATATCCAATCAGTTGTAAATATTTCAAGCCCCATAAACGGCACAATAAGCAATGTAATGGTAAACATCGGCAGCTATGTAGATGCCAACAACCCTATTGCCGAAATAGTGGATAACAGCCAACTGCATCTGGATTTGTATGTGTATGAAAAGGATTTGCAAAAACTCAAAGTTGGGCAAACTATTCACTTTACGCTAACCAACAACCCTGGTAAAGAATATGATGCCGATGTTTACGCCATTAGTAACACCTTTGAACAAAACACAAAAGCCATTGCCGTTCATGCAATGGTGAAAGGGAACAAGCAAGGATTGATTGACGGAATGAGCATAACTGCATTAGTAAGTTTAGAAAATGCTACTGTTGATGCCGTGCCTACCAATGCCATTGTAAACTACGAAGGGCAGGACTATATTTTTATTGTTACCGATGCTCATAGCGAAGAAGAACACCACAGCGAAACTGAAACAGCCGAACACAAACACGATGAAAGCGGACATCAGCATAGCGAAAAAGAAGAACCTGAACACAAAGAAGAAGGAACAACTTTTGAAAAAATTCCAGTTCGCAAAGGCACAACCGATGTAGGTTATAGCGAAATTACTTTGCTCAAAGAAATTCCTGCCAATAGCAAGGTAGTTGTAAATGGAGCATTTTTTATTTTAGCTAAAATGAACAACAAAGGCGAGGCACACGCACATTAAAATTTAAAACAATGAAATTCAACACATCAATGCCAACAGCACTAAAACCCTATTTTCAAAAGGAACTAACCGAAGCTGAAAACACCTTTACCAAAAGGCATTTTCAGCAAAGTTGGCGACACTTAGAACGGGCACACATACTTGGACAGCCCTATCCAATTGCACATTCTTTTGTGCATTGGAAAATGTTAGAGTTCGGCATCAAAACAAAAAATACAAAAGAAGTTATCGGACAAATTCCCCGCCTTTTAATAGGTGGCGTAAAATCCTTTGTTGGGAACATTCCACTTGGAAATACAGGCGGAGCTAATGTTCCGCCACTGCAACCAATGGAAATACCCGAAGATTTATTAATCATTATTCAAACACATACAAACAATGAAATTACCAATTAAAGACAAAAAATTTCTCTTTCTTCTTTTCGCAATTACGATAGTTATTTCGTTAGAAGTTTTATCCATAATAGGCATTCATATTCCTATGCCTTATGCACCTTTTGTATTCGCCATTTTCATTATAGGCATTGGTTATAATGTTTTGTGGAACGGAGTAAAAGCAATCTTCAAACTCCAATTCAGCAGCATCAATTTACTAATGACCATTGCAGTTATAGGAGCATTTTATTTGGGTGAATATCCCGAAGCAGCAGTTGTAATAGTGCTATATGTTTTAGGTGAACGCTTAGAAGATATTGGAATAGAAAATTCAAAATCTGCATTAGATGAATTAGTAAGCAAAGCACCAAAGACCGCTTTTGTAAAAACAGAAAACACAAATGTGGCTATTGATAAAATTGCAGTCGGCACAATCATTCAAGTCAAAGCAGGTGAAATGATACCGTTGGACGGCAAAATTATTTCAGGCGAAACAATGGTTGATGAAGCAGCCATCACAGGCGAACCAATTGCAAAAGACAAACACATTGGCGACAATCTTTTTGCAGGAACACTAAACAAAAATGGTTTTATAGAAATGGAAACAACAAAACTTTCTGTTGATACCACTTTCTCGAAAATCATTCGTCTGACATTTGAAGCACAGGGCAACAAAAGCGAAACACAAAAATTCATTCAGAAATTTTCAAAGTATTACACACCGTCAATTATTGCAATGGCAATTTTAGTTTTTGTCATTCCTGTATTTGCAATGGAATTAGATTTTAACCATTGGTTGCAACAAGCCATTACACTTTTAGTAATCGCTTGTCCTTGTGCATTGGTCATATCAACTCCTGTAGCCATTTACGCAGCAATCGGAAACGCATCGGCAAAAGGAGCATTAGTAAAGGGCGGAAAATACATCGAAGCATTGGCAAGCATCAAAGCAATTGCATTAGATAAAACACGAACCATTACTTTTGGAAATCCGATTGTATCAGATGTGTTTCCTTTAAACGGAACAAGCCATGAAGAACTTTTGGCTTGCACCGCAGGAGCAGAAATATTTTCAGAACACCCATTAGCACAAGCCATTGTTGATGCAAGTAAAAAAGAAGGATTTGAACCGCACAAAACCGAAGGTTTCAAAAGCATTATGGGCAAAGGTGCGACTGCAAAATGTTTGGTGTGTGAAGACGAAACAATTTATGTAGGCAAGTTAGATTTCATAAAAGAACATCAACCCGTTGACAAAGAAGCCGAGAAAATTGTAGCAGAACTTTCAGCACAAGGCAAAACAAGTGTAGTAGTGAGTTTTGGTGATGGTGTGGCAGGTATTATAGGTTTAATGGACGAAATAAAACCCGACAGTGCAGCAGCATTAAAAGAAATAGAAGCAATGAATATTGAACCCATAATGCTAACAGGCGACAGCGAAAAAGCAGCAAACTATGTAGCCGAGCAAGTAGGCATCAAAAAAATATTCGGCAATATGTTACCCGAAAACAAAGCCGACAAAATCAAAGAACTTTTACAGGAGTATAAATTCGTAGCAATGGTAGGCGATGGAATAAACGATGCACCAGCTTTAGCACAATCCACTGTAGGAATAGCAATGGGAGCAGCAGGTAGCGACACAGCAATAGAAACCGCAAATATTGCATTGATGAACGACAAACTTTCACTCATACCGTTTTTAATTCGGTTAAGTCAAAAAACATTACGCAGAATAAAATTCAATACCATCGGAGCAATAGCAGTAAAAATTATTTTTATCACATTGGCTTTCGTAGGTTACAGCAATTTAGTTTTTGCTATTGCCGCAGACGTGGGAGTGACATTAATCGTAATTTTGACAAGTTTGAATTTGATGAAATTTGAAAATAAAATTGCAAGTGCACAATGAAACCAATAATCTTGACGACACAGCATACAAAGCCAACGCATTTGCACTCACATTTGCTTTTGCCACCACACACAGGCAAACACAGCAAAAGCAAAAGAGAGTGCAAGCAACCGCACCCGTTCATCGCAGACAGACCCTGCAAACACGACCGACAACACTTCGGACGGACAGAAGGGCAGCTGATAACAGCACCTACAAAAAATTGGCGGTTCAGTGGTTAAATGAAGCTTTGTGCTTCGTATCAAGTTCAGTGGTGGCAGACAGTTTTGTGCTCCGAAATCGCCAACTTCTTGTAGCTGCAAAACGTTATAGGACATTTTAAAAAAGAAATTTGTCAATAAATAGGCATTTCGATTTTCTGATATCATATTATATTGAAGAATTCTGGAAAGAATACATAATCAAAAGTATGATGGTAAAAAAGATTTTTTCAGTATTGCCACTATTAGTTTTCTTTCTTTCGTGTGACGAAAAAAAGGAACTACCTGAAGATTGGATTGCAATAAACATTAACCTTGAGAATCAAAGAATTTCATTGATTAATAAAACAGATTCTTTGTATTTCAAAAAATGGGACTATAAAGATACTATAGAAAATAACAGCAGAGTTAGGAAAGCTGTTGATTTTGAGAGAGAAAATGGAATTGTAACTAAAGAGGAAAAGAACAAGATCTTTAAACTTGTATATACGCTCATAACGGATCCAATTACTCCTAAAAACATTTGTACTGATTATGTTGGTTCATTAAGATTAACAATTGAATACTCAGAGCAAATGTCACAATCATCTTCATATTCCTCGATTTGTGAATGGTCGACACTATCACCTGAAACTCAAGAGTTGCAAAAATTATTCGAACAAAAGCTAAAAAGTTATTCATCTGACGAATAAAAAGCATTCACCTCAAAAACGTCCTATAACAGCACACACCAGCAAAGCCAAGCATTTCGGGAGTTTGAAGCATCCGTTTTTCTTGTTATATTCGTCTAATCTAAAGCATTTCGTTCACCTCGTTTGGCTCTTCAGGTGTGTGCGGAACGTTATAGCCAATGGTAGGACGACCGTTCCAAAGACGATAGACCGAC
>Ga0209097_10003615_pt1 | contig 11806 bp, 6 predicted proteins | sample AD_UKC052_MetaG_FD_184419 | JGI IMG/M metagenome (GOLD analysis project Ga0209097, IMG submission 184419) | Active sludge microbial communities of municipal wastewater-treating anaerobic digesters from USA - AD_UKC052_MetaG (SPAdes) (version 2) | ecosystem: Engineered > Bioreactor > Anaerobic >... | reverse complement strand
AAACTGCTCATGGTACGGCTGACCCCGCTGTAATCTGCCCATCCAGTCTGTCCCCAGGCTTCTGCAACTGCCTGATCCTTGTCCAGCGGATGCGCCGCCAGGCTGATCTCCTGCAACTGCTTCAAACCACCCAAAATCGCCACCAGAAATTCCAGCACTTTCGTTTGTGGCTGATGGTGGTAGTTCTTCTGCCGCAGTTTGACCGCTTCAATTCGTTGGGGCAGCCCTTTTGTTTGGGCAAATTGGCCCCAGGCCACTAATAATGCGTGCTGGGTTTGCTGAATTTGCTCTTCATGTTCGCTCATCGCCATTCCTTGTTCCGCTCGGATGGCTTTGAGCTTACAGGATCCGTGTTCAGTTTGTAAGGTTCAAAAATCTTGCACTTTGTGGCTGTTTTTCACGATTCGGCCACTGATTGCACAACCGTTACGTTAGTTTTCAATTTCCCCCTTGACTTTTGTTTACAACGACATTAAGATGTAAATAATCACCGCGGGCTGGAGAGTCGGCGCAGCTTTTCCAGCCATTTATTTTGTGTAAACCTATTGTGATACGTGATAAGTAGAAACGGAGTAGAGTATGATCAGTTCGAGTATTTACACCCATCTTGAGGAGACCTGCCGGCAGGCCAGCCAGATTCCTGCCCCCACCCATGAGTCGCTGTTATCCACCCTTGCCCACCTTCAAGCTTCTCCCATCCTTCAAAAACGGATCAGCCAGGCGAAAGGGAACGAATGGCCTGGCGCCATCCCATTGACCGAGCCCATTACATCCGCCATCCCCGTCATCCGCCGCCGCCTGCCCCTGACCGCTGTTGACGGCTCGCAAATTTACCCCGATCTCACCAGCCAGGTGCGCTGGTGTTATATCCAGGCTGTGGCCTATCACATCGGCGATAAGCCTGACCTGTTCTCCGAGTTTCACCCCATGAATGCCATGAAGATCAGCCCCGATGACCTGCGCGGCGTGGTTGGCGGATGGCGCAGCGCCCTTGAGATGAAAGCTGCAGCGGCTTCATCCGCGCCCGGCAGGCTGGTGTTGATGGACGGCAGCCTGCTGCCCTGGCTCTCCTCTTCTCGGCTGGATCCCGAGGCCTCGACCTACCGCAGCCACCTTCTTGCCGCCCGTTCCAACCTGCTGGCCGGCGTGATCTCCTCCCCCAAGTCCCGACTCCTTTCCCGCCTGGCAGCCCTGGTTCTCCACACCAGCGAGCTGGCCACGGATGTGGAATACATGCAGGCCCTGCTTGCAGCCGGGCAGCGCTCCGCGGTTTTCCTTCACGGCAGCCCTCACAACCAGCGCTTCATCCTCGACCAGGCTGGCATTTATTTCTTCTTCCTGCGCATCAACACCCACGAAATTGCCCGCATTGAAATCCCCCAATGGGTGGCCCTTGATCCTGCTGCCGTTGAAAGTGTGGCTTCGGCTGTGCTTGAAGACAGCCGCCTGTCCGGTTACAGTTACGCCCTCACCCAGGCCCACCACCATGTGGTTATCTCCAAAGATATCTGCGTCCAGCTGCAGAGCCGGGCCTCGGCCGAATACCACCAACTGACCGGCAGGCCGGCAATTTTTTCCGCAAAGCAGCGCGCCAAACAGGCGTAGGGATCCGCTCATGGAGCCGTTGTACTGCCATGAACACCACTGCCTGCTCGTGGATGGGATATGTCCGATGGATTATCTTCTGAGCCGTTACACCGATACGGAGGTGGTGGATTATGTCCCCGGTCGGCATCCCGGCCGGTCGCCCATCCGCCTGATCTTTTCCAACGGGCGTTCCCTTCTGGTGGGCTGGCCTTACCGCCATGACATGCTCAAATTGCGGCCTGATTTCAACCATGCATCCATTCCCCACTGGCACCTGGCCCTTGCCCTCGACCAGGCCCGGCTGTTCAGCATCACCTTTCTGCCCATGAAAAAGCCGCTGCTCCTGCTTCAATTCACCTCCGATGCGATCCCGGCGATTCACGCCACCCTTTCCTTCAGCGAGGTCAGGGAGCAAATCGTCCTGGAGAATGAGCCCGAGCTGGATTTTGACGAGGACGAGGATTGACAGGCGCAAAAAAAAGGCAGGGAGGCCTCCCCGCCTTTTTTGCAACCATCCATGAACTATTTTGTCGCCGTTGCCGCGCAGCGGAACCCTGTGTTACCAAGCTGTGAATCGGGCATACCAAACGACCGGCTGGCCACACGAATCCCGTTGGCAATGGTAGAGTATCCACCACCGCGGTATTCTTTATAAGTTCCGTTTGCAGGCCCGGTGGGGTTGGCTGCAGGAGATGAACTGTAATAGGTTTCGCTGTGCCAGTCACTGACCCACTCCTGAACATTGCCTGCCATATCCATCACGCCGTAGGGACTTGCTCCTGTTGTGTAGCTATGCGCACGAGCGGTGTCGCCTGTACAGGGACTGTAGCCGGAACCGGTGTCATGGCTGTAGTTGGTCAGCGTACAGGTTGGCGCACCATCACCCCAGGGGAAGGCCCGGGTATCTGAATTGCCGCGGGCTGCCTTCTCCCACTCGGCTTCTGTGGGGAGACGTTTTCCTGCCCAGGTGCAATAAGCTTGCGCCTGGTACCAGCTTACCCACACCACCGGATAATCTGCATATGTCAAAACGCCATAATACTGATTACGGGTATTGGATGAAGTAAGCGATGGAGGGGTGCAGCTGCCAGCAGCCACACACTCGGCATATTGCGCATTGGTTACTTCGTACTTATCGATGTAATACGAATCAAGAGTCACCGTATGCAACGGTGTTTCCCTGGTCCAGCAAAAGACGCCGTTGTTATGCGCTGGATCACATCCCATTTGAAAACTCCCTGCGGGAATCAAGATCATCTGTCTGGCAAAATCTCCGCTATTCAATAATACGCCTGGTAAAAACACCTTGGTATCGTTGACATCCGGCGGAGCAGATTGACCAGCCGCGTTTTCCCGCTGAAGTGTCATTTCTCCAGCTCCCGGAAATCCTTGCGCTCCACTCAAGGGAACCAGCATCACGAGCAAAGCCATCAAACATAACACCTGGAACCATTTATTTTTCATTCTTCCTCCTGTTAATATTGGGTTTTCTCAAGAATGTGCCATCCAATCAATTACCCTGTTTCTTGATATTTTCCGCCTGTGCCTGCTCAAAAACCCCATATACTTCCCATTCCGACGGATTTCTTGTATTGCTGACCAGAATATATACTGTGACTTCCGTGCTATCCGGCCATGGGAAACCAAACAGGCTTTGGGGGTTTGAAGGCGGTAAGGGATTTTCCGGCCAGGCCTGATCCAATGTGACCTCAACTTTCCATATCTGCCCTTTGGTATCCGCCTTTTCTTCATAATAGAATTCAGAGTTCTGTGCTTTTGCAGTCGAGACAATGGAATGGCTGGCAATGTGAGTCCAGAGAGCCGGTTTTAACATGGCATCGAAGAGAACGTAAAAGGCGTGAGTTTTATAATCACTCAGCCAGACCGCCTGGTCTTTCTGATAATCAACGGTGTATAAAGCGGCTGCGAATGCCTCGGCTGCCATTTGTGCATCCGGTGATCCAACGGTTGAGTTGTTTTGCGTCTCCTGAGATGGTTTTATTACTTCCGTGGTTGGAACAGGAGAAGGATCAATCCGGGTCGCCATAGGCGTTTTTACCGGATCTGTCAAAGACCTGGGCACCTCTGTTTTCGCCTTTTCCTGGACTGCTGGTGTCTGCGAAAACAATGAACAGCTGATGGTTGATATGGCGATCATCGCAGAGATGATTAAAATTAAGATATTTCCTGGAAGGCTGTTTTTTCTCACTTTTCTCCCTCTTATTAAAAAATGGCAGTTCAAAAGTGAATCCTGCATCGCACCACTTCGACTCTGCCCCAAAATTTTATCACATCATATTAACTCACGCAATTTGCATGAAGTCATTCCATTTCATGATATTTGGCCTTCAGAAATCCAAAAACAAAGCCTTAGCGGAAGAACCAGAGAAAGAAACCACCATCATGATCTCGATAATTATTCATACACCAACGGTTACAGTCAGTGCGCTGCTGTAATACTATCCATTTTCCGCTTACCCCCCAATCATCACCACCGGGATCAGCCTCATCACCGTCACCGCCAGAATGCCCAGACCCAGCGCGAAACCCGCCTGCCCCCAGCTGACCTCCTGCGCCGCCGGGCGTCCGCGAGAAGTGTGTCCGGGGGCCTGCCCTCGCTACGAGGTTGTGAATTTATTGAATTTTGAAACAACCGACCCCGCATATATGCGCTTAAGGCATAGATAACCAGTATATATGGGGGTAAAGCTTTATCAATTTCGATTTTTTCACAACCTCTACTGAGGGAGATTCCGCCCGCCACCGATCTGCGCCTCCTTGGGGGATAGAAAAGCAGAAACCAGGAATTCAGAAATTCACTGGCGCAGTGTATATCAACGACAGTCTGCTGTTTCAGAGGAGGGGCGACATGCCGCCGAGCCTTGCCCGCAGGTTGTTTTCCTGCCTGGGTTACAGAGCCGGTACAGCCTGGGCGGACTATGTCTGGTTTGAACGCATGAAAAAAGAATTCCCTGCGGCAATGCCACAGGGCTTTTCTATCGCATGGGAGAGGGGGTAATGTGCTTTCAGAAGAAGCGTATGCCGATGCCCTGGAGCGTGTAAATGCGTTATTGGGCCGTCAAATTATATGTCCCCAGGAAGAGAAGAAAAAGGCCCCACCATTGCAGTGGGGCTTCTGTTATGTCGGCAAAAGAAAACGTGTGGCCAAACTTGGAGGAAATGGACCGCGCCAATTTTCAACTGGCCGCTGATCCTGAATCAGCTCATTATCCGCTTTGAGCAAAGGATATCTTTTTAAGGTTCGATCCATTTACACACCCTCTTATTCATAATTGATAGGGGACTCATCAATATATCTAAGCCAAAATTCTATATCCTCCTTAGTATAAGTATATTGGGAATCACCCATCACATATTCTTCATTCTCTTGTGCCAAACAACCCAATAAATATATTTTTAAGTCTGTTACAGACTTTTCTTTTGGAGTAAGTGCATCTTCGGTATAGGTAACGACAGTATCAGCCTCATCATAATAGACTTCATGGATTGCATACGTATCACCCTCTTTACCTCCAGGATGCCTCATCACACGTGGTCGCCAATATTCAATCTCCTTTTTCGTCATGAAGTGTCTCCTTACAACGGTCTTCAATATTTATGACCAATTATTATTTCAATTACGTTAATTATACCATCACATGCATCTTGGTAAATTACTCTTCCACCACCACGCCCTTTACCCATTCCTGGTATATCTGCAGCCCACTGCCCGGCCCTTTCCCCTTTTAACGGATGAGCATTTAACCCTCGTAGATCTCCACTTGCAAGTTGTGTAAGAACATTCTCATACCCTTCTTGGGCCTGAGGGGATAGTTTATCAAATTGTCTCATCGCCTTGCTAGATTCAGTGATATCTTTCCAATTGAACGGCTCATCATCTCCATCCCCGGCATTTAATACACCTGCAAGCACCACCGGACCAGATAGAAGGAATTGCTCCCACATATTGAAAAATCTATCAGACCAGCTTGGAACTCTGTGAGCCGCATCTGCTTGACCCTGGAATATGTAATTAGACAGGACGAATGAATCTAGATCTTCTCCTAGTTCTGGATCATCAAGTGGGCTGTAGTTTTGATGCGTAACCCAATAGTTATACGTCGCCTTTTGTTTAGCATCCTCTGATGCATTTGATGCCAAAATTTGAGCAGGCGTTAGTCCGCCTAAACCTGTCCCATCGCATCCACTATTTCCATCGTTCATACAGGCCACCGCATGGCCTGATGGGTCCGAATATTTAATGGGGTTATTGTTTACATACGCATATCTATCAAACGCCCCATTCCCCTGTGACGCCACCGGGATGATCGTATCAGGCGAAATGAAACGGCCCAAAACGCTGGAGTAATATCTTGCGTTGAAGTCGATTAACCCGAAGCTCACCTCTCGCTGACCGGTGAACCCGTATTGCGTCACATCCCCGCTCTTCCAACGTTCCACGCCAAATGGGGTGAAGCGGCTCTGCGCCTGAACAACGCCCCCGCTCACCGCCAGGCTCACGCTGCCCAGGTGATCTGACCCAAAGTGGTAAATGGGTCCATCCTCATTGATGCGCATGGAAACGCGCTTGCCGCCGAAGAAGAAATATTTGGATATCCCGCTGGTACCCGCGCCATTGAAGCTCCATTCCTCAATGTTCCTGATGTAAACCTTGCGGGATGTATCGGATGGCAGTGCTTTGAATTCCACCAGCTTGTTGCCATCTCCATCATAGAGGTAACGAATTTCACGGGTTATTCCGCCGTTAATCCAGGTCACTTTTTCCAGCCGGTTATCCGGCGTCCAGCTCTGGGTGTAGGTGATGCCGCCTTCAATACGTGTGGTCATGTTCCCGTTGGCGTCATAGCCGTAGCTGTTGCCTGTTCCCACGTTGGTCGCGGCGCGAGGATGGTTGGTATCGTATTGGTAGGCGTTATTATTCCGCACATCCACGGTGCCAGTAACCGTATAGGACACGCTCTCGTTATAGGCTGCCACCAGATTGTTTGTGGATGTGGCAGCTCCCCCATAGGTCAGCCGGTCCGCTCCATCATAAGTGAATGTGGATATCTGCGAACCCACCGCAGCCGAAAGGTCAGTGATGCTGGAGATGTTGCCGTTATACTGGTAAGCATACTGCGCCTTGAACAGGTTCCCGCCGTTATTGGGGTCCGTGCCAATGGCAATCTGGTACAGCCGCCCGCTGCTGATATTATCTGCATTGTATGTGTAGACAGTATAGAGTCCGTTTCCCTGCTGCATCTTCACCAGCCGGGATTTATCGTCATATACCACCCCGCTCACCAGTGAAGTTCCTCCGCCTCTATTGCTGCTCATTGCCACCGGCAGCATTCGGTTGTTGTAGGTGGTGGTCACCATCTCCCCACCCGGATAGGTGATGCTGGTTGGCAAATTGGCGCCGTTATAGCCATAAGCCACCGCATATGACCCTGAACCAACTCCGCCCAGGTCGAGCATCTCAAACACCATCCGCCCGCGTGTGTCATAATTCCAGGCAAATACGGTTTTCTCCGCATTGTTGCTGGTGTTCTGACGGGACTCCATGCTTGTCCGCTGCCCAATGCCGTTGCTGATGGGCTGCGTGCCGCCCCATATGGCAACACTGGACTGATCATAGGTATATGTTGACCGGAATAATGCGTTCGCATCCAATGCGCCGGGGCAGGCCGTATTGGATGTATACATTGCCTTGCCGGTCATGCGCATCAGGTTGTCATAGTACAGGCAGGTGGTGTTGGCCTTTGCGTCCTGCTGCCGGGTCATGTTGCCAAAAACATCGTACTGGTAAGTCCAGGTGCCCATATCCGGGTCAGTCATGGACAGCTTACGCCCGGCTTTGTCATACGTCAACGAGGTGATGGCAAAAGGCAAATCACTGGTATCACCCTGTGCATACTGGCGCACAGCCGTCATCTGGTTCATCTCATCATACACATAGCGGATTCTCGGCCCGGCCTCTGGAACCACCAGCACCGCCCGCCCTTTCACATCCGTATAGGTGAACTGGCTGTGATTATTGGCATCTATCGTTTCCGTGATGGAATACAGGCCGCCCAGGCCATTGGCATTGACGGTGTTGATGCTGTAATTATATGAAACAGTTTTCGTGGTCGGGTCCTGAACATAGTCCACCCGTCCCTGGGCGTCATAGACGGTCACAGTTTCTGGCGGCGCGAAGGACGGGGTATACAGGTCCACCAGAGTGGTTGAACCCCCAGGATAGGCAACCGTATACGGCGCGGTTTGCCTGGTTTGCCGCCCCATCAGGTCGTAACCGTAATCGGTCACGATCATGCTGGGATTGCTGCCCACAGGATCGCTGGTGATATGCGTCTGGATCAGGTTTCCTGTTCCGCTGTAGAATTTGATCGTCCCGGCATAGGTGCTGCTGTCCAGCCACTGCTGCTTCACCACCGTGTAAGGCTGTGAGTCATCATAGAAGAACAGAAGGTAGGATGGTGTGTAAGAAAAAGCGCCAAAATCGCACAGGCTCATCGTATCGCCGGGCATGCAAACCCGCGTCACCCGTCCAAAAGTGTCATACTGCACCCGGATTTTGGTGGCCTCCCCATTCGGCCCAAGTTCGGAATCCGGTTTGCCAAAATAAAGGTTGTACGTCCAGGTGGTGGCCGGGTGCAGAGGATTGGTTTCCGAAAGCAAATAGGTGTGGAAGCGGTCGTTATATGAGAAGCTGGTGGTGATGCTCTCTCCCTGGCCAAAGCTCGAAAAAGAGCCTTCCCCTTTATAGGCCACAATGGACGTCACATTGCCCCACTCGTCATAATACATGCGCGTGTCTTTGTAGCGTGGGTCTGAGTTGTTCCACCGCAGGAACTGCCGCTGCCCCGTCAGGAAACCCGTGGTGGGTGCGCCGTTATACGCCGTGCTGCCGTCATACAGGTTCCACGAAGAGCTCAGCAAAGTGGCGTTTCCTTCTGTGCAGCCTGCCGTGCTGTAATTGCAGGTATACACATTGGTGTAGTTCTTCAGTCCCACCAGATACTGCGTGCTGGTGTCCGTGCCGTAATATCCATTCAGGGTGCGTTTGAAAGCCAGCCAGCCGGTGGTGTTGACATAGCTGGAATCTGTGAACCACTCCGTCACCCGCGTCACTTCGCCGTACTGTTTCGCCACCGTTCCAATAATGGTGCCGTCATATTGGGTGATGGTTCGGTTGCCAATCCATTTGCCATTGCCCGGATCATAGGTATAGACGGTTTGCGTGACCGGTCTGGTCCAGTTGATCTCAATGCCCGTAAAGGGATTGATGGGTGTTCCATCGCTGTAACGTTCAACCGGAACCACAATCTGTGTGGTGTAAAGGCTGTCAATGCTGTACCCCGACTCGTTTCTGGAGATCAGGTTATTATTGGCGTCAAAAGTTTCCACCTTCCAGGACTGCCCCTTGAGGTCGTCATCCTGGTAATACTGGGTGATGGTTTTGGTCTGATCCGGGAAGATCACCGTCACCTGGGAATGCCCGCGGGCTTCCCCATAGGGTTCCGAATAGGGGCGCGCAGTGGCTGCGCTGGCCGAGATGGCGGGTGAGTTCACTTTGAAACCATCGTAGCTGTAGGTCGTGGTGGCGGTTGTGTTCAGAACGTGATCAACTTCAGCACGCGCTGTCACCCGGTTGATCGTCACCAGGGGTTCCACCGTGATGGCGCCAATATCGCAATAAACCGGGCAGTTGATCTTTGGCCGCGCCTGCCTGGCGTTCACCGGCAGGCGGAGAATGGCGGAATACGTGCCGACGCCATTTTCAAAAGTGCCTACTGGTCCTCCCACCTGTGTATTGCCGCCGTTCAGCTTGAACTGGTAGTTCCCGTATTTGGCTCCAACCTCGATGGTGATTTTGTAATAACCGCCTGGCTGGAAGGTGGTTTTGAGCACGCCGAGGTCGCCCAGCGGGTTGCCGTTGTATTCATCCAGGAATATTTCGCCCCTAACGCGCACCCCTTCCCGGTTTCCTCTCAGGCGGGAGCCGGGTGAGCCCTGCGCATTCGCCTCATCGCGGGCTGGCTGGTAGGTGAACTGCACCTCGCCGCCGTAGCCGTTGGTGGCCTTCGTCAGATGCATCTTATCGTCATAATAGAACTGCACTGGCGGCATGCTGCCAGAGTTGTTTGCCCCATACTCAGTGATGGATACCAAAGCGGTGGTCGTGCCTGTTCCATCCGTGTGCCATTTGAAATCCGGGTAAATGACTGTGTTGGAATAGCCGAACACATAATGCCGCAGAGCTCTTTCCTTGTCATCGCTGGTATTGTCGATGTTCCCCCAAATCCAGATGTCGGTCAGCATGTCCTTCATGTACAGAACACGGGACACCGGATCAGTCCAGGCCGGGTCATAATCTTCGCGTTTTCCAACCAATCGGTCAAACATGATCACGTATTGGTTGTTGGGGTAAGTGATACTGCGCAGGTACACGGCCATGTCCATGTTGAAACCGCTCAGACAGCCCTGGGTGTTGTACTGCTGCTGGTGGTTATAGCCATATGTCAATGCGCGGCTGTCGCCCATCTTGGGGTCAATCACCTTCGTCATTGACCAGCGCCAGATGGCCGGGGTCACTGTGCAGTTGCTCGGCCCCTGGATTTTCGATGGATAATACGCCCGGTCCTGGAACTCATACTTGTTGCCCTGCTTATCCCAGACAAGCCAGTACGAGGTATCCCCATTGGCATAGCCAGCCACAGTGCCGTGAGAATGGAAACGCCGCACCCGCAGGAAGCTCTCTTCCGCCGTGCGGTAGTCAATGGTCTCAGGGTTGCTATCCTGATCCTGGATGCGGATCAGTTCATAGCTCGCGCCGTTCAGCGTCAAACTGAAGGTGTCATCTCCATCTGTGCCGGTGTCGTTGTCAATATAATCCGAGCCCACCACCTTCGTCCAGAAATCCGGCGTGGCATGCATGTTGCGCTGAATGTATCCGGCCCCAAAAGACCAGCCCATGCCCACCCACGAGCCCTGGGCGCGGGAATTGGAGCTGTCGATGACCTGGCTGCTGTAGGATAACGATAGATTCGGCTGCAAACCGTTGGGGCCCGGCGGCACCCAGATGGGATAGGAATAGCTGGCCGCGCCAGAGAATCCTGACACCTGGAAGCCTTTCATCGTCGGCGGCGTGGCCGTCTCCCAGTCCTGCTTGCCCAGGCTGATGGAGGTCAGGTGATCCAGCGTGCCGATCACCACCTTCTTTTCCACATCCACCGTGCTCGGAATCGGGACCCAGGTATCCAGTTCCACATCATAGTAGAACAGGTTCAGCGTCTGCTCTCCCCCATTGATCTGTTCGGGATCATAGGCCAGTTCAATGGTGAAGGGTTTCTCGAACTTGTGAATCTCTTCTTTTTTCTCTTTGCTGGTGGCAACAACCTCAAAAGGCTCAAAGCCCAGGCTGCGGGAGAACTGGCTCTGTTTGGTGATCAGGTTCACCCGGAGCGACGCATCTTCCGGCATCACGCCTTCAGGAAAGCGGATTTTCAGCTTTGATTCCAGGGCATCCACTTCTCCGCCCTTCTGATTCATGTCATACACTTCAGCCGCATACACCATCAGGCCGGCTTCGACCAGCTTTTCCTTCTCCCCCATCACGCCGGCAGAGAATTTCAGCCTGCCTTTAGCCTTCTCGTTAACGGTGAAAGTCAGTTCGCCAGCCGGCTTGAAATCGTCCAGGCGAATGGTGTTGTCTTTGTCTTTCAGGAATTGTTCAGCTGGAATACCCTGGGGAACCAGGTCTTTGGGGAAGGACAGTTCCAGGGCCATTTTGGGGTTGTCTTTGACCGTGATCTCATTGGGGGTGAATTCCCATCTGATCGTCACGTTTTGGCCCGGCAGCACATATTCCGCATCTGTCGTCAGGGTCAGGAAATTGCCTTTGTCCTTGAGTTCTTCGTACGTCTCAGCTTCTTCCACCGGGGTTTCGACCACGGGAGCCGCCTCTTCAGATGGGACCGGTTCAGGGGTTGGTATCTGCTCCGATGGCACAATGGTTTCGGTGGCAGCCGCTTCACTCGCGGGTTCTGGTGTGGTTTCAACCTTCTCTGCCGCAGGCACAGCCTGTGAAGAACGGGCAGAGGAAACAGCGCCAAAGGGAAGAACTGCATTGGCAATTAAAACGATGATCGTGACGATGGATGCAATATGCTGCATTGTAAAGAGCCCCTTCCTGAAGAAAAATATTTAGTTGTTT
>Ga0209097_10003612_pt1 | contig 11815 bp, 9 predicted proteins | sample AD_UKC052_MetaG_FD_184419 | JGI IMG/M metagenome (GOLD analysis project Ga0209097, IMG submission 184419) | Active sludge microbial communities of municipal wastewater-treating anaerobic digesters from USA - AD_UKC052_MetaG (SPAdes) (version 2) | ecosystem: Engineered > Bioreactor > Anaerobic >... | reverse complement strand
ACATTCCATTCATCCATTTCCGGAATTGAGGTATATTGCCAAGTAAGAGGAACATTTTGTTCAATTTGAAAAGCATCAAAATCAGCATAAGCAATTTTGGGATTTTCGGAAGGACCGTAAGTGTGAGTAATTGAGTTTCTTGCTATCACATAGATTCTTCTCTTATCGGGATAAGGAGAGGGACCAATTACAGCCGTGGGCCAAATGAATTCATTATCGTCAGTAAAATTACCATCGGAAGTATAAACAGTTGAAGGATTATCAATAGCATCTACAAGAGGGGTAAATAAGCCATAAATGCCCTCATAAAATTGATCTACGGTAAACTGCACTTCCAGTTCCGCATCAGTATCGGAATTTGCATGCCAAGCATAAAATGGCTTTCCAGAAACCGGATCAACAGCCACAGTGCCATATCCTTCATTATTTGCTTCTGTTGTAATCTCATTATTAACGATAACATCACCGTTAGCATCAAGATAAGCGTAAAATATACGACGGGTTCCCGTAGAAGTTCTACGTCCATGATAGGTTAAGAAATATCCGCCTCCTAAAATATTAGACGGAATTACACGTAAAGGCAAACCGTTATAACTTCCTATCATATAATCATAATAAGAAGTTAAAAGAGAATGCGGAGTTTTGGTAAAAGTATATACCGGAGCTGTTCGTTCGCTCGGTATTATTTTTTTAGGGACAGGGGTTTCCATTGCCTTCTTGTTATCGGGAGTAGGAATCATTTCCTGGGCAAAAACTATGCCCACAAGCAAAGACAATGTTAAGATGACTAATAGGATTTTTTTCATTATTTCCTCCTGAATCTTTATTGATTCTTTTAATATTTAATTTTTAAAGAAACACGATGAGCACCTTTAGTAAAGGACTCAGCCAAATCACCCATATCGGTATAGGCATAGTCAATGTTAAAAATTCCAAAAGAAGTAGGAACTTGCCAGCCCACTCCTGCAGCAAAGCCATTTGTATCATAATTGAATTGATATCCGCATCGGAAAAATATGTTTCCCAGCTTATATTCAGTTCCCAAATTCCAGGTCTCTAAACGGTCTATTACATTATCCAATTGCAGAGATGCGATCCAATAGTTATTTCCTTTCCGCATCAGGTCGCCACTAACTCCTAAAGAGAAGCTGAGAGGGATTTTACTATCCAATTCAATACCATCTTCATCAACAAGACCATCTCCATCATTATCAAACAAATCAAAAGGGTCTTCATCATCTTTGCCGTCTTCATCATCATCAACCCGAAAACGAATGTCAGGACCAAAGTTACGCATTGCCATCCCGATTTTTATATTTCTCCAACCCGTATTATACATTGAACCAACATCAACTGCATAGCTGTTTACATTAAATTCATACAGATTTTCACGGAGATATTTTATTCCCAGTCCGGCTGAGAATTTATTGGTAAATTGCTGAGCAAAAGCTGCTCCTATGGCAATGTCACTGCAAGTGAATTTCTCTCCAGTAGGTCCAAATGGCTCTTCTTCTGTTATATCCATATCATCCATATGTAATATGCTGCCATATAATGCAATAGTAGATACCCCATTGGTATATGTGGCAGCTCCGAATTCATGCATAATACTGGCAGGCCAATTAGTATGCGAAACAAAAACCTGATTTTCAAAGGCAGGAGCCAAACCAGCAGGATTCCAGTAAACAGAAGAAATATCATCAGTTACGGCTGTATACGCTTCTGCCATACCTACGGCACGAGCATCCACACCAAGCTTGAGAAACTGCAAAGCTACCGTTCCCGTTTTACCAAATGGCTTGGCTGTAATTATCAGCGGTAAACCGGCTATTGTAATAATCAGGACAAGTGTTAATACTTTCTTCACAGCTCCTCCCTCATTTAATTATGACAAATTTGCCGACTTTGTTTTTGCCGTCGGCTTTGTTCTCTACGGAGTATAGATAAACACCAGGGGCTATTATCTGTTTATTTTTTGAAAGTAAATCCCATGCTTCCATACCATCCGCTGCAAGACCTGTAGAACTTGCTTTAGAAATAGTGATGATATCGGTAACCGGGGCACCATCATGTTTCAAGGTCTGAACAAGATCACCTGCTAAAGTATAAATGCGGATATCACAACGTTTAGGTAGATTAATAAACCATATACGACGGCTTTTATCGCCCTTTTCATCATTTTCTCTGCGTCCGTCAAAACTGCTTCTGCCAATATAGGGATTGGGAATAACCATTATATTATCCATATTTTCCTTAGCCAAAGTACCGGGGAAAAATACTTTCATATTAGCATCAGCATCCCTTCCGCTTTCCAAATAATTCAGATCATTTGCGGGAATACCTCTATCAAAAGCGGTTAAAGCAACATAATATTCAACGCCTTTTCGGGGATACATAATATATGATTTGTAATAACGTCTGGCTAATCTTTCTTTCCGTAGGTTACTCAAGTCCAAAGTATCAGGGGCTTCTGCTCCTTCACCTCCAGGAAAAGCAAATCCCTGTAAAGGAATTAATTTAGGATCATATAGTGCATAAAATATATGATCCGGGATGTCTTGATGTTTGAAAATGCGTGCTTGCAAAAGTTGGGTGGTTTCAAGATCGGGTCCTATTATACTGTTAGCATAGTTTTGAAGGGATTGCCAGTCGGTTACTTCATTATATGTTGTCCCATTTATTACAATATCTGGTGTATAAATAGGCCAACCATAAAATGTATCACCATTGGGAACAAGTTGATAATTTTCGTCAAAGTGGTAGAATTTATGATACTCACTTACATCTACATTCCATTCATTTTTATTGGGAAGACCAGTATCAATACCTAAATAACCTCCAAAATCCCTGAATAAATCAGGAAAAGCACTATTTACAGTGTAATCGGAATGATCACGAGGTGTATCAACCTTATCCCAACGCTTAATCATTTCCCAGTCCTCCTGGCTTCCGCTTCCACTTCTTCCCCATAAGGTGTAACCCTGAAAATCCTTGCGTAAACGTGAAGCTGTATAAGGATTAACCAGAGCATTCATATTCCAGCGTTTATCTTCCATTCCAGGCTCAGGAGGTGGTCCCGGTCTATATTCTTCAGGTATATCAACCCAGTTATTTGCAATATAAGGAGTAGGATCACTATCAAGACCTGAAATCAATAAACTACTTTCGGGATTTTGCCAGCCAATAATTGCAGTACTAACTGTTTTAACATCATAAGAAAATTCACTGCGATTATCCCAATAAACATCCAAACGATTACCATCATCTTGCAATTGAGCATATAAATTTGGAATATCTGGTGGCTCAGGAGGTGTATAATGAGGAAATGTATCTGGTTGAGTTACCGTAATCAGATCTTGTGCCTGGCCGTATATTTCTTTAGCCCAACCTGCTGATTTTTTCAGGTCTTCCTTATTATCTCCGGGGAAAACTGCAACTACGATTTTCATTGTCTTTTTGGGTGGCAAGTTCCACCGTTTTGCCGGATCGCTATATTCTGAAGGATTTTCTGGTTGAGCGCCATAGAAAGAAAATAGAAAACGGGTATCATTTGGAGTAGGTTGTTCCCATTCAGTTAAATCTTCCTGTTCAGGGCGCAGGGCAGTATACATATTGGAAGATGGTTTTGGGTTGCGTCCGGTTAATAACCAATATTTTTCATTTGAGGTCTCACCAGGTTTGGGAATTTTAATTGGATTACTGTCACTAGGTCCATCGCCAACTTTCCAATACCAGCAGTGGAACTTTAACTTTTCCGGATCAGGGGTACAGACACGAGCTCCTACCAATCCGGGAGTAATACCGTTATCAAAGTCAGCATCATAAGTATAGGCAAATTCATATCCGGTTCCCTTTACATAACCGGACTTATCATCAGATGCCTTTTCGACACCCCAAGTTTGAGGACCTACATCACAATCCATATAAATTCCCATTGCGCAGTCATACAAAGTATCGGCTTCGTTCATATTGGTTATATCAAATTCTACATAAACCAGATTTTTAATATATTCAAAACTCCATTGATAACTCATCTGGCGCACTCGTATATTTAACGGATAATGTCTGTTTGCCCCACTTGATTTACCGTAATCCCGCTCTCCGGATGTTCCAAAAGGGCAGTAATCGTAATAAAAAGAGATAAAATCCTGTTCCGAAACGGGAGCACCATCTTCATCTATCCTGCCATCCTGATCATCGTCATAAGGGGATGCAAAAGCATAATTTGAATTATTATATGATAAATCCATAAAACCCAGAGGAAACCAAATTTCGGCATTTATAGGATCATCTAAAATAGTAAAATCCCTAATGGGAACCTCTGCTAGGAAATGACTCCCAAAATTCTCACTGAATTGAGCTGGCAATTCTGAACCGCTTCTGAAGGGAAAGGTAAAACCAGCGCCATCTTCATCTATTTTCCCGTCACCATCATCATCCACACCACGCTTTTGTTTCCTTGTAGTGGCATAAATAATTCCATCAAGATTGTTATATGCAGAATAGTTCTCCGTTTGATCAGGATTATTTACCAGCAAAGGATTGTAAGCAGGTAAAAATTCATATAAATCATCATCACCATCAAAACCCACACTTACCAAAGTATCTATCACTGCTTTTTTAGTAGGATTCCAGCGAGGATCTGCGTCAGTAATAATAGTGTCGTTAGTTTCCGAAGGAGGATAAACTAACCAGTACAATTTTTTTCCGAAAGAATCTCGGCGCTGTTTTTTGGCTCCGAACCACAAAGCCCCTTGATATAAATAATCAATTCCACTTCCTCCAGGATATTCCAAGGAAGGATATTGAGGAACAATATCATCTCCGGAACCGAAGAAACCATAATTACTAACTCTTAACCAGATGTTTCCTACATTATGATATTTAGTTAAATCCAGTTTTTTTGTTCCTGTAGCAGGAACTGCCATAGCTGCATAAGCTGCGCTTGCTGTAAAAAACAGCAATAGGCAAAGGCAGATTCCAATCTTATAAAACTTCATTAAACACTCCCAATTATTGAATTTTAAATTCTACCGGAATAATTACCATACAGTCCACGGGTTGACCACTACTTTTTCCCGGTTGAAATTTTACCTTACGAACTGCTTCAATAGCTGCCTCATCCAAGCCACCACCAACTCCACGCCGAACTCTAATTTCACGAATACTGCCATCTTTTAGAACTTCCACTTCCAGAATTACGGTTCCTTGCAATTTGTTCCTTTTAGCAAATTCAGGGTAAACAGGTTCAATTTTTCCTATAACTACAGGTGCATCATCATAAGGAACAAAATTAACAGGTGTATCATCTTCACCTTGTTGTTGAGTTGGAGCAGTAGTACTATAAATATTGCCAATTTGGGATAACGCTTCCTGGAAAGCAGCCATATCAACTTCTTCAGTCCCTAAAACATCACTTATCTGAAAAGTGACATTAACATCAACTTCTGTTTGAGGTGCCTCAATCCGTTCCCGCTCCTCCGGTGGAATATCAACTAATTCCATTTGCTGTGATTGGAAAACCTGTTTTCTAACTTCAACTTTCGGAGTTACCATAATACCAAAGATAAGTAGTGTAAGGGATAATGCAAGCGCTTTGCTGAATTGGGCGTTAGCAATGTCTTTCCAGTCCTGATTTTTTGTATTCATTTTTCTCCCTTTATTTCTTTAGTATAGGTTGTGTCTCAAAAGCAACTACAAGAGCATTGGCATCTTGTAGTTGTCGCATTATATCCGACATTACTCCATATTTTGTTTCTCTATCTGTCCGAAAACAGACAATCAATTCAGGGTCCTCCTCTTTCTTACGGATAAGAGTTTGTGAAACGAAAACATCCTCAGAACTTTCTATGCGGGTTGGTATATCATCCAACAGGATTGTCTCATCCCGCATTACATAAATAGTACTTGTATGATTACGAGGAATACGTTCAATACTTTCTGCAAAGGGCCATCGTTCTCGTTCCACCCAGAACTTTTTTTCCTGAACAAAAACGGTAGTTACCATAAAGAACAGCAATAAGAGGAAGGCTATATCGGAAGTAGATGCCTGAGGAATGACAACATCCCGTCTTTTTTTCCCACTAAATTTAGCCATTTTTGCTCCTAACTTGTAGATAAGGATATTTTTTCTATTTTAGCAGCTTTCAAGCGATCAATCACTCTGATCATATCATTATATTTTGCTTCTCTATCCGTTATAACTTTGAAGATCATATCCGGATTTATCTGCACTTTTTGTTGAATTATTACATCCAATTCTTCGCTATCAATGTATCGGGGTGCTTCTCTATTCACTGCTATTTGTCCATCAGGAAAAATTTGAAAACGGGTCATCTCTTTCTCCGTTAAGGTAAGGGTTTTAGTTTTATTTTCTTGTGACTCTGCTGCTTGAGGCAAAACCAATTTTATACCTTCTTTCACATCAAACTTGGTAGTGGACATAAAGAAGATGATCAACAGAAATGCAATATCACCCGTGGAAGCAGTTGGTATTGTTGCTCTGTATTTCCTCTTCCGTACGATTTTCATCTTGCCAAACCCAATTCTTCTGTTAAAACTTCCGTAAATTTATCGGAAGCTCTTTGCATATCTAAAACAATGCCATCCACCATCGTCATAAAGACATTATTAAAAAATTGAACAGGGATAGCTACAATCAATCCGGCTTCGGTTGTAATCAGAGCAATTCGGATACCGGTTGCCACAATTGTTGCATCCACAGCTCGGGCAGCTGCAATAGCATCAAAGGCAGTAATCATACCGGCAACCGTTCCTAAAAATCCTAACATAGGAGCAAGAGTTATGGAAGATGACAGTTCAATAAATCCCTTTTCCAGATAGCTCATTTCAATTATTGAAGCATTTTCAATTGCCTCATCTACCGCAGTCAATCCTTTATCCACTTTCTCCAGTCCGGCATAAATGATTGCTGCTACGGGACCTCTGGTATTCTTGGCAATTTCTTTTGCTTCTTCAAACTTCTTTTCCTTGATCAAGGGAATAATCTTATTCAGAAAATTATTCAGATTTACTTTTCCATTGAGCAAGGCAATAAACTTCCAAATTATGTATGCTAAGCCATATATTGCCAGAAATAGGATGGCCCACATTGCCCATCCGCCATTTTTAAACCATTTTACCAGTCCGCTGCCAAATACCAGTTCTGCAAAGTTCTGTAAACCACCACCCGCTGTCTCAGCTGCAGGTTTTTCCTGTGCGTAAGCAAAACTTGCGAAGACAAAGGTCATCATCATAATCAGCAGCATTGTTCCGATGAATTTTCTCATTTTTATTGATTCCTCCTTGGAATAATTTAGAAGTTAAAGGAAAAGCCCAGGGTAAGTCCCCGGAAGTCATTATAATAAAGCGGATTTTTACTTGCTAAGGAATTTACATAATAAACCTCAGGATAAACGAAACCGGGAATGTTGGATTCTTCTATCTGAGAGCCATTCCAGTAATAATTCCCTGTTTTGGGATAGACACTTATAATGTTCTTGTTTTTAAATAGATTTTCCACTTCCGCAAAAACTTTAATATTGATTTTATTAGACAAGAGAAAGCCCTTGGTTATTCTTAAATTTGTTTGTTGAGTACTTGGCATTCTCTTACTATTCGTGTCAAGTTCTTGACCAGATTCGTAACTTTGTGGAGTATAAGGTGCTCCTGAAGCATAAGCCCAATTGATATTAGCGCTAAAATCGTCCAGAGGCAATATAAAGTTAGTAAAAGGTATAAAGAATTCTTCTCCTCGGGCAATGCGGAATGTGAAATTGGCACTTATATTATGGCGTATATCCCAATCCAGAGGAAACTCTCGTAAATTGGTAGTTTCATCTTGAATAACAGTATAAGAACTATTTCCTTGTGCCCAAGCTAAAGAGTAGGCAAGAGACCAGGTGTTAAAATTAGATAGCAGTTTTTCAATTTGCATATCAATTCCCCGAGCAGAACCATAATCATTGGAGTAGTATTTATACCAGTATACCGTCTGCTCTATTTCACTACGCTCTTTCCTGGTGTTCACATAATTATATATATTTTTATAATAGGCAGTTAAATCTAAAACATAATCATCGCTAAGTTGGTGAGAAAGACCTGCTTCGTAAGTAACAGTTATTTGTGGTTCCAAACTGGGATTTCCTACCCTGATTGTTGTTTCCGAAGCATAAGCATCTTCAGGAGTTTTACTCGTAAAAATATACTGCATTTGAGGTAATTGATTCTGATAGTTATAAGCAAAACGCAGAACATCTTTGTCTGTAATCGGATGAGAAACGCCCAACCGTGGAGAAATCATTAACTGCATCAGATCACTTTTATCAAATTCGCGTAAATCAAAACTACCATCATCCTGTGCCACATAATATTTTTTACCCAAATACCACAAATCAAATCGTAATCCGGCATTAACAATCATTCCTTCCCATTCCATTTTATCCTGCAAGTAATATGCCATTTGCCAGGGCTCTGCTTTATAACCATCACGCTTTCCGGATGCCGCTTTAGCTGCAGCAAAGTAATCCTCCGGCTTATAAATAGGAACCAAATCAGCAATAGATGTTGGATTTTCTTTAGTTGCAACAATCGCATAAATGCCCTCGGGGAGATATTCATCATCTAACAACATATTGCCATCGGCATCAACAAAATTGTCAATATTATATTTTCTAATATCAAATATGCTGTTTAAATAGGCAACGCGTCGTTTTTCATCAATATTCAGATAGTCCTCTAATTGATTTTTATTGATGTTATGCTTTATAATTTCTAAACCGGTCTTTGCCATATGAGTTTCATTTATTTGCCATTCAAAATCTGCTCGTCCACTTAGTATTTTAGTGGTATCATCTATGAAGGCACTATAAATATAACCGGGAGGAAGATAGCCAGGAATTGATCTTGGCTCTTCCACGCTTTCCAGACGAAATTTCCAATAATCATAGGGTAAAAACCCATAATCATAAATACCATCATTATCCGCATCAATTGTGGAATATCCATAGTCCCCTAAAGCTACCCTTTGGATATAATCACTGGGAATATTATTAGGGTCTACAGTCATAAATATATAGGAATCCCGATCAATGCCTTTGGGACCCTCATAACTATCTTTCTGATAATAACTGGCTTTCATTTTAATATTCATTTTATCATTAATTACATAATCGTAAGTGCCAATATATTGTCGCTGAATTATTTCATCTTCTGCATAGTGCTGAAGTGCATAGCGCCAGTTATTACTATATGGATAGTTTAAACTTCTATCGCCCCGAACGGCAAATGTAGCTACCTGACCGGGCTTAAAAGCATACTTGGTTTTTAAATTTATATTATAGGAATTGTAATTGCGGTTGCCAATATCAATACCGAGAATTTTATCCCTACCCGTATAAGGATTATAGATAGGATAATCAGCATCAATTAGCGATCTTCCATTTAAAGTATAATCACCATTGGGATCACTTATATAATAATCTTTCAAACGACCATCCAACCATTCACCGGCACCATTGAGATAAAATGTGAATTTTTCCTTCATTTCCTGAGAAGCAAAGGGTAATACAGGACCCCCAATAGCCAATTTCACAACATCAGTATTGCGCCCATCCCCAATAAGATGATCGGTATTATATTCAACCTTGCCGGAGAAAAAAGGATCTCCATCTTTAGTAACAATATTGATCACTCCCGATTGAGCATTGCCATATTCTGCTGGAAAACCTCCTGTCATCACTTTCATATCTTTAATAGCATCGGTATCAACTTGTAAAGTCGCTCCTCCGTCAACAGGGTCGGTAACACTCATACCATCTATAGTATAATTAATTTCATTTGAACGGCCACCACGAATATGTAATTCGCCTCCAACATTAGTTACTCCTGCTTGCAAAGCAACAATATCAGCAACATCTGAAACAGCAGCATCTGTTACAATACTCATTTCTATATTTCTGGCACTTCCTACACGGTTTTTATCTACTTTATCTTCAGTAGCTGTAACGGTTACTGCCTTCATTTCAAAACCGCTTTTATTCATAGTAGGAGCAAGATTTGTGGTTTGATCTACAATTATACGCACATCATTATACACCACAGTATCATAACCGATAAGAGAAAACTTAACTGTATAAAGACCTGGGGGAATATTTATGATAATTGCTGTTCCTTTAGCATTCGTTTGACCACCTGTTATTCGTTGATTTCCTTGCATAACAACAATATTAACAAATTCCAAGGGGCGACCGGCATTATCGCGCACTCTAACTGCAAGTTTTCCAGTAGTAGCAGCTTCTAAAAATACTGTTCCTGCAAGCATAATTATTAGTAGGATCAATGCATATTTACGCATCGAAAACCTCCCTATCTTCTGGGTTTTATACCTTTATTTTACTTATAGTTCCAAGCTCAAATAAGCTTTTCCCTCTATCTTAATTTCTTACTCAAAAACTCTTCTTTGTAATCTTAAGAAAAAAGTCAAGAGGTTTTTTTATAATATAATCAAAATTCCTCTTCTAACAAGGTGAAAACTATCTAAATTTCTTAACTTTAACATTACTGAATGAATTCCACTTTTTCTTTTGTCGGATTTTGGTTCACAAGTTCGCCTATACATCTTGCTTCCGGTATAGTTAAGTATTTATCAAATGCCTCATTATCAACTATACAGATCATCCCTGTTCCCAAATTAAAGGCCTCTCTCATTGTTTCCTGGGATAGTTTTCCTGCCTCTTGCAACCAATGAAAGAAAGGAGGTATTTCTGTTTTCCTGAGTTTAATTTGAGCATTAATACCGGCTGGTAAAATCCGTTTTAAATTTCCGATAATACCACCTCCGGTAATATGAGCTAATCCCTTAAGATTAGGGTCGGTAAGATAATCTTTCAGTAAAGGCAGATAACTTCTATGAACACTTAAAAGTAATTCACCCAAGGTAGTTTGACATTCAGGAATATAGCTATCCAGCGATAATTTTAGTTTCTCAAACACAATTTTCCTTACCAGGGAATAACCATTAGTATGTAATCCACTGCTTGGCAAAGAAATAAGTTGGTCACCAGGTTTTATTTTAGGTCTGGGCAATATTTGTTCCTGTTCTACAATACCTATTATTGTGCCCACCAGATCAAATTCTTCATCTTCATACAAATCCGGCATTTCTGCCATTTCCCCTCCGATTAAAGCACAGGAATTTTGCTGACAGGCAATGATGATTCCTTCAATCATTTTTTCCACTTTTGCCGGCTCCAGTTTTCCGATACCAATGTAATCCAGAAAAAATTGCGGGATTGCACCCTGAACTAAAATATCATTTACACAGTGATTTACCAGGTCTTGACCAATTGTTTCGTATTTGTCAGCCATAATAGCAATTAAAAGTTTGGTTCCCACTCCATCGGTGCTGGAAACAAGAATCGGCTGATGCCATAAATTTTTATCTATTTTATAAAGTCCGCCAAATCCGCCTAATTCACTAAGGACATTGCTGTTGTAGGTGCTACGAACTTTCTGTTTTATTGCTAAAACAGTTACTTCTCCAGCTTGTATATCAACTCCCGCTTTGCGATAATCCAGTCCATTTTTCAAGTTGTCCATTTTACCAGTTGTTCCTTATTCACATCAATTTCCGCCTTGGTTTTATCAATTAAACCTTTCACACTGAAATCAGCTACATTTAACGCCGATACAACTGTTCCATATAAAATTGCTTCCTTAATTACTGCTCGGTTTAAGATATTATGATTTGCCAAATATCCCATAAAAGCACCGGCAAAACTATCTCCTGCTCCTGTTGGGTCTTTAACTTCTTCTA
>Ga0209097_10003609_pt1 | contig 11823 bp, 11 predicted proteins | sample AD_UKC052_MetaG_FD_184419 | JGI IMG/M metagenome (GOLD analysis project Ga0209097, IMG submission 184419) | Active sludge microbial communities of municipal wastewater-treating anaerobic digesters from USA - AD_UKC052_MetaG (SPAdes) (version 2) | ecosystem: Engineered > Bioreactor > Anaerobic >... | reverse complement strand
GTTCTAAACCTCAGGATTTTGAGAAATCAGAACAAGTCGTTATCACAGGTAAAATGGACGGACAAACCTTCAAAGCCGATAAAATCCTCATGAAATGCCCAAGTAAATACAACAACGGCAGTGGCGATATGAAGGAATTCAAAGCAGAAGATAACAAAACAACCTCCTTGTAATTTAAAACAGGAGGATAGCGCGGATGGACATTCAATATATCGGAGAACACACTTATTGGGGGACAATCGGTCACCTGTTTATTTCCCTTTCTTTTGCTGCAGCTATTTTATCGGCGGTATCTTATTGGTTTGCACAAACAAGTCCGAACGATTCGGCAGCTTGGAAGAAACTCGGTCGCCTCGGCTTTCGCTTGCATTCATTAGGTGTTGTAGGGATTATCGGGGTGATGTTTTTCATCCTATTTAACCACTATTTCGAATTCCATTATGTGTGGCAGCATAGTAACAAAGCCATGCAGATGAAATACATCCTTTCCTGCTTCTGGGAAGGACAAGAAGGTAGTTTCCTTCTCTGGACATTCTGGAATATGGTACTTGGAAACATCCTCATTCGCATCAGTCGCGATTGGGAATTTAGTACCATGACTATTGTGGCACTTGTACAAGTTTTTTTGGCATCTATGCTTTTGGGTGTGTATGTGGGTGATGTGCATATTGGTAGTAATCCATTCATCCTTCTACGCGAACATCCCGATTTTGTTGGACTTCCATTCATTCAAATGCCCGACTATCTAGCTAAACTCGATGGGCGCGGTTTAAATCCTTTGCTTCAGAATTACTGGATGACGATTCATCCTCCTACCCTATTCCTCGGATTCTCTCTCACGCTTTTCCCTTTCGCATACGCCATTGCCGGAATTTGGAGAAAACAATACCGCGAATGGATAGCTCCAGCACTTCCTTGGACTTTCTTCGGAATCAGCATCTTAGGAACTGGGATTTTAATGGGTGGCGCTTGGGCATATGAAGCGTTAAGCTTTGGTGGTTTCTGGGCTTGGGATCCGGTTGAAAATGCTTCTCTTGTTCCTTGGCTCACTTTGGTTGCTGGCGGACACGTCATGCTCATCAACAAATCCAAAGGACAATCAGTGATGACGGCTATTTTCATGGTTTTCATTACGTTTATCCTTATCCTCTATTCTACTTTCCTTACCCGAAGCGGCGTACTCGGTGAATCATCTGTCCATGCCTTCACCGATTTAGGTATGACTGGGCAATTGCTCATTTACCTGTTCTTCTTCATTTGGTTGCCATCAGCCATTACTTTACCACACGGAACGTTCCGAACAATCTGGTACACCGTAAGCGTGGGACTTTTATTAGTGAGTTTCTTCTTCGGATTTATGAAACTGGTCACAGCGATTTTCTTGCTCATCGCTATCGGAATCATGATTCGTCAGGTTACGAAGGCATTGCCTAAAGACGAAGAAGAAGAAAGCATCAGTTCGCGTGAATTCTGGATGTTTGTCGGTGCGCTAGTGCTGTTGATTTCAGCATTTCAAATCACATTCTCCACCTCAACTCCCGTAATCAACAAGTTCTTGGCAGGAAATCTTGCCGGATTCTTTGGTTGGTTGAATGGAATTTTTAGCTCCGACTTGTTCACCAAATTGGCCGATGCCAACATGGCTTCACCCAAAGATGCATCCTTGCACTACAATGCTTGGCAGATTCCTTTTGCAGTGATTGTGGCGGTTCTCATGGCGGTTGGACAATTTCTCAAGTACAAGAAAACTCCGATGGCCGACTTCTATAAGAAGATTTTGCTGCCATTTTCCTTAGCATTTGTATTGACAGCTGTGATTGGTTTATGGATGGAGATTGATAAACCACTCTTGCTTTTATTACTCTTCGCTTCGCTGTTTGCCACCTTGGCTAATTTCCATTACCTGTTTGTGGTCTTGAAGTTTAAAATGGCGAAAGCTGGTTCTTCTGTGGCTCACGTTGGGTTTGGATTGGTATTGATGGGTGCATTGATTTCAGCTGGCAAGAAAGAATTCATCTCCCAAAACAAAAGCTCATTCGATTTAGGGAAAGATTTTCCTAATCAAGAAAACATCCTTCTTGCCCGAAACGACACCGTTCAAATGGGCGAGTTTGACGTTAGCTACCGCGGTGACTCTATCGATGGTATCAATATTTACTACAACGTTGATTATTACAAGAAGAATGCTGCTGGTCAGCCCGAATTAGCTTTCCGCTTGAGTCCGCTTATTCAGACTAATCCACGTATGGGAAATGTAGCAGAACCAGCTACGAAGCATTATTTGGGACGCGATATTTTCACTCACATCACGTATGCGAAGCTGGAAGAAAACACAAAGAAGAAAGATTCGGAGTGGAAAGAGCCGCAAGATTATCAGTTGCATTTGGGTGATACCATGTTTACCAGCAATAGTTTGGTGATATTGGATAATATTCAAAAAGACATTCCGCTTACTACTTCACCAATGTTACAAGCAGGTGATTTACCTGTTGGAGCTCAACTTCGGGTTTTGAATGTGAATAGCAAAACCTTAAATGCACTTCCACTTTACGTTTTGCGAGGAAATACAACCTTTGCGATTGATGATGAAGTGGAAGCTTCCGGATTGAAATTCAGCTTTTGGAAAATTGATCCAGAAACCGAAACATTTCACATCCGCGTAAGCGAAAAAGTGAGCAATACCAACGATTTCATCATTATGAAAGCCATAATCTTTCCGGGAATCAATATTCTCTGGATTGGTTCATTACTCATGGCAATCGGAACAGGTATGGCAGTTTGGGATCGAATCAAATTTTCAGGCCGGAAACGTGCTCAAGCCTAAAAACATCTGCATAATCGGGACAGGTAAAATTGCCCGTCACCTTGCCGAAAAACTAGCAAGCATAGCCGATTATTCTGTTTGTATTTGGGGACGAAATGCTGAATCAGCTCAAACTATTTCGCAAGAAACAGGCATCAAGCTGCTCAAAGACATTTCAGAAATTCCTGCCAGCTCGATTGGGATTCTTTGCGTGAGCGATCATGCCATACAAAATGTGGCACATGACTTAATCGGTCGCTTTGAATTGATCATTCACCTTTCAGGTACATCATCAATCGATCTTTTAAAGGATAGCGCTGCACACACAGCTGTTATGTGGCCTAATCAGAGCTTCACTCCGGGAAATATCATCAACTGGAAAAATGTTCCGCTTTGCCTCGAAGCTTCCGATGAATTTGCTCACGATGAATTATCTGAACTAGCTAAGAATCTGGGTGGTCCATTCGCATGGTTAACAGGCGAGCAACGCCGCATGCTCCATTTAGCTGCTGTTGGTGCGAATAATTTCGTCAACCACTTAATGGTACTCACCGAAGAATGGTGCTTAGCAAACGGTCTCGATTTTCAGTTTCTGATGCCCATGATTGAGCAAAGTGCACAACGTTTTAAGACAAGTTCACCTCAACTCACACAAACGGGACCGGCGAGTAGAAACGATCAATCTACCATTGCCTTGCATTTGAGCATGTTAAAGAATTTCCCTGAATTTGCAGAGGTTTACGCCTTATTGAGCAAACAAATTTCGGAACGTAGCAAACGAAAGTAATGCAGGAAAAACTCAAGCAAATACGTGCCCTACTCTTCGATATCGATGGCGTACTCACCGATGGTAGTGTTACATTAATGCCCGATGGAACACAAATCCGCAACCTGCACATCAAAGATTGTTACGCACTACAATTGGCTGTCAAGAAGGGTTTTCAGGTGATGATAATCTCTGGTGGAAAATCCGAGATGATGCGCGAACGTCTTGCTAGCTTTGGGATTGAACATATCTACATGAGCGTTTCCCGTAAAATCGAACGCTACGAAGATCTCCTTATCGAATGCGACCTGCAAGAATCCGAATGCCTCTATATGGGCGACGATATTCCCGATTATGAAGTCATGCAACGCTGCGGTTTTGCTGCTTGTCCGGCCGATGCTGCCCAAGATATTAGGGCAATTGCACATTACGTTAGTACAGCTGCTGGGGGAAAAGGTGCTGTAAGAGAAGTGCTCGAACAGGTACTTCGTGCTCAAGATAAATGGATGGATGCAGATGCATTCGTTTGGTAGGCGATACTTGTTATTAAATGTTCTCATTGCCTTAACATCCATGACAATCGAATGGCAGAATTTCTTCTATTTTTGAAACCGCTATGACGGATTTCCTTCGACTCATTCGCTTACCCAATCTCATCATCATCGCATTAACCTTATGTGGTGTGAGATATGGATTAATGGAACCTGTCTGGCGCCACGCAATTGGCGATATGCTCCAACAAGGTTATATGGTTCAAGGACTAACCTTGCACATGAGCCTCAATGATTTTATTCTGCTTATCTGCTCCATCGTTTTAATTGCAGCTGCAGGTTATATCATCAACGACTATTTCGACACACGCATCGACCGTATCAATAAACCTGAACAGGTTATAGTAGGACGCGTTATCAAACGTCGAGTAGCAATGGCTTTGCATTTAAGCTTGAGTAGTTTGGGATTACTCATTGGTATTTATTTGTCGTTCAAAGTGGGGAATTGGAAATTATCTTTCATCCACTTGTTTAGTATCATAGCCTTGTGGTTTTATTCCACACATTTAAAAAAACAACTCCTTTCGGGCAATCTACTTATATCACTTTTAGCAGCTCTAGTTCCCATCACTGCTGGATTGTACGAATTCGCTTCTGGTTCCATCATCAACCTAAATATTCTCAATGCTTATGTCGATGGAATGGGAAATAGTCTACTTCGAAAAGGTGCATTCCTAGTCATTGGTTACTCTGCTTTCGCCTTTTTGAGCAACCTCATTCGAGAAATCGTAAAAGACATCGAAGACATGGAAGGCGATCAAGCCGATGGTGCTCAAACATTGCCCTTGGCTGTAGGAGAAACGCAAGCTAAGTTTATCAGCATTTGTGTGGTAGTTTTTACTATCATCCTTTTGGCATTTATTCAAAAACAGCTTTGGTTGAATGGCTTTGTCAGTATGTTTTGGTACATTCTTTTTGCTGTTCAGATTCCATTCCTTGTCCTGATTATTCAAATTTGGAGAGCCTTACAAAAACACGATTATACACTAGCTTCACGTATTTGCAAACTGGTAATTGTAACAGGAGTTCTTTCCATGTTCGTGTTTCGTTATACGTATTAAGTCATGCAACTCCTGAAAAAACTCGCCGGCACCGAAATAATACTCGCTTCTGGATCACCTCGACGACAAGAATTGCTTAACGGTTTAGGAATTCCTTTTCGAGTGATGAAACTTGATGTAGAAGAGCAATTTCCCGATAAGCTGCAACGCGAATCCATTCCACTTTTTCTCGCCCGACTCAAAGCCGAAGAAGCCAAAAAGAATATTCAAGATAATCAACTCATCATCACTGCAGATACCGTTGTTTGGTTGGGAGATCATGTTTTAAATAAACCTGCCGATTTGCAGGAAGCACGTTGGATGCTTAATCGACTATCAGGAAAAACACACGAAGTGATTACTGCAGTTAGTCTTACTTCGAGCAAGAAAAGCCTTTCCTTTTATGTAGTTACTGAAGTCGTTTTTAGAAACCTTTCCGAAGACGAAATCATGTATTACACCGAAACCTACAAACCGCTCGACAAGGCCGGTGCATACGGAATTCAAGAATGGATTGGATTGGTTGGAGTTGAACGAATTGAAGGTTCGTATTTCAATGTGATGGGTTTACCTACTAAAGAATTGTTTGAAGAGCTTCTCGCGTTCTAATTCAGGGCAATTGTTAACTTGCAGCCTTTCTTACCAGAATGAAAAACTTCGCTACACTGCTGGCTATTTTGTCGGCAACTTTTTCTTTTGCCCAAACAGGAAATAATACCTGCGCTTCGGCTATCCAAATTTGCTTAACTCAACCCGTTACATACCCTGCAGCAATTAATGCAGGAGCAGCTGAAGCCGGACCTGATTATGGTTGTTTAGGAAGTGAGAATAATCCTGCTTGGTTTCTTTTCCGTATCGGTACACCTGGAAATCACACTATTACTGAAACGAATTCCAATGCACGCGATTTGGATTATATTTTATTTGGTCCATTCACCAATCCAACAGGTAATTGTGATTCATTAGATGCCGCTCATACTGCAGCATGTAGCTATTCTGGTGGAGCGACTGAAATCATTGATTTCATTTCCATAAATTCGGGCGAGTACTACTTATTGTTAGTGACAAATTACTCCAACCTTGCAACCAACGTAACCTTTACCCAAACCGACGGAACGGGTGATTACGATTGTGAGTTTGAACCTATTTGTGCTGTTAGTTTAGTTACTGCCACACCATCTGCTTGCGATACTGCAACCAACCAATATTCGGTAAGTGGAAGTGTATTCACGTTCAATCCTCCTCCAACAGGTACATTGACTATTTCGGATGGAATTCAAGATCAAGTAATAAATTCTCCTTTTAATAGTTCGAGTAATTTCACCCTAAACAATCTCCCATCAAACGGCGCAAGCGTAACATTAACAGCCGTTTATAGTGCCGCTAATGGATGCCAAGGGAATGTTATTTTTACTGCACCTGAAGGTTGTTTACCATGTGATGTAACTGTTGAAGCCACCTCTACTATTTGCGAAGGTGCTAACTTGAATTTCACCACCACTTTTGCCGGAAATGCAACTTATCAGTGGACGGGACCTAATTCATACAGTTCCACCGAAATGAATCCGGTGATTAATAACATATCCCAAGCTCAAGCTGGAACATATACGGTATTGGTTACAGGTACCAATTGTGTTGCTCAACGCGATGTTATAATTGATGTGATTGCTGCTCAACGTCCTCAAATTATTGATATTGGAACTACAGTTTGTGAAGGGGATATTTTATTCCTAAGTGCTTTAGAAGTTCCGGGTGGAGTTTTCCAATGGAATGGCCCCAATTCATTTACAGCCGATGGAAGAAATGCTCAGGTTGATGATATTACACCTGCTGGTGCCGGAATGTATGTGCTTGGGATGAGTTTAAATGGTTGTCAAAACAGATTTGATACACTTTACGCAACGGTTAATCCTAAACCAATAATTAGCATTCACGGCGATACTATCCAAACACCGAATGGCTCAGGAGTTCTCTATGCTAGCGGGACTGATGGTTTGTTTTACTACTGGAACTTTTACGGAAGTCAATCTTTATTGGTAAACGAAATCTACACAGCCGATCGCGATACGGTGGTAGCTTTCTGGAATAATTACGAAGGATTTATTCGTGCCGAAGTCATGGCTGAAGACACTAACGGCTGCATGAGCGATGCTGTTTCTTTATCCATACACGTCACCAATGCAGAAGGAATTTCAAGCATCCAAAAAACTTCTGGAATTGAGGTTTTCCCGAATCCGGCAAATGAAAAATTATTCCTCCAAAACAAATCGGAAGTGAAAATCCCAGCATTCATAAGCGATGCTAATGGACGAATTCTGCTTCAATTCAAGCTGCAAGCATCCTCAACTCAATCTATTCCAGTTGAAAACCTAGCTTCAGGCATGTATATTCTTCACGCCGGAACAAGCCATCTTCCCCTTATCATTCAGCATTAATACCAACATAACGCTGAAATTCAGGCGATTTAAAACAAGCTAAGCTCTTGGATGTTACATTTCTATTGAGCCGCTTTTAATTTTTCTGCCGCTCATTTTTATGTAGTTTTGCCTCCCGAAATAATAAACGAATGAATCGCGTACGATTAAGCATTTTTGCAGCTTGTGCAACCTTAGTAAGTTTTACAGCTTGTGACCAAAAGTCCGACGGTAAAGTAACTGCCGACATGGTCAACAATTCAGCTTCGGCCGATGGTGAATTAAACATCCCGGTTTCGGCTATAAAATTTGATCAAGACACCTTCAATTTTGGAACAGTGGTAGAAGGCGAAAAAGTAGCACATGCCTACACATTCACGAATACAGGGAAAAACGATCTAGTCATTACCAAAGCAATTGGTAGTTGTGGTTGTACCGTTCCAGAATGGCCAAAAGAACCAATCCGCCCAGGTAAAACAGGAAAAATTGATGTCGTTTTCAACAGCGATCGTCGGGTTGGAAAAGCAAGCAAAACCATCACAGTTTACGCGAATACAGAACCTGCAACCAATTTACTGTTGCTTACTGGTAATGTAAAAGGTGATCCTTCAGAAGAATAATTCTCATTTCAATTACAAACGATATGTATAATGCATTGCTCCTAATGGGAGCTCCAGGTTCAAGCGGTTTAGGTTCAATCCTTCCAATGTTGCTAATCATTGTGGTGTTTTACTTTTTCATGATTCGCCCACAAATGAAAAAAGCTAAGGAAGCTAAAACCTTTCGCGAAAGCCTAAAAAAAGGTGATACCGTTGTTACCATTGGTGGAATTCATGGTCGTATTACCGAAGTGAACGAAACAACGTTCATCCTCGAAGCCGAAAGTGGAGCGAAATTCCGTGTGGAGAAGTCGGCTGTTTCTAATAGCCCGAACGATCAGCTTATCGCTGGAAAATAATTTCCCATGGCCCGGACCAAAACCACCAAGGTGCTGAGTTCGGTCATAAACCGTCGGAAGGTTACCGTTTTCGGTATCTGCTTGCTGATTTCTGCTCTATTCTGGGTGTTGCTCGCATTTAACGGACATTATTCTACCCGCATTCAAGTGCCGGTTACCTACATCAACATGCCCGAAAGTCGCGTGCTGATGGAGAAACTGCCGCATACGGTCGATATACAGATTAGTGGAACCGGGTATCAACTTTTGTCCTACATCCTCCAACCCGAACAAGCTACTGTCTTGCTCGATGGTAGATCTATTGGCATGAGTCCGGCTTCTCAAGCGGGCGAAGCTTTCCTCACAACTTTTCAGGGAATCGATTTCTTCAATCGGGAACATGGCGATATCAAGGCACTCAACATCTTGCCCGATACCATCCGTTTTTCCTTTTTCGATCGAGGATTTCGAAAAGTACCTGTTCACCTCAATTCCTATCTTGACTTCGAACGCCAATTCAGCCTGAGTGATAGCATTCAGCTTAGTCCAGATAGTATTACCATCACCGGTCCAGTTCAAGTGCTCGATTCCATCAAACAAATCGAAACCGAAGCGCTTGTATTAAGCAAACTCAATAAATCGGGGAATTACACGGTAAAAATCAAACGACCAAGCGATCGTGTTACCTATGCTCCGCTCGAAGTGGGCGCTCGTCTCGAAGTGGATAAATTCACCGAAGCGGTTCTAGAAGTTCCTGTTTATGTGGATCACCTGCTCAGTAGCGACAGTCTCGACATCTTTCCACAATCGGTTAAGGTTCGTTACTTGGTTTCACTTCGTGATTACAATAAAGTGAATCCTAAATTATTCCGTATTGCTGCCGATGCATTCGATTTAAGAAATGCTCAGGCCACCAATCTACGCTTGTATTTGCGCAAAGTGCCACCTTATGTTCGACAGGTACAAATGAGTCCCGAAACGGTTGAATTCATCATTCGTAAAAAATAATTCGTTTCCTATCTTCGAGTTATCAATAGATTAGGGGCATTCGCATGGATTGAAAAGGACGAATCGGAATAGTCATTTCCGTTGTACCTTCACCTCATGAAACGCATCGGGCTAACTGGCGGAATTGGTAGCGGAAAAACAACCGTTGCCCGCATCTTCAAGCTGCTCGATATTCCTGTGTACAATTCTGATGAACAAGCTCGAATCCTCACCGATTCTGATCCCGACATCAAAACAGCTATTCTCAATCAATTTGGAGCAGAAGTTTTTTCTCCCGAGGGAAAATTGAATCGTGCTGCACTGGCGAATATTGTATTCCATAATCCGGATGCACTTCAGTTGCTCAATGCGATTATTCATCCAGCTGTAGCGCATGATTTCGAGAAATGGTGTTCTCAGCAAAATGCTGCATTTATTATAAAAGAAGCCGCTATTATTTTTGAACATCAACTCGAAAAACACCTCGATGGAGTAATCGTAGTTGAAGCTCCCGATGATTTAAGAATAAAACGGGTGATGAAACGGAATTACACTACCGAAGTCGAAGTTCGTGCCCGCATGCAACAACAATTTCCGCAAGAAAACCTGGTTCGCATGGCCGATTGGGTTATTCATAACGACGAAAAACAATTGCTCATCCCGCAAGTCTTGCACATTTATTCGCAAATTCTTGCCGGATAAATCGATTGCTATTTGACCATCTTTGTGACATGAAAATCTTGTCAACTGCTCAAATCCGCGCCTGCGATCAATACACCATCCTCAAGCAGCAAATTAGTTCGACCGAACTCATGGAACGAGCAGCAACAAGCTGTTACGAATGGATTATCCAACATACACAACCCGATTCAACTTACGTACTTTTAATTGGGCCGGGAAATAATGGTGGCGACGCTTGGGTGATTGCGAGAATGCTGTTTCAGGCAGGTAAAAAAGTTAAAGCATTCGCTCTGCCTGCTGAAAATCTGAGTGACGATAATCAAATTAATAAAACACGATTTGAAGCTTTAGGTGGAACTGTTTACGAATTAAATTCTGCCGCACTAGAAAGCATACAAGCCGGTTCGGTATTGATTGATGGGATTTTTGGAAGTGGATTAAATCGTCCTCTAGAAAAATCAACCGCTCAACTCATATCTGTACTCAATAGCATTTCCGCCATTAAAATCGCCACAGATGCTCCTAGCGGCTTTTTCACCGACTCGCCCATGCCAGATAAGGCCGAAGCGTTTAGAGCGCATCATACGCTTTGTTTTCAGTCTCCGCGTTTGATGTATTTGCTGCCCGGTTCGGAAGTTTACACCGGAGCTTGGCATGTGCTCGATATTGGTTTGGAACTGCCCAACGATGAAACTTTTCAGCAAGATGCATTCACTAAGCTCGAATACACGCTTTTGCCCGATATCGAAAACCTGTTCAATTCTCCCAATATTTTTGCACACAAAGGCACAAACGGACACGCTTTATTAGCAGGTGCTTCACATGGCAAAACGGGAGCAATCGTATTAGCTGCACATGCCTGTTTGCGAAGTGGTGTGGGTTTATGCAGTGTGTACATTCCCGACGAAGCGTATTCCATCCTTCAAACAGCTTTACCCGAAGCCATGGTTTTTACTTCTGAAGAAACAACTCATTTAAGTGGTTCCTTTAATCCCGAACCGTTTGATGCCATTGCATTTGGTCCCGGTGCAGGCAAACACGACGATACGGCACGGGTACTCAAAAACCTCATTCAATCGGTCCAAGCACCCTTACTCATCGATGCCGACGGATTAAACCTACTAGCCGAAAATCCAACTTGGTTAGCGTTCTTACCCAAAGGCACCGTATTAACGCCACATCCCGGCGAACTCGATCGCTTATGTGGCAAGGTAACAAACGCATATGATCGTTTGATGAATGCACGCGAGTTGAGTCGTAAAACAGGAGCTGTGGTTGTGCTTAAAGGTGCATTTACAGCGGTGTGTAGTCCTTCGGGTGATGTGTTTTTCAACAGCACTGGAAATCCCGGTATGGCAAAAGGTGGAAGTGGCGATATACTCAGCGGAATAATTACCGCATTACTCGCACGTGGCTATTCTCCCGTACAAGCAGCCCGCGCCGGAGTTTTCATTCACGGACTAGCCGGCGACATTGCCCGCGAGAATTACGGTTATACTGCTATGCACGCCAGTGACATCATCAACAGCCTTCCTCAAGCTTGGAAGTGTGTGGAGAAAGGTTAGTTTGAAACGATATAGAGTTAAATGCGACAATGTGAGTTTAAACCTAGACTAGAAAAAATCTTCTCCAGGTTTCAACTTA